>Ga0307409_100000803_pt1 | contig 14351 bp, 11 predicted proteins | sample 322Ometagenome_2_FD_203888 | JGI IMG/M metagenome (GOLD analysis project Ga0307409, IMG submission 203888) | Maize rhizosphere microbial communities from greenhouse at UC Davis, California, United States - 322HYB-O-2 | ecosystem: Host-associated > Plants > Roots > Rhizosphere > Soil | place... | reverse complement strand
CATTTTTCCAAAAAGTATGGCCTAAAACGCCAGTTTCTGCATGCCTGCCGACTCGAGATCAACCATCGCGGCAAGAAGCACGTCTGGAGCGCGCCAACCGCACCTGATTTGCAGCGAGTGATCGATCTTTTGCGAGCTGAACAAGCCGATTAGCAGAATCTTCATTTACCACTGAACCATTACTTCAGAGCTTTACTACTAGCATAATCCCATCGCGCATAGGCAACAGAACGTTTTCCACCCGCGTGTCGTGGCGAATACGTTTGTTCAACGCATCAATGGCCTGACTGCCAGGATCCGATGGATGCATGACTTTACCGCCGCGCAGCATATTGTCCAAGACGATCACACCCTTGGATCGGACCAGTTGCATACTGGCGTCGAAGTATTCCCCATGACGGTCCTTGTCGGCGTCGATGAAACAAAGATCGAATGGACCCGAAATCACTCTCAATGAATTCAAAGCGGGTCCCAATTTCACTTCGATTTTTTGGCCATGCTGGCTTTCGGCGAAACACTGCCTTGCGATTGCCGTTGTTTCAGGGTTGATTTCGCAGGTGACAACCCTCCCATCCTTCGGTAACGCTTCGGCAAAAGCCAAGGTGCTGTATCCGGTGTACATGCCGATCTCTAAAATACGACGCGCGCCGGTCATGAGCACAAGCATCTTCAACAATTGAGCCGCCAGAGGGCCGACCATGGTGGTTGGATTCCCGGTTTGCCTGTAGGTTTCCAGCCAGATCTTGTCGTGGAACAAGGACATCGGTTTAGAGTGGCGTTCGACGTATTGCTCGATGCCGATCGGTCTAAACTCAATCAAAGTCTTTCCTCCTTATGCACATCGAATTGCTCCGTCGCGCTCAGGACGGAGATGCTATGGTTTGGCCTTCTAAGTTGACTCGGCCCAAGTGTGTGTTACCTTTACAGAACAATTGTGAAAGGATTTCAAGTCGATGGCCGAAACAAATGATGAAAGAGTTCCAGTAACCGTTTTGACCGGATTTCTCGGCGCGGGCAAAACAACACTCTTGAATCGTATATTGACCGCTGAGCACGGCCGGCGCGTTGCCGTTATCGTCAACGAATTCGGCGAGGTTGGCATCGACCATCATTTGCTGATTTCCTCGGAACAAGAGATCGTTGAAATGAGCAATGGCTGTATCTGCTGCACCGTTCGCGGCGACCTGCTGCGCAGCCTATTCCAGCTGCTCGAGCACAGGTCCAAGTTCGACACTCTGATGATCGAAACCACCGGCCTTGCGGATCCGGCGCCGGTCGTACAAACGTTCTTCATCGATGAACGAATTAAAAGCCAATTTCAGCTCAATGGGGTCGTCACTGTGGTGGACTCCAAGCATATTGCCCAGCAGATCGATAACTCCACCGAAGCCCGCGAACAAATTGCCTTTGCCGACCTGGTTCTGCTTAACAAGCTCGATCTTATCAGCCCGGAAGATCTGCAGGAGCTCGAGTACAAAATCAAAAACTTGAATCGGGCTGCCCGCATTTACCAGACGCGTAACTCCGACGTGGAAATCGCCAAAGTTTTGGATCTTCGCAGTCTCGAGATCGAAGCCAAGGCGCAAGACCATGACGACGATCACAAGCACACCGAGGACATCTCCACTGTTTCAATCGTCACGCCCGGGGATCTCGACGGGGTCAAGCTCAGCCAGTGGTTTCGCCAACTGCTTGCCGACTTCGGCCAGAGTATCATGCGCATGAAGGGAATTCTCAATCTTCGCAACGACCCGGACCAGTTTGTATTTCAGGGAGTTCATCTGTTGTTCGAAGGCCGTCCCGGACGCGCTTGGGCCGAAGGCGAGGAACGTACCAATCGATTGGTGTTCATCGGACGGAATCTTGATGGTGAAAAGATCACCACTGGATTTCAAGCTTGCCTCACGGCCGAGGACGGCAACGGTTCCGCTCAAGTCGACCCGTTTGGCCAGAAAATCGATGTTTCAAGCTTTGTTTTCGATCAGATCCGTTATTGGGTGCAGACGATTCTAGAATTTCCACCTGATGCCCCCATCGTCATCAAAGAAGTGCCCTGCGTAAAAGAAGGTTGTCCTCCGGTAGAAACCGCGATTATGGTTTTTCTCAAAAACGAACCGCCGCGAGTCTTTAAAATTCTGGCGCGAGTCCACGAAGTCACGTTCGATCACGTTTATAATTTGATCGAAAACCCACTGCCATGCTGCTGAACTGCGTCTGAGACGATTCCATTTACTATTGAATAAGATGTTCTCAACGTTGACTCCCACTGTTTCGGGCTACGCTTGACACAGCCCAGCTGGGTCCTTAGCCCTTTCGCGGTGTCAGGACTAACAGTGATTTTTGTACATCCAGTGACATGTGGAAGTGGCTCAAGAAGTCAAATCCCAGTAACCCTTCATAGTTGGGATCAGGAGAAAAGTCATGAATCATCACTAGCAAGTTCTGCCTTTCCATTTCGCCAAGTTTGACCGAATCCACCCGCGCTGTTGAGACAGTCACCATGCCGCCGATTCCATATCCCCTGCCAGAGCCCATCGACTGAAGCCCAAGAATTCTGGCGATCCGCGAAGAGATCATGGTGTGAGAAGCTCCGGTATCCAATAACATATTAGCGGCAGTGCTATTGTTGAAATTTACAGAAACGATCACTCTCGAACCGCTCACCTGACCAGGAATAGTGCCTGCGCCTTTCGACGGCGCTCTTGAGGCCGCTTGTGGCAGGATCATAACCGAGTTTTCATTCGGCAACGAACGAAAATGGCTATCCATTTTTTTTGCCGAATCATGATCCCCCGCCTTAATCCAACCGACATTACCGTTTCTTGTCTTTACCATAAACCATCTCGCGCCACCGGCGCCGATCATCGCCGCCATCGGCAATGGAGACTCTCCGTCCGCAAGGGACTCCACCACCAGCGATGATTCCTCCGGCATCGTAAACACCTGTAGTGCCGTTTTATCCACCGGCTGCTGGCTCGATGCGGCATAGGCATCAGTCACGCTTACAGAAAATGTCCACACGAAAATAAGTGCCAAGGTGCGCGCCATAGGCACTAGAGCCGCCCTGCAGTAACGGCGCGCCGCAACTCGTTTGAAGCTGGTCAATCGTAAGCTGTGCGGCATGATCCTAATCCCTCCCTAAAGTCGCGGTTTAACATCGTCGGGTAAACGGCGCAATTTACGGGGCGTGATCCATTCAGGTTGAAGATTTCCCGTGCAGGCGCCTTGGGGGACCGTCACATGTTCAGGACGAATGCCCAGCCCGATAATGCGCGTAAAGCGGTGGGCAAGCACATTCGCCGCGGCCACAACTTCCATTCTCAAATGATGAACTCCGACGATCATCTCCTGAGGATTATAAGGGTTCGGTATCCTAAACGACAGCAGCGGCAGATCGGCGCGTGGTTGGTTTGAATGTAGCGCAGGGGCAGCTATAATTTTGCGAGGACCGGAACAATTTCGTAATGCTATGAGAAAGCTCTTAGTCTTCCAACATGTTGCTCACGAAATTCTCGGCACTTTAAATCCACTGTTGAAGCGCGCCGCCTTTCGTACCCGTTACGTCAATTTCGGACGCCACCCGGACGCGCAACCGAGCTTGGACGGATACCACGGACTCGTGATACTTGGCGGCCCGATGAGTGTTTACGAAGATCATCGATTTCCACACCTGAGAACTGAGATGAAACTGATTGAAGATGCCATGCAACGAAATCTGCCGGTGCTGGGCATCTGCCTTGGCGCGCAATTGATCGCCAAGACCCTCGGTGCGGATGTCTATCCAAGCAGGCAGAAGGAAATCGGCTGGTATGATCTCCACAGCGCGCCGGAAGCTGCCCGGAACTCGATCTTAAAGCCGCTGCGCCAGAGCGAGAAGGTTTTCCAGTGGCATGGCGACACGTTTGATATCCCGGCGGGCGCGATTCACCTCGCCGCATCTCCTCTCTGCGTGAACCAGGCATTTCGCTACGGCGAGAAGTTTTACGGTTTACAGTTTCACCTGGAAGTTGACGAGGCGATGATCTTGCGTTGGCTGAAAGTGCCGGAGAACCGGGACGAGATCGCAAAGCTTCCTGGTGACGTCACACCGGATCACATTCATGCAGCAACAGCGCGGCACATCCCGCGCCTGCACGAACTCAGCGCACAAACCTTCGGCGGATTTATCGCACTTTTTGGGCCTGGAAAAGATCCGCTGCCGGCTGGTGTCGGGATGACTCTTCCGTTTCCGCAAACTTAGCGTTATTCGACAGCCAGCTTATGCACCAGTTCATACAGCGCCCGTATGCCCAACCGAAGGCTGTCAACCGAGATTCTCTCGTCGATACCGTGCACTAATCCTTCTGAAGCGACGTTGCGAAGCGGCATAAAGCCCAGACAGGGGATGCCGTAGGCGCGAAAGAAGTGGCAATCGGTAAAGCCGCGCACTAGCGGCGCCATGACTGGCGTGCCATGATCGTGCGTTCTCGCCAATTCCTCGATCGCCTTCATCGCTTCCGGATGAGCCGGAGAAACGGCCGCGGGGAAAGATAAGAGCACTTCAATCTTTATATTCTCATCGCCAATCACCCGCCGCACCTCGGCGATAAAAGCCTGAGGATCTTCGCCTGGCAGCAGTCGAATATCGATATCGGCCGATGCCTGCGCCGGAATCACATTGACCTTATCCGATGCGCTCAGACGCGTGATCGCAATGGTGTTTCGCACGCTGGCGTTATTACGCGTACTGCGCGTGAAATCCGCGGCGAAGCCCGGATCTTCGAGAGCAGCTCGCAAGTCGTGGTACTTTCCGCGGTGACTCTCCGGCTCTTCGCCGGCGCTATCGGCGAAGAACTTCTGCACCTCTGGCACGACTTTGATTGGCGTTTGATAAGCTACAAGACGTCCGAGGGCAAGCACCAGCCTATCCACTGCTGCTTCTCTTACAGGAGTCGAGCCATGTCCCGGCGCTCCCGTCGCGATAAGCCGCAACCAGAGCGGAGTTTTTTCGGCGACGCTGACGCTATAACTCTGAACCTTGCCATCGCTGCCCAACCGCACTCCGCCGCCTTCGTTCAAAACTACGCCGACATTTGCGAACAACTCCGAATGTTTTTCGAGTAGGAATTCAGCGCCGAGCGCGCCGCCTGCCTCTTCATCGGCGGTGCCGAGAAAAATGACGTCTCCCTGCAGGACGACTCTATTGCGCTTGAGCGTCAGGAGAGCCATCAGCTCGGCGATACCGGGGCCCTTCATATCGAGAGCGCCGCGGCCCCAAATGTCTCCGTCCTTGACGGTCCCGCTGAACGGGGCTTCTTTCCACAATTTTGCATCCGCCGGTACCACGTCCATGTGATTCAGCAGCATTACAGCTTTCTTGGCACCACTGCCGCGCAACCGGGCGTAGATGTTGCCTCGTCCGGGCGCAGATTCGATAATTCTCGCTTCGATTCCTTCTCTGTCGAAGATCTGTTTAAAAAATTGTGCCGCCTTGATTTCGTTTCCGGGCGGATTGGTGGTGTCGATTTGGATATAGCGGCTCAGTAGCGACACGGCCTCTTGTTCCGGGGCATTACCAGACAAAGATCCTTCGGCTGCCAAGCCATTGCCGCTCAAATACGTAAGCAGCAGAGTCATTGCAAATATCATCCACAGCGCGCGGCACCCGGGTTTTCTCACAATCTCCTCCTACCAGCGGCAAACGTTCCTAAACTGAACACAAGGATCAAGCACAAAATTCTCTCACGGTGTCTTCGATGTTGCCGCGCTGGGTTTCCGGATCGAACCAGCGAATTTCGCGATCGCCGCGAAACCAGGTGAGCTGCCGCTTGGCGAATCTTCGCGTGTCTCTCTTCATCAGATCGACCGCATTGTCTAAGGATATCCGAGCCCGAAGAAACAGCCCGAGGTGACGATAACCGATACTTTGCATCGGTTTCAAATCCAAGCCATAGCCCATGTCGACGAGCTTCTCGACCTCGTCCAACAGACCGGCCCGGATCATGAACTCGCAGCGCCGGTCGATTCGATCATAGAGATCACTGCGTGGCCGATTCAGACCGATTTTAAGCACATCGAATAGCAAATCGTTAAAGCGGTGCTCGCTCTGCCACTCGCTGATTTTTCGGCCCGTGGCATAGCAAACCTCCAGTGCCCGGGTGATTCGCTGCCGGTCGTTCGGATGGATCCGGGCTGCCGATTGCGGATCGACCTGCTCGAGCCGACGATAAAGCCAAGGAATTCCATGCTCCTCTAGCTCCCATTCAAGCGCTTGCCTGATCTGCGGATCTCCTCCGGGTCCGGCGAATAATCCTTGAGCGAGAGCTTTGATGTAGAGTCCGGTACCGCCACAAACAATGACCCTCTTGTCGCGGTCGGCGAGCTTGTAGGCGATCTCGGTGGCCAGATTCCGAAACATGGCGGCGTTGAATTCCTCGTTCGGATCGACGATATCGATCAAGTGATGCGGCACCGCTTGTCTTTGCTCTTTGGATGGCTTTGCCGTGCCGATATCCATGTAGCGATAGACCTGTTGTGAATCAGCGCTGATGATCTCTGCGTCAAAGTGCAAGGCGAGATCCAGCACCGTGTCGCTTTTGCCCACGGCTGTGGGACCTAGAACAATGGCGAGCTTGGGTTTCACGGCAGCAAACAAACGTAGTGGTGAAATGGCGGCCAAGCAGTTGCGCGAAAGGCTATGACACGCGTTTAAACATCCGGTCCAGCTCTTCACGGCTGAACTCGAGTAGGACCGGCCGCCCGTGGGGGCATTGCGTCGCGAAGTCGGTATCGTCGAGATCCCGCAAGAGGGCGCGCATCTCGTGCATTTCCAGCTGCCGATTGGCCCGGATGACGCTGTGACAGGCAATCGTTGCCAAACGCTCTCCCAGATGCTGGCCCAGCTTCTCGGATTGGTCTATCTCCGCTAACTCCGCCACCATCTGGCGCACCGCCAGCCGGTAATCCCCTTCCGGCAACAATGCCGGAACCGCGATGATTGCGTAAGCGCTGGCGCCAAACGGCTCGAGCGTAAAGCCATAGCGTTCTAAGAGGTCGAGCTTCTTTTCCAACATCATACTTTCGCCGGCTGATAACTCGACTATCTGGTGCAGCAAGAGTGTTTGTCGTTCCACGGCGTTGGCGCGCATCTGCTGTCTTAATCTTTCAAACGCGACCCGTTCGTGTGCAGCGTGTTGGTCGAGCAGCGCCAAACCCCGACCAGATGAACACACCAAGTAACAGCCGAGAATTTGGCCTAGTACATTGAGCGAAGAAAAAAATCCTGGGCGCGTTTGAGGTGAGTGGTTCGGGAGAACAAAAACTTCCCGGCGCGTTTCTGAAACCAAAGATTCCACCGAATCAGAGACTGATATCGCGTACGGCAATGAGACTTCCATAACCGCAGAAGAATATTGCGGCCACGGAGCAAAGCTGCGCCCCGACGGCTGTTGAGCCTCCGCTCTCAGAGCCTGACGTACCGCGCGCGCGACGGCATCATGCACGTCGGACTGCCGGCGAAATCTAACCTCATACTTGGCCGGGTGCACGTTGACGTCGACTTCGTCATACGGAATATCCAACAGCAGCACCACTGCCGGGTATTGGCCCTTCATCAAGAGAGTTTCGTAGCCGTGCAGAACCGCGTGTGTGAGAATCTTATCGCGAACATAACGGCGGTTGACAAAGGTCAGCAGATGGCGCGAGTTTGGAAACGCCGCGGGAGCCGAGCTCAGGAAACCGCTGACAGAGAGAACGCCCTGCCTATACTCGAACGGCCGTAAGGATTCGGCGACTTCCCTTCCCAACACTTGATCCACACGTTCGCGCAACTCACGCACGGCGACAAAATCGACCAGAGTTTTCCCATTGTGTTCCAGACGGAAATGAATCTTGGGATAGGCGAGCGCCAGCCGGTTAACGATATCGCAGATGTGACTGAACTCGGTAGTAAGAGATTTCAAGAATTTCCGCCGGGCCGGAACATTGTAGAAGAGCGCTTTCAGCTCAACGGTAGTGCCCATCGAAGCGGCAGTGATCTGCGCCGAGGTTTTGCTTCCGCCATCCACGCGCACTCGGTATGCCGATTCACAACCGGCCTGTCGTGAAGTGATCTCAAAGCGAGAAATCGAAGCGATGCTCGGCAACGCCTCGCCACGAAATCCCAGGGTCGAGATCCGAAACAGATCTTCGTCGCTGCGCAGTTTGCTTGTTGCGTGGCGCTCAAGCGCAAGCGGCAGTTCTTCGGGCGACATGCCCTCGCCATTATCGCTTATCCGGATCAGCGAGGTCCCGCTCTTCTCAACCGATATCGTAATTTCGGTGGCTCCCGCATCAATGGAATTCTCCAGCAGCTCTTTGACTACCGATGCCGGACGCTCGACCACTTCTCCCGCCGCAATACGGCTCGCCATTTCTTTCGAAAGAACCTGAATTTTCACTTGATACCTTGCTCCCGTGTTCGGGCCTTAGCTGCGCTGCTCGGAAACCGTCAACTCTGCTCTAAGATTTCGCTAAGTGATCAATGAGAAGTTCGAGTATATTGACTGTTATGGAGTACAGTGATACCGAGCGTCACGTCACGCGATCCTCTCACGAAAATGGACCGGTCAGGCAACGATAGAGTGATTCTGTACAAGCTGAGCGGTATCGAAACCGTAGGCTAGAGTATCAGCGATTTTCTCGTCGAATAATCTCGTCCAGCTTCTTCCGGTCGGTATCCAAAATCTTTTCTTTCGCGCCCGTCTCATCGGAGCGAGTGCCGCGATCATCTTTGTTCAACTTGCCCGAGCTACTGGCGGCCGGCTCCGGATGATCGTTGCCCGGCGCTAAACTCCTTGTAATCTCGTTCCAGTATAGCCAAACGAGGAAAGCCAAGGCCCAAACGATCAGTGGCGCAAGCACGAAAAGGAGAATAGTTTTACCTGCGCTTCTTTTCCTTCGCTTCCGTTTTGCCACTGTAAATCGATCACCTGATATTACTGACACTCTGCGGCCCGCTCAAAATGAAGATTAAGGCGATCAACCCAACGAACCCTAAGAGGTTCTAACCGGCGTCTTAGTAATTCGGCTTGTGCTGGAAATAGTGCGTCGCGTTGATAATGCGAATCGTGCGAGTCTTTGACCGCATCACCACCGATTGTGTTGTCGCGCCACCGGGAAAAAAGTGAACGCCATCAAGATAATCGCCATCGGTGACACCCGTGGCAGCGAACATCACGTCGCCCGCGGCTAATTCCTCGATCGAAAACTTCTTCTTGACGTCGCTAACGCCCATTTTTTTGGCGCGCTCAATTTCTTCATTATTGCGCGGCGCCAGGCGACCTTGGAATTCGCCGCCGACACAGCGCAACGCCGCCGCCGCAAGCACGCCTTCCGGCGCGCCGCCAATGCCAAGCAACAGATCGATGCCGGTTTCCGGCTTGGTCGTGGCGATTGCGGCGGAGACATCCCCGTCGCCGATCAGCCGAATGCGCGCTCCCGCCTGGCGCACCTCTTGGATAAGCGCTTCATGTCGCGGCCGGGATAAAATGATAACCGTGAGATCCTCGACATTGCAGCGCTTGGCTTCGGCCAGAGCCTGAAGATTTTGAGTCGGCGTTTTGTTCAAATCGACCACGCCTTTACCGGCTGGTCCGGCGGCGATCTTCTCCATATAGGTGTCCGGGCAGTGCAGTAAATTGCCGCCGTCGGCCATGGCGATGACCGCCAGAGCATTAGGCGCCCCCGTAGCGCAAATCGTCGTGCCTTCCAGCGGATCCAGGGCGATGTCGACTTTTGGACCGCCGGAACCGACCTTCTCGCCGATGAAAAGCATCGGGGCTTCGTCGCGTTCCCCTTCGCCGATAACCACCGTGCCGTCGATCGGCAGCGCATCAAACGCTCTACGCATCGCGTCCACCGCCGCCTGATCTGCGGCCTTTTCATCTCCACGTCCTGTCAAACGAGCGCAACTCAAGGCGGCCGCTTCGGTAACTCGGATGGCTTCCAAAGCTAAATTTCGGTCCACGTTTGCCTCCCCTCAATTAACGCCTCCATAAGTTTGAAGGCTTGCTTGGCGACCACGCCGGTTTTCGCGGCGTCCTTCTCATTGTATCCGACACTGCCGTTATTGCGAGGCTGTTGCGGAGAATAAAGCACGAATGGCACGGGATCAGAGACGTGGGTCTTGAGCGCGATTGCAGTCGGATGGTCGGGCATCAAGAGAACACGCCAATCCTTTCTGTGAGCCATGCCTTTGAGCACGGTGCCGACAACCTTTTCATCGAAGTCTTCTAGGGCCTGTATCTTTTTCTCGACATCGCCCATATGGCCGGCCTCATCGGTGGCTTCGACATGGATGAAAACGAAATCGTTGTTCTCGAGTGATTTAATGCCGTACTCTCCTTTGCCGCGATAATTGGTATCCAAGAATCCAGTGATGCCCGGCACGTCAATTCGTTGGAGGCCGGCATAAACCCCCAGGCCGTGAATGATATCTACGGCGGAAATAACGCCGCCCTTGATGCCAAAGCGCTTGGTCAAAGGGGGTAGCGCCGGCGCCCGCCCCTGTCCCCATAACCAGATACTGGTAGCTCGGCGTTGACCTTGAGCTTGTCGCGCTTTATTGACCGGATGATCGGCGAGAATCGCCTGCGAAGCTTCGATCAGCTTGAGCAGTCGATCGGCGCCATCACCCTTGGGCAGAAAACCGGAAATTTTTTGATCCGTGATATCGTGCGGCGGGGTCGTTTCCATCTTTTCTTTGCCGCCGCGCCACACCATCAAGTGCCGGTAACTAACGCCGGGAAAGAACTCGATACCTTCCGCGCCGAGCGCACCTGCCAAATCACCTATAATCGTTCGAGCTTCTTCGGTGCTGATATGACCGGAGGTAAAATCCTCCATCACCGTATTGCTGCCGTTACCGGTGAGGGTCACCAGATTACAGCGGAAGGCGATATCTTTGGGTCCAAGCGCCACTCCCATGCTCGCAGCTTCTAATGGCGAGCGGCCGGTATGATAGACCGCGGGATCGTAGCCCATGATGCTCATATTGCCGACGTCGCTGCCCGGCGGGAAGCCTTTCGGAATCACATGAGCCAAGCCAAACACTCCACGAGCCGCGAGCCAATCCATGTTCGGCGTCCTGGCAGCTTCGAGAGGAGTCTTGCCGCGGAGAACGTCGAGCGGATAGTCCGCCATACCATCGCCCTGAAGAATGATGAATTTCATTTTTGCTAATTGCGCTTCAATCGCTGTTGGTTAATCCGCCACGGGTTGCCGCGCAATGATGAATCATTGCTCCGTCATTCCCGCATGCTTTTAGCGGGATCCATGCGAACTCGGACTGGACCCCCGATTAAATCATTCGGGGGCGGCGAAGAAAATTCTCATCGCTGCGTTTTGATTCCCCGCAACTTACTACGGGATGTTTAATTTCTTTCACCTCGCACAACGGGGACGATCTCACCTTACGGCCCAAATTGGAAACCAAACGGGATCAACTACGATATAATCTCGTGCACGCACTGAATCCAGAGCGGCACGGACTTGACGCAAGGTCGCTCGCTCGAGAGTTATAACGAATGGCAAAATCTCCCTGGAGTCTCCTTTTAAATTATAACTGCGCGCCAGCTCTTGCAGCTCCTCATTGCTGTGTCTGAGCTGCCAGATCTCGGCAATATTCACCCCCATAGCGCCAAACGTTTGGCCGATATCACCGACGATGCCGGGCCGATCTTTGACGATAAAACGAACATAGAAGGACCCATCAATATCGTCTTGCGTCTGCAGCGCCAGAATTCCCGGCTGCACCAAGCTTGGCAAGCCGGTAAACCAGCCCGGTTTGGCTCGAGCCAATGCACAGACGTCGCCAAGTACGGCGACAGCCGTCGGACCACCGCCGGCGCCAGGACCGACCAGCACATAATCAGAGTCGCGGTCCCGGCGCGCGCCGCTGGTCTTTTTGCCGTTGAAGCAGATTGCGTTGGTTGCGCCGTCGATGCCGGCGAGAAGATTATCGCGCGGCATCAAAACCGGAGAGACAAACACCTGCACCGATGAACCGATTCGCTTGGCCACTGCCAGATGTTTGATCGTGCTAGAACCTGTTCGCCCGGCGTAGCGGAAATCTACCGCGTGGATATCTTCAATACCCTTGCGCCATGTGGTACCCGGCTGCAGTTCAAGGCCGAAGGCCACCGAGCTCAATAAAATTAACTTGGCTTCGGCATCGCTGCCGCTCACGTCCGCCGTCGGATTGGTTTCGGCATAGCCTTTTTGCTGCGCTTCCTTGAGGGCTTCGGCATAGGGTTTGGCGCTCTTTTCCATCAGCGACAGGATGTAGTTGCAGGTGCCGTTGACAATGCCAAAGACCGCTTCGGGTTCTTCGATGGCGAAGCTTTCACTGAGCGATCGGATGACAGGAATGCCCCCGCCAACGCAAGCCTCGAAACGCAAGTGCTGTCCGCTTTGCTGCGCCGCTGCCCAGATTTCTGCACCATAGCGCGCCAGCACCGCTTTGTCGGAGGTCACCACCGATTTTCCTTTTTTGAAAGCACGCAGGATGTAATCACGGAAAATCGGAAGATCGCCGGGCTCCTGGAATCCCAGGGCTTCTATGACGATTTCCACTGTTGGGTCGTCGATCACATCGATTGCTTGCGATGTGAAGAGCTCGGGACGATCCTTGAACCACTTCTTGGTTTTGGGATTTCGGGTGTAGATCCTGCGCAGTTCGAGTTCCAAGTCTTGGCCGACTATCCCCTGGGATCCAGCGAGAAGATCGTCCTGAATGGCTTCGCCAACAACGCCGGCGCCCAACAAGCCGACGCCAATTTTACGCCGTGCAGTCATCTAAAATGTAGAAACTATCGAATTCTAATTGCGCCCAGTTTGGCGCGCGCTAGTCCAACAATTTGCCGAGAGCGCGCTTGATGTTGCGAACCGCCTGCTTCGTTCGATGCTCGTTCTCGATCAAGGCGAAACGGACGTGGTCATCGCCATACTGTCCGAATCCGATCCCGGGGGATACGGCCACTTTGGCTTCTTGCAGAATGAATTTGGCAAATTCGATCGAACCCATCTTTTTTGCCGCTTGGGGAATTTCGGCCCAGACGAACATCGTGCCCTTAGGTTTTCTGATCGGCCAACCAGCGCGAGCGAGACCATCGATCAAGCAATCGCGGCGTTTTTGATACATCGCGCGAATGTCTTCAACGCAATCCTGCGGTCCGTTTAACGCCTGTATGGCGGCAATTTGCACGGGCTGAAAGATCCCGTAGTCGAGATAGCTTTTGATCCGCGCCAGCGCGTGAATGATATCTTTGTTGCCGACGGCAAACCCGACGCGCCAACCCGGCATGTTGTAGCTCTTGGAAAGCGAGAAGAACTCTACCCCAACCTCCTTAGCGCCGGGCACCTGCAGAAAACTCGGGGCTCGATAACCGTCGAAGGTCAGATCGGCGTAAGCTAGATCGTGGACAACGATAAGGTCGTACTCTTTGGCGAAGTGAACGATGCGCTGGAAGAAATCCAGTTCGACCACCTCAGTGGTCGGATTATGCGGGAAACTGATGATCAGCATTTTCGGCTTGGGCCAGGTCTGCTTGATGGCTTCTTCGAGGTGGCCGAAAAACTCCTCGCTGGTAATCAGCGGAATGCAACGCAGATCGCCACCGGCGAGGACTACGGCATATTGGTGAATCGGATAAGTCGGGCTGGGGCACAACACCACATCGCCTGGGTCGATGGTCGCCCAGGCTAAATGGGAGAGTCCTTCTTTCGCGCCGATGGTGACGATGGCTTCAGCATCCGGATCGATATCGACCTGGTAGCGCCGCCTGTACCACTCGGAAATTGCCACGCGCAGTTTATAGATGCCGCGCGACACCGAGTAACGATGATTCTGCGGTTTGCTTGCCGCCTCGATAAGCTTTGCCACCACATGGGGCGGCGTTGGCAGATCGGGGTTACCCATACCGAAGTCGACAATGTCTTCGCCCCGGTGACGGGCCTGCATCTTCATGCCATCGATGATGCTAAACACGTACGGCGGCAGCCGCTTGATGCGCTGAAATTCCACTCGGCACTACCTCGTTTCTGGTGAAAAGCCTTTCGCTGCTTTTATAGGCCATCGCCCATTCCGGCGCAACTTTAGGCCAAGCCAATTCTGACATGAAGCCGCGCAAAAGACACGAAATTTCCAGCTGTCCGGCCGTTTGGCCCGCGCCTAAATTCGGAATTATTCTCAATAAACAAGATTCAATTAACAAGATCGAACTAAATGGTTGGGAACATGGCTGCTAAGGAAGTCGGCGACCGTATAGCACCCGGTTACCGCTTAGCCCGATCTGTAAGTCGGGTTGACTTCGATGCGACAGCTACTCTATACC
>Ga0307409_100000802_pt1 | contig 14352 bp, 17 predicted proteins | sample 322Ometagenome_2_FD_203888 | JGI IMG/M metagenome (GOLD analysis project Ga0307409, IMG submission 203888) | Maize rhizosphere microbial communities from greenhouse at UC Davis, California, United States - 322HYB-O-2 | ecosystem: Host-associated > Plants > Roots > Rhizosphere > Soil | place... | reverse complement strand
GGTGTGACGGCGGCTTCCAACTCGAGGTTCTTCACGCGGGGTCGCACCCCGCCAGCCTCGATCAGCCAGGCCGCCCCGGTGCGTCGCGCCACGCCGGCGACCCGGGAGGCCGCCGTGATCGGCGCCCGCGACGCAACTCGGCCCAGAACACATCACGGACCTCCTCGCTCTTACGACCGCCCCACGGGCGGCCAAAGCCGGTCCACTCCAAGCCGAGCGCCGCCGGCCCACCCACCTCGGCCAGCCAGCGATACCCCGTCCAATGCGACACCCCGACCGCTCGCGAGGCACCCACCACGTTCACGCCGGCCCACAACTGAACCCAGAACTCCTCCGGAGCAACCAACCGCCCCACGACCAACACCTCCACTCAGGTGTTGCATCGATTCCTTGAGCCTGAGCCGGCGTGTCGGGCCGGTTTGGAAGAACTGGAGTGAGCTTTTCAGGGAATCCGGTGTCGGGTTGGGTCGGCAGGCCTTCGGTAACCGCCGGAACCCGATATGCATCAGCGATGACACGGCGACGCTGCAACTGCCGGCCGCCTAGTATGCAAATTCCAACCCAGTCCAACACCGAAACACCTAGTCGAACCACATTTCAACCGTCCTGTCCCTGGGACCGTGAGCCAAGTCAGGGCAGCGCGTTGGTCTCCGTCAAGACGGCTGCGAACGCCGAGTCGAAGGCAGTTCGGTTGGGTGAGAACGAGGTTGCAACGTCAGGGGCCAGCGGCCAGATCTGGTCTCGGTCGGTGGCTTCAGCTGTGCGAATGGGAGCGCACCCTTCGCAACAAGATGAGATCGTTACACAGCCGCGCGTTACTAGTGCGGCCGCCCTTTTGTTCGGTAGGCCTGGCCGTGCAAGCGCCAGAAGCTAAGAACGCTTGAATCCGTACCACCGCAAACTGCAAGACGATCGCAAGACCCAACCCAAACTTCTGGCGCTTGCATGGCCAGGCCTACCGAACGACGCCAGAAGCGAGCCCACTCAGTGCGCGTGATCTCCGCGGTAGAACTCGTAAAGCAGCCCAGTCAAGGTAAAAAACCCGAATCCGAAACCGATGATCATCAACCACCATCCGTACACAGGAGCCAGCACGACTGGTACGAAGGTCAGCGAGAGGAACAGCGGCCACTTGCTGGATGGCGGAAAGAATCCCAGTTCCCCGGCGCCCTCGGCGACCTCGCCATCTTTCCTGTCCTCTGGTCGGGGCTCCATCCGTCGTGCCACGAGCAGCAGATAGGCCCAGATCATGAACACCAGGAAGAATGTCAAGATCAACGCAACCACACCAGTGATCTCCGGGGCGCCTGTAATGGGATCGATGGTGACCAGCCAGTAAATCGGTGTGACGATGAGGAAGAAGATCGTCAGGGACCCGAAGATCCAGGCTTCGAGCTTCACCGCTGATCGTCCTCAGCCTCGGGCGAGTGGCCGTGGTGTGTGGACTCATACTGAGCCGCTAGATCTGCGGTGTCGCCGCGTACCCGGTGCCTGAGTTCTCCCAGACGGCCAGTGTCTTCACCCGCGTCCACCGAGGTCTCGTCGAACTCCTCCTCATCGAGGCCGTACTCCAGGATTGCAACCTCTGGATGGTGCAAGTCAAAGGCCGGCGATTCGGAGCGGATCTTGGGCAGCTGAGTGAAATTGTGACGCGGCGGCGGGCAGGTCGTCGCCCACTCAAGCGAGCGGCCCCAGCCCCATGGATCGTCGGTGTTGACCTTCGGGTTCTTCCGGCTCTTCCAGACGTTGTAGAAGAACACCAGCGTCGAGCCGCCGAGCAGGAACGCACCGACCGTTGAGATCTGGTTGCCAAGGGTGAAGCCGTCGCTCACCAGATAGTCGGCATACCGCCGCGGCATGCCTTCGACGCCCAACCAGTGCTGAATCAAGAATGTGGTGTGGAATCCGATGAACAGCAGCCAGAAGTGGATCTTGCCCAGCGTCTCGTCCAGCATCCTGCCGGTTAGTTTCGGCCACCAGAAGTAGTAACCGGCGAACATCGCGAAGACCACCGTGCCGAACACCACGTAATGGAAGTGAGCGACCACGAAATAGGTGTCTGAAACTGCGAAGTCCAGCGGAGGGCTGGCCAGAATGATGCCGGTCAGGCCACCAAACAAGAAGGTGGTCAGAAAGCCAACGGCCCAAAGCATGGGCGTTCGCATGGCGATACTGCCGCCCCACATGGTGCCGATCCAGTTGAAGAACTTTACGCCGGTCGGTATAGCAATCAGGAAGGTCATAAAGGAGAAGAACGGTAGGTTGATCGCGCCGGTCACAAACATGTGGTGTGCCCACACGGCGACTGAAAGGGCTGCTATCAGCAGCGTCGCGCCGACCAGGCCGACGTAGCCGAAAATCGGCTTCCGGCTGAACACCGGCAAAACCTCGGTGATGATGCCGAAGAACGGCAAGGCGATGATGTAAACCTCGGGATGCCCAAAGAACCAGAAAAGGTGTTGCCACAGGATCGGCCCGCCGTTGGCCGCGTCGAAGATATGTGCTCCGAGGACGCGATCGGCCTCAAGAACCAAAAGTGCAGCAGCGAGGATCGGGAAGACGACAAGCACCATCCACGACGTCACCAAGATGTTCCAGGTGAAGATCGGCATCCGGAACATCGTCATGCCCGGTGCCCGCATGCAGAGGATGGTGGTTGTGAAGTTGACGGCGCCGAGGATGGTGCCAAGACCGGCCATGTAGAGGCCCATGATCCATAAGTCACCGCCAACCCCAGGCGTGTTGACCTCACTATTAAGCGGCGCGTACGCGAACCAGCCGAAGCTCGCGGCGCCTGACGGGGAGAGGAAACCAGCGGAAGCAATCAGACCGCCAAAAAGGTAGAACCAGTAAGCGATCATGTTGAGGCGCGGGAATGCCACATCAGGCGCGCCGATCTGCAGCGGCATGATGGCGTTGGCGAAGCCGGCGAACAGCGGCGTCGCGAACAACAACAACATGATCGTGCCATGCATCGTGAAGAACTGGTTGAAGGTCTCGTACGACAGGTACTGCATGCCGGGGAATGCCAGCTCGGCGCGCATGGCCATAGCAAGAATGCCGCCGAAGACGAAGAAGACCATCGACGTAACGAAGTAAAGGTTGCCGATCACTTTGTGATCGGTGGTGACCATCCACTTCCAGGCGATCGTGCCCAGCTGACGCTTGGGTGTCGCTATCTCGGCGGCGGTGGCCGTACGCTGCAGCGTCGTCATCGCGTGCCCTCCTCAGAACCTTTTGCGGGAGAATTGGCTTCAACCGGACCCTTGGCTTCGCCGATCTGTCCCTTGGCCACCAGCGACTTCAGATAGTTGTTGTACTCGGCTTCACTCACAATGTGCACATTGAAAAGCATTGCCGAGTGGTAAGTGCCGCACAATTCCGCACACTTGCCGGGCCATACGCCCTCGGTCGTCGGAGTTGTCTGAAGACTGTTGTGGCGACCAGGGATGACGTCCAACTTCTCATAGAACGATGGCACCCAGAACGAATGGATCACATCCGGCGAGGAAAGATTGAACTGCACTAACTTGTTGACTGGGAGATACAGATCTGGGGTTTTGTTGATTGTGCCGGCTTCCCAGACATCTTGGCCGACGGCTGGATTATCTGCGGCCTTGTAGTTGAACGTCCATGACCACTTCTGGCCCACAACGTCGATAGTGACATCAGGGTTGGGCTTCTTGTCCGTAACCGCGTTCTGCGCCAGAACCGTGTAGTAAAAGAGCACACCAATGATGATGAACGGCGCGATGGTGTAAAAGATCTCCATCGGAAGGTTGTAGCGGTTCTGCCGAGGCATCTTGGCGTGTTTGGTCTTGTATCGGTTCGAGGCCCACAGGATGAGCCCCCAGACAATGAAACCGACTGCGAAGGCAGCGATCCACGAGCCGATCCAGAGATTCAAGATGTGCTCGCCTCGTTCGCCGCCGGCTGGCGGTGGGAAGCCCAACCGCTTGATCTGATCAACCAACGCTTGATCTGAGCAGCTGGTGAGAAACAGCAGGCTAAGTAGTGACAGTCCCAGGAGCGCAGCGCGAACACGGCTTCTCGATCCGCCGCGGGCCGGTGGCAGTGTCACGTTCTCCGGAGCGGGCTGTTCAGTCCTGCCACCCACGTTGCGCCTTTCGTCAAATCGGTACACATCGTCCGAATCGTGCCCGCCCCGCAGCCAGGGCGGCCACCCTTCTTTTGTGTTCACCCTAACGTAGGAAGACCCTCCGATCACCGTGTGGGGCATGCGTTTTTAGCGGTTCGCGCAGCGGTTCATGAGGGGGGTTTATGAGGACCCTCTGCCCTTGTCCCGCGCAATTTCACCGATGGTGCATAGCGCGTTAGGTTCGAGCCATGGCGCAGTCTGACGTCGAGGTCTATTTGGACGCTTCATCGGGCGAGCCGCTGCTTCCAATCGCACGACAGGCCTGGCTGGATGCACAGCAGGCTGGTTGGGGTGATCCCGCCCGGCTCCACCGTCCCGGACGACTCGCCGCGCAGGCGCTAGACCAGTCCCGCGAGGTCGTCGCCGCCGCCGTGGGAGCCCGTCCGGATGAGGTCGTTTTCACCTCTTCAGCAGCACACGCAAACTATGCCGCAGTGGCCGGCCTCGCACTAGGTCGCCGGCGCGTCGGCTCCCGGATCGTCACAACGGCAATTGATCACTCCTCAGTGCTAGCAACTGCCGCTATGGCCGGCGCGCATACGAGCGTCGAAGTTGATCATGAAGGTCGGGTTGACCTGCATCGGTGGGCTGCCGCCGTCGGGAGTCCCGGCACGGCAGCGGCATGTATCCAGGCGGCCAATCACGAGGTCGGAACATTGCAGCCGTACGTCGAGGCTTCGCAGATTTGCCAGCGGGCCGAAGTGCCGTTGGTCTTGGACGCCACAACCGCGTTGGGTCGTATCGGTCTGGCCGATGACAGCGGATGGTCGCTGCTGACCGGCTGGGCGGGCGCTTTCGGCGGTCCGGCATCAGTCGGAATCCTGGTGATCAAGAAAGGTGCTCGCTGGCGTGCGCCGTACCCGACCGATGACTATCAGAATGGCCGCTGGCCGGGCGTACCGGACGTACCGGCAATTTATGCCGCCGCGGTCGCTTTGGATTGGTGGCTGCAGTTCGGGCGTGGGGTATCGGAACGTCAGCGCAATCTCATCGACTGGCTACGCGCCGGAATCCTGCAACGCATATCCGATGTCGACGTTGCTGGAGATCCGATCCGCCGGGTGCCGCACCTATTGACGTTCTCGGTGCTTTACGTCGACGGCGAGACGCTCACCTTGGAGTTGGACAAGGCGGGTTTCGCGGTGGCGAGCGGGTCGGCGTGCAGCGCCAGCAGCGAGCATCCCTCCCACGTGCTGGCCGCCATGGGGGCGTTGACCCACGGAAACGTCAGAATCGGGCTGACCTCGACGACGACAGCTGCAGAGATCAATCGATTCCTCGAAATGCTGCCTTCGATGGTGGCCGAAATCCGCGCAACAGTTGGCACATCGTGACAGAGGCAATGTCCCCGTTCGAAGCTTTGTCGTTGGATTGCCGTGGCATGAAATGTCCGCGCCCGATCATCGAAATAGCACGCCGCATCGGCGAAGTCCGCATCGGTGCATTGATCGAGTTGCTCGCCGATGACCCCGCAGCCGGCCCGGATCTTGCTGCCTGGTGCCGCATGCGCGGGCAGCGGCTCATCGTCTCTAATCCACCGCGCTTCCTGGTACGCCGCGAGTCCTGACAGCAAAAACTCCCTGCCACGTCGGCAGGGAGTTAGTGGGTTAGATCAGTGGAAGCTGTCGCCGCAGGCGCATGAGCCGGTGGCATTGGGGTTGTCAATGGTGAAGCCCTGCTTCTGAATGGTGTCGACGAAATCGATCGTCGCACCCATCAGGTAAGGCGCGCTCATTCGATCGGTGACGACATCTACCCCGCCAAAAACCTTGACAACGTCGCCTTCGAAGCTGCGATCGTCGAAGAACAGCTGATACCGCAAACCGGAGCAGCCGCCCGGCTGCACAGCCACGCGCATCGCGAGATCCTCGCGGCCTTCGGTCTGCAGGAGCGACTTAACCTTGGCCGCCGCTACGTCGGTCAAGATAATGCCGTCCGTTACGGGAGGGCTGTCGAAGGTCTGTTCGGTTGCCGTCATGGATGTCATTCTAAGGGGGCTCACCGAACTGTCCAAGCCGATGGGACGTGTGCCGCGTCACCAAGTCCAGGATCGCGCGACCCGACGAGCGGTCGCCGTAAGCTCGTCGATGCTGACATCGCCGCGCGGATCATCGCGTACGGACTCCCGGACGGCGTACGCCGCCTCGATGCCCATGGTGCGCATTTCCCGCGACCCGACGACCACCTCACCGGCGATCACAATGCACGGACTCAATGCGCCTGCAGCAGCGTCCGCCGCTGCGGTCACGACACCTCCACCGCGGCTCGCGAAGTCATAAACCGAGCAGCCTGTTACGACCAGATCCACGCTCTGCAGACCCTTTTGAGCTTTGGGCGAGGAAAACGCGATGGCGGGTCCGGCGGTGAGACGGCCGCCAAGGGCCAGTACGGCAAACCCAAGACCACCGCAGGCTCCTGCCCCTGGCGCATCTACCTGGGTGACGGCGGCCAGCTGAGCAAAGGTCTGCAGCGTCCTATCGGTGCTCAGCATCAACTCTGGTTCCACGCTCGCTTCCCGCCCAGCGCGCGAGGTGATGCCGCGTAAACCGAGGAGCGGTCGATCAAGCTGCGCCACGGGTACCACACCAACCAGCTCGGTCTTAGCGAGCAGCGCGCGCACTGGCGCAAGATCAAGATGGCGTAGTCCGCTGAGCCCTGCAACGCCCCGATCGAGCGGTCGATCGGCGACGGCACCGAGCGCGGCGAGCATCCCGGCACCGGCGTCGTGGACCAGAAGCCCAGCTAGGTCGACCAGGACCTGCTGTGGATCGTCGGCCAGCGCCGCGGCTATGGCATCACCGACCGGGCGGGACGACTCCTCGTACGGAATACCAGTACCGCTGTCCGATCCAACAACCTGAACGAGTGCGATGCCCGTTTCATCGCCGGTCGTCACGATGCCGGCATCGGTTACGCGGGTTGAGAGCTCGATACCGGCCAGGTCCGCGTACGCCGTCGTAAAGCCGGCGCCGGCGTCTCCAATGGGCAAGATCGACACCTCAGCCGCCGATTCCCAACCGGAGGCGATGACCTCACCAGCCTGCAGTGAAGACATCGCGCCAATCGAATCGGTTGCGACCAGGATCCGCATCGACGGCCTACCTTCTCCGGCATCCGGAACGTATGTGCACTTGTGCGCATAGACGACCCTAATCGGGCTGAATCTGGGGCCGTTTGGGCACTTGTGCGGAAACGACCCAAGAGGGCAGTGAGCATTGCGAGCGCTCAGCGGTGTCCGGCACGATATGGCGAGGAGTCGGACGCCCAACGCGTACTGGGTACATTTGTTGGGTGGTCAGCAGCCCTTCATCGACCGTGCTTAAGTCCGGGACCCCGCTCTCGTTGTTCGTTCTCGGGCGGGGATCAGACCCGCGCTCGGAGCGGGGCGTGGAATGTCCTGGTGACCTGCCGCCTGCATCCGACCCCGCTCTCGTAGAGCGAGCCCGGCGAGCCAAGGCCGCTCTCGCAGATCGGCTCTTCATCTTGGGGCACCACTACCAGCGTGACGAGGTCATCCAGTTCGCAGACGTCACGGGAGACTCGTTCAAGCTCGCCCGAGACGCTGCCGGCCGTCCGGATGCAGAGTTCATCGTCTTCTGTGGTGTGCACTTCATGGCTGAGTCGGCCGATATCTTGACTTCGGCCGACCAGAAGGTGATCCTGCCCGATCTGGCGGCGGGATGCTCGATGGCTGACATGGCGCGCCTGGCCCAGGTGGAGGACGCCTGGGATGTACTAGCCGACGCCGGAGTCGCCGACATCACTGTGCCGGTGACATACATGAATTCCTCAGCCGACATCAAGGCGTTCTGCGGCAAGCACGACGGCGTCGTCTGTACGTCGTCGAACGCGAAATCGGTGCTCCAATGGGGTCTCAAGCGCGGCGAAAAGGTGCTGTTCCTGCCAGATCAACATCTGGGCCGCAACACCGCGGTACTGCAGATGGGCATGAGCCTCGACGACTGCGTGGTCTATGACCCCCGGCAATACAACGGTGGCCTTACGACGGCGGAGCTGCAGGCCGCCACCATGATCTTGTGGAAAGGCCATTGCTCGGTGCATGGCCGATTTACCCCTCAAGCCGTCGATGATGTCCGGGCGCGGATCCCCGGTGTCAATGTGCTGGTGCATCCCGAGTGCCAACACGAGGTCGTCTTGAAGTCGGATCTGATCGGTTCGACGGAGTTCATCATCAAGACCATTCAGCAGGCCGAGGCCGGATCAAAGTGGGCTATTGGCACCGAGCTCAACCTGGTCAAGCGCCTGGCGCATGGTCATCCCGAACTGGAGATCGTCTTTCTGGAACAGCACGTCTGCTATTGCGCCACGATGAACCGGATCGACCTCCCGCACCTGGTGTGGGCGTTGGAGAACCTCGCCCAAGGCCATGTGGTCAACCAGATCACCGTTGATCCGGAGACCGAGCACTACGCCAAGCTGGCGCTGCAACGGATGCTTGACCTGCCCGGTGAGACCGCACGCGACTAGCTGATCCGCCTGCCGGTTAGCTTGTATAGCGAAGAAACTGCTGGACAATTGCACTTCTGAATCGATTCAGCCGCGCAATATTCCAGCAGTTTTCTGGTACATCGATGACTTGCGAGCTCGGGGACGGTCTGACTCGTTATGTCTGGATTCACGACTTTGCTTAAAGATCTTGTCCTCGTCGAATCGCCGCGCTGGCATGAAGATCGACTTGTCTTCTCCGACTGGGGCGCCGGTGAAGTGTTGGCCGTAGGCCTGGACGGCACCCGGGAGTTGATCACCCGGATCGACGCGATCCCGTTCTGCCTTGATCGATTGCCCAACGGACGGTTGCTGATCGTCGCCGGCGACCAGCTGTTAGTCCGCAACTTCGACGGCACATTGCACACGTACGCCGAACTAGGAGCGCTCTCACCCAAACCGTGGAACGACATCGTGACCGACGGCCGGGGCAACACGTACGTGAACAACATCGGCTTCGACTTCCCCGATGGTGAATTCGCCCCAGGACTCATCGCGCTCGTCGAACCAGACGGGACGGCGCGCCAGGTTGCCGACGGCTTGGCGTTTCCCAACGGCATGGCCGTCACCGCAGACAACTCAACCTTGATCGTCGCGGAGTCCTATGGCGGTATGCTCACCGCGTACGACATCGCGCCAGATGGTGATCTTGCCAACCGCCGGGTATGGGCCGATCTTCAAGGTGCCGCACCGGACGGCATCTGTATCGATGCCGAGGGCGCTGTGTGGTTTGCCGAGGTGCCGGGTCACCGCTGCGTTCGGGTACGCGAAGGCGCCGAGATCTTGCAAACGATCACCTCAGAGCTCGGCTGCTTCGCCTGCATGCTGGGTGGCCCGAAAGGCACGACGCTCTTCGTCGCGGCGGCTGCCTGGCCGGATGCGATGACGCCCGGTTCGCGTACGGGTCAGATCCTTACGGCGGAGGTTTCAGTGCCCCACGCAGGCTGGCCGTCCTAGGGCGCGCTGACGCCCGGGATGAGGCCCTCTTCGGATTCACTGAGCAGTTGCTGCACTTCCTCGAGGGTCGAGTCAGCCGCTGGCAAGATCAAATCCGAGTCTTCCAATTCCTCATCCGGCACCCGGGTTCCGGTGGTGCGGATCCGGTCCAGCAAGGTGTGAAGAGCCCTGGTCAACTGATCTTGATCACCGGATGCGACGGCCTGCTCAACCGCATCATCGAGGGAATTGAGTCCCCGCACTGCCTCATCGGACAGGCGCCACTGACCCTCGTTGAGGATCCGAACAATCATCGGAGGTCACCTTGCGGTTGCGCGGGTGGCGCTTCTTGACTCTGGGCCGGCGGCGCCTGGTACTCCTGCGCCTGCTGTGCGCCGAGGCTTGGCGGTTCTGCAGCCTGTGCCGGCGGCTGTTGAGCCTGCGGTGGGCCTTGCTGGCCCTCGATGGCTTGCGGAGCGGCCGAAGGACCGGCCGCCAGCGCCGCCTTCATCCGAGCTAGCTCGTTTTCCACGTCGGAGGTGGAGGCCAGCTGCTCCAGCTCGAGTGTGATGTCGTCCTTGGCCGTTCCGGTGGGATCGTCCAGAGCACCACTGGCCAGTAGCTCATCGATGGCACCGGCACGGGCCTGCATCTGCGCTGTTTTGTCCTCGGCCCGCTGAATCGCTAAGCCGACGTCGCCCATCTCCTCACCGATGCCAGAGAACGCTTCGTTGATACGGGTCTGCGCCTCGGCAGCGGAGTAGGTGGCCTTGATCGTCTCCTTCTTGGTACGGAAGGCGTCCACCTTCGCCTGCAAGCGCTGGCTGGCGCGAGTGAGCTTCTCCTCCTCCCCTTGCAGCTGTGCATGCTGAACTTGGAGATCACTCAACTGTTGCTGGAGTCCGGACCTCCGCGTCAGAGCTTCCCGAGCCAGATCTTCTCGACCGACCTCGAGTGCTTTTTGGGCCTGATTGGTCAGCTTGTCGGCCTGCGTGTTCAGCTGATTGGCCTGCAGCTCGATCCGCTTACGGCTGGTCGCCACGTCGGCGACACCGCGGCGTACCTTCTGTAGGAGCTCGAGTTGCCGCTGGTAGGAGTAGTCGAGGGTTTGGCGCGGATCCTCGAGTTTGTCCAAGGCCTTGTCGGTCTTGGCACGAAAGATCATCGAGATCCGCTGAAAAATGCCGGCCATGAGATGTCTGCTGGTCCTTCCAGGCTCCGGTTCCGCGCGGCGGGAGCCGCTGACAGGCTTCCACCGTATCTCTGCAGGGAAGCCGCGACACAGTGAGGGATACGGGTAGTTTCGTCTTTGGGGTGATCCCCTGAGACAATCCAGGGCCAGATCAGCCAAACCCCTGCTCGCCCAGCAGAAAAGGCAGCAGAGCACGAGATCAACGAGAGGGACCCGTGGCACTGTTTCGCCGCAACAGCCAGGCCGCCGAGTCGGAGTCGCCGGCGCCGCCAATCGATCAAGCTGCTACTGGCAAGAAGGACCGTCCTACGCCTACTCGCAAGGAAGCCGAGGCAGCACGCCGCCAGCGTCTGACGACAACGCTTAGCAAGAAGGAAGCCCGTCGAGCCGAGCGGATGAAGGCGGTCAGCGCCCGTGAGGCGGTACCGGAAAAAGTATTGATGCGTGACTACATTGACGCCCGTTTCAACATTGGCGAGTTCTTGCTGCCCTCTGTGGTGGTGATCTTGGCCGTCACCATTCTCGGCAGCTATTGGTCTACGGTGACCTTGATCGCCACGCTGGCGATGTACCTGTTCATCTTCGCGGTCTTTGTTGACGGGTATCTCATGTGGCGGGGGTTCAAGAAGGTGCTGGCTGCTCGGCTGCCGAAGGCTTCACCGAAGGGTCTGCTGATGTACGGGATGACTCGCAGCACCCAGATCCGGCGGTTTCGCTCACCTGCTCCCCGTATTAAGCGCGGCGAGGCGTACTGAGGCGCACATCGAACCGGGCATACGTCTCTGAGGTAATGCGATGAGTTGGCACTGGGTACCTGATCGCAAGCCCGCGGCCGGCCGATCCAATCCGGATCTGCCATCGATCAACCGCACGTTCCAGACCCAAGGTGAGGCGGAGACCTGGCTCGGTGAGTTCTATCCGAGTTTGCTGGCTGCCGGCGTACGCGCTGTCAGTCTCTATGAGGCTGACCGGCTTGTGTACGGGCCTATGTCGTTGGAGCCCGACGTCTAGGAAATGTGGCGTGCTCCGCCCGCTAAGGTCTGCTGGTGCCGATCCCTGAGTACGTCGCCGCTATCCGACGTGTGTACGGACAAGGCAGATTGCTGCTGCCCGGCGTCTCAGCGGTTGTCCATCGTGCCGATCTCGAGCCGGGTCGTCAGCATCTGCTGCTGACGCGACGAAGCGACACTGGCCGATGGAGTCTGCCGGCGGGGATCGTGGAACCCTTCGAGCAGCCGGCCGCTGCGATGCTTCGGGAGCTGCTCGAGGAGACTCGGATCACGGCAGAGGTCGAACGGCTCGCGCTGCTTCGGACAGACCCCGACGTGGTGTATCCGAATGGAGACACCTGCCAGTTCATCGCGATGTGCTTCCGATGCCGCTATGTATCTGGAGAGGCGCAGGTGGGTGACGAGGAGTCCACCGACGTTGCCTGGTTTCCAGCCGATGAGCTACCAGAGGAGCTCACTGACATCCAAAGACGCCGCATTAGGTGCGCTCTCGAAGATCGAGCCGACTGCGTTTTCGATCTCTAGTCCCGGCCTTGATATCAGGCCGCGACGACGTTGGATTGCCTCACCCGCCGAGCTCGCTGTGTCCAATTGCTCGCTCCGCTCGCTGCGATGTTGGCCGGCGAGCGGCGCGAACATCGCAGGCGCGGATCGCGCCTTCGAGCGCGCCTATTTCGTCGTCGCTCTCAGACGAGAAGCGTGTCCCCTCACTCCTCCTCAGCATGGCGCGTCGCGCGATCGGTTTTGGATTGCCTCGCTCGCCAAGCTCGCTTGGCGGGACCGCGCCTTGGTTCCCGCTTCGCGTACCCCTGGTGTCACGAAGGGCGGCTTGGCGATCACGAAAGATTCCTGACGGCTCCTGATGTCTACCTTCACCACATCATCGTCGTTGAGGCCGACCTCGATCAGTGCCAGCGCGATGCCGATCTTGAGCGTCGGCGAGAAAGTGCCGGAAGTAACGACGCCGACCTCGTGACCATCAGGGCCGCGCACGATCATTCCTGGTCGCGGAATCCCTCGGCCGGTCGCTCGCAGACCTCGTAGCAACCGCTTCGGACCCGTCTGCTTCTCCGCACGCAGCGCATCGGCTCCAAAGAACGATCCCTTCTTCCAGCCCACTGCCCAACCGAGGCGCGCCTGGATGGGAGTGATGGTTGGGGAGATGTCTTGGCCATGTAGCGGATAGCCCATCTCGGTGCGCAACGTATCCCGCGCGCCTAGACCTGCGGGTTGCAATCCATACGGCTCGCCGGCCGTGAGCACGGCGTCCCACAGTGCGGTGGCGGCGTTACTGGGAACAACGAGCTCATAACCGCGCTCCCCCGTGTAGCCAGTCCGGCAGACAGTCACCGGAGTGTCGTCGTACCAGGCACTGACAAACGTCATGTAGTCGTGACCAGCTGGCATGCCGGTGGCCGTCAGCACCTCGTCGGACAGCGTTCCCTGGACTGCCAGCACAGCGAAATCGCGATGCTGATTGCTCACCCTGACACCGGTGGGCGCGGCGTCGGCAAGCAGCGCAACGACTCGTTCGCAATTCGCCGCATTGGGGATCAGAAAGACCTCGTCCGGAGCCTTGAGGTAGGCGATCATGTCATCGACCACCCCACCGTCGGAATTACAGAGCAAGGTGTACTGAGCCCGTCCTGGACTGATCTTGCCGAGGTCGGCCGTTACACACCGGTTCACGAAGTCGACGGCACCCGGACCGGCGACCGTGGCCTTGCCAAGGTGGCTGACATCAAAGATGCCAACGGAGTTGCGGACCGCCGCGTGCTCTGCCAACACTCCGGCACCGGCGTACTCCAAGGGCATCGACCAGCCGCCGAAGGCCGCAAACTTGGCGCCCAAGGCGACATGTCGCTCATGCAGCGGGGACTTCAGCAACTCGCCGGCTTCGCCGTACTCGGCCACCCAAGACTCCATTTCTTCAAGATGCTCCAGTTAGTACCGAGTTACGCCTCACGACGTGGGGCTAACCTGTTCAAGCCTCATTTGATCACGCCAACAACCCGAAGGATGTTGCCATCGTGCCCACTCAGATGCTGCCCACGCTCGCAATCGCCAAGTCGGTGCCGCGCAATGTTGATGTGCTTGTGGTTGGTCTGGGCGACGGAGGCATCCGGGAAGTACCCGACGCGATTGCTCGCGCGTTCACAAAACGCTTCGGCGTGTCGGTAAGCGAGATGGCGGCCTCCCTCGGTGCTAAGTCGAGCGCCGACATGAGCCAGACCCTTCCGGCGGCAGGCGATGGACCACGCATCGTTGTCGTTGGGTTGGGGTCCGATCAACCCAGTCCGGAGGACTTGCGCCGTGCGGCTGGAGCGGCCGTACGCCACGCTGCCTCACTTGCTGATAACGACAACCTCACGGTGGCGGTGTCGTTGGGCACCGCCGATTCTGATGGGCTCACCGCTGTTGCGGAGGGTGCGCTGCTGGGGAGCTATCAGTATCAGCCGATCAGCGCCGCTCCCAGTAACGGCGGCCGCATCGCAGCCGTCACCGTGGTCCACACGAGTGCGGCGAAAGACGCTGCCATCACATCGGCC
>Ga0307409_100000796_pt1 | contig 14367 bp, 12 predicted proteins | sample 322Ometagenome_2_FD_203888 | JGI IMG/M metagenome (GOLD analysis project Ga0307409, IMG submission 203888) | Maize rhizosphere microbial communities from greenhouse at UC Davis, California, United States - 322HYB-O-2 | ecosystem: Host-associated > Plants > Roots > Rhizosphere > Soil | place... | reverse complement strand
GCGCCGGCGCGCATTCGCGGCAGCGGCATCAGACGTGCTTCGCCGTCACGGTCTGGACGACGTTGGCGACGTCGTCGCACTTGTCGACGACGCGCTCGATCAGCTCGTAGAGCTCCTTGCGGTCGAGGTAGCCGATCGGGGTGAGCGCGCCGCTGCCGAGCTCGGTGCGGATCCGGGTGAGCCCGGCGTCGAACGAGTCGTCGGCACGCTCCTCGAGTTGGCCGATGTGCTCGCACAGCCGGAAGATCGTCCGATGCTCGCGCGTGATCGCATCGAGCTGCGGCATCAACTGCTCGAGGAGGTCGGCGGCTTCGACGACCGCGTCGATCATCGACCGCATCTCGTCGGCGAACGTCGCGACCGAATAGCGCTGGATGCCCTTGGCCGTGTCCTCGATCAGGTCGACGACATCGTCGAGGTCGTGCGCGAGCACGAGGATGTCCTCGCGGTCGATCGGCGCCTGGAACGTGCGGTTCGCGGCGATGAAGATCTTGCGCGCGACGCCATCGGCGCGCTTTTCGATCGCGCGAATCGCTGCAACGTGCGCCTCGGTCGCGGCGTCCGGCCGGTCGATCATGCCGCGAAGTGCCACCGCGGCCTCGTGGATGCACTGCGCCTGTTCGCAGAAATGGCTGGTGAAGCTCGTCTCGGGCGGCATCAGGCGGCGAAACAGGTTGAGAGCCATGGCGTGGATTTGCGGTCAGGCGCGGAAGAGGCGACCATTCGCGGCGCGGCAGCAAGCCGCGCGCAGCAACGGCCACGAAACCCGCGAAGGAATGCGTGATGGTACCCGCCGCACCGGGCCGATCGAAAGCGTTCTCGATCACGATGATCGCCGCCTGCCAGGTCGCGGCGATGTCGCTGTGGTTTTCCGCTTCCGCCGTCCTGCCCGCGCTGACGGCGGAATTCCACCTGACGGCGTTCACGCAGGCGGCGCTCACGAGCGCGGTCCAGCTCGGATTCGTCGTCGGTTGCGTCGCAAGCGCCGTGCTGGGCCTGCCCGATCGCGGCGATCCGCGGCGCCTGTTCGCGCTGTCTGCCTTCGTGGGTGCGCTCGCCAACGCGGGGCTGCTCGTCGTCGATCCGTCGTCCGCGACGGCGCTCTTGCTGCGCGGGATCACCGGCATGTGCATGGCCGGGGTCTACCCGATCGGCATGAAGCTCGCATCCACGTGGGCGAAGGGCGACATGGGATTGATGGTCGGCATCCTCGTCGGCGCACTGACGCTCGGCTCCGCGTCGCCGCATCTGTTCAACGCGCTCGGCGGTGTCGAGTGGCGCACGCCGCTCGCGATCGCATCAATGGCCGCGCTGGCCGCCGCGCTTTCGATCGGACTCGCGGGCGTCGGCCCCAACCGCGCGCCCGCGCCTCGCATCGATCCGCGCGCCGTGCTTTCCGCGTGGCGCGACGTGCCATTGCGGCTCGCGAATCTCGGGTATCTCGGCCATATGTGGGAGCTCTACGCGATGTGGGCGTGGATCGGCGTGTTCCTGAACGCGAGCTTCGCGCTCACGATGACGCCGGACGCCGCTGCTTTCACCGCCGGGCTCGTCACGTTCGTCACCGTCGCCTCGGGCGCCATCGGCTCCGTGGTCGCAGGCCTGCTCGCCGACCGGCTGGGCAGGACGACGCTGACGATCGTTGCCATGACGGTGAGCGGCAGCTGCGCCGCGACGATCGGGTTGCTCTTCGGCGGCCAGCCGGCGGCGCTGACGGCGGTGTGCGTCGTCTGGGGCATCAGCATCGTCGCCGATTCGGCGCAGTTCTCGGCGGCGATCGCCGAGCTCGCCGACCGCGCCCGCGTCGGGACGATGCTGACGCTGCAGACCGCGCTCGGCTTCATGCTGACGCTCGTGACGATCCACCTGATGCCGCACTTTGTCGCGGCCATGGGCTGGCGCTACGCTTTCGTCCCGCTGGCCATCGGGCCGGCGATCGGCGTGCTGGCGATGGCACGGCTGCGGGCGCGGCCGGAGGCCCTGCGGCTGGCCGGCGGCCGGCGCTAGGACGGGCGAATATTCCGTTGGCGAGGCGCCCCGGTCCGGCGTAGCATCTTCGCACGCCGCCGTCCGCCACCCCGCGGCGAGGAGGACATCGCTACAAACGTAGGAGTCGGCCATGGGTTATCAGCTCGAAGGTCGTTTGCTGGAAGTCTGCAATTGCCGCGTCCTGTGTCCTTGCTGGATCGGCGAGGATCCCGATTTCAAAACCTGCGACACGATCGTCGCCTGGCATTTCGACAAGGGCACGATCAACGGCGTCGACGTCGCCGATCGCACGATCGCGCTGATCGCGCACATTCCGGGCAACATCCTGCAGGGCAACTGGCGCGCGGCCGTCTATCTCGACGACCGCGTCACGCCCGCGCAGGAGGAGGCGATCCTGGCCGTTTACACCGGCAAGCTCGGCGGTCCGGTCGGCGATCTCGTCAAGCTCGTCGGCGAAGTGGTGTCGGTCGAGAAGGTGCCGATCAGGTTCACCGTCGAAGGCGGCAAGGGCATCATCGAAGTAGGAGACGCGGGTTATGCGGAACTAACGCCTTACCAGAGCGCAACTGGCGAAACGACAACGCTCGCGAACACGGTCTTCTCGACCGTGCCGGGCGCACCGGTCTTCGTCGGCAAGGCGATCGAGTACCGCTCGAAGAACCACGCGAAGATGGGCAAGGATATCCACATCAAGGGCCACAACGCGCTGCAAAGCGTGTTCCGTTTCCAGGCCTGAACACCGAAGCGCCGGGCGGCCGCCTCGTGTGCACGCGGGCGGCCGCTCGCCCGATCGTTCCAAGCGACGCGCCAGCGTGACGCCTCTCGACACCGTCCAAGGGTCGGCACGCCGATCGCCAGGCATCGCGCACGCGTCGGTCGCGCTGACACTGGTAGTTGCGCTGTGCGTGCTGGCGTGGCTCGCGCTCGCCGTTTGGAGCGCAAGCCCGTGGCGGCGCCTGCTCGATCATGGAGCCTGGTCCGATCTTGCGTGGCTGGCCGCGCTGTGCCGCGCCGTGCCGGCGGGCGACGTCGTGGTTCCCGCGCTCGCCTATGCGCTCGCTTGGCTTCTGATGATCGCCGCGATGATGCTGCCGACGACGCTGCCTCTGCTCGCGCTGTTTCGCCGAATCGTCGCGAGCCGGTCGGACGCCGGCGCGCTCGTCGCGTTGGTGACGCTCGGCTACGCCGCGGCGTGGGTCGGATTCGGCGTCGCGGCCTACGGCATCGACGCCGCGGTGCGCGCCGCGGTGGCGCAGTCGGGATGGCTCGTCGCACACGGCTGGGTGGCGGGGAGCGTGGTGATCGCCGGCGCCGGCGCGTTCCAGTTCAGCGCGCTCAAGTACCGTTGCCTCGAGCGGTGCCGTACGCCGTTCGGCTTCGTCAATGCGCATTGGCGCGGCCGCAGTCCGCGCCGCGAAAGTTTCGCGCTCGGCCTCGTGCACGGGCTGTTCTGCGTCGGCTGCTGCTGGGCGCTGATGCTCGTGACGTTCGTCGTCGGCATGGGCAGCATCGGCTGGATGCTGATACTCGCCGCCGCGATGGCGGCCGAGAAGAATCTGCCGTGGGGTGGGCGCCTGCGCACACCGCTTGGCGTCGCGCTTCTCGCCTGGGGAGCCGGCATCGCCGTCGTGAACGCCTGACGGCAAATATTCGGCCCGCACGCCGGCGGTCTTGGCGCACAATTCGGGGCCTGACTTTTGCGCCGGCTGGAGCAACGATGAAATTCCGCTTTCCCGTCATCATCATCGACGAGGACTACCGCTCGGAGAACGCCAGCGGGCTCGGCATCCGCGCATTGGCCCGCGCGATCGAGAGCGAGGGCGGCGAAGTGCTCGGCGTCACGAGCTACACCGACCTCGCGAGCTTCGCGCAGCAGCAGTCGCGCGCATCGGCGTTCATCCTGTCGATCGACGACGAGGAGTTCGGCGCCGGGTCGCCCGAGGAAACCCGCAATGCGCTCGCGAAGCTCCGGGCGTTCATGGAGGAGATCCGCTTCCGCAATTCCGAGATCCCCGTGTTCCTGCACGGCGAGACGCGCACGTCGCGGCACATCCCGAACGACATCCTGCGCCAGTTGAACGGCTTCATCCACATGAACGAGGACACGCCCGAGTTCGTGGCGCGCTACATCCTGCGCGAATCGCGGACGTACCTCGACAGCCTCGCGCCGCCGTTCTTCCGCGCGCTCGTGCATTACGCGAACGACGGCTCGTACTCGTGGCACTGCCCCGGCCATTCGGGCGGCGTCGCGTTCCTGAAAAGCCCCGTGGGACAGATGTTCCACCAGTTCTTCGGCGAGAACCTGCTGCGCGCCGACGTCTGCAACTCGGTCGACGAGCTCGGCCAGCTGCTCGATCACTCCGGCCCGGTCGCGGCCTCGGAACGCAACGCAGCGCGCATTTTCAACACCGACGAGCTGTTCTTCGTCACGAACGGCACGTCGACGTCGAACAAGATGGTATGGCACGCGACCGTCGCCCCCGGCGACATCGTCGTCGTCGACCGCAACTGCCACAAGTCGGTGCTGCACGCGATCACGATGACCGGCGCGATTCCGGTTTTCCTGACCCCGACGCGCAACCACATGGGTCTGATCGGCCCGATCTCGATGGACGAGTTCCGCTGGGAGAACATCGAGAAGAAGATCCGCGCCCACCCGTTCGCGCGCCACGTCAAGACGAAGCCGCGCATTCTTACGCTCACGCAGAGCACGTACGACGGCGTGCTCTACAACGCCGACACGATCAAGGACCTGCTGTCGACGAAGATCGACACGCTGCACTTCGACGAGGCGTGGCTGCCGCACGCGGCGTTCCACGACTTCTATCGCGGCATGCACGCGATCGGCCGCGACCGTCCGCGCTCGAAGGACGCGCTCATCTTTTCGACGCAGTCGACGCACAAGCTGCTGGCGGCGCTGTCGCAGGCGTCGCAGATCCTCGTGCAGTACAGCGAGACGCGCCAGCTCGACCGCTACCGCTTCAACGAGGCGTACCTGATGCATTCGTCGACGTCGCCGCAGTACGCGATCATCGCCTCGTGCGACGTCGCGGCGGCGATGATGGAGCCGCCGGGCGGCACCGCGCTCGTCGAGGAATCGATCATGGAAGCGCTCGACTTCCGCCGCGCGATGCGCAAGGTCGACGAAGAATACGGCGATTCGTGGTGGTTCAAGGTCTGGGGTCCCGAGCACCTGGCCGAGGAGGGCACCGGCGACCGCGAGGACTGGATGATCCGCGCCGAGGACAAGTGGCACGGCTTCGGCAACCTCGCGCCCGGCTTCAACATGCTCGACCCGATCAAGGCGACCGTGCTCACGCCGGGCCTCGACGTATCGGGCGACTTCGCCGAGGAGGGCATCCCGGCGGCGATCGTCACCAAGTACCTGGCCGAGCATGGCGTGATCGTGGAGAAAACGGGGCTGTACTCGTTCTTCATCATGTTCACGATCGGCATCACGAAGGGGCGGTGGAACACGCTCGTCACCGCGCTTCAGCAGTTCAAGTCCGACCACGACGCGAACCAGCCGCTGTGGCGCGGGCTGCCCGAGTTCGTGCAGGCGCATCCCCGCTACGAGAAGATCGGGCTGCGCGATCTGTGCGACAGCATCCACGGGATCTACAAGGCCAACGACATCGGCCGGCTGACGACCGAGATGTACCTGTCGAACCTGGAGCCCGCGATGAAGCCCGCCGACGCGTTCGCGCGGATGGCGCACCGCGAAATCGAGCGCGTCGAGATCGACGACCTCGAGGGGCGAGTGACCAGCGTCCTGCTGACGCCCTACCCGCCGGGTATTCCGCTGCTGATTCCCGGCGAGCGCTTCAACCGCCAGATCGTCAAGTATCTGCAGTTCGCGCGCGACTTCAACGAGCGCTTCCCCGGCTTCGATACCGACATCCATGGCCTCGTCGAGGAAGAAATCGCCGGCCGCAAGCGCTATTTCGTCGACTGCGTGGCGGGCGCCAAGGTGATCGCCGCGATGCCGACGCTGCGCGTGCGCAGCGTGAAGAAGGGCGGCTGACTCCAAGCTCGATGCCTGCACCGGAAAGCTCGGCGCCGGTCATGCCGCGCCACTACAGCGTTCGCAGGAACGCGACCAGGTCGTCCTTCTCCTGTTCGGTGAAACCGATCCGGAAGCGCTGGTCGTAGAAATCGACGACGGCGGCGAGATCGTGTGCCGAGCCGTTGTGGAAATACGGCGCCCGGCTCGCGAGCGCGCGCAGGATCGGCCCCTTGAAGCGCCCGACGTCCTTCCAGCGGCCGGTGACGAGCGCGCGCCCCGGATCGGTTGTCTGGACCGTCTGCAGCGTCTGCTTGTTGCGCAGCGTGTAGAGCGGTAGATCGGGCGTGCGGCGCGACGCGTCGGCGAGGCCGATATCGAGCGGGGCCGGCACCGAATGACTGCCGGCGTGGGGCGTGTCATGGCAGGTGCTGCAGGTGCCGTCGAGCACCGGAATGCCGAGATCGTCGTTGAGCCCGGCGACACCGCTGATGCGGATATGCTTGGAATTGAACAGCCGCTGCCCGCGAAATACCCGGGCGCGCGCGTCGACGCGCAATACGGCGTCGCTGCCCACTGGCGTGCGCTTGCCGCGCTCCCAGGCGTCATAGAGGCGCATGACGTTGGGGTCGAACGAAGCCCCGGATCGATAGTCATTGGAAACGACATCGTTGATGCCGAAGTAGAAGTCGCGCGTGCTCAATGGCTCGGGGCCGCCTTGCGCGCCATACACCGTCAGCCGGCCCGCGGCGTCGTCGACGATCTGCGCCGTGAACAGGCTCGTTTCGAAGGCGACGATCGCTTCGCGCTGCTCGGCTGTCGGTTCCGGCGCCTGCGCATGGCCGGTCGTTGCGCCGGTCGCCTGATCGGAAAGATCGAAGTGAATCGACGCGAAACACGTCGCGGTGCCCAGGATGCAATCGGTCGACGCGGGATCGGTGAATGTCTCCCGTCCATCCCACATCACCGTGCTCAGGAACCTGAGATTGGTGGACGGCAACGGCCGCCGGAACAGCGAAAGGTCGCCGGCGTGGGCGTGGCCGTACGGATCGTCGACGGCAACGAGCTCGAACTCGGCGTCGGCGGGAACCGGCAGGCCCACGCGGATCAACCCCTTGTCGAGCAGCAGTGCGTAAGCCTCACGTCGGGCCTCGACCGTCGATACGTCCGCGTCGGGCGAAACGGAGCCGTCGTTCGTGCGAAAGATCGGGTCCGTCCCGTCGGTCGCCTCGAAGCGCGCGCGGACGTTCTGCGGCGTTATCGTCCATCCGGCGCTCGGCTGGTGACAGGTGACGCACGCGCGGCCGTTGCCGCCGAGGCTCTGGAAGAACGGGTTGGCGAAATCGATCGATCCGGTGGTGGCGTACGTCCCTTCGATGCCCGTCGCATTGGGCGCCAGGACGATGGAGGGCGATGCGATCGGATCGGCGGCGTGCGCAGGCGCGCTGACGAGAACCAGCGCGGTCAATGCGCGCGCGACGGCGCGGTGGACGGGTGTGGTATTCATGGCTGACCCCTTCGGTCGTGTGCTGCGGATGCATTGGCTATCGGCCAACGCAACCGAGCGTACGCTCGGGGACTCTCACTCGCCCTCGAGTATTCCCGCGCTGCACTGCTGATTATTCCCGGCGGCAGCGCCGGTCAGGTCGCTCGGGGGTCGGCGGTAAGATCGCGGCATGCAAAAGCATGACGTCGTAATCGTCGGCGGCGCGATCGTCGGCTCCGCGGTCGCGTACTTTCTGAAACGCATCGACCCGGCATGCGGCGTCGCGGTCGTCGAGCCGGACAGCACGTACGAATTCGCGTCGACGCTGCGCGCGTCCGGCGGCGCGCGCCGCCAGTTCTCGTGTCCCGAGAACATCGCGATGTCCAACTTCAGCATCGACGTCATCGCCCGCGCCGATGCGCTGCTCGCCGTCGACGGCGTTTCGGCGCAGGTCGAATGGCGGCAAGGCGGCTACCTGTTCATCGTCGGCGCGGCGGATGTCGATACGCTGCGAGCGAATCATGAAGTGCAGCGGGAACACGGCGTGACGGCGCACTGGCTCGACACGGACGCACTGCACGCGCGATTTCCGTCGATGAATCTCGATGGCATCGCAGCGGGCGTGCATACGCCGGACGACGGGTGGTGCGATCCGAACGGGCTGCTGCAGGGATTGCGTCGCAAGGCGCGCTCGCTCGGCGCGCAATACGTGTCCGATCGCGTCGTCGGGATCGATCATCACGGCGGCGTCGCGCGCGGTGTGCGGCTGGCCTCGGGCGGCGCACTTGTGGCGGGCTGCGTCGTCAACGCGGCGGGGCCGTGGGCGAAAGCAATTTCGGGGATGGTTGGCATGCCGCTGCCGATCGAGCCGCTGCGCCGCTTCGAGCATTACTTCGAGACGCCGAACCTGATCGAGCCCTTGCCTTACGTCAAGGACACGGCGCGCCTCGCGTTTCGGCCGGAAGGGCAGGGGTATTCCGGCGGTCTCGTCAATTCCGACGAGCCGCGCGGCTACAACTTCGACGTCGACCACGACTATTTCGAGCGCGTCGTCTGGCCGGCGCTCGCCTTCCGTTTCCCCGCTTTCGAGTCATGCCGGTGCCGCCGCACGTGGTCCGGTCTATACGAGCAGAACGAGCTCGACGGCAACCCTGTGATCGGCGCGTGGTCAGGTCGGATGGAAAACTTCTTCGTCGTCGCCGGCTTCTCGGGCCACGGCATGATGCACGCGCCTGCGGCCGGCCGCGCGGTTGCCGAGCTCGTGCTGCGCGGTCGGTTCGAGACGATCGATCTGTCGCCGCTCGGCTACGCGCGCATATCAGCCAATCAACCCTATCCGGAGCGCGGCATCCTTTAGCCCAATCACGCTTCGGCGAGACGCTCGAGCGGGCTCACGCGGCGAGATGCGCAGCCACCGCCGCATCGTCCCACTCCAGACCGAGCCCCGGAACGTCGCGAATGTGCAACTGGCCCCGGTCGATCTTGTAAGGCGTTTGCAGTAGCGGATCGACCCAGTTCTGCCATTCGAGCCAGTGCGCGGTTTCGGTGACGCGCATGACGTGGGCGGCCACTTCAGGGTAAAGGTGCGTGGACATAGGCACGCCTGCCGTTCCGGCAACCGCGGCTGCGCGCATCCATCCGGTGACGCCGCCGATGCGCATGAAGTCGGGCATCACGAAATCGCACGCCTTCATCCGGATCGCGCGCATGAGATCGCGCGGGCCGTAGAAGTTCTCGCCGATCTGGATCGGCGTCGCGAGCTCGGCGGCAAGCTGCGCGTAGCCCTCGTAGTTCTCGTACACGATGGGCTCCTCGATCCAGTCGAGGCCGAGGTCGTCGATCGCGTGACAGCGCCGCAGCGCCTCGCCGACGTCCAGCCCCTGATTGAAATCGACCATCAGGTGCATGTCGCCGACCGACTTGCGGACAGCTTCGATCGTCGCCACGTCGTCGCGCAGCCGCTCACGCCCTAGCCGCAGCTTGAGGGCGCCAAAGCCGCCCTCGTCTCGAAGCTCGAGCGCCTCTTCGGCCACCGCCCCGGGCTCCTTCAGCCACAGGCCATTGCTGTTGTACGCATTCACCGCGCCGACCGAGCCCCCGAGCAGCACGCACAGCGGCATGCCGGCCGCCTTCGCAAGCGCGTCCCAGGCGGCCATGTCGATTCCGGAGACGGCGATCGCCGACATTCCCTGGTACCCGACGAAATGCAGCGACTTGCGTGCGATGGCGTAAAGCTCGATGGGCGAGACGCGATGGCCTCGCAGCAACTCGCCGAGATCGTGGAGCGCGGGCACGAGGTACTTCATCGTCCGGGCCGTATAGGGCTCGAGATAGCTGCGCCCGACGATGCCTTCCTCGGTGTGAAGGTCGATCAGAATGACCGGCCAGTCGGTGAGCGTGGCGATGCGCGCGACGATCGGCCGATCGAGCTTCAGGATGACGGGCCGGGCGCTGACGTCACGGATCGTCAGCGCATCGACTCGCGGCTGTGCCACGTCATGGCGCGCGTCCATGTTCTTCTCCCCCTCGACCGCGTCAGGTAGTCTACGACATGACGCTGTCACCGAAGCGCTCGCCCGGCGCGAAGGTCGAAGCGCTGTTCGATGCGTTCGCGAAGCGCGTGGAGGACGGCGGCTTCCGAAGCAGTTGCCCCGCGGGTACGGTATGCCTGGATCTCGATTCCGAGGTCGAAGCGCTCCGTGGCGCGGTCGCAGCTTCCCTGGCGAGCTACGTAAGCGTCATCGCGCGGCATTTCCGCTTTCGCGATCCGAGCCGCGTCCAACCGTTCGCCCGACTTCTGGTCACCGCGATCGAGGGGGCCTACATCTGCGCACGTGCCAACCGCTCGAGTGCGCCCTATCGCGAAGCCGGGACGTGGCTTGCCGAGTTCGCCCGGCGTGAGAGCACAGGCTGATACCCGACGGGCGCTCGACGTTGTTGACGACGAGGCTTTCCGAATCCGGCGGATCTTCTACGCGGGCGGCGGCCGTTGATCGTTCAGGTCGTGCATCGTCGGCGCGAGCGCGGGGTAGAGCGCCTTGTAGGATGCGAACATGCGGTCGTAGGCCGCCGTCTGCGCCGCGCGCGGCTGCGCGCGCGGCGCGAGCGTGACCCAGCCGCGGCGCACGTCGTCGGCGCCGACGAGCTTCGCTCCGTACGCCGCGAGCAGCGCGGCGCCCATCGCCGCCTCGACGTCCTCGGCAATCGTCAGCACCGGCCGCGCGGTGACGTCGGCGATGATCTGCATCCACAGATCGGAATGCGCGGCGCCGCCGACGACGATCAGCGCTTCGTCGAGCGACGCGGCGCCACGTGCGCCGGCCTCGATGTTGTGGCGAAGCGCGAACGTGACGCCTTCGAGCACGGCGCGATACAGGTGCGCGCGCCGGTGATAGAGGGACAGCCCGGCGAATGCGCCGCTCGCTTTCGCGTCCCAGATGGGGCTGCGCTCGCCCATCAGGTACGGCAGGAACAGCACGCCCTCGGCGCCGGCGGCGATCTCGCGCGCTTCCGCATCGAGAACGTCGTGCACGTCGCCGCCGCGTTCCCGCGCCGATGCCGTCGCGTCGCGTGCGAGCTCGTCGCGGAACCAGGTGACCGCCGACCCCGCGGTGATCGCGCCACCGAACACGTACGTGTCGCGCGCGTCGCCGAACACGTACGGCATGCTGACGAGCCCGTGACGCGGATCGACGTCGCGCGTGATGTAGCCCCAGCACATGCTCGAGCCGATCATCGCGACGTGCTGCCCCGGGCGCGTGACGCCGGCCGCGAACGTTGCTACGGCGGCATCGACGCCACCGGCGATGACCGGCGTGCCGGCGCGCATTCCCAGCCGCTCGGCGGCGTGCGCCGTCAGGCCGCCCACGACGTCGGTCGACGCGACGAGCCGCGCCGGCATCATGTCGCGCGGAATGCCGAGCGCGTCGAGCATCTCGCCCGACCACGTGCCGGCCGCGAGGTCATACACGCCGCCGATGTTGCCCGCGGACGAGCGGTCGACGGCGAGCTCGCCGGTCAGCGCGTGGATGACGAACGCGTTCGGCGGCACGAACCATCGGGTCTTCCCGAAGATTTCCGGACGGCTGTTTTTCAGCCACAGCATCTTCGTATAGCCGTAGTAGCTGTCGACGCCGTTGCCGGTGATTTTCGCGAGGCGCTCCATGTCGACCGTTGCGCGCACCCAATCGACTTCGGCGGTGGCGCGGCGATCCATCCAGATCAGGCACGGGTGGAGCGGGCGCATCTGCGAATCGACCGGGATGCCCGAGCCGCCGTAAAGGCCGCCGATGCAGATCGCGCGCACGGCCGCGGCGGAGAAGCCGGTGTCCGCCGCTTTCGCCTGCGCGACGCAGCCTGCGATCGACGTCTGCACGGCATCGAGCCACACGGCGGGCCATTGCTCGGCCCACAGCGGGCGCGGCGTGTCGGGGCGGTATCCGGCGCTATGCTGCGCGACGATGCGCCCGCGCGCATCGGTCAGAAGCGCTTTCGTGCTTTGCGTGCCGATGTCGACGCCGATGACGTATCCGCTCATCAGGACTCCTCGTTCTCGCTTTTCACGCCGAGGCATTCGAGCGTCTCGGCGAGCTTTCGTCCGTATGCCGGGCTCGCGCGGTCACGTTCCTCGCGTGCGACGGGGATGATCCGCTGCACCGTCGCCGGCCGCTGCGTCATGACGACGATCACGTCGCCGAGCGCGATCGCCTCGGGCACGTCGTGCGTGACGAACAGCACGGTCGGTCGATCGAGCCGCAGCAGCGACTTGAATTCCTGCTGCAGCTTGAGCCGCGTGAACGCGTCGACGGCGGCGAACGGCTCGTCGAGCAGCAACAGCCGCGGCTTCAGCGCGAGCGCGCGCGCGATGCCGACGCGCTGCGCCATGCCGCCCGACAGATGGCTCGGATACGCGTCCCTGAACTCGGAGAGACCGACCGTCGCGAGAAACTCGTCGGCGATCGCGCGCGCGTCGCGGCGGCTGCGGCCACGCGTTGAGAGGCCGATGGCCACGTTCTGGCGCACCGTCATCCACGGAAAGAGTCCCGGCTGCTGGAACGCCATGCCGAGATGCTGGTTCGGCCCCATCCGGACCGGTGCGCCGTCCCACGTGAGCGAGCCGCCTGCCGGACGCAGCAGCCCGGCCGCGAGCCCGAGCAGCGTGCTCTTGCCGCAGCCCGACGGACCGACCACGCAGGCGACGCTGCCCGCGGCGACGCGGAACGATACGTCGTTCAGCACGTCGACGCGACGCCCCGCGGAAAAGTAATGGTGGAAGACGCGATCGACCACCAGCTCGCCCGTGGCGCTCATCGATCGTCGAACCGCCGGCGCGCAAGCCAGCCGATCAGCGCGCTGACGCCGGCGCCGATCAAGCCGATGACGATCATGCCGGCGATCACCACCGCCGTGGCGAGCGACGTGGCCGCGTTGGTGATCATCAGGCCGAGGCCGGCGCTCGCGCCGATGTACTCGGCCGCGACGACGGCGATCCAGCCGATCGCCGCGGCCGCCCGCGCGGCGCTGGCGAGCGTCGGAGCCGCGGCGCGCAGATGCACGCGCAGCGCGAGCCGCCAGGGTCCCATGCCGAGCATCGTCCCGACGCGCGTGAGCGTCGGCTCGACGTGCGCGATCGCGCGCGCCGTGGAAACGACCATCACGAAGAACACGGCGTAGGCGACGAGGACGATCTTGCCGGTGAAGCTCGTGCCGAACCACAGGATCGTCAGCGGAATCCATGCGAACGGAACGATGAACCGGAGCGATTCGACGACCGGCGTCGCCGTCAGGCGGAAGAGGCGCCATTCGCCGATCAACAGGCCCACCGCAATCCCGAGCACGACGCCGATCGCGTAGCCGGCGACGAATTCATACAGGCTTACCGCAACGTCGCGCCAGAACGCGTAGGTGCCGACGAGACCGGCGAGCGTCGCCATCACGGCCCACGGTGACGGCAGCACGATCGGCGGCAGCTTGTAAAAGACGACGGTCGCCTCCCAGATCGCGAGCACGATCAGCACGCCGGCCGCGGGCAGAAGCACGCGCTTGTGCAGGAATCCGATCATTGCGCGACGTCTGCGCTGTCGTGGCGCCACGGCACGAGCCGCCGCTCGAGCGTGGAGAACAACGCGTTCATCAGGAATCCCGCGATGCCGAAGCACGCCATCGTCGCCATCACGGCCGGCACGTCGTAGCTTTGCTGGACGGCGATCAGATGCGCGCCCAGTCCCGAATCCGCGGCGACCAGCTCGGCGACGATCACCGTTCCCCAGCCGGCCATCAGTGCGACGCGCGAGCCGATCAGCACTTCCGTCAGCGTGCCCGGAAGGATCAGGCTGCGAAAGCGCTGCCAGCCGTTCATGCCGAGCATCGTCGCCGTGCGCGCGAGGTCGGAAGGAACGCGGCGCGAGCCGTCGACGGCGTACACGATCACGACGAGGAACACGGCGAGCGCAACCAGAAAAACCTTGCTCGTCAAGCCGAAGCCGAACCACACGACCGACAGCGGCACCCAGGCGATGCTCGAGACAGGCCGGATCGCCTCGACCACGGGCAGAAAGACCCGGCCCGCCCACGCAACGCGCCCGAGCAGCAGCCCGCACACCGTCGCCGACGCCGCGCCTACGAGCCAGCCGATGACGAAGACACGCAGACTGAAGGCCAGGTCGCGCCAAAGATCGCCGGTCGCGTAACGCAACAGCTCGCGCGCCACCTTCGCAGGCGGCGGCAGGCGATTGATGACGCCGCCGCCGGTCGCGAGCCATTGCGACAGCAGCGTCCATGCCACCAGCGCCAGCAGCGCGCCGACCAAGCCGAGGAGCCACACGCTTGCGCGCGGGCCGAGCCACGGCGCGCGGTCTGGGGTGGCGCCTGCCTCAGCGACGGCCATCGC
>Ga0307409_100000795_pt1 | contig 14368 bp, 6 predicted proteins | sample 322Ometagenome_2_FD_203888 | JGI IMG/M metagenome (GOLD analysis project Ga0307409, IMG submission 203888) | Maize rhizosphere microbial communities from greenhouse at UC Davis, California, United States - 322HYB-O-2 | ecosystem: Host-associated > Plants > Roots > Rhizosphere > Soil | place... | reverse complement strand
GATAGAGAGTGACGATAGGGTCTCCGCCGGCCTTGTAGCGCTCGACGGTGCTGGAGTTGATCGCGGCGACATCGAGTTTGCCGTCATTGTCGCAGTCGAAAATTGCGACACCGCCATTGAAGAGTTCGACGAGGAATTTCTTGGTCAGGACAGACTTGCCGGTTGCGGGGAGCCCGACTTCCGCATTGACGTTGCGGAAGCGCATTCCTGGAGTTTGCGCAAATGCAGGCATAACGAGCAAAAGAACCAGGAAGGCTGCAAGGCGGCTGGGCATGAGAGGCAAAATCATTCTACATGGCGGAGTTTACAAACTGATAGGTTCCATGCGGAGTGGAGCGTTATGCTTTAAGGGACCCTTCAAGAGGAACTTGTGATCGCGTACCGGAAATTCATAGTCGTCAAGAGTGCTGTTCTGATTTTGGTGATGCTGCTTGGTGAGCTTGCGAGTGCGGCGACGGCCACGGAATTCTCAGAGATTCGACGACTGATTGCACAAGCTAAGTATGAGGAAGCGGCCGCCCGATTGGAGAAGATCTTTGCGGCCGAGCCTCGAAATGCGAGGGCCGAGACACTGCTGGGAATTGTTCGCGCAAAGCAAAATCGCCTCGACCAGGCGGAAGTTCTGTTTGTGAAGGCGATTGAACACGCACCGAAATCAGAGCAGGCGTATCGAGAGTTGGCAACACTTTACGCCGACCACGGCAACTCGCAAGGCGCGATTGATGTTTACGAGAAGCTGGTGTTCGAAGTGAAGGAGAGTGTCACGGCCAGGGCAGGATTGGCGAAGCTGTATGAGAAGCAGGGCGAGTTTGCAAAAAGCCTTGAGCACGCCGAACACATCGCAGTGACGCAAAGGCCTTGGGATTTGCTGCCGGTGATGCTGCTTGATTATTTGTCGGTGAACAATCCGGATGGTGCGCAGAAGACGGTTGGCGAGATTTTGAACCGCTTGCCGGGAAATGCGGAACTCGCGCCGCGAACGGTGGACGTCTTCCTTGGCAAGGGTATGACGAATGATGCCGCGGAGTTTCTTAAGGTCGCTACGGCGCGGCAAAGACCGTCGGCGTCGTTGTTGGCGGCGGTTGCGAAAGTGCAGGACAGGCAGGGGCAGCGCGAGGAAGCATGGGCAACGATCAACCGTGCGCTGAGTTTGAATCCGAGGTCCACGATCGCGCTGCTGGAAGGAGCGCGACAGGCTGGGTTGAGAAACGATTGGGACCCAGCACGGAAATTCCTGGAGCGAGCGAACAAGTTGGATGCGAATAACCCGGAGATTTTGAAGAACCTGGTGTTCGCATTGCTGAAGCTGCAGAAAGTTGAAGACGCATATCCTTACGCGGTCGGCCTGAGAAGGCTCAAGCCGCATGAGTTGGAAGCAACAATGGTGCAGGTGACCGTGCTGATGGCAGCGAAACGCTGGGGTGTCAGCAAGACAATCCTCGATGATGCGGTCAAGCGGTTTCCTGAAGATCTGAAGGTGCAACTTGCGCTGGGGATTGTCGAATACCAACTCGGGGAGATTGATCGATCGGCCAAACTCCTTGGGGATGTGCTCGCGAAGGAACCGAAGAACTCAGAGGCTCACTTTCATCTGGGCCTGATTGAGAAGCAGCGGGGCAATATGACCGAAGCGATCACGGAATTCGAACAGACTCTAAAGGAGGTGCCGAACCATTTGCAGGCACTGGAGGCGCTGGGGCCGTTGTACCTGCAGACCGGTGAACTGGAGAAGGCGCGTGCCGTACTGGAGCGCGCGTCGGAAATGGCGCCGGATAATTCAGGTACTCATTACCAGCTCTCCATGATCTATACACGGCTTGGAATGCCTGATAAGGCGAAGCAACACACCGCGGAGTACCAAAGATTGTCGAAGCATTAGGCAGGGGGTTTCGACGATTGATAGATCCGACTCGAGGGAATCATCAATTGGAGCGTTCCTCAGGGGGAAAGCCCGCGAGTTGCAGGTTCTGCGCGGTAAGGGTTGAGGCGTGGCCTTCCCGAATGCTTGATAGAAGCAAGCAGGGTTAGAGTGCAGCAATTCACGAAATCGATTTAGCAGACGACTGCTTTCACCCGCTATTTCGAAAACTTTCGACTACAGTGGATCAATCCAGATTTTCGAAATAAATCGGCAAACACCAAAGCCCACCGGGAACGTACACGGAAGACTGATTTTGATCGGGAAGCCTTATGCTGCAAGGGTTATAAGGGGGGTTTTCCCATCGAAATATATTGACACTATTGAGTTTTCAAAGTAAAAGATGGCGATATAGGGAATTCCGGCCCTACTGAACCGGGGTCCCAGATTGAAAACGAAACCGTTTCCAGTAGATGCAACAACAACGTTCCGCTGATTTTCGGGAGATTACAAAAATGTCACGACTCCGTGGCGTACTGCTGCTTTGTCTCCTGACCACTCTGGTACTCACGAGTATCAGTTTTGCTCAGAAGACGACCGGCACGATACGTGGTACGGTTACCGACCCGTCGGATGCAGTCTTGTCCGGCGCTACCGTGACTGTCACGAATACTTCGACCGGTTTAACACGAACCGTCACAACCAATGCTTCCGGCGAATATGTAGTCGCCGACCTTCCTCCTGGGAACTACAACATCAGCTTCGCGGCTGCCGGTTTCAAGGAGTTCACCAGCCAAAATGTGGCGCTGAACGTCGCGTCGACTTACCTCCAGAATGCGAAGTTGGTGGTAGGCAGCGCGAGTGATCAAGTCAACGTGGAAGCGAACGCGATCCAGGTTGACACCACGAGCGGCGAAGTGTCGGAAGTGGTCACCGGCCAACAGGTGCGCGAACTGCCTCTTAACGGACGCAGCTTCGTACAACTCACCCAGTTGCAGCCTGGTGTATCGCCGGCCAACAACTTCGACAGCAAGAACAAGGGCCTGCTTGCCTGCGTGGACTTTTCGGTCAACGGAAATGCCACGACCAACAACCTGTACCTGATCGACGGTGCGAACAATAACGACGTGGGTTCGAACCGCACGATTCTTATCTATCCCTCGGTTGACGCCATTGCCGAATTCAAGATGTTGCGTAACGCATATGGTGCTGAGTACGGCCAGGCTTCTGGCGGCGTAATCAACATCATCACGCAGGGCGGCACTAACAATTGGCATGGTGGCGTTTTCTACTTTGGCCGTAACGATGCGCTGAATGCGACTGAGTATTTCGCGAAGCGTGCCGGGACGAAAGATAAACTCCGCCGCAACGACTGGGGCTACAAGATTGGTGGCCCGATCCTCAAGGACAAGCTGTTCTTCTTCTGGAACCAGGAGTGGAACCGCGAACTTCGTGGCGCAACGCGTAGCGCTTGCGTCCCGACGGCACTCGAAAAAGTTGGCGATTTCAGTGAATTCGCCGGCCAGGCAAACGCTGGTTGCGGCGCACCGTTCCCGCATCTTCCTGGAACGAGCACACCACTCGTGGATATAACTTCACAGGTTGGTGCACCTTCGACAGGCGGTCTATTGCTGGCGCAGTTGTTCCCGGATCCAAACCTGTCAACGCCTCTGTCCAATGGAGACAACTGGGCGGTCTCGCTGGCTTCACCGATTCGGTGGCGGCAGGAGAACGTCAGGGTTGACTTCAACCTGAACAAGAGCAACACGGTCATGGGACGCTTTACCCAGGACACCTGGACGAACGCGTTTCCGAACACCCTGGGCCTCTGGGGTGATGATCGGTTCCCGGCCGTTGAAGGCGACTGGGCACAGCCTGCAAAGCAGATCGTAGGCAAGTGGACCTCGACTCTCTCGAGTTCGTGGGTGAATGATGCGGAATTTGCATATTCGAACAACCGCATCAACATCGCAGTCTCGGGTGAGAATCCTGGCCTTCTGGACCAGATTTCGGAAGCGATTCCGCCATATTGGGATCGTTCGCTGAAGACCAGTCCGGTGGGCATGCCGACGTTCTGGGGCGGATTCAGCCAGTACGGAAACTACGACAACATTTGGGAAATCGCGCCCTGGCATAACGACCACGACATCTACACGGTGCGTGACGATATGTCGAAGGTAGTGGGTAATCACACGATCAAGGCCGGATTCTTCGCCGGCTGGGTTGGCAAAAACGAATGGGCCGGCGCTACCAGTACGGAATACCTGACTGGTGGTACGGCTGATTGGGCTACCCAACAGGCAACCGGCAATCCGTTGGCGAACGTTCTGTACCCGAACGCAATCTGGACCGGGTTCTCAGAACCGAGCACCAACACTATCGTGAAACTGCGCTGGCGTGACTACGAGTTCTACGCGGCCGATACATTTAAGGTTCGTCCGAACCTGACTTTGGATTTCGGTGTGCGCTACTCGTGGATGCCGGCTCCGTTCCATCCTGAGGGCCGGTTCACCAGTTTCAATCCCAGCTTGTACGATCCGACCAAGCCTGCTTCAGATGCTTGCAATGGTCTGTTCGTAGTGCCGGGAGAGGATCCTTGCGGCGAATCGAACCAACAGTTCGGCACGGCGTTCAGCTCGGGTACTCCGGGCGTGAACCGTTCACTGGTCGAAACGAACAAGACAATGATTGCACCTCGCATCGGTATTAACTGGGATCCGATGGGCGACGGTAATACGTCAGTCCGTGCGGGCTTTGGCCAGTTCTTCCAGCGCGACCGTGCATCGACGTCGTTTATACAATCCAACAATGCGCCGTTCGCTCTCAACGCGAGCGGGTTCCAACGGACACTGGAAGCCAACATTCCGTGCCCAACGTGCAACCCGTCAACATCGCCTGCTGGTGGCCGCGATCCATCTGACACGGTTCCGTATTCATTGCAATGGAACCTGTCAGTAGAACGTGGACTTACCCGTGACACCACTATTGAACTCGGCTACGTAGGAAACCGCGCAGTTCACCAGACGAGAGGGTATGACATCAACCAGGTCGATCCTTCAGACTGGACAACCACGGCGTTCATTCCGTCAGCCAATGTCAACCCATACCGACCGTTCTCGAACTTCGGACAGTTGGGCTGGTGGACACACGACGGTGATGCCACGTACCACGCGCTGCAAGCGTTGTTACGGACAAAGTGGAGACGCAACACACTGAACGTGGCGTATACCTGGTCGCACTCGATTGCCAACATCGATCTTGAGAACTCAAACGGCAACCCGATCGGTGACCAATCGTCCACGTATGCCAACGATCCGGACTATGATTTCGGAAACTCCGCAATCAACCGTCCGCATATCTTCGTTGCCAACCTGATCACCTTCCTGCCGACGTTCTCCGGATCGAACCCGTTCGTGAAGAATGCATTCGGAGGTTGGGAATTCGGTGTAATCAGCACCCTGGCTTCAGGGACGTCGATTACCCCGCTTCAGAATGGCGTCAGTGAGAACACCAATAACGTTCCGGCATCGGATCCAAGCCGCGGCACGTTGACCGGTCTGATCGGAAGCGGAACCAATAACATGGTTCGTCCAGACCTGGCCGGAAATGGATTGGAGTGCGCAACGGGTCGTGGATTCCAACTCCTTGATCCCGAGTCACTCACACTGATCGGACACGCAATCGGGACACCGGGCAATGCTCCTCGTGGGTTCTGCCATGGTCCTGCGCTGGTGAACACCGACTTCGCACTGTACAAGAATTTCGAAGTGCCCTTCGTACAGAACGAGCGGATGCAGATCCAGTTCCGTCTCGAAATGTTCAATGTGTTCAACACAGCGAACTATCGTGGCGACCAGATCAACCGCACCTTCGGTGCAAACGTGAATTGCGGACCGGAGATTTCAGCCGGTATGTATAACGCGTGCAGCCCGACGAACAACGTGATTTCGAATTATGAAGTCACGAGTAACTTCGGCCAGGCGCGGCAGACACGTGGTGCAAGAGAAATCCAGTACGCTTTGAAGTTAACCTTCTAGCTGCTGGTTTCTTGAACCCTTAACCGAACGGCAGGGCTTGACTCCGTCATCCCTGCCGTTTAGCTTTTTTGTACCGCAAAAGTCTGGTAAGTAGTGTGCTCTCATACTTTTTACAACCTTGGCAACGTAAGTTGCTGTTCGCAGGCGAGTTGCTTCCAATGCCAAAACCCATATTGCTATTCATTGTTGTGCTGCTCGTCGTCCAGGTGTCGGCAACTACTCAGCAGAGGTCTTCCCAAGCTCCTCGAACCAAGGTCAAGATCGCTCCCAAAAGCCAGGTAGCAAACCCGGTCGCGAAGGCAAGTAGTAGGAGAACTGGGACGGCTGCGCAGGAACTACAGAGGCGGTTTGAGGCGACTCGCACTGCGCTGCAGAGCGGGGATCCGTCCCGGATCATCGAATCGAATCAGAAGCTGATTGCGCTGTCGCTGCGGGAGATGGCTCGCGTGCGTTCTTTGCAGAATGCACTTCCTCAATCGGCGGAGCTTTACAAGCAATCACTGAACATGGAAGAGAATCCGGACGCTCGCATCGATCTTTCTATTATTTACATGCGAGCGGGCAGACCGGACGATGCAATCTTCGAATCGCAAAAAGTTTTGTACAGCTATCCGGATAAGGCTCGAGCGTGGCATGTTCAGGGCGAGGCAAACATTCATCGAGGGAACCTGAAAGGGGCGATTGAGGCATTTGAGAAGTCCGTCGCGATTCATCCAGATCTAAACGTGTACTACTCGCTGGCGGCTTCTTACCTGATGATGAAAGAGAAGGCGAAGGCCGAGGCAGCGTTCCAGAAGATCATTGCAGACAAGGATGGCGCGGTGCTGCACGTCATGTTCGGCGATGCGTATGGAGAGGCAGGCTATCCGGAGGACTCGTTGCGCGAGTACTTGCGGGCTCTGGAAATGAATCCTGACTTGCCTCACGGGCACTTCTTCGCCGCGCTAGCTTACCTGAGAAGAAATGAGTGGGCGCCCAATGATGAAGCTCTCAACGAGCTGAAGAAAGAGGTGCAGCAGTATCCGAAGGGCTACTTTGGGAACTACTACATGGGGGCGCTGCTGTCCGGATACCAGCGTTACGACGAGTCGAACAAGTATCTTGAGGTTGCGCTGAAGGCCAAGAGCGATGTTCCAGAGCCGTGGCTCTACCTGGGATTGAATGCGGCGGGACTTGAAAAGCCAGACAAGGCGCAAGAGTATCTGCAGAAAGCCATCGAGTTAACCGGCGAGGACGAAGCGCGCAATGGACACCAGATTCGGCGGGCATATATCGCCCTGGGACGGATCGAGGTCGCGAAAGGCAACAAGAAAAAAGGTACGGAGCTGTTGAATCGTGCACGCGAGATGTCGAACAAGCACGTACAGGACAGCCAGACTGCGGTGTCGTCGATGGCGGCAATGAGCGGCATGGGTGGAGGCGCGGCGATTGCTCCGGTTATGGTTTCCAAAGAAGAGAAGAACGAAATGCGCATCAGCTTCGATGACGTCGATCCGACGGCGGAGCTGGACGCGTCCGTGTTGGCGGAAGGGAAGTTGAAGCCGGACCAGGTGGAGTCCGTAAAGGGCAAGGAGAAGGAACTTCGAGGGATCCTCAGCAGCGCCTACAACGACTGGGGTACGGCGGAAGCGCGCCAGCAGCAATATGAAGCGGCGTTGCAGCGATTCCAGGAAGCGGAGAAATGGGATCCATCTACTCCGGGGCTGATGCGGAACCTGGGCTTTGCGGCATTCAGGGCTGGAGCACTCGGGGAAGCCATACGCGCGCTTCGTATTGAGACGGCGAAGAACCGGGACCCGAAGGTGCGGTCGATGCTTGCGGCGGCATTGATGTCGACTGGTGAGGTTGAGCAGGCCGTGAAGGAGTTTAAACAACTCGGAGAAGCAATTTATGCTGACCCCCGGCTGGCTTACGGATACGCCATGTCGCTGGCGAAGGTGAACAATCCGCAGGAAGCCACGGTTGTTCTGAACCGGTTAATGACGATGAACCCTCCCCCAGAAATGCTGTTGCAGATTGGGCAGGTTTATGGAGACGTTGGCGACGATGAGCGTGCGCTTGCCGCGTTCAAAAGAGCGGCGCAGGCGGATCCGAATCTTCAGGGAGTTTCCTACAACGCCGGTCTCGCACTGATTCACTTGAACCGTTCGGCAGAAGCCGTTTCCGAATTTGAAATGGCGGTGAAGCAGAACCCGGCAGACGCTGCCGCACAGTACAACCTGGCTTTTGCGCTGCTACAAATCCAGCAGCGGGACCGAGCGATGACTGTGCTTTACGATCTAGTGAAGGCGCACCCCGACCATGCTCTCGGACTGTATCAGCTAGGCAAAGAGTTGTTACTGGCGGGGCAGGCTGATGAGGCACTTCCGTATCTGGAGAAAGCTGTGAGACTCGATCCCTCCAGAGAATTCATTCATTATCAGTTACAGGCGGCTTACCGGAAGAAGGGGCGGACGGAAGACGCGGAACGCGAGTTGAAGATTTACCGGGAGTTAAAAGCCAAGAGCCGCGAGCGGAAGCTGCCGACAAGAACTGAAGGCGGTCAGCAAGATTGAGTTTCCAACGTACGATCAACCGGCAGGGGATCAATTACAATCGAGCGCAATGCGATCAAGCCAAGGTGAGTGAGTGAAGCTACTGGGAAATTTTTTTTGGGGGACGGAATCCCATAAGTGGATTGCCCGAATCGCCATTTGCACGATGCTTGTGATGCAGCCATCCATGGCGCAACAGGCACAGAATTACAAGTGCAATCGTACGGATCTACCGCAGTTGGTCGACGTGACTGCCAAGACGGGGATCAAGTTCAGCCATGACACCGACGCCGATAAGCGCTACATCACGGAATCAATGAGCGGCGGTGTGTTGATTATCGATTACGACCGTGATGGGTGGCCGGATATCTATTTCACTAATGCGCCCACCGTAGCGCTGTCTCTTGCGAACAAAGGCGCCCGCAGCGAACTCTATCGCAACAACGGTGACGGTACGTTTACCGACGTCAGCGACAAGGCCGGCGTGGCGCATCCGTGCATCGCGTTTGGCGGCTCCGTCGGTGATTACAACAATGACAATTGGCCTGATATGTATGTCACCTGCCTGGGCGAAAATGTACTCTATCGGAACAATGGAGACGGCACATTTACGGACGTCGCGAAACAGGCCGGCGTGGCCGATCCGCGCTGGACGATGGGATCTTCTTTCGGGGATTATGACAGTGACGGTTTCCTGGACCTGATGACCACCAATTACGTTGATTTCAGGCTCAACGATCTTCCAGGGTTCGGGAACGCACCAACATGCAAGTACCGAGGGATTGATGTTCAATGCGGTCCGCGCGGTCTCCGTGGCGCGGGCGACGCGCTGTTTCACAACAATGGAGACGGTACGTTCACTGAGGTGTCCAAAGAAGCTGGCGTTGATGATCCGAACGGTTATTACGGTCTCACTACAGTTTTCGTCGATTTCGATGACGATAATAAGCCGGACATCTTTGTCGCCGATGACGCCACGCCGAACTTTCTCTACCACAACCAGGGCGACGGGAAATTTGTTGAATATGGAATGGAATCGGGTGTGGCCGTGAGCGACGATGGGGCGGAACAGGCGTGCATGGGAGTGGCGATAGGCGACTACATGCACACGGGACGGCCTTCGATCGGCGTAACAAACTTCGCCGATGAATACACGACCCTGTACCGCAACGACGGCGCAATGAATTTCAAGGATGTGGCGTACGCGTCCAAGATCGCAGTGCCATCATTGCCGTGGGTCAAGTGGGGATTCTTCTTCTTCGACCTGGAGAATGACGGCTGGCTGGACCTCTTCCATGGAGCGGGGCATGTGTATCCCCAAGTGGATTCATTGAGCTCTGGCGCACGCTACAAAGAGCCGAAGAACCTGTACATCAACAAGCGCGACGGCACGTTCTGCGACGGGACCGATGAAGCGGGACCATTTCTCAAGGTGCCGCAAGTTAATCGCGGTATTGTTTACGCCGATCTGGATAACGATGGAAACCTGGACATCGTGATCAACAACCAGGATGGTGCGCCAACAATCTTGAAAAATTCCGGCCATAAGTCGAATCACTGGGCGACATTCGAGCTGCAAGGGACCAAGAGCAATCGACTGGGTATTGGCGCACGCGTAAAGGTATTTACAGGAGATGTAGTGCAGACCTCGTGGCTGATCAGCGGTGGAAGCTATATCTCGCAAAACGATATGCGGCTGCACTTTGGCCTCGGCGCAGCGACGACGATCGATAAGGTGGAAGTCCGTTGGTCATCGGGCAAGGTGGATACAATCCAGAATCTCAAGGCTGATCAGTTCTATGGATTGTTGGAAGGTGAAGGCGTGGTGCCTCTTGAGCGGGTCCGCCCAAAGCTGAAAGCGAAGTGATTTGTGTCAGCTTCGCGATCCGCACAGAGTCGTGGGAAACGTTAAGAATTCTCGTCACACGAACTCCCGAGTGGTACGATTTAGCGACAATTCTTTGTTCTGAGCGCCTCGTTCCAGGCGCCGGGAGGAGAGCAGTGAAACGCATTCCTACCTTGCTATCCTTGATCGTCTTCCCCATCGTTGTAGGATTCTTCGTTCTTGCATCTGCCCAGGTAAGATTCGATGCCACCTTGGAGAAGGATCTTCACGCAAACCGCGTGAAAGTGGGCGATACGTTTACTGCGCGAATCAAGTCCGAAGTCGTGCTGCAGGATGGAACCAGAGTTCCCAAGAATTCAAAACTGCAAGGCCATGTCACTGAAGTCAAGAAGGCGGAAGGCAAAGAACCCTCGATGTTGGGCTTGCTGTTCGACCGACTTATCCTGGATAAGAAGGAAGAGAAGCCGATCGCAGTGACGCTGATTAGCGTGGCGCCTCCGGCAGCGCAGAAGGGGGTGGACAATCTTTCCGCTCAGAGCGGGATGACGGGTGTGGGCAGAATCAGTGCAATGGCGGCTGAAACTGGTCGTGCCGACAACCAGGAAAGCGCAGCAAACGTCATGAAAAATGGAGTTGGAACAAACCTTGGCTCCGGCAGCGATCCTGCTTTGAGTCCAGGCATATCGTCAATAGAAGGTGTGACGTTGAGCTATAAGGCTTCAGGCCCCGACACGATTCTTGAGAACAGGAAGGACGATGTATTCGTCCAGCGCTGGACCAAGATGCTTTTCCAAGTGAACTAGAAGATTACGGTCGGCGTCGCGAGGCTCCGACCGTGTGGTCATCGCTCCAGACTTTCCATTAAAAGTTGGCCAAGCTCCACTGCAGTGTGACTTTACACTCGAGGTTTTCGCGTGCGTCGCTGCTTCATAGCATTTCTCTTCTCGCTTCTGCTGGTTTCGGTTCTTTCGGCGCAAACGCCGAATGTGGTCGTTTTCCATGAAGATGGATTTCCTGCGGCGGATAGTGCTATTCCGACCAGAGCCGCGTTGAGTGCGGCGTTGCCCGGCGCGCAGTTCGCGAACTCGGCGGAGTTGAATGCGCGACTCGGGTCGCCCGACACGAGAGTTCTGGTTCTTCCTTATGCTTCCGCGTTTCCGGAAGGATCGTGGCCAGCGATCAAGAGCTACCTGGATCGAGGTGGGAACCTGGTGGTAATAGGCGGGCGTCCGTTTACGCGCGCGGCGTACAAAACAGACAGCGGATGGAAGATGCGGAACTACAGCGTTCGTTTCACCCGGGCGTTGTTCATCACTGATTACCAGGATACAGCGGGATCGCAGGCGCATGAGTTTGTTCCGAACGAAGATTTGGCAGCGGCAGTGCCGGCGTTCGCATGGAAGTCTGCCTATAGTCCGATCATCCGGCTAAGCGTTGTGGATTTGTACAAGCGGCAGGGATCCACTGGATCGATCGATGCACGGTTGGACGCACTCGCGTGGGGAGTAAAAGACGGGCGTAAGCTCTCGACTCCGGCAGTGATGGTGGACCATTTGAACAATGCGTTTGTCGCCGGCAGGTGGATCCTGATGAACGCTGCTTTCGACAATTCAGTGTTTACGGCTGAAAACGGAAAGCGTCTGTTGAGTGAAGTAGTGGCACTCGCTTCGCGAGGTGCAGAACAGTTTCGGCTGCAGGTGCAGTATCCGTTGTATCTCGAAAATGAGCCGGTGCAGATAGCTGCAGTCACCGAGGCTGCCGCTTGCAAGCCCGGATGCACGCTTCGACTCACGGTGCGCCTCGATGCCGACGGCAAAGTTGAACACGAGCAATCCGTCACTGCACAACCCGCCCAGAAACTCACGGTTCCACCGGTAAAGGTGAAGGGCTTTCATGTTGTAGAAGCGCAATGGATGCAAGGGGAAAAGGTTCTGCGCGTTTATCGTTCCGGCTTTTGGATGCGCGATGAGGCATATCTGCGATCAGGGCCGAAGCTCGGAACCAACCAGCACTATTTCGAACTCGAGGGCAAGCCGATGGCGGTGGTGGGAACCACTTACATGGCGAGCGATGTCCAACGGCAGTTCCTGATCCAGCCGAATGCGTATGTGTGGGACCGTGACCTGGGACAAATCAAGTCGGCCGGGCTGAACATGATCCGCACCGGATGGTGGAGCGCGTGGGACAAGTCGATGGATGCTTCTGGCCAGCCGACGGAACATGCACTGCGCTCAATCGAAGCGTATTTCATGTCGTGCCGGCGTCATGGGCTTCCGGTGCAATGGACGTTCTTTGCATTCCTTCCGGACGTGCTCGGCGGCCAGAATGCCTATCTTGATCCCGAAGGCCTGACGCGGCAGCAGACGCTTGTACGTACGGTGGTATCGCGATTTAAGGATGTGCCGTTCGTGGCTTGGGATTTCATCAACGAGCCGAGCATTTCGTCCACGCTGTGGCGAAATGTTCCCAATGGCGATCCGATAGAACTGAAGAAGTGGAACGAATGGCTAAAGCAGAAGTATCCGGACCGGGCGGAATTGGCTGAGCGGTGGAATGCAAGCGCATTGCCGGATGTGCTCCCGCTGCCCGCCGCAGCAGAGTTTGAACCTCGCGGGATGTACACCGGGAAGAACTCTCTGAAGTTGTACGACTTCGGCCTGTTTTCGCAAGATGTCTTCGCCGACTGGGCACGTCTGCTGGGGAAGACAATACGCGGGACGGGCTCACAACAGTTGATGACCGTTGGCCAGGATGAAATGGGCGTGCATGCGCGTCCGAACAATGCGTTCTTCGCCGACGCAGTGGACTTTACCACCATGCATAGCTGGTGGCTCAACGATGCACTGCTGTGGGATTCCTTGATCGCCAAACAGCCTGGCAAAGCCATGCTGGTCCAGGAAACGGGGTTGCAGCGCGAACTTTTCATGAACGAACAGGCGCGGCGGAGTGCAGAAAACGAAGCGAAGCTGATCGAGCGCAAAATCGCGATGTCGTTCGTAAATGGGACCGGCATGTTGCAGTGGCTGTGGAACATCAACGCGTACATGTCCGAAGACAACGAAGTGCCGATCGGGGCCGTGCGTGTGGACGGCACCGAAAAGCCGGAAGCGACAGTGTTGCGGGGGTTCGCGAGCTTCGCGGCGAAGGCGTCGCCGTACTTGCGAAATCCGGTGCAGCCTGAAGTTGCGATCGTGACCTCGCAGGCATTGCAGTATTCGGTGCACAACGGGGTTGCAGCCGCGGCGCAACAAAAAGCGGTGCGAGCGCTGCATTACTACAACCGTGTTCCCGCGTATCTGATTACCGAGAACCAGATCGATGAGCTAGGTAAGCCGAAGTTGGCGATCCTGCCTTCTCCACAGGCGCTGACCGAACATGCGTGGCAGGCTTTGCTCGGCTACGTGCGCGGCGGAGGGACATTACTTGTTACCGGGCCTGTGAACCGCGATGAGCATTGGCGCGTTGTGGACAGGAGGCCTGACGGCCAGGGAATCGTGGAACCTCTGACGGTTCGCGAATACACGATGAAGGTTGGTAAGATTGCGGTCCCGGTATCGTTTACGCAAGACGCGCAGAACTGGCTGGAGGTCGCGAACTTTTCCGGCTTTGGGGGGCTAAAGGAAGTGCAGCTTGGGACTGGACGTATCATCTGGGCCGCGTACCCGGTTGAATTGGATGAAGGGTTCGAGCCCACGGTTCGCCTGTATGAGCACGCGCTGCACAGTGCTCGAGTGACGCAACCTTTTACGCTGGATTCGCCCATTTCCAATGGAGTGCTGATTTTTCCCGTGCCTCTGCAGGATACCGTGTTGTATGTGTTGGCGTCCGACTCAGCAGAGGACCAAGCAGTTCGAGTGACGGACAAGTCAGGCGCAAAGTTCAGCGTGTCTCTACCTGCCGAACGAGGAGCGATGGTTTTGCTGGATCGTAAGGCCGGGAGAGTGATCGCTCAGTATCCGGCAGCAGCGGAAAAATAGGCCGAAGTTACTAAAGTCGTAGTACCTAAAGAACCGTTTTCCACAAGATTCTGTGACTTACCTCACAGGTTCAAATAGGGAATATCGTCTAAGGTGTCTCCAGCGGTTCAGTGAGA
>Ga0307409_100000790_pt1 | contig 14395 bp, 18 predicted proteins | sample 322Ometagenome_2_FD_203888 | JGI IMG/M metagenome (GOLD analysis project Ga0307409, IMG submission 203888) | Maize rhizosphere microbial communities from greenhouse at UC Davis, California, United States - 322HYB-O-2 | ecosystem: Host-associated > Plants > Roots > Rhizosphere > Soil | place... | reverse complement strand
CTTGTCTAGTCTGGTCCTCTGGCAGCCTGCTTGACGGGTCAGTGCGAATAATGAACCTCTTTTTCAAAGTCTTTGACAAAGATGACAAAAAATAAGTCAACTCGGTTAGTGCAAACTTTGGATTCTTGGTATAAAGTGCAATGTTAGGGCCTTCAAATCTCACAAATGTTATCTGAGAATCAGAAGGAATGGACTTGAGTATTATCTTGCTTACCGCCTCCTCACTCTGGGTGGTAACTTTTGTAATCCCGTTGTCGATGTCTTCTGATGCTCTTGTTGATGCTGAAGCTGCTGATCTAATCCTTCTGGGGGGAGGAGGAGAAGAAGAAGTTGCCTGTCCTGCTTGAGTTATTATTTCACCAACCTTTTGGTTCTTTTCTAATCCTTCCATTATCGCTCATCCGACTATATTCAAACTGGTATATGCCTCGAGGTTACAATCAATCGTATAAGGCATAAACCGGTAATAAGCCGATATTATATCAGTGACTCCATTATAAAAGCATAGTGCTTTTTTAGAATACCACGTATGGGAGCACCAGCACCGCAAATACAATTACAGCCATCACAAGGGTCAAAAGCATATTTGCATTCTTTGCAATCGTTTTGGATTTGATTTTGTTCTCTATTAGCGCACCATACAGCTGACCGCCGTCAAGTGGACCTAATGGCAGAGCATTGAATATGCCGACATTGAAGTTGATGAACCATAGCCAAAACAGCATGTTGGCAACAGGAGCAAAGTTATCGCCAAAGACACTTGAAGTGTACTTTGGAGCCATGAGATCAGAGAAGGGAACAAATCCCTCTTGAAATGTTGGTGGAAGAAGAATAGCTAGTGGGTTTTGGCTAAACTGGTTCTTGTACGTATCAAGGACCTCTTGCGGGCTACTGGATAGAACGGTAACACTAACTCCTAATATTCCCCTGCCTGGCTCGACTGCTGCAGGGAGCGTAACCTGACGCATGACAGGGTCACCGGCCTTGTTCAACCAAGTTATTTCGACCGTATTGCCAAGGTTACTCCTAAGGCTCTCGCTCAAATCCTCAAGCGACGTGATCTGCTGGCCTGCAACGTACTGAATTACAGATTCAGCCTCGATCCCCACTGTTTCAGCAAGAGATCCACCGTTTACGCTGATTACCATCACACCAAATTGGGGAGCACTCGGGTCAGGTGGAAGTGGCGTAAGGGTAGACACTACCAAGTACATCGCTAACAGACAAGCGCCTGCCAAGATCATATTATTCAGAGGACCAGCAGTTAGGACTGCGCTCTTTTGCTTCAGTGTTGCTCTGTTTAGCTCCTCCCTTTCAATATTTACAAAGGCGCCTATTGGTATGCCGAGAAATAGCACAATTCCTGTCGAATCGACTCTAATATTATGCACCCTGGCCACGACACCGTGTCCTGCCTCATGAATGATAATGGTGATGACAAGGGCTGCCAAGCCATAAGTTATCGGCAAATACGGATTGAATCCGGGGATGAGCAGATTGGCCGCCGGTCCGACACCGCGCACACCTTCTCTTGCTTGGGCGTTTGAAAACATGACCAAAAGGGAACCTAGGATAAGGAATATTGCAAGTGCAGTTATTGCAGGCATAAGGTACGTGTTAAATCTGGCATAAAATTTAGCAATACGCCATTTGGCGACCCTGTCAAAGAACTCAAGGCCAAAGGGTGTGTGTATAAGTATGAGCACAAATAACTTTAGTTCTACTCGCACCCTGTTGTTCTTCTGTTGTTCCAACTGGCTAGTATTAACTCCCTCTGTATTTAAATCCAAGCTTCCTCTGTCTTAGATCTCTACTAGACGGTCATACGCCGCCACTGCTATCTGCCTTTTGTATCTCAATGTATACCTTGTCGCCTACCTTGATGCCCATATCCTGATATTCAGGCATGCTTAACTTTATAGTCGGTGAATCAGTTAGTCCGGGCCCCATAAACCCAATATTTGTAATGACCTTGGGCATGTTTTTCATGAGGTCCTCAATAGACGTTACATTCGAGCCAAACGGGTTCATATTCGGCCTGTCTGGTTGTTTGTATTCCTTTGGGTCATTAAATGTGACATATACGTAGGGACTGCCGTCCTGAGATGCTTCAATTCTGGCAACTATGAACTCTCTTCTCATTAACAAGATAGTTTCCACATTGGGGACTTATTTGCATATCTGAAACGGTAGTACTCCTCTGCTCTCGCCTGCCTAGCAGAAAGTCTACATTAGAGGTTTGCACACACTATCCTTATGCTTGCCATTGATGCTGTTGACGTTACCAAGGTATATAGGAGTGCAAGTCAACCTGCAATCAAAGATCTTTCTTTAAGAGTAGAGGCAGGAAAAATCTTTACGCTACTTGGCAGGAACGGGGCAGGGAAGACTACCTTTGTGCGCATGTGCGCGACGCAATTACTTCCGACTTCTGGTACAATAAGCGTCCTAGGTTATGACGCAGTTAGACAAGCAAAGCATGTACGCGATCTTATATCTATTGTGCCACAGGAAGGCAGGCCGCTCCGAGCGCTCACACCTTGGGACCACGTCTACAATTGGCTCCAGATAAGAGGTGACAAAAAGAGTGCAGCAAGAGATAAGACAGAGGCAATGCTGCGAAAGCTAGAGATTTACGGCGCTCGAGATGTTCCTGCGATGAACCTCTCAGGTGGCATGAAGCAAAAGATCCTTGTCGCTATGGCGATGGCAACTGAAGCACAGCTTCTCTTTCTTGACGAGCCAACTATCGGCCTTGACCCAGTGTCTCGCCGGCAAGTCTGGACAGCTATCAAGGATTGGAAAAGTAAAGGGGGCTCCATTCTGCTGACAACGCACTACATGGACGAAGCGGAGATGCTATCTGATTATATCGTAATTATTGATAAAGGCATGATTGTTGCGCAGGGTACCATTCAGGAGCTGCGCAAGGTCATCCCACAGAATATTCGAGTAGATATAGCTCGTGATACACTAGACGTTAACACTTTGCAATCTTTCGGATCGGTGGTTGACACCGGTGCAGGAATGCTCCGCATATTTACTTTCGAATCTGCGGTACGTGAGTTATCCGATCTTGCATTGAGACATAACCTGTCCTTTACTGTCTCTTCTGTTACGCTTGACGATGTCTTCGTCTACATTATGGGCAATGGTATTATAGATGATCAAGATCCCAAAAACTAGCATATTGCCTGTACGGCAGGTATTTCTTATCGCCTACATGACAGGCGTGCTCTGGTTAAGAAGGAATCCTATGTCATTAGTGTTCACTGCAATAAGTCCATTCTCACTCTTGTTTGTGCTTTTCGTGGTAAGCGACGGCCAGTACATCCACTTTGCCGTAGCCGGCAGCCTGGTGATGGCGCTTGTGGGATATGGTCTTGCACTCGGCCAGGACATCTCATTCTACAAAACAGAATACAAGGTACAGGATGTATTCGTTGCATCACCCGTTTCCCCATTGACCTACATGGTTGGGCTCGCCCTATCAGAGCTGCTATTCGGCCTTCCAGCACTTATAGTGCTAGCAACGCTTGTTGTATACTTTGGATCGGTTTTTAGTATACCTCTGCTTGTAGCAACAATTCTTTTGATCTGGGGAGCCATGTCAGCGATGGGGTTTTTTCTGTCATCCCATATGCTTCACATGCGAAACGCTACTCAAGTGATATCCTTTGTGAATGTAATACTGGCAGTGCTGCCCCCGGTATTCTACTCCATGGACGTTATGCCGGAGGTGCTGAGGCCCCTTGCCTATGCTGTACCGACTACACACGCATCGCTGATGCTGCAATACATCATGGGCCTACCGACAGCCGCCGATTGGTCACTTGAGTTTGGCTTTGCGATACAAATTGCATACCTATTAGCGTTTATCACACTGGCCAAGACAAAGGCTTTATGGCGGGAGAATTAGTAGAAGTAGAGCAGTAATTCAAGTTCTCGACTACAAAAAACCTCGATGGTCCCCAGTAAACAGAGATAGTATCTCACACTCTCTAGAAACCAAAATTAGAATGAAAGTGTGAATATTTGAGCGTAGACATGATAATTAGAAGTTATTGAGTCAAGATGTGCCTTTTCAAGAAGCATGATTTGCGGAAGCATCTAAAGCTGAAGTTGCTTATCCAGAGTCGCAAGAGCATCCGTTGAAGCACCACATCTTCCATCAGGTGTATATGTTGTAAATGTGGTTGATTATGAGATATGGTCTAACTACATGAGAGCTAAGATCGGTTGAAGCTTGATCACTGTGTTGCGGCGCCGCCTTGAATTTGCAGTCTCAACTTTTTGATTCTGATAGGTGCAGAAGCCCTGATGAAATATAATAGTATCAAATTAGTGATGGCGAGAATAGGAATAGTAACACTTGACGCAACTTTTCGACCCACAAAGAAGGCGGCTTTACCAACTGAGTCTATCATGATAGATATAACTGAATAATCCAGCTCTTGCAACTGGGTCAGCCGTAGTGGTCGCGTTGGCCTGCTGCATAATCCTGGGATTGATTGGCTGAATTCCTATAGATAGTGTAAGGAGGTCATGGTGGGATTCGGACCCACGACCTGCTGATTTCTTGATGATGTTTACAAGTCAGCCGCTCTGACCAGGCTGAGCTACATGACCTCATGCGCTGTAGTCACAGTGCGTTTTATTAATTAAACGGCGTTTTTGATTTTTGCAAAAGATTATCTAGCTTTAAATCCGTTTCTATAAGTCATTGGCACGTAATGCAGCTGCTGACCATAGCAGGCGGGATAAACTCAAACTGTTGGGCTATATGGTGGGGACTGCTATGTTCTTTGGTGTGACCTTGCTCATCTCATTTTTCTTGATCATAGTAGCTATTAACTCGATCAAGATTCCAGCTGAGGTCGCATCAAACATACTGATGCTAGGTCTAGTACCTCCTTCAGTAGCAACATTCTTGCTCTTTACAAAGGTATTTGGCAGGTTTATTTAAATAATGTATTTAGAAAGCGTGAACTTGGAGAAAGGTGTGCCAAAGTTTATTGTTCAGGTAATTATTGAAAATAAGCCCTACATCAATGACCCGGAGGGTGAGACGATCCACAGGGATCTAGTTGTCAAGGGCGGATATTCCAACATACAATCGGTCAGGTCTGCAAAGATGTTAAAAATGGTCGTCAATTCAAAAACAGAACGTGATGCTGAAGCGACTGTAAAAAAGCTGTGCCAGGAATTACGTATCTTCAACCCAGTTGTCAGCAACTGTACAGTCCAGTCAACAGGCAAGAGCTAGATTGTTCCACACAGAACCTCTAACAATGTTCTTCATGCTGGATGGCTTTTAGCTGTCCTTTACGTAGTTGAAATAATCAAGCTCCATTTATAAAAATGGCATTTCGCCTGCGAAGATGGTATAGCTCTAATAGACCTCTCTCTTGTGTCTAGATAATGCGGGGTTCTCTCTAAAGTGATTTCTCAAAAAGTTCTAAGAATTAGTACTTGTCGCGATCCATCGTCGCGATCATGTTGTCGAAGCTGTTGGAATCACTGAGTGCACCTTCAAGCAGCAATGTTGTCCTCAAATGCTTTGCCAAGTCAGTCACTGTTATGATGCCTACTAACTTGCCACTTTCCATTATGGGAAGCCTGCGAATCTTATGGTTTACCATTCTCTGCACTGCAACTTCAATTGGGGTATCTGGATTAGCTGTTGTTAGTATCTTTGACATGATATCGCTCATTTTTACCTCCGCTATTGGTAGTTCTTTAGCGCATATTTTTTTGATGAAGTCCCTCTCTGTCACGATGCCAATTGGACGAGTATCTTTGACAACAAACAGTGAGCTTATGCCTTTCTCTGTCATAATCTTGGCAGCCTCCAAAGCGGTCTTGTCATGGTCTATCATAACGATGTTCTTTGTCATGATGTCGCGGACTACAGTAGTAGCTGCCATAAACAATTTTTTCAGAATCAACCGATGATAAAAACAATACTCTAGCGATCTGTATAGTTTTGTAGGGTAAAAAAGGCCATTCTGAAGATATTAATACGAGCGCTTGTAAGATTTTATAACAAAGTAATGGCAGCAAGAATTGGGATAGCTGTTTTCCCTGGGAGCAACTGCGACCGCGACGTTCACTATATTCTTAACAATACAATAGGCGTCGAGGCCGACTTTATTTGGCACACCAAGCATCGCATCAGCGGCTATGATGCGATGATAATCCCTGGAGGCTTTGCCTTTGGTGACAGGCTTCGCCCCGGGATAATTGCTGCCCATAGCCCGATAATGCAGGAAGTAAAAAGGATGGCAAAAGATGGCCTGCCGGTGCTCGGAATATGCAACGGTTTTCAAATTCTTGTTGAGTGTGGACTATTGCCAGGCGCCCTCATGATGAACGACTCCCTCCGCTTTGTCTGCAAGTGGACAAACGTACAGGTTACAAACAACAAGACACCTTTTACAAGCCAGTTTGCACTCAGGCAGAAATTTGGTATCCCTATCGCCCACGGCGATGGCCGCTATGTAGCTGACAGCAAGATATTGAAGGAGCTGAAAAAAAAGAATCAGATCGTTCTGCGGTACACGAGGGACAATCCGAATGGATCGACTGACCTCATTGCAGCAATATGCAACGAAGACGGCAACGTCATGGGCATGATGCCACACCCGGAGAGGGCGAGCGAAAGGATCCTCACCGTCGACCGCAGCAGTAGAAACAACAACAACAGCGGTAGCAGCACAGATGCCATTACAATTTTCTCGTCGCTTGTATCAAACCTGAAGCAAAAGGCGATGCCATGAAGATGGACGTCCTCACAAAGAAGGAGCTCAAGTACCTTGAACAAGAACTAAAGCGAAAGGCAAACGAGATTGAAAAGGACGCGGTAGGCGCTCAATGGTCAGAGCATTGTTCGTACAAGTCATCCAAAAAATATTTGCAGATGCTGCCCATGAAGGGCAGGTATGTAGTAGTTGGCCCCGGCTATGATGCTGGGGTGCTTGACGTTGGGGATGGGTTCGTCTTGACAGTGCACATTGAGAGCCACAATCATCCTTCAGCCGTAGAGCCATTTGGCGGAGCTGCAACAGGCGTCGGAGGGGTAATACGTGACATCATGGCGATGGGAACTCGCCCAATTGCTCTTCTTGATGCCCTGAGATTTGCACCAATAATAGATGATAACCATTCTGTTGCGAAATCAAAATGGCTCTTTAAGAATGTGGTAAAGGGCATTGCAGATTATGGAAACTGCATAGGGGTTCCAACAGTCGGGGGCGAGATTGAGTTCGACCCCTCATTCCAGGATTATTGTTTGGTCGACGTCGCAGCGATAGGCTTTGGTAGAAAAGAAGACATTATCACCAACGAGGCCGAAGCAGATGACATAATAGTACTTGCCGGCGGCTCGACTGGTCGAGATGGCATACGGGGCGCCTCATTTGCTTCAAAGACGCTTGAAAAGGAGGATAGGTCAGCTGTACAGATTCCAGATCCGTTTCTTGAAAAATTATTGTTGGAGGCAACGATGGAAGCAGTCAAACAGGGGTGTCTCAAGTGCATCAAAGACTTGGGAGGGGGCGGACTTTCCTGTTGTTTGTCGGAAACATCAGACAATCTTGGTAAGGGCTTTGACATCGAGCTGGCAAAGATCCATACAAGAGAAAGTCACATGATGCCAAACGAGCTCATGATATCGGAGTCACAGGAGCGCATGCTCTTCATTACTGACAAACCAAAACTGTCAATATTGCAGTCGATTCTTGATAAATACGGAATCAAATATTCTATCATTGGCACTGTCCAAGAGCACCAAGACCTTATTGTCAGGCATTCAGGCAAGGTCATTATGCAAATGCCTTCGCATTTGGTTGCCCATGCGCCCCTTGTAGATAGGCCGGCGAAGCGACCTAGTTACATAGGCAAGCTTAAAACGGTTAAGCGACCGCTCCAGCCCTCAAACCTTGGGAAGGTCTTGCTATCGCTCTTGGCAAGTCCTACAATAGCAAGTAAGCGGTGGGTCTACCAACAATACGATCATGAAGTGGGAATAAGAACAGTGATCAAGCCGGGGGCAGGTGACGCAACAGTAATGAGGCTTGACAATGGCAAGTTTGTAGCAGTTAAGCTCGATGGCAACTCAAAGCACTGTTATCTTGACCCATACCAAGGAACACTTGGTGTTCTCTCAGAAGGATTTAGAAATATCGTCTGCACAGGCGCTGAACCTATTGGAGTAGTAGACCACCTGCAGTTTGCAAGTCCGGAAGACCCAGAGATTTACTGGACGTTTATTCAGACGGTAAATGCCATAATATCCTATTGCAGGTTCATGGAGATTCCAGTGGTCGGTGGCAAGGTAAGCTTTTACAATGAAACTGCAAAGGGTCCGATCAAGCCGTCTCCTGTCATAGGCACGCTTGGCCTAGTCGAAAGTGAATCGTCACTCACTCAAATGGCATTCTCAGCGAACGAATCCATCTTTATCGTTGGGCATACCCCGCCAGAAATGGGCGGTTCTGAATACTATGAATATTTTCATAGAATAACAGGCGGGACTGTTCCACAGGTTGATTTGAAAGTGGATAGGCAGAATAGGACTGCCATCCTGAACCTTATAAGAACAGGCCTGGTAAGCTGCGCCCATGATTGCTCAAAAGGCGGCATTGCAGTTGCACTTGCTGAAATGGCGATAGCTGGGTCGATCGGCTTCAAAGTTCAGCTTGACTCTATTCCAAACTCTTGCAAACAGATTGACGAGCTCCTATTCTCTGAGACACAGTCTCGCTATATCATCGCCACAAAGGATCCAGAGAATGTCCACAAATTGCTATCGGCTAAAGGGGTGAGGTTTGCAGAGTTCGGCAAAACTATTCCTACTAACATTGAGTTTATCAAGGGAAAGCGAGACATGATCAGTCTGTCTTTGAAGCAGTTGCAGTCAAATTTTTACTTGCTTGAAAGAATACTGCAGTCATGAAGAAGATATATTTTTAATAGCTTAATGCTCAATTTACTATATCTTGGGGTGGAGATGTTGGTTCATGAAAACTGCGGCGTAATTGGGATCTTTTCTCTTGATGGACATAATGTCATACCTTTTGTTATAGACTCTTTACGAGCTCTACAGCATCGCGGGCAGGAAGCATGGGGCATTGCAGTTCCCGGCAAACCTCCATTCAGAACGCTTGGACTCGTCTCTTCTGCGGCCTCAGACTTCCCAATGGTGACCAAAAAATACAAGTCGCACACGGCCATCGGACACGTCCGCTATTCCACCCTTGGCAAGAGCACAATTGAAAACGCTCAACCTCTCAGAGTAAAAGATCTCTGTGTTGCACATAACGGTACAATTGCCAATGTCGAAGAGCTGTCAGGAATGGTCGGCGGTTGCACTTTTACCCCCCAAACAATGAGCGACACTCTTGTCGCGGCTCAGCGCCTTGTCATGCACTTAGCTGACAAGGAGGACATGGCAGAGGCGATGCATATTTTGAAAGGAGAAATGGTCGGCTCCTTCTGCTTTACATTTCTGACTGACGAGGGTTCGGTGTACGCAGCCCGAGATACACGTGGTTTCCGTCCTCTAGTTCTTGGATATCATAGAGAAACCAATACTTACATTGTTGTTTCAGAGTCATGTGCACTTGCAGCAGTCGGAGCGCAACTGATACGGGATGTAGAGCCTGGCGAGCTCTTGAAGATAAGCAAGGGCGGTTTGACTTCGCAGCATTTTGCCAACGAAAGACCGCATGCTCACTGTGCATTTGAATATACATACTTTGCACATCCGTCCAGCATTATGGAAGGAATCAACATTTATGGGGCAAGGAAGAGGATAGGACAGTTCCTTGCACAGAAATTTCCTTTAACAAATGCAGACGTTGTAGTCCCAGTCCCTGACTCGGCACGACCAGCGGCGCTGGGCTATGCACAGGAGCTTGGTCTTTCATTCGAAGAAGGGTTGCTGAAGGACAGGTACAGCAAGAAAGGCTCAATGCGCAGTTTTATCGAGCCGTATCAAAACAACAGACTCGAGATAAACAAGGGTATAATCCCGATACCGGAAGTGGTTGAACACAAGCATGTTGTTATCGTAGACGACAGCATCGTAAGAGGCACAAGCTCTGCTGAGATAATCAGAACGCTCAGGATGGCCGGGGCAAAAAGGGTGAGCCTTGTAGTTACATATCCCCCTATACGTTACCCCTGCTATGCCGGTATCGACTTTCCATCGCAGGATGAACTAATAGCGTACCAGCATGATACTACCGAAGAATCAAGCAACAAGATAGAGTCGCATGTCGCACAGGCAATAGGGGCAGACTACGTAGGATACAATGACACCACCAATCTTGCAAAGGCTATAGGGATGCCGGAGGAAGAGCTATGCTTTACCTGCTCTACAGGTAATTATGCTTCGCTTGGAATACGTCCAGTGTTTAAGTCAAGGATACAGATGAAAGGTGAATAATAATGATAATAGCTTAAATATTTTCAAACTCAATCTTTTCTAATGCGTGTAGCGTTTATTGTGATGATAGCGGCTGGTATAATTGCCGTTGCCCTTCTTGCGATGTTTGCTTCTGCCCTCCCGACAAGAGATTACGATCTGAGTGTAGATGCACTTAAGGACGAGCAGTCACTCTTTACAAATGCGCGTGTAGTCATAAAGAATACTGGCAGGCTGCCTCTTACGAACGTGCTCGTCGATTATGGAGGCAATACAGAGCCTCCAATAGGCATTCTGCAGCCAGGCGACACGCTAACGCTTTCGCCCCCTGAAGGTGTGCAGCTCGATCGGGTTACAGTCACCGCCGAGCCAAGCATTGAGAGAGTACAGCCCTATCGAACTCCATGGAAATTACCTGGCATGATCGGCTCCTAGTCTGTTTAAATAATGTGCAAATGAAATTAATCATATGGAAAAAGACTCTCACTCAGATGATGAAATAAAGAAATTCTATACGATGAAAAACATCGCGGTGGTAGGAATGTCAAAAAATGAGGAGAAGGCAGCCCATTATGTCCCAAGGTACCTCATCGATCACGGATACAATGTAATCCCCGTCAACCCTACTGCGACAGAAATCTTGGGACGCAAGTCATATCCTGCTGTCAGTAGCATACCAGACAGAATAGACATCGTCGATATTTTCAGACGTTCAGAAGATGTACCCTCTGTGGTTGAAGATACTTTAAAGAAAGAGGACATCAAGGTGATCTGGATGCAGGAGGGTATCTACAGCAAGCAAGCAGAGAAGATGGCCAAGGAAAAGGATATTTCTGCAGTCTACAACAGGTGCATGATGGCAGAGCACAGGAGGCTATTCAGTGACTGAGTTAAATTATACGGATCATGATACTCTTATCTGATGACAAGTATAGATAGGGTTTTGGAGGCGATTAAAGCTTCTCTCGAAGAGCTTCAAAAGCAAGATAATATCTCTTTCAAAGTAAGCGTCGATAGAGACGCCAGCGTCGTCAGAATCTATGGAGAAGGTTCTGACTATATCAAGCGGGCATCTTCTGGTCTGGGAGAGGTGATGGAGCTAGCATATACAACTGCAGAGCATCACCCATATTGGGCAATACTTTATAACGCTTCGGAAACCTGCAAGACTGTTTTGGAGAAATGGGAATCAAACCTTACTGCTGACCAGATAAGTGAGATGTCCTGGCGCTGCGATGAGATCAAGATGGCTCTTGGAAGGTTGGAAAGGTAGGATAATAATAATAATAATAACAAGACCATTTCAAAAAAAGAGAGAAACAACGGAAAATCGCAATGCCAGAATAGTGACTGTGTTGTCATGGTTATTTTAGATGCACGTTCATACAGCAAGTAGTTAGGAGGGATTAATCGGCGGCGGCTGGGAGAAGCAGCAGCAAGAATTTTGAGGGAAAATGATATGGCAGGCACTTGAAAATGCAAATAAAATATATCTTCGTTTCCTAGTCCACTCATGAAATATCTGAAAAGAGTTTCTAACAATACATAAAGAACCGCTCTGGAGATGAAAAATCATCAAGAAGTATATACTCTATGCGAAAATAGAGCTGAACAGACTGAGGATACAAAGTTATGTTCCGAGCAATAAGAAAAAAGAGGATCAATGAGCACAAAATTTTGCCTGCTGAATTAGCGAGCAGCAAATCTTATCCGTTAGCAATACTATAGTAATACTGCATATGCAGGTCTCAATTCCAGTCTATAAGCAAATAAAATTTGCACTGACTGAGAAGAAGGATTTCTTTATCCACCTATCGCTGCTTGGAGGTTTTCTAGGTTTAGTCGGGTACCTTGTGATTGTTTGTCACCACATGCACTGAACAGAGTATATATAAATAATAATAACAATAAAGTGAAAAACCATGATCAAGATAGGGCTGATTGGCAAGACAAACACAGGCAAAACGACCTTCTTCAATTCCGCCACGCTACTGTCTGCTGAAATATCCAATTACCCGTTCACCACAAAAAAGCCTGCAGTGGGTAACGGTCATGCAATAACACATTGTGTTCACAAGGAGTTCAACCTGCAGGACAACCCGAAGAACTCTGGTTGTATAGACGGCTGGCGCTTTATTCCAGTCGAGCTTGTCGACCTACCGGGCCTGATCAAGGGTGCATGGGAAGGCAAGGGACTTGGCAACCAGTTCCTCACAATAGCAGCACAATCAGACGCTTTGCTGCACATCGTTGACGCATCAGGCAGCATTGATGCATCAGGCAAAATCGCAGAGCCTGGTACAGGCGACCCCATTGCAGATGTAGCAGACATCGAGGAAGAGCTTGTCATGTGGTACCTAAAACTGCTTGAGGCAAACAGGGACAAGATATCCCGCGCCATTGGCTCAGGTATGAACCCAGTTGCTGCCATTACGGAGGTTTTCCGCGGTATTGGGGTAAAAGAGGATCATGTCAAGCTCGCCCTTGCACAAAATAATCTGACTGAGGCTATATTTGACAACTTTGGGATACAAGAGAGCAAGGACTTTTGCTGGAGCCTCCGCGAGATTTCAAAGCCTACGCTGATAGTCGCAAACAAAGTCGACCTTCCTTCAGCGACGGAAAACTTTAAGCGTCTGCGCGAAGAATATCATGATGTTATAATAATACCGGCAAGTGCTGACGCTGAACTTACACTCAGGCGTGCAGAAAGCAAGGGGATCATTCGATACATTCCCGGCGACGAACGCTTTGAAATAAACGATCAGACAAAGCTCAATGACAAGCAAAAGTGGGCACTTAACTTCATACGCAAGGATATCCTAGGTGAATATATGCGCACCGGCGTGCAGTTTGCAATAAATGTGGCTGTGTTCAAGTTGCTTAAGATGAATGCCGTCTACCCGGTTGCTGACATCCAAAAGTTCTCAGATAAGCATGGGAATGTACTGCCAGATGTATACTTAATGAGGTCAGGATCTACTGTTGAGGACCTGGCAAAGGAGATCCATAGCGAGCTGGCAAAGGGCGTAATATATGCTCTTGATGGCAGGGACGGCATCAGGTTGCCTGTGAACTACCATCTAAAGGACCGTGATGTATTGTCTATCGTATCGGCAAGGACAAAGAAAAAGTGATTGCTATGCCGTCAGCAGATCTAATGCAGGAAATACAAGACATACTGCGTCGGGAGCCTTCAAAGATGTACTCAAGGGAAGAGATCCTCAACCTCCTTGAGCCAAAAAAGAAGGAGTACGAAATTGAACGATTGCTGGCGGAGCTTGAAGTTACAAGTTCACTTAGGGAGGGCAAATCTGATGTTTTCTCAACGTGCCGAGGCGGCACTGTCTATTACAAATGGAACATTAACAACAAAAAGTAGTTAGTTTTCTTCCTGTGGGAAGATTGCAATGCTTTTTAAAGTCGAATATATTGAGAGGTATCTTATGCCTTTTTCTGTGGTCCGGTAAGCCATATGCATCTTGTCTCCGTCGGCAAGTTGCACTACTAGCTTTTTTGTAATAAGAACATCAAGATACTGTCTAAGCTGTCCGCTTGTAAGGTTAGCGCGAGTAAGTAGCTTTGTCTTTGTTATCCCACCGTTTGCAGACTCCAGAATAGTGGCCATGATATCAGGTCTGCTACGGTTTTTCACATGACTAAAAGATATCTGGATGGTATTAATAATAATTGAAGCAACTTAGCAGACAAGAAGGTAGAATAAATTTGATTGCCATATTTTATAGTTGCTAACCTCGCTCTAGACGTTTCGAAAAAGGCCCCATAGCACCAAGACCTTCTGCAGCGATAGTACCAGCTCCTATGGCTATGAGAGTGACCGTGAATCTTGTCTCAGCTGACATCATCATATTTTCTTAACTTCCAAACAATGGATCAGCTAGTGATTTCATGACTTCTTGTTCTAACACGTTCATACAAGCTTCAGCTCTCATTCTGTCCCCTACA
>Ga0307409_100000789_pt1 | contig 14401 bp, 14 predicted proteins | sample 322Ometagenome_2_FD_203888 | JGI IMG/M metagenome (GOLD analysis project Ga0307409, IMG submission 203888) | Maize rhizosphere microbial communities from greenhouse at UC Davis, California, United States - 322HYB-O-2 | ecosystem: Host-associated > Plants > Roots > Rhizosphere > Soil | place... | reverse complement strand
GCGGTGCCGGATTTCTTCGAGATCGCCCGCCGTGGCGTCCGGCGGCTGGTGCACGATGTCGAGCAGCACCCGCTCGAGCTCTTCGAGCACGGCGGCGACGCCCGGCTCGTTGTTCGCAATGGCGTTCCGGCGATAGAGCCGGCTGGCGGCTACCAGATCGCCGGCCCACTGCTGCTGCGCCGAGAGCGCGTCCGGCTCCGGCGCGTTCATGATCTCCGCGAGCACGCGATCGGAACGATCGAAATGATCCGACACGGTCAGCAGCATGGCGCGGCGTCGCGCGTCTTCGTCGGCCCGAGGCACGTCTGCGGCGATGTCGGACTGCGGCTCCGGCGTGGCCTCGCCCGGCCACAGCCGGCCGGCGCTGAATCCAATGACGAGCAGCAGCGCCGCCGCGGCGAGGCCCCATTGCGGCGTCAGCAGGCTGTGCCACGTCCGCTGGCGCTCCGGCAGCCGATGACGGATCGCCTGCCATACTTCGAGGCCGTAATGCTCACCGCGCGCCGGCGGTTCGAGCGTGACGGTCCGGGTGACAGTGTCCAGCGTGGCCGTCAGTTCCTGAAACCGCGCATCGCACTCGGCGCACGCGCGGCGATGTTCCGCCTGCCGCGAGGCCTCACCGTAGTACTCGAGCAGCAGCTCCTCGTCCGAGCAATGGGTCATGTCGTTCTCCGTAAGGGTTCCAGCGACGCGCGAATCTTCTTCACCGCCCGGAAGACCGCGTGCTTGGCAGCACTCTGCTGCACGCCCAGCGTCCGTCCGATCTCGTCGATGCTCCGTCCCTCGTAATGCCGCAGCGCGAAGGCGATGCGTTCCCGGGGCGTGAGCGTTGCCATCGATGCGTCCACGCGGCGGCGAATCTCCGTGCTCATCGCCAGCCGCTCCGGCGACGGTTCGCCCGAGGCCGCCGCATCCGGGATGTCCTCCGCCGGCTCGCCCATCCGCTCCGCCCGGCGCGCGTGCCGCGAGCGGAGGGTGTCCATCGCGCAGTTCACGACGATGCGATGGAGCCAGGTGGCGAAGTTCGAACGCGCCTCGAACCGGTTGATCTGGCGGTAAGCGCGGATGAAGCTCTCCTGCACCACGTCTTCGGCGTCCCGTTCGTCGCCCGTCAGCCGGAAGGCCAGCCGGAAGGCCATCCGCGCGTGCGAGTTCACCAGCAGGCTGAACGCCTCTCCATCACCTCCGCTCGCCCGGGCCAGGACGGCGGCGACGTCGCCCGCTTCCATTGCCTGCTTAGACGGCGGGGTGGCGAACACGGTTAGGCCGCAATGCGGGGATCCGGGACGAGGAATCAGGGATCAGGGATCAGGCTCCTGGAATCAGGCAAACTATTGTCGATGCGAGGCATACGGGTAATGCTGGTCGCCGTCGTCTGCGGGTGCCTGTCGGGCCCGGCACAGGCGCGACAGGCCGGCGGCTCGCCGTCGGCGGCGATGACCTTCTTCATCACCAGCACCGGCCGCGGATTCGGCGGCAATCTTGCCGGTCTGGCAGGCGCCGACAACCTCTGCCAACGGCTCGCGGAAGGCGTCGGCCGCGGGGATCACGTCTGGCGCGCCTATCTGAGTGCACCGGCAACCTCGTCCGGACCAGCCGTCCATGCGCGGGATCGAATCGGCAAGGGACCGTGGCGGAACGCTGCCGGTGTGCAGATCGCGGCCAACCTCGACGAGCTGCACGGCGAAGACAACCATCTCGATCGCGAGACGGCGCTCACGGAAAAGGGCACGAAGGTGGCGTCGGAACGCCACGACATTCTGACCGGCAGCAATCCCGACGGCACGCTGGCTCCCGGTCCTGCTGACACGACCTGCGCCGGATGGACCAGCCATGACGCTGCCGGCCGCGCGATGCTTGGCCACCACAACAGAAGCGGCGGTGGTCTTCGCGGAGATTCCTGGAACTCGGCCCACCTCTCGCGCGGCTGCAGCCAGGCCGCGCTCAGGGCCTCCAATGGAGCCGGGCTGTTCTACTGCTTCGCGGCGGATGGGAATCAGGAGGCAGGTGGGAGAAAGTAGGACGGAGAAGTCAGATCTGGATCCGCGAAAAGGTCCAGGCCCCCAGGCCCAGGAAGATCATCGCGACGAACGCAAGCACCATCGCATCGACCCCAAGTCCAATCGCGGAAACACCGATGAGCGCACCGCGAAGTCCGTCGACGCCGTACGACAGCGGATCGATGCGCGTGGCGGCCGCGAGCGCCGGCGGCAGGTTGTTGAGCGGATACAGCGCGCCGGACAGGAAGAAGATCGGCATCACCAGGAAGTTCATGATGAACTGGAACCCCTGCATGTCGCGCAGGCCTGAACCGATCGCCGTCCCGAGGGCCGCAAACACGATCGCGATCAAGGCCATGTAAACGAACGCCAGCAGCAGTCCGACGGCCGACTGCGGCCTGAATCCCGCCAGCAGGCACACCACCAGCACCAGCAGGCCCTGCACCATCGCGATCGTCGCTCCGCCCAGCGTCCGCCCGACCATGATCTGCAGGCGCGGCACCGGCGCCACCAGGGTCTCCTTCAGAAACCCGAACTGGCGATCCCACAGCAGGCCGATCCCCGAAAAGATCGACGTGAAGAGAATGCCCATGCCGACGACGCCGGGCGCGACGAACTGCAGATAGCTGCCGCGACCCGCCTGGGCGAAGACCGGGCCGAGGCCGAATCCGAGCACCAGGAGGTACAGGAGCGGCTGCCCCAGCGAAGCGATGATCTGGGCGCGCGAGCGCAGATACCGTTTGACCTCACGCAGCCAGAGGACGTAGATCACTCCCATCTAGTGCTCCTCGCCATCAACGCCTCCACATCTTCGCCATCTGGCGCATCATCTCGGCGGGATCGCCCCGCTCGTCGCGGATCGTGGTTCCGGTCAGCTTCAGGAAGGCCCCTTCCAGCGAATCGGTGCCGGTCTGCTGCCGCAGTTCCGCCGACGATCCCTGCGCCACGATCTTCCCGTGGTCGATGATCGCAATGCGGTGCGCCGCTCGATCCGCCTCATCCATGTAATGCGTCGTCAGGAATACCGTCACGCCCTCGGTTTCGTTGAGGTGGCGGACGTGGGTCCACAGCTGGTTGCGCGTCTGCGGATCGAGTCCGAGCGTCGGCTCGTCGAGAAACAGAATTCGCGGCGTGTGCAGCAGGCCACGGGCAATCTCGAGCCGCCGTTTCATCCCGCCGGAAAACTGCTTCACCGGCGAGTCGCGCCGATCCCACAGCTCGAACAGCTTGAGCAGCAGCTCGATGCGCTCGGCGCGAACCTTACGCGGCACGTGATACAGCACACCGTGCAGGTGCATGTTCTCGTAGGCGGTCAGCTCGTTGTCGAGGCTCGGGTCCTGAAAGACGATGCCGAAACGGCGGCGCGCGTCGAGCGGCCGGGCCACAGGATCGAGGCCGTCGAGGCTCATCGTTCCGCTCGTCGGACGCAACAGCGTGGTCAGCATCTGGATTGTGGTGGTCTTGCCGGCGCCGTTGGGGCCCAGAAACGCGAACACTTCGCCCGGACGAACGTGGAACGACACGCCGTCGACGGCGCGGAGTTCGCCGAATGTCTTGACGAGGTTGTCGACGCGTATCATCGGCCGAGTTTAGCGTCGCCAGAGCTCGACAAAATCATCGCGATGGCTGACAAAGGGTTGGTCGACTCTGGATTACTGGAGTTTGGCGACGCCACTGTGAACGCCGTCGCGCAGGATCCCTGGCCCTGGACTTGCGTTGCCCATGGCGCGGCGATCACAACGAGAAACGTGATCGCGGCGATGGCAGGCACTCTCATCGCGAGGTCCTTTCAGATGGAAGGAATGTGCAATTATCCCTCAGCCGTGACCACAACCCGGGGTTTCCCGTTCCGAACCCTCGTAATGGGCGACTCCCGCACGGCGGTATCGTGGAGTGAAGCCACGGTCGTGTTCGTCATCTTCACGGCCGCTCAGCTCGCCGACGGCCTGCTCACCTACTGGGGTGTCACGACGCTCGGCATCCACGTGGAGGGCAACGACCTCCTTGCGACCACGATGTATGCGATTGGACCCGGCCGCGCGCTCGTGTCCGCCAAGCTGCTCGCATGCGTCTGCGGCTACATCCTCTACCGGACGGCATCGCACCGGCCGCTGGCGGTCATGGCCGGACTCTATATCGGCGTCGCGGTGACGCCGTGGCTGCTCGTGTTCGGCGGCGTGATGTTCGGCTACTGACGTTTAGGCAGACCCGATCAGGTACAAACCCCAGCCCGCAGCCGCCGCTCCGGCGATGCGGCCGGCGATTCGACCGCCCGGGGCGAGCTTTTCCAGCAGGACGAATGCGGCCAGCAGCGCAATCCAGACGATATTCATCACGCCGACCACGAACAGCACCGTCATCGCCAGCCAGCAGCAGCCGACGCAGTCCGTGCCGGACTCCCATTGCCAGGCCACCGTCGATGCCCCGCCGCCAATGCTGCGTGAGAAACGCGAGCGGGGTCTGGCAGTGCACCAGGCATCTGTTCTTCAGCGGCAGCCACTGATAGGCGCCGGCGATCAACAGAATCACCCCTGAAACAGTGGCCGAGTACAACCGCATTTCCATGCTGAGCACCGCGGCGCGATGCAGGGCGAATTGTCCCAGGGCGGCGACCGCGCTGAACGCGGTCCACACCAGCAGGTAGCCGCACACGAACGCGAACGCGGCGGCGCGCGCGGATGCCTCACGACGCAGGCGATAGGCGCCAAGAACGAGCAGGATGACCGGCGCCGCCGACGGCAGCATCATCCCCACCATCATCACGGCCCACATCGCGAACAGCGCGAACCAGTCGGAGACGCCCCACGTGCGCATGGTCATCGCCGTCATCCCCATCGCGGCGTGCACCCGCGCCTCCGCGGTCATGGCGGTCATCGCCGCCGACTCGCGCAGCAGATACGTCCAGGCGAGGCCGATCGCGGTGACGAGTCCCAGCGCAACCCACAGCCTGTCGCGCCGAATGAGGACGTCAACCGATGATTTGGGATTCATGAATGCGTGAATGTCCGGCAGGCGATCGTCAGATACACTTCCGCACTCGGTCAACGAAGTCAACAGCCGTGCACGGTTTCCCGTGCGCGGAAGAGGGAGATCGATTCGAATGACGACTGTTTCAGCCGATCCGACTGCGGTCGAATCCATCCTGCAGGCCGCTGGCGGTGCCGTTCTGCCGCGCTGCCTGCATGCCGTGGCCAACCTCGGCGTCGCCGATGCCCTGGGCAATTCGCCGCAGAGTGCCGAGATGCTGGCGAAGGCCACCGGGACCAACCCGGACGCCCTCGCACGGGCGCTGCGTCTGCTCGCGGCCAATGGCGTCTTCGAGTACCGCGAGGGTTTGTTCGCACATACCTCGGCATCGTGGCTGCTGCGCGAGGATCACCCGCAGTCGATGCGTCCGCTCGTCCGCATGTTCGGCCTGCCGGCATTCTGGAAAATGATCGGGGAAATCGAGTACTCGGTACGCACCGGACTCCCCGCCGGCGAATACGTCTTCGAAGGCGGCACATGGGCGCACCTGTCGCGCGACCTGGAGGCGAGCCGCATCTTCGATGCGGCAATGACCGCGAAGGCGCACGGCCAGGTCGCCGCGGTCGTCGGCTCCTACGACTTCAGCGGCGTGCGCTCGATCGGCGACATCGGCGGAGGCCGGGGGCACCTGTTGCGCGCGATCCTCGAGAAAGTGCCGACGGCGTCCGGCGTGCTTTTCGATCAGCAGCACGTCGTCGATCAGGTGACGCCGTCGGACCGGATGCGCCTGCAGGCCGGCGACTTCTTCGCCGACAACCTGCCAGCCTGCGACATCTACCTGTTGATGGAAGTCATTCACGATTGGGACGATCATCGGGCAAGCCAGATTCTGCAGCGCGTGCGCGCCGCGGCTGTCGCCGGAGCACGCGTGCTGCTGATCGAAGCCCTCATTCCGGAGTCCGCCGCGCCGAGTTGGCCGCTGACACTCGATTTGTGGATGCTGACAATCAGCGGGAAACAGCGCTCGCTCGACGAGTACGCCGCGCTGCTCGCCTCGACCGGATTCAAGTTCACCCGGGCAATCGACACACCCGCCGGCGTGACGATCGTGGAGGGAACAGTGTGACGGAGTGCCCGCCTTCAGGCGGACGTCAGGGTGCGCCGCTAGCGAGGTCCTTCGGTGCCGGGCATGAGGATCCGCATGCGGATGTCGGTCGAGCGCAGAAACTCCCGCTCGTCGGGGTTGAATCCTTCGTACTGATACGGAACGAACTGCAGGGGATGCGGCGCCGCCATCACGTCGACGTACCCGGCGGGCGGATCAACCTTCGCGGGCGGATACAGATGTCTGGTGTAGATCTCCTCCACTCGTGACGCGCCCAGCCGTCCCGCCAACTGCTCGCCGTCGCTGACGAACTCGGGCGGAAACCTTTGCGAGAAGACCGGGCGCGCGTTCAACGCCGCCTGCGCGACGAGCAACGCCGTGAGTGCCGTCAGCGCAGGCCGCCGCAGACGTGAAGAGCTCGCACAGATCCGCAACAGTACGGGCGCCGCAACGAGACAGAAGAACGGGACGAGCTGTCGCGACGTTCTGCCGTAGACGACGAAGAGATGCATCCACGTCGACGGTATCGCCAATGCGCAGTACAGGCATCCAAGTCCGATCAGGCCTGTACGCAGGGTGCTCACAGCCCGCCATGAACGCCAGTCCGCAAGACACCATGCGACCGACCCGAGCCACAGAACCAGAATAAGGCGCTCCGTCTGCCACAGGTATTCGAACGGCACCCGCCATCCCTCCTCGAAGCTCCCCTGCGTAACCGTGGCTGAGAACGTACGAAGCCGCAGGAAAAAGTCTTCTCCAGTCACCGTGCTGACGGCGACGACGGCCGCAATCGGAAGGACAAGACCGGCGATTGCGAGCGATCCACGACGACACGCCATCGTCGGCGACGAGCCGCCGAAGACATGCACCGCGCACGCGGCTGCGCCGAACGTCCACGCGCCGTAATAGACAAGGAACGCGCAGGCGGCATACGCCCCGCATGCAACCGAGTCGCGCCAGCGCGCTTCTCTCGCTGTACCGGCGTGGAGCGCGAGCAGGCCGAACGTGATCGCCAGGTCGTACGGGAACAGATGACGCGCGTAAAACAGCAGGGAGGTCGACGCCGCAGCCAGCAGCGCAACCCAGACGGCTTCCAGTGGCGTGAGACCCAGCCGACGGGCGATCCGAGTGAGAAGCCAGATGTTGAGAACGGAGAACAACGCAAAGAAGGTCGCCGGAATCCGGGGATCGCGTCCGTACTGCGCTTCGATCGCCGCTGGCGCCATCGCGACCGTCTTGAACAATGGATGGCCGGACGCCAGGGCACGTGACCAGGCGCTCTCGATGTCCCCGGCCGCGAGGTTCTCGACCATCTGGCTGGCCTCGGTATAGCGTCCCTCGTCGGGCCAGTAATACTGACCGCCCGCAGCCACCAACGCGATGCGCGCCACGGCGGAGACAACCAGAATGGCCGTCAGCCACACCCGTTCGGGAAAAGCGAGATACGTCCAGCGGAGGCGCGGCCAGGCAAGTGCCAGCCCGACGATCACGAGCGCGCCGCTCAGCGTTCGCCAGTAGGTCGCGATCGCGGCAAGCTCGGGCGCCTGATAGAACTGACGGAGCCGCGCCCGTCCTGATGGCAGCTCAGGCGAAAACGTCCGCCGATCGCGGTCGATGTAATGCGTATCGTCGACCGATGGCTGTTGAAGGATGCGCTCGATACCTGCGGCGTCGTGGAGCTCGTAGCTCCAGGTCGACCTTTCCAGCCGCAGAGGCCGCTGCAGGCCGATCGCCCGCTCAGCCGCGACGCGCTGTGCGGGTGTGGCCGCGGCGGACCATCGGATGTTGACGCGCCGCGGTCCCGGTGCGGCGATCCCGATCGCGGCGATGACGGCTGCCGCCGTCACGACGACATACGCAATTCGCAGGCGTGCGCGCGATCCGGCCCCGGCAGCCGGATTTAGTTCGGCAGGGCCCACGCGTACAGCGCAGTGCCGCCGCCAAACAGCACGAACTGGCGGCCGTCGAGCTCGTAGGTGATCGGCGAATTGCCGACGCGGCCGATCCCGGAATGCCACAACGTCGAGCCGTCGCTCGAGCGAAGCGCCAGCGCGTTGTTGGCCGAATCGCCCGTAAACGTCAGTCCGCTGGCGGTAGTCAGCACGCCGGCCGCGCCGGCGCCGCCATGGAGATCGTGGCTCCAGCGGATTTTGCCGGTCTGATACTCGATCGCGCGAAGCACGCCGCGGCCGTGCACGGTATAGTCGGCGCCGGCCCACCCGTGCGCACCGTGCTCCGGCTTGAAGAAGTAGATGCCATACGCATCATGCGCGCTGACGATCAGCAGTCCGGTTGCCGGATCGAACGCCGGCGAGCGGTAGTTCGTGCCTCCGGCTTCGTCCGGAGCCACGAGCCGGCCATCGCGCGCCGGTTCCTTGCCGGGATCCGGAACCGGCCGGCCGTCCCCGTCAACGCCTTTCGCCCAGTTGACCGCCGCAAACGGCGTCGTCAACAGGTTCTGCCCGGTCGTCCGGTCGAGGACGAAGTAGTAGCCGTTGCGTGACGCCTGCAGCAGCAGCTTGCGGCGGGTGCCGCGGAAGTCCGCGTCGACAAGCACCGGCACTTCGGCGGCGTCCCAGTCGTGCGTGTCGTGCGGCACCGCCTGGAAGCCCCACTTCTGCTCACCGGTGTCGGGGTTGAGCGCGACGATGCTGCCGGTCCATTTGTTGTCGCCCGGACGGACCTGCCCGTTCAGCACCGGCGTCGGATTCCCGGTGCCGACGTAATACAGATTCAGCTCGGGATCGTAGGTCCCGGTCATCCACATCTGCCCGCCAGTGGCGCCGCCGCTGATCGAACCCGGCGTGCCCGGCGCCGGCGTGCTGTAGTAGGTCCATTGCGGCTTGCCGCTTTCAGCATCGAACGACTTCAGGATGCCCGGCAGATTGTCGAAGTCTCCGGAGACGCCGACGATGACGTGATTGCGGATGATCATCGGCGCGTTGGTACACCAGTAACCGCGCCGCCAGTCGGCGATCTCGACGTTCCACCGCACCGACCCGTTGCGCGCGTCGAGCGCGAGCAGCCGCGCGTCGCGGGTGGTCAGATACACGAGGTCGCCGTGGACGGCGACGCCGCGGTGACCGATGTTGAAGGCCTGGCCTGGCGGGTAGGTATAGCGCCAGATCTGGCGGCCGGAGCGCGCGTCGACCGCCCACAGATTGTCGACGGTGGTGACGTAGATGATTCCGTTGACCAGAATGGGCGTCGCTTTGATCGACTGACCCTGGTTCGTCTGAAACGCCCAGGCGAGCGTCATCTGGCCGACGTTCGCCGGCGTGATCTGCGTCAGACGGCTGTGGTGCTGGCCCGAGTAGTCGCCGTGGTAGGTGGGCCAGCTGTCGGGCGTCGGCTTCAACAACAACGCCGGATCGACGGTCTGAGCGGCCACGATCATTGAAGGCAAAAGGCAAAAGGCAAAAGGCAAAAGAAAAGGACCAAAGAACGTCTTCTTTTGACCTTTGCCTTTTACCTTTTGCCTTTGGTCCATCTCAGCGAAGCGTCTGCAAGTACGCGAGAACATCGTGCATATCCGCATCGGTGTACTTTCCAAGCTGGTCTACGTGCGCCAGGCGCGGGTCGTTGACGGTGAATCGAACCTGCTTCGTGGCCCATGATCGGTACCAGCCCGATGCATCGGTCAGCGCAATGGTGAATTCGTCGCGAAACGCGAGCCGGCCGGTGATGATCTGTCCGGAGGGAAGCGTGACGGTCACTTCCGCCGCGCGCTTCAGGTCGCGAACCTGGCCGCCCGGGTAGAGCATCCGCTGCAGCAGCGGCAGACCCTGAAGCCGCGTTGCCACGCCGGCAAGATCGCCGGTGGCGGAGTGGCATCGCGAACACGCGTTGTCGAAATACCGTTTGCCGGCGTCGGCGTTTCCGGTCTGGAGATCCGCGAGGTCAACGCTCCGGCGGCCGCCGACGGCCGATTCGGCCTGCGTCTTCTGGTCGTGGATGAACGCGACGATTGCCGTCATGTCGGCGTCGGAGAGCGCAAACCCCGGCATGTTCTGCCGTCCGCTTCTCACCACCGGGGCAATCCGATCGCCGCGCACGTCCGCGGCGACGAGCTCGGAGCGGGTCAGATCCGGCCCGCCTTCGCCGCCGCCCGCGTCGCGTCCATGGCAGAAGCCGCACTGTGAGGCGAACTGCGCGCGGCCAGCCTCGACCTGCTCCGGAGGGTACTGCTGTGGCGTAGCGCTCTGCGGCGGACGCTGAGACGCCGGACTTGCCTGACCGCGCCCCTGAGGAGCGGCGGGCGCTGCGCCGCCTGCGCGTCCCCGTTGAGCATCGACAACCGCGGCGGCGTACAGGATCAGCGCGCAGACGACGAGGATTCGTATCGACATGCAGGACGGGTATTATTGCGCGATTTGTGATCGGTGATTGGTGATCGTCGGTGAATAGTAAATCCTGATTGGGGATTGGAGCGCGAGTAGTGAGACGTATCGGCATGGGCCTCGTCGGAGCCGGTTTCGTTGGGCCACATCACGTTGACGCGGTGAGACGTCTTGGCTTCGTCGACATCGTCGCCGTCGCCGGCAGCACCGAGGACTCGGGACGGCAGAAAGCGGAGGCGATCGGCGCGCGGAAGGGATACGGGAGCTATCAGGCGCTCATCGACGATCCGGACGTCCACGTGGTGCACAATGCGACCCCCAACTACCTGCACTACGACGTCACGTCCGCGGCACTGGCGAGGGGAAAGCACGTCGTCTCCGACAAACCCCTGGCTATGACCGCCGCCCAGTCGAAGCGGCTCGTCGACGAGGCACGGCGCGCCGGCGTCGTTACCGCGGTCACCTTCAACTATCGCGGCAACCCGCTCGTGCAGCACGCACGGCAGGCGATCGCGAACGGCGACATCGGCACGCCACGATTCCTGCACGGCTACTACATTCAGGACTGGCTGCTGAACGAGACCGACTACTCCTGGCGGCTCGACCCGGCAAAAGGCGGCGCCTCATCGGCCCTCGGCGACATCGGCTCGCACTGGTGCGATCTCGCCCAGCATATGAGCGGACTGACGATCACCCATGTGCTCGGCGACATTACCACCACGCTGCCAAAGCGGAAGAAGCCGCGCGGCTCGCGCGCGGCGTTCGCGGCCGCCGATGGCGAGAATACCGACGTCGTCGATATCACGGTCGAGGATCTCGCATCGGTGCTGGTGCGATTCGATAACGGGGCGAAAGGGACCTTCTCGGTCGGTCAGGTGTGCCCGGGGCACAAGAACGACCTCGTGCTGGAGATTTGCGGATCGAAGTCCTCGGTCAAGTGGCGGCAGGAGCACCAGAACGAGCTCTGGTTCGGCCATCGCGATCGGGCGAACGAGGTCCTGCAGAAGGATCCATCGCTCATCGTCGATCAGGCACGACCGTATGCACATCTTCCCGGCGGACACCAGGAGGCCTGGGCTGACGCGTTCTGCAACCTGATGCGCGACATCTACGGCGCCATCGCGGCGGGCGCGCCCTATCGCCCGCTCCCTCCGACCGTCGCCACGTTCGAGGACGGCTATCGGGCAAACCGGATCGTCGAAGCCATCCTCGAGAGCGCGAGGAAAGGCGGCGGGTGGACGGAAGTATGAGCGTAACGGCCTTTGCACCGAAGTTCATGAAAGTTGGAATCCTGACGGCGGCGCTGCAGGAGCTGACGCCGCGCGACATTCGCGACGGCGATCCGGACCGCGCGATCGAAGACTGGCTCGACTTCGGGAAGGAGCTCGGCGCGGACTACATTCAGCTGTCCGCCGCTCTGCATCCGTCGGAGACGGACGTCCCTCCGGAGGCGATGCTCGATCCGGTGGCCAACACGCTCGACCTGAGGAAACCCTTCGACAACTACCGGGCGATGCGGGTGCTGGCGGCGGTCACCGCTTCGGGAACGCGCATTTCCGACCTCGCGTACTTCGACAACCTGCTCCACCAGGACCGCGGCACGCGGAAGAAGAAGCACGACTTCCTGCTGCGCGTGTTCGATGCGGCCGTGCTCCTCGGCGTCGATGCGGTGTGCGGGTTCGTCGGACGCAATCAACAACGCAGCATGGACGAAAATCTCGCCGACTTCGAGCATCACTTCGTTCCGCTGCTGAAAGAGGCCAAGTCACGCGGCCTCACCTATCGCGTCGAGCAATGTCCGATGCCCGGATGGACGATCGGCGACAATTGGCACAACAACATCGCCTACACGCCCGGCGCCTGGATCGCGCTGCACCGGATCTGCGAGAGGCACGGTGTCGGCGATCAGTTCCGCATTCACTACGACCCGTCGCACGCCATCCTGATGGGCCAGGACACGCGATCGATTTTCCAGTTTCTGAAAGATCAGGGCTACGGCTTCCTCATCGGCGGATTTCACGTCAAGGGCCAGGTCGTCGATTCGAAAGGCGTCGCCGCCTGGGGCTACGGCGGCCAGACGATGGAGCGCGGCGACTGGATCGGCGGCAAACCGTCGAGAAACCCGGCGGATCAGTTGAATGCGTGGAAGAAGCAGGTGGTCCTGTGCGAGCACGAGCTGCCGGGAACCGCGCGGCACGATCCGCTTGCCTATCTGCAGAATCGAACCGTGGACTGGTTCGACCATCAGCTCGCCGCGCGCGAGCTGCTGCCGCTCGACGTCGCCAACACCTACCTCATCGTCGAGCACGAGTACCCGGCGGCGCGCATCCAGGATCGCGAGCGGCTCAAGCCGATTCTGCAGGGCTCACTGGCATTCGTGCGGTACATCGACCACGCCGCGGCGGCGATGTACGGACTGCAACACGAAGTTCTTGCCGGTCAGGGGATTCCGATTCAGGGCGTCGGACGCGAGGCGTTCAGGAGCTGACGCGGCGAGTGTGCGAGGTGCCGTGACGTCGGAGCATAGCACTCGTCCGTGGCGCGAACCCTTCGGGTTCGCGAGGCGAGCCTGCAAGGCTCGCCCCACGACATTCGATGTACGTGCACTGGCAGATATGCCCGCTGGCGTTCGCCCGGCGAATCGAAGAAGCTGGCGCGCATGCAAACCGCCGAAGAGCGTCTCGCTGCTCTGGGACTCGTGCTGCCGGAGCCGCTGAAGCTGCCGCCAGGTGCGACCCTGCCGTTCCCCTGGGTTTGCGTAGTGGGCTCCCGCGTCATCATCTCGGGCCACGGTCCGACAAACCCTGACGGAAGCCTCGCTCAACCACTCGGGAAGGTCGGCGCTGACGTCACGGAACAGCAGGCGCACGCAGCGGCGAAGCTCACCGCTCTCGCGATTCTCGGAAGCCTCCAACGCGAACTCGGCACCCTGGAACGGATCGCCTGCTGGACGCGCGTCTTCGGCATGGTCAATTCCGCACCAGGATTCGCCCGCCAGCCGGCGGTGATCAACGGTTTCACGGAGCTCATCGTCAGCGTCTTCGGACCCGAGCGTGGAGCGCACGCGCGCAGTGCAGTCGGACTGGCCGAACTGCCGTTTGGGATCCCTGTGGAAATCGAGGGAGAAGTCGAACTCAAATAGGTGCGAGGTGCTTCGCCGGCGTCCTGCACCGACCGCGCAGCTTGCACCGACCGGTCGAAGCCCGTTACCAATCGTGCATCGTTCCATCGAGCAGGCGCGCGACGGGTAAGTACGCGGGCCGATACGGGAACGTCGCCGCGACGGCTTCGTCGATGTCCACACCGAGGCCCGGCTTGTCGCCGGGGTGCATCACGCCGTCCGCAAACCGGTAGGCGTGCGGGAACACGCGATCGGTCTCGGACGTGTGCGGCATGTATTCCTGGATGCCGAAGTTGTGGACGCTCAGATCGAAATGCAGCGCCGCCGCCATGCACACCGGGCTCAGGTCGGTGGCGCCGTGTGAACCAGTACGAACCTGATACAGCTCGGCCAGGCTCGCGATCTTCCGCAGATGGCTGATCCCGCCGGCGTGCACCACCGTCGTGCGGACGTAATCGATCAACTGTTCCTGAATCAGCTGCCGGCAGTCGTGGATGGAATTGAACACTTCCCCCACCGCCAGCGGAGTTGTCGTGTGCTGGCGAATCAGCCGGAAACTCTCCGGGTTGTCGGCGACGGTCGGGTCCTCCAGCCAGAACAGTCGATGCGGCTCGAGGTCGTGACCGAGTCGCGCGGCTTCAATCGGCCGCAGCCGGTGATGCACGTCGTGCAGCAGGTGCACGTCGAAGCCGAGCTCGCGGCGAAGGCGCTCGAACAGCGGCGTGACGCAGCTCAGATAGCGCTCGCTGCTCCACGCCGTCTCGGAGATCGGTCCCCGCAGGGCGGGCTCGTAGGCCATGCCGGACGACACGCCGTAGACCTTCTCCATGCCGGGCACTCCGCACTGCACCCGCACCGCCCGATAGCC
>Ga0307409_100000787_pt1 | contig 14401 bp, 11 predicted proteins | sample 322Ometagenome_2_FD_203888 | JGI IMG/M metagenome (GOLD analysis project Ga0307409, IMG submission 203888) | Maize rhizosphere microbial communities from greenhouse at UC Davis, California, United States - 322HYB-O-2 | ecosystem: Host-associated > Plants > Roots > Rhizosphere > Soil | place... | reverse complement strand
CTGAGGCATTCGGTCCCATTGCCGGAGGCGCGTCCGGCCACAATGCCGGCGGGCTGGAGCCCGTTGCGCCCCGCGCCGGCGCGCAGCCCGGCTTGGAGCTTGACGACCTGTCCGCGGCCTGGCCGTCCGGACCCGAGGTCTTTACCGGTGTTTCTGCGAGAGCGGTACCCGGCCGCTGGCTGGCCGTGACAGGAGCGTCGGGATCCGGCAAATCCACCTTGCTGGCCGTGATGCTCGGGTTCCTGCCGCCGCACTCCGGCCGGATCGCCGTCAGCGGACGCGCCGCGTGGTGCCCCCAGGAGGCGCATCTGTTCGATTCCACCATCCGCGGCAACCTCCTGCTCGGCCGGCCGGAAGGCAAAGCCGGCGACGCTGAACAGGAGATGGCTGACGCCCTGGCCGCCGTGGGGCTGGAACCGCTGCTGCGCCGGCTGGAGGACGGCTCCGACACCCGGATCGGACCCGGCGGCGCGTTCCTGAGTGGCGGGGAACGCCAGCGGCTGGCTGTGGCCAGGACGCTGATGACCGGGGCCGACGTCATCCTGCTGGATGAGCCCACCGCACACCTCGACGCCGAGGCCGGCCGGGAGATGCTGGCTGACCTCCGCCAGGGGCTGGCCGGGCGGACCGTGGTCCTGGTGACGCACAATCCTGACGACATTGACCCGGCCGACGGCCGGCTGGACCTGGATGCGGCGGCTGGTGCGGCGGCGGCCGCCGGCGTCAGTCCTGCTGCCGGAGCCGGACCGGTTCTGGCGCGGGGCGGTGCCGGCAGCTAGCCTGTTGCCATGCTGAACGACGACGCTCCGACGCCCGGATCCTGGCGGAAATCCCTCGCGGACTACGGCCTGGACTGGCGTCCTGCGACTGAGCCGGACACCGAGGCATGGGCGGCACTGATCGCCCGGACAGCCGAGGTGGAAAAGCCGGTGTGGTTCGAGCGCACGGCCGACCTCGACCAGATCCTGCAGTCGAAAAAGAACCATCCTGCAGACAACACCCTCCTGGTGCTGGACGGCGGCGCGGTTCCCCGCGCCTATGCCCGCATCACCAAGAACAAGGACGGCGACAAGTCCTACGGCTTCGGCTGCGTCGACCCCGCCTGGCAGCGCCGCGGGATCGGCACGGCGCTGCTGGGATGGCTCAGCGAGCGGACCATCCAGCGCTTCGTCGAAGACAGCGAAACCGAAGACGGCGGGACGACAGACAGCGGGACGTCAGACAGCAGGCCGGAACGGCCGCGCCCCGTGCCCCGGCTGCGGATCCACATGGAGCAGCAGCATGAGCACCAGCAGCAGCTGCTCCGCAACGCCGGATTCCAGGTGGTGCGCTACTTCAACGAAATGCACCGGCACCTGGACGGCGTTCCGCTTCCCGAGGTGCGCCTCGATGACGGGCTGGACCTCGTGACCATGCGCCCGGAGCTCAGCGAAGGCGTCCGGCAGGCCCACAACGCGGCCTTCCGAGACCACTGGGGCAGTGAGCCGCGGGATGAGGAATCCTGGGGTTTCACCGTCAATGATCCGCAGGCGAGGCCGGACCTGAGTGCAGTGGTCCTGGACTGCGCCTCAGGGATCGTCGCGGGCTACCAACTCGCCAGCCACGACCCCGACAGTGCGACGTCCCGGGGCTACAGCGAGGGTTACACGGACCTGCTGGGCGTGCGCCGCGAGTACCGTGGCCGGGGCATCGCCCAGGCACTGCTCGCCGATGCGATGCGCCGTTTTGCGGCCGCCGGGATGGACCGCGCGTCGCTGGATGTTGATTCAGAGAATCCCACCGGCGCGCTCGCGCTCTACGAAAAGATGGGCTACGCCGCCGTCAACAGGAGCCTGGCCTGGGACAAGGAACTTGCCGGGCGCAACTGACTGGCACAGCGCAGCTGACCGCCGGCGGCAGCAAACCGTCCTTTTGCCGCGCGCGTCAGGCGTCGACGTCGTGCAGGTGATGGACGACGTCGTGCAGGAAATACTGCGCAAGGGTCATCACCGTGAATTCCGAACCGTTGCTCCGGAAACCCTTCCGGCCCCATTCGTCCTCGTGCACGCCGGCAAATGACCCGGCCACCTGTTCACCCTCGGCGGTCAGTTCAGCGCTCACCACGGCGGGGTCCGCATTGGCGTAGTCCTGCTCCACCGCGGTCTTGTCCTGGTCCCAGTCCTCGAACCGGGCGTTGTCCTCGCCCAGCATCAGGTTCAGGCGGTAGTCGAAAAGGCTGAAGACGTCCCGGACATGCGATGCGTACTCCAGCGCGGACCAGGTTGCATCGTCCGGGCGTTCCGCAACGTCCGGCCGCCGGAGCGCCGCCCGCCAGCGCGGAAGCATGTTGGACACGCTCCCGGCAACTGTGGCCGGAGTGACCGTTGAGGCGTCGAAGCCGCATTCCGGGCAGGCCCGGGTCAGGACCCAGGTCCAGTCCTTTTCGTCAGGGATGATAGGCATGCCAGTAGTCTAGGCCCAGGTCATGCTGGGCCCAATGGCTTCCACCGCCTGCGACAGCGGGATGCCCGAGCCGTCCCGGCGGCCGTGCTCCTGCGGCAGCGAACGCGCCACGCCCGCAAGTGACGACGCCTTTGCCGGCCCGTGGCCCGCCCAGGCGATAAGCAGCGTATCTTCGCCCTTGAGGAACCGGTGGGCCCGCACTCCGGCAGTAGCCCGGCCCTTGGCAGGGTACTCCTCGAACGCCGTCACCTTCCCGGCCCCCGGAGCCGTACCCGGCAGGGCGCCGTCGGTCCCGGAAACGGTCACCACGACGGCGTCCCCGTCGTCGGGGGCTACAGTTCCGAAGAACAGCACCTGGTCCCCGGCGGCCAGCTTGATGCCGGCCATGCCTCCCGCGGTGCGGCCCTGCGGCCGGACATTCGATGCGCTGAAGCGCAGCAGCTGTGCCTGCCGGGTGAGGAACACGAGGTCGACGTCGTCCGCCCCGGCAGGTTCAACGCCCACCACTGTGTCCTTGTCCTTGAGGCTGATGACTTCCCAGTCCTCGCGGTTGAGGGGGTAATCGGGCTGCACACGTTTGACGATGCCCTGCGCAGTCCCGATCGCCAGCACCGTATCCAGCGGCACAAACGCAACGAGCGCTTCGCCCTTCAGCAGCGTAATGAAGTCCTTGGCAGGCACTCCGCCGGTCAGGTTGGGGAGCCCGGACATCGGCGGCAGGACGGGCATGTCCATGACCTGGAGCCGCAGCATCCTGCCCAAGGACGTGACAGCGGCGATCTCGCCGCGCGCGGAGGTTTTCACCACGGACCGGAAGACGTCGTGCTTTGACCGCGGCCCGGACTCGGCGAGGGGCTCCTGGTTGGAGGTCCGGGCGATCTGCCCGCTGGCCGTGAGGATGGCCCAGCAGGGGTCGTCGGCGATCTCCAGCGCGAGGGGAGCCGCCTTTCCCTTGCCGCCCGGGGCAGCGGCCAGCGCGGCGACGGTGGGGGAGACTGCTTCGGATTCAAGCAGGACGGTCCGGCGGGGGGTGCCGTATTTTTCGGCGATCTCAGCGAGTTCGTCGGACACCAGTTCGCGCAGCAGCTGGTCCGAACCGAGGATGGCTTCCAGTTCGGCGATTTCACGCTTGAGCTGGTCCTGCTCCTTTTCAAGCTCGATCCGCGAGTACTTGGTCAGCTGCCGGAGCCGGAGTTCCAGGATGTAGTTCGCCTGGATTTCGGTGAGGTCGTATATGGACATGAGGCGTTCACGGGCGGCGGACACCTCGTCGGAGGACCGGATGATCTGGATGACCTCATCGATGTCCACGATGGCGATCAGGAGGCCCTCCACCAGGTGGAGGCGGTCCTTCTTCTTTGCCAGCCGGAAGGCCGTGCGCCGCCGCACCACGGTGATGCGGTGGTCCACGTAGACGGAGAGGAGCTGCACCAGCCCCAGCGTCTGCGGCTGGCCGTCCACGAGCGTCACGTTATTGATGCCGAAGGAATCTTCCATCGGCGAGTAGCGGTAAAGCTGCTGGAGCACGGCGTTCGGGTTGAAGCCGTTCTTCAGCTCGATGACCAGGCGCAGCCCGTGCTTGCGGTCGGTGAGGTCCACGATGTCGCTGATGCCGGTCAGCTTCTTGCCGTTGACGGCGTCCTTGATCTTCTCGATCACCTTTTCCGGGCCCACCATGTAGGGGAGTTCGGTGACCACCAGACCGGTGCGGCGGGCGGAGAGCTGCTCCACTTCCACCTTGGCGCGGGTCTTGAACGAGCCGCGGCCGGTGGCGTAGGCGTCCCGGATGCCGTCCAGCCCCACGATCCGCCCGCCGGTGGGCAGGTCCGGTCCGGGGACGAACCGCATGAGGTCCTCCAGGGTGGCCTCCGGGTGCGCGATCAGGTGCCGGGCTGCGGAGATGACTTCCACCAGGTTGTGCGGGGCCATGTTGGTGGCCATTCCGACGGCGATGCCGGTGGCGCCGTTGACCAGCAGGTTGGGGAACGCCGCCGGGAGGACGTCGGGCTGGGTGAGCTGGTTGTCGTAGTTGGGGACGAAATCCACGACGTCTTCGTCGAGGTGGTCGGTGAGGGTGAGCGCCGCCGCCGCGAGGCGGGCCTCGGTGTACCGCGGGGCCGCCGGGCCGTCGTCGAGCGAGCCGAAGTTGCCGTGGCCGTCGATCAGCGGCAGCCGCAGCGAGAAGTCCTGCGCCATGCGGACCATGGCGTCGTAGATCGCAGTATCGCCGTGCGGGTGCAGCTTGCCCATGACCTCGCCCACCACGCGGGCGCTCTTTACATGGCCGCGGTCCGGGCGCAGGCCCATCTCGCTCATCATGTAGAGAATGCGCCGCTGCACCGGTTTCAGGCCGTCACGGGCGTCCGGGAGGGCCCGAGAATAAATGACGGAATAGGCGTATTCGAGGAACGAGCCTTCCATTTCCGACGTGACGTCGATGTCAACGATGTTCTCGGTGTAGTCCTGGACGGCGTCCCCTGCCGGGGCGGAACTTTGGCGGCGGGCCATGGGGCTGGTGGATCCTTAACGGTTTACTGGCGAGTTTTAGCTAGGCTAACCCTATGGTGGATCAGCCCGGGGACGGCGTATATCCGGAATATTGGGAAGCCGATGTCGTTTTGCGGGACGGCGGGACGGCTCATGTGCGTCCCATCCACCCCTCAGATTCCGACGCCGTGCAGGCTTTCCATACCGGCCAATCGCAGAAGTCCATTTACATGCGGTTCTTCGCCTTCAAGGCGCGGCTCTCCAGCAAGGAGCTGAAGCGCTTCACGGAAGTGGACTACAAGGACCGGGTGGCGCTGGTGATCACCATCGGCGGCGAAATCCTGGGCATCGGCCGCTACGACCGGCTGGCCGATCCCGAAGAAGCCGAGGTTGCCTTCAATATAGCCGACGCCCACCAGGGGCGCGGCATCGGGTCGATCCTGCTGGAGCATCTGGCGGCCGCCGCCCGCGAAAACGGCATCCGCAAATTCAGCGCCGAAGTGCTGCCGGAAAACCGCAAGATGCTGATGGTTTTCTCCGACGCCGGCTATGACGTCAAGAGGCATTTCGACGACGGCGTGGTGAGCCTGGAGTTCAACATCGACCCCACGGAAAAGTCGCGGGCCGTGATGGAATCCCGTGAGCACCGCGCGGAGGCGCGCAGCATCCAGGAGCTGCTGGCGCCGTCGTCGGTGGCGGTGATCGGTGCCAGCCGTAAATGGGGCACCGTCGGCTACCAGTTGCTGGAGCACATTATTGAGGGGGGCTTCACCGGCCCGGTCTACGCAATCAACCCCGAGGCGCTCGAACTCGCGGGCATGCTGTCCTTCGCCAGGCTCTCCGACGTTCCGGACCCCGTCCGGCTGGCCATTATCGCCGTCCCGTATGAGGAAGTCCCCAAGGTAGTGGCGGACTGTGCGGCCGCAGGAGTCAAGGGCGTCGTGGTGGCGACAGCCGGGTACGCCGACGACGGCGAACGAGGGCTGGCCCGGCAGCGCGAGCTGGTCCGCCAGGCACGGTCCAACGGCATGCGCGTGATCGGGCCCGCATCCCTGGGAATCGTCAACACCAACCCGGCCGTGTCCCTGAACGCGTCCATGGCGCCGAGCCTGCCGCGCCGGGGCGGCCTTGGCCTGTTCAGCCAGTCCGCCGCCATCGGAGTGGCTTTGTATGCCGCTTCCAGCCGGCGCCGGCTGGGCCTCTCCACCTTCCTTTCCGCCGGCAACCGGGCGGACGTCTCCGGCAACGACATGATGCAGTTCTGGGAAGACGACGCGGACACCGCCGCGGTGGGGCTCTACCTCGAATCCATCGGCAACCCGCGCAAGTTTTCCCGGCTGGCGCGGCGCCTTGCCCGCACCAAGCCCGTCATTGTGGCGAAATCGGACTCGATGGGCCTCCAGCTCCCCCCGGGACATGCGGTACGGACGACGCAGGCGCCCCCGGGTGCCCTGGACGCGATGATGCGCCAGTCCGGCGTGATCCGCGTGGAGACCATTGAACAGCTCATGGACGTGGCGCAGATCGTGGCCGGCCAGCCGCTCCCTGCCGGGGCGGACATCGCAGTTTTCAGCAACTCCCGCGCGCTCGGCAAAGTGGTGGCGGACAGTGCCGCCGCCAACGGGCTCGGCGTTGAGCGGATCGTCACCGACGTGGATCTCGACGCCGGGATGTCCCTGGCGCTGCCTGCCCTCCGCCAGAGCCTGACCGGGATACTCGCCGCTGACACCATCCATGCCGTGGTGGTTGCGCTGCTGCCGGCACGCGGCCTCACCGTGGAGAAAATTGCCGGCGTCCTGGCGGAATGCTCCGCAGCGGCCGGGAAGCCCGTGGTCGCCGCCTTCACCGGGATCCTGGACCCGTCCGTCTATGTCGAGGGCATGGTGGGGGCGGAGTCTGTGTCGGTCCACTCCGTAGAGGATGAACCCGCAAGCGGATCAGTGCCGTGCTACTCCAACCCCGGCGCCGCCGTCGCTGCGCTCGCCGCCGTGGTCAAGTACGCCGAATGGGTGGACCGCGACAAGGGCCTGTTCGTGGAACCTGACGGCTGCGACCCGGAAAGTGTCAGGACCGAGCTGGAGGAACTGCTCCATGACGTCCCCGGCGAGCAGCTGATTCAGCTCGACCCGGTGAAGGCGGCCGCGCTGCTGTCCCACTACGGCATCCACGTGGTGCCCTCCGCGGGCTTCGACACGCCGGACGAGGCCGTCGCGGCCGCGGAACGGCTGGGCTGGCCGGTGGTGCTCAAGACCACCGACCCCGCCCTGCGCCACCGGCTGGACCTTGGCGGCGTGCGGCTGGACATCCAGGACGCGGATTCGCTGCGGCGGAACATCGTCGAAATGCACCGCGCCCTGGCGCCATACGGATCACCGTCCATGGAAGTCCAGACCATGGCGCCGGTGGGGCAGGCCTGCACGTTCCGGGCTATCGAGGACCCCCTGCTGGGTCCGGTGATTTCCTTCGGACTGGCCGGCGACGCGGTGAACCTGCTGGAGGACTGGGCGCACCGGGTTCCGCCGCTGTCCGGAGCCGATGTGCACGACTTCATCCGGGCCCCGCGGGCGGCCCGGAAACTGTTCGGCTACCAGGGGCTGCCGGCGGTGGATGTGGCGGCACTGGAGGACCTGGCCGCGCGGCTGACCTGGCTGAAGGACAACCACCCCGAGATAGCGCTGATCCAGTTCAACCCCGTGCTGGCCGGCCCCCGGGGGGTATCAATCCTGGCCGCGGATGTCCGGATAGCGAACGCCGCCCAGCGGACCGACAGCGCGCGCCGGGCCATGCGGAGCTAGCGGACCCGGGCTCACAGTTAGCAAGTGCCCAGTCGATCTGTGAAAATGGGGGAATGAGCCCCCAGCCTCCCACGTCGAAGCCACAAGCACCCCGATCCGGTCACCAGGCCTCACACAGCCACGGCGCGCACGACCACGGTGCCCAGGGCCAAAGCCTTGAAGGTGCCCTCCAGCAGGCAGGCTTCTATCCCCGGCTGGTAGCCGACGTTGTCGACGACGCACTGGACGGCCGCGACTGCATGGCGCACCTGGTGCACCTTGAGACCCACTTCGACCGCGCCGAGGTACGCCGGCACATCACCGTCCTGGTGCTGACGGACGACATGCTGGTGATCGCCCACGTGGACGACCAGCAGTTGGACGAGGCCGGAGAGCAGATCGTCGCCCAGATCTCCACGGAGTCCGTGCCCGTAGCGCAGATCCGTTCCGTGGTGCTGAGCTACATGTACGCCCAGCCGCAAAACTACAAGCCCTCCGACCCCGTCCGGGAACTCACCCTTTCCATCGCCTGGTCCGGCGGCCAGCGGCTGGACATGGGCCCGGCCAGCTGCGGTGATCCGCAGTGCGAGGCGGACCACGGCTACAGCGGCACGATCGCCCAGGAGGACATCGTGCTCCGCATCAGCGCGGAAGCTGACGGCCTGCAGGCGGTCCAGGACGCCAAGCTGTTCGCCCGGGCGCTGCGCGCTGTGAACACGGGTTCGCCCGCGCCCGTGCCGCACAGCCCTGTGTCCGCGCCGCGCCCCCGCACGGGCGTCTTTGGAAACCGCCTCAGCCGCGGGCACCAGCGCTGAGATGACGCCAGGGAACAAATCTGAACCGTCCGCCGTCGCCGTCGCCGAGGGCGCCCCCGCTCCTTCGCCGATCCCCCCGGCGCCGGCCTACGGCCAGCGCTCCATCGCGGAAGTCCTCACCAGCGCCGCAGCCAGCCTAGGAATCGAGGGCTTCGAGAACCGGCTGAACCTGCCGGCGGCCCGGCGGGTGTGCGTTGTCCTCGCCGATGGCCTGGGCCGTAGCCTGCTGAAGCAAAAGTCCGCGCATACCCCCTTCCTGCGGTCCGTGATGCAGCAGGGCCAGGGAGCGGTGCCGGTGGCCCTGGACTCGGCTTTCCCCTCCACCACCGCGTCCTCCCTCGCCAGCTTTGGCACGGGGCTCCCGGCCGGCCAGCACGGATTGGTGGGCTACGACGTCCTCGATCCACTGCAGGACAAAGTGGTCAACATGCTGGGCAACTGGGATGCCGGTGTGAACCCCCGTGAGTGGCAGCCGTTTCCCACGGTGTTCGAGCGCGCCTCCGCCCACACGGAGGTCACCACCATCAGCCTCCCGCAATTCGGCGACTCGCCGATGACGCAGGCGGCGTTGCGGGGCGGACGTTTCATCGCCGCAGGCACCCCGCACGCCAGGACGGCCGCCGCGGCGGACGCCATGCTTGCCGCGGAAAGCTCACTGATGTACTTCTACGTGAACGACCTGGACAAGGCCGGCCACCGTTACGGCTGCCAGTCTGCCCAGTGGGAGCACCAGCTGGAGGAGCTCGACGCCACGGTCCGGCGGCTCAACGCCACCCTTCCGCCCGGAACCACGATCCTGCTGACGGCGGACCACGGCATGCTGGACGTCCCTGAATCACAGCGCTTCGACTACTCGGCGGAACCTGCCCTGATCGCCGGTGTCCGGCACACGGCGGGGGAGCCCCGCATGGTCCACCTGTACCTTGAGCCCGGCGCGGGGGAACAGGACCGCGCCAAGCTGATTGGATCGTGGCGGGAACGCTTCGGCGACAGGATCTGGGCATTCAGCCGCGACGAGGCCGTGACCGCCGGACTGTTCGGCGACGTCAGGCCGGAGGTCGTCCCGCGCATCGGGGACGTTCTGGTGGCCGCAAGGGACGCCCTGGCGTTCTACGACACGCGCCGCGTACGCCCGGCGGCACTGGAGGTCGTCGGGCAGCACGGATCGCTGACCAAAGCGGAACGCGAAGTTCCGCTGCTATGTTTCCCGGCTCAAGGCAGAAAGGGAGCGCGTGGCTGAACTCGTGTTCTTCTCAGGGACCATGGACTGCGGAAAATCCACCCTTGCCCTGCAGATGGACCATAACCACCGGGCCCGGGGACGCGGCGGCGTCCGGTTCAGCCGCAACGACCGCGCCGGCGGTGCCAGGATCTCCAGTCGGCTCGGACTGGAGACCGACTGCGTGGAGGTCCTGGACAGTACAGACTTCTGGGACGAGGTCATTGAGCGCCGCACACGCGGCCTGCGGGTGGACTACCTCATCTGTGATGAGGCGCAGTTCTATTCGCCATTGCAGGTGGAACAGCTGGCCCGGATTGTTGACGAGATCGACGTCGACGTGTTTGCGTTTGGCATCAGCGCGGACTTCCGCACCCGGCTCTTCCCGGGATCGCAGCGGCTCATCGAACTCGCGGACCGCGTCCAGGTCCTGCAGGTCGAGGCGCTGTGCTGGTGCGGCCGCCGGGCCACCCATAATGCCCGCACGATTGACGGCGTCATGGTGACCGAAGGTGCGCAGGTGGTGGTGGGCGACGTCGACATGGCCGGGGACCCGTCCTCCGCCGGCGCTGCGGAGCACGAACCCGTGGTGGGCTACGAGACGTTGTGCCGGCGGCACTTCATGCGGAGGGTCACGGCCCACGGCGCCAACGTCATGGCCCAGCAGGACCAGTTGCTCCCGTTCGAGGTGGACGCCTGCCTGTGGCACGGTTCCGGGGAAACCCGGCGCGGCTAAGCCGCGGCCTGCTGGCCCTGGCTTGGGGCCGGGCCTCAGTCGCCGCGGGGGCCGAAGACTATTTCATCCCAGCTGGGGACGCTGGAGCGCTTGGGTTTGGACGGCTGCCGTTCGGGCTGCTCGGTTTCCCGCTCGCTCCTTGAACCCGCCTGAGCATCGTCCCGCTTTCGGCGCGGGCTCCCGCCGCCCAGCAGTTCATCCAGGCCGACGTTCGGTGCGGATTCGCGGTTCCAGCCGGACTGCCGGCCGGGGGCCGTCTCTTTGGCGGGAGCTAATTCCACGCCGGCAGCGGCATCGCGATGCGGGCCGGCGTCGAGAGCCGCCGTCGAACTGCCTGACTCTTCCGGCGGTGCTTCCTCCGCCTCGGTTACCGGGCGCAGCGGGGACGCCACAATGGTGATTTCCCGGGTCTCCGTGCTGACGCCGTCGTGAAGTTTTAGCCGTTGGTCTTCATCGCCGGTGTGCCGCGGAGCGAGGCTTAGGCGCGAAAGCATGGAGGCCCGGCCCTCGCGCTTGCGGGTGAACGAATCTCCCTTGGCAGCCGGTGCAGCGTCTTCTTCGCCGTTCTCAGCACCCGTTCCGCCGTCGTCGGGCTCGGGCTCGGCCACCACCTCGGAGGGGCGGGGGTGGGCCGCGGGAACACCGTTGGTGAGCAGCAGCGCCAAGGCGTCGTCCGCGTCCTCGTCCACGCCGAGCCGCTGGCCGCGGCGTGACCGCAGCATGTCGAGCAGCCCGTCCGAATCCTTGCCGGGTTGGCCGGATGCCGTCCGGGCGGCGGCCGCGTCCGCATCTGTCTCGAAGTCAAACGGGCGGTCGGAGACTGCCGCAAGGCGCCGTGCCGGTATGGGGCCGTCGAGAGGTTCCAGTTCGCTCAGCTGCTGCGCCCAGCGGTTGGCGTTCTGCAGCGATTTCCGGGCCGGACTGAAGGTCCACATGGCAGGCGGTTCCTCGCCGATGCTGGCATGGCCGCCGGGATTGGTCTCGAAGCGGGCAACCACGGTCCAGGTGCCGTCCGGGCGCCGCCAGGAGTCCCATTCCACCGTTGAGGATTCGATGCCGTGGGCGTTGAGCCGGTGGGCCACCATGTCACCCAGGGTGGCCGGGTTGTCCCCGAAGGCGGAGCGGTAAACGTCATGGCCCGGCGCAGGGGATGCCACCTCGATTTTGCGGGCCTGCTGTGCCACGTAGTCGCGTTCCGCGAGTACGGGTCCCTCATAGCGCTGGACTTTGGCGAGGGGAATACCGGAGAGTTCTGATACTTCGGCGGCCGTGGCCCCGCTTCTGATGCGCGCCTGGATGTCCCGCGGGGACATGGCAACGGGCGCGGCTTTAGCGGCAACCTTCGCCGGAGAGCGGCTGGCCGCGAGCCGGAGAGCTTCGTCGATCGGCAGCTGGAACATCTCGCCGCCGGTGCCGCTCAACAGGAGATGCTCCCCGTCGTCGTGGACGCCTACAAGCCGTAGATCCTGCATACAAATCCTCCACCCTGGCATTACTGACATTCGAAACTCTGCCACCCGGCAGTCACATTTCCGGGGAGGGGAGAGGGCGCGCCGCGATATTCCACGACTTTCCGGGCGCCGCTGCGTCCCAGGCCAAAAACGGGCGCCCGGGCCGGGCACAAAACCAGGCCTATCTGCGTTTACATCGGTGAACCGGGGATCCGGCGATCCAACCGAAGAAAGCGGAGTGTGACCAGCACATAATGGCGACAGACTACGATGCGCCGCGGAAATCAGCAGAGGATCTGAACGAAGATTCCATCGAGGAACTGAAGACCCGGCGCGCGGACAAGCCGACGGCAGTGGTGGATGAAGACGAGTCAGACCTTGCCGAAGGCTATGAACTCCCGGGTGCCGATCTGTCCGGTGAGGAACTCCTGGTCCGGGTCCTGCCGGCCCAGGCGGATGAATTCACCTGCTCGTCCTGCTTCCTGGTCCGTCACCGCTCGCAGATTGCCCGTGAAAAGAACGGGTTGCTGTTCTGCAAGGACTGCGAAGGCTGACCGCGCGCTGGCAGCCGGCTTGCGGCCCGGCGCTTCTAGGCGCCGGAGAGGGCCGCCGTCAGTTGTGCCGGGTGCCGCGTGGAAGTGAGCCAGTACGGCGTGGGATCGGATGGATCCGTGATGTCGATCCTGACCACCGGGTCCACCCAGCCGCGGATGCAGAGGTAGGCCAGCCCGTTCAGCCGCGGGCCGCGTTCCGCCGTCGCCTCCTTGCCGCTGAACGGTGTCACGGTTCCTATGTAACGCCGCTCGATGGTGGCCCGTCCCACCTGGAGGGTGTCTGTGGTCACCGTGATGGAGGGTGTGGACAGGACCAGCAGCACCGCAATGATGGTGAAAAGCACCAGTGCCGCCGTGATGCCGGCCGCCAGGCTGATCGGGGCAAAAACGAGGATGCCGGCGCCGGAGAGCCCTGCCGCCACCAGCCAGATCCACAGGTTCGGGTGCAGCTTCTCGCTGTAAAGGACGGTGGTTCCGCGGGGCGTGCTGTTGGAGGCAGGCACAGCTGCACTAGATTCCGGCATAGCCCCAGCTTTCCACTTTTCCCGGGGTATTTCACCTTGGCCCGGCACCTTCGGGCTCTGTCGGCGGCTAGGCCCGGATGCGCCGCTGCCGTTAGAGTGAATGACTGTGACTGAAGAAACTGCAGCCGTGAGTACTTTGCCGCCGACCTCCCCGGAAGGCGCTGCCCCGGCCTACGGATCGCCCACCCTGTCGGTCCAGCTGAAAATGCTCGACGCCGGACTCGAAGCCCCGTCCTATGCCCACCCGGGCGACGCCGGGGCAGACCTCCGTGCCCGCGAGGACGTCGTCCTCGGGCCGGGTGAACGCCGGTTGGTGCCTACCGGAGTCTCGATCGCCTTGCCGAACGGCTACGTCGCCCTCATCCACCCGCGTTCGGGACTGGCCACCAAGCACGGACTGACCGTGGTCAACGCCCCGGGAACGGTCGACGCGGGGTACCGCGGCGAGATCGCCGTGACCCTGCTGAACACGGACCGGGAGAAAGCCATTGAACTGCGGCGCGGCGATAGAATTGCACAGATGGTCATTCAGCGCGTGGAGTACGCGCAGTTCGTGGCCGTTGCGGAATTGAGCGACTCAGTCCGCGGTGACGGCGGATTCGGTTCCACCGGCGGTTTCGCGACACCGCAGGCCTAGCCCCCGGGAGCTGCCCGGCTCTGCCGGATTTACCGCAGTCCAGGCGGCACGGCGGACAAGATCACAACTAAGGAGACAACCCGATGGTTTTTGGGCGTGGCAAGAAGGCCAAGAAGGACCAGGCAGTAGAGCCCGGGGAAACCCCGGAGACTGCGGACTCCGCTGCCGGGGAAAATACCGGCCGGAAAGCCACCGGGCCCTTTGACGTCTCGGAAATCAACAGCACCGACGGTTACGTGGACCTCGGCGCGCTCCTGATTGCACCCCGTGAAGGTCTCCAGCTTCGGCTCGAGATTGAGGAAGCCACGCAGCGGGTTGTGGCCGTCACCATGGACCTCGAAGGGTCAAGCCTCCAGCTCCAGGCCTTCGCCGCGCCGCGCACCGAGGGACTTTGGGACGAGATCCGGGAACAGATCGGGCAGTCCGTGGGAAGCCAGGGCGGCCAGGTCGAAGAGGTCCCCGGAGTCTTCGGCACCGAACTGGTCGCTAAGCTTCCGGCCGGAACGGCCGACGGTTCGGGCGGCTACCGCGTGGCCCGCTTCATCGGCGTCGACGGTCCCCGCTGGTTCCTGCGCGGCGTCCTGGGCGGCGAGGCTGCCCTGGACCGCGACGCCGCCGCGAACCTTGAATCCCTGTTCCGCCAGATCGTGGTGGTCCGGGGCGAAAGCCCGATGCCGCCGCGTGACCTGCTGCAGCTTCGCCTGCCGAAGGATTCCGCTCCGGCGCCGCAGCAGGGCGCACCCGAATTCGAGCAGCCGGAGC
>Ga0307409_100000786_pt1 | contig 14413 bp, 14 predicted proteins | sample 322Ometagenome_2_FD_203888 | JGI IMG/M metagenome (GOLD analysis project Ga0307409, IMG submission 203888) | Maize rhizosphere microbial communities from greenhouse at UC Davis, California, United States - 322HYB-O-2 | ecosystem: Host-associated > Plants > Roots > Rhizosphere > Soil | place... | reverse complement strand
CTCGGTAAAACTGGTTGTGCTTTGTGTACCGATCGGGGTGACCTAGGATCTCCAAGATCAGCTCGGGGGTCGACACGATATAAAAGGTCACCCGCCATCCGGGTGGTCCGGCGTACACCCGCGCGATATCGCCAACCTCACGGGCCGCGCGCAGCAAGGTACCCAGATAGTTGTCACGTAACTCCAGTGCCGCGCCGATGACGGGAGCGCTCCGCAGCGTCGGAACCTGCTCGACTTTCTTGGTGATCACATTGCTCCACGCTTCTCGTGTGCAGGGACCACAAGAGGTCCTGGCTCAGGCTGACACAAAGAACCGAGCGGATCAATTGAATGGAGACGCAGCCGTCTTGCCTCAGACAAGGGTCCCATACGGGGCACCGAGGGCATGCGTTCACTGGCCGAGCATGGCGGTCACGTACTCGGCGATCGCAATTCCGCTGTCGGCGCCTTGGAGCAGGACCACGATGCCGGTGAGCGTCGTGAGGGTGTCGCGCAGCCACGGTCTGCTGCGGATGCGGTCAAGCATGCTGGGACTCATGCTGACAATCGCGCCTGTGGCGGCCGCAGCCTCCTGTACGGGCAGAAACCCGTTGATCTTGACCGCCAGGAGAGCCTGCTCGACCTTGCGAAGCAACTCCATCAGGCGCGTCCGGTCGTCTACGGAAAGAACTTCGTCGGAGGCGATTGCATCAATCAGAGATCGGATCTTGGCCAGCCTAATGGGACGTCACTGGTCGCGCGGGCCTACTCCTCCAACGGAATTCACTGCCGGATAGGCGTCATGCGATCGGGGCGTCGACGAGTACCTGGCGGCCCGGCGTCGGTGAGGGAGAGTCCGTACTGGTCTGCTGTTTCTGCGTCCTGATCCCACCGGCGGACGCTGGCCATTCCGACGTGGACCTCAAGCAACTTTTGGTCGCGGAGTTCGCTGGCCCACGGGTTTTGCCGTGGCAGGGCGCGGACGGATGCCACGAGTACGCTCCGCCGCGCTCCTGCCACAACTCGAGCAATCGTTGTCCGGCAGCTCTGGCGCCGGTATATGGGACCGCCAGTGGTCCCACTCCGCCGCTGGAGATCCCTCGACTCAACTCGGGCGAATCACTGTACGTCACCAGACCCTCGGTCGTGCACTACATCGCGACCACCGAAGAGCTCCGCCGCCGCATAAACGACATCTTCGGCTGAGTGGCCAAGGGGGATCTCACGGTCACGGTCAACATCGGTGGCCGCTAGCCCGATCACACAAGTCAGTGAAGCGTTCTCCCCGCTCGAAGCGCGCAGGACGACCGGCAAGCTACTGCTGGTTCGCTGAGCGTTCGTCAAGCGGGTACCGGAACTTGACAAAGATCGCGACAGCGTAAGCCCGCGGGGCTTCGGCTGCGCGGAAACGTACGACTTCTCAATCGCGTGATGTTGCTGTTTCTGGAGTTATTAGGTCGACATCGTTCTCGGAAAGCGCGTCGAGGAGATCAGGCGGTGGGCTCGAGTCTGTGATGAGGTAGTTGGCAGTTCCAAGCCCGGAGATCTGGGCGAAGAGCCGGCGACCGAACTTGGAGGAGTCTGCCAGTATTGCAACGCGTGCTGCTCGGGACATCATCTCCCGCATCATGGCCGCCTCTCCCAGGTTGCTCGTTGAGTAGCCGGCGTCAACTGAAACCGCACCGACCCCGATCAGAGCAAGATCGCAACGGATGTCGAGCTCGGTACCTCCCGCCACCCAGAGGCTGACGGGGCCGATGGTGGCCTGCGTGATCGAGCGGACTGCACCCCCGAAAACGTATAGGTCTCGGATGACTGGCGGCGACATCGCTGGCGGCACGAGCAGATTGTTGGTAGCCACTGTGAGGTCCCGGTGATTGTGTAGGTGCCGCGCGAGGGCAAGTGTGGTCGTGCCGCCATTGATCATGATGGTGGCCCCATCCTCGATCAACGACGCGGCGAGTGCCGCAATCGTCTCCTTCTCGGTTTTCTGCAAATTGAGCCGCACGTCCACCGCCCGGTCGACTCGAGAGACGGTCGACAAGCTGACGGCCCCGCCGTAGGTACGTACCAGGACACCTTCGGCGCTGAGCTGGTCCAGGTCCCTGCGGATCGTATCGATCGATACGCCGAAGCGTTCCGCAAGTGTGCCGACGGTCACCTGTCCGGCCTCGGCCACATACGCGGCGAGTCGAGCCTTCCGCCCGGCAGGTAAGTGACGCTGCCTGTCCTCAGTGTCAACATTCACGTTTCACCGGGTCCTGCTCCTGTCTTGCGGCAGCCGCAACGAATATGCCTGATCGCCTCATCGATACTGGCGTAGACCAGCAGAGTACAGCAAATCTTGCACCAAGTCGTAGCTCGGTTTTGGAAGGTTCGGTCTAAGCAGCTCGTCTTCGAGCTCTCACAGCCGGGGACGACATCCGTCAAGTCCCTAGTATATGCAGGTTTCCGCCATCCTATGCTGATCTGTTACCTATGTTGCGGTATTAAGCCCTTGCCGTGGAACTCTTCTACAAGTTAGAATCGCGCAGACCTGCACACCACGTAAAAGCCGGAGGACAAGGAGACGACATGATTGAAGGGAGTACCAGGGTTCAGAGTCGCGCGAAGCGGCTACTGGGAGTGGTCACAGCGGCGATGCTGGCTGTCGCAGCTGTGGGTTGTGGCACTGGCAGTGGCGAGGGATCGACCGGCTCGAGCGAGCAAGGAGGAGGACCCGTCACGCTGGAATTCGCGCAGTGGTGGGCGCCGGAGCTACCCGAAGGTGCGTTCCAGGAGCTCATGACGCAGTTCGAGTCCCAGAACCCCAACATCAAGGTCAAGCTGTTGAGCGCGCCCTACGCATCGACCAAGCAGCAGCTGGTGTCCGGTGCAGCGTCGAAGACTCTGCCCGACGTCGTGGGGCTAGACGGTGCCTGGGTCAATGACTTCGCCAAGCAGGGTGCGATTACCGACCTCTCCGCGCTTATGGCGGAGGGCAAGTATGACGAAAGCCAGCTGGCCAGCCAGATCAAGGTGGACGGGAAGACCTACATGATTCCGGTGGTCAATTTCGTCTACCCACTCTTCGTAAACAAGGACCTGTCGTCGAAAGCGGGCGTCAAGACAGTTCCAAACAACCGCTCGGAGTTCCTCGATGCGGCAAAGAAGATCAGCGCGCTTGGCGGCAACGTCAAAGGCTGGGCCTTGCCACTCGACACCGCAGTACCGAACGGCATTCAAAATGACGTGATGTCGTGGCTGTGGGCATCTGGAGGCAGCATGCTCACCCCAGACGGCAAGCCCAACCTCACCAGCCCTCCGGTGAAGAGCACTGTTGAGTATGTCAAGAGCCTGAACGATGCGGACGTCATCGCGCCCGGTTCGCTGACCATGAAAGAGCAGGACAAGGTCGAGAAGTTCACCGCTGGGCAAGTCGGCATGATGATCGACTCCTTGGCTCACATCAATCTCATCAAGAAGAACAGCCCCAACCTGGACTTCACGGTGGCGCCGATCCCGGCTGAGGACAGTTACACCGGCAAGCGTGGCCTGCCGTACGCGTCATGGGGCATTGGGATCGCGGATTCGTCCGAACACAAGGCGGAGGCGTTCAAGCTGGTCGAGTTCTTGATGAGCCAGCAGGCGAACGCCCAGCTCAGCACGTTGGCGAACGGTTTCCCGGGCAACAACACCGCGGAGCCGGACTTCAGCAAGAGTGATCCGCTGTTCAAGACGGCCTTTGATATCTACAAGAAGGGATACCCCGCGAACGAGTTTGTGGGGCTGCCGAAGTCTGAAGAGCTGATGCGTACCTTCGATGAGAATCTTCAGCTCGTGCTCACTGGCAAGCAGAGTGTCGACGACGCTCTCAATAAGACGCAACAGTCCTGGGCGTCTGTGATCTGAGGCCTTTCCTCACCTCTGTGGGGCCGCGCTGGATTGCCGGTGCGGCCCCCAATCCAAGGAGTTACGCGATGGGACCCGCGCATATCGACCGCACGGTCTTACCCGAAGCCGCGACGCTGGAGGCCGAGCCGGCACCATCCCCAGCCCAAGCGAGGAGACGACCCTTTACCGTCAGGAGTCTCACTCCGTACGGCTATATCTCGCCGACGCTGCTGCTGATCTTTGTCCTGTTGGTGATCCCCATCGCGATGGTGGTGAGCTACTCGTTTCAAGACAACGTGATCGTTCAGAAGAACCCCGTCTTCGCCGGCCTGGCAAATTACACCAAGGTGCTCACGGACCCGGTGTTCTGGACAGCGATCAAGAACACTTTCCTCTTCATCACTGTCAGCACCATCGCCCATCTGGTGCTCGGGCTGGCTTTTGCGATGATGCTCAACACCGGTTTGTTGGGTGGATTGACCAAGGCCATCTTCCGCGTGGTCTACATTCTGCCGTGGCTGTTCACGATTGCGGTGGTGGCAGTCATCTGGCGACTCATGCTGGATCCGTTCGGTGTGGTCAACTACATCCTCACGACCATCGGCATCCTGGGGACTGAGGTCAACTGGCTCGCCGATCCGAGCACCGCGCTGTGGGCGCTGACCTTCATCAACATCTGGTCGGGATACCCGTTCTTTATGATCAGCCTGCTAGCCGGTCTGCAGGGGATCTCCGCCGATCTTTACGAGGCAGCGGCTGTCGACGGCGCCAACCCCATCCAGCAGTTCTTCAACATCACGATCCCGCAGCTGAAACCGGTTCTGATCAGCATGGCCGTGCTGGATCTGATTTGGACATCGCAGCAGTTCGCACTCATTTGGCTGACCACCGGCGGCGGGCCACTAAATGTTACGGAGATGTTGAGCACCTATACCTATAAGCAGGCCTTCAGCAGTTACGAGTTCGCCACCGCGTCGGCGAGCGCTGTGATCGTCTTACTCATCACGATGATCTTGGCGTTCTTCTATGTGCGGCAGCTAAGGGAGAGGTGATCACCGTGACAACTCGCAAGCAGCGGCGTCGTCTCAGTGCGAAGATCGGTGTGATCGTGGGACTGTGCCTCGGTGCGGTCTTCGCTGGGTTCCCGGTCGTTTGGATGCTGTCGACATCGTTGAAGCCGAACGGCGAGGTTTTCCAGGTTCCTCCGAGGCTCATCACGGAGAACTTTTCGTTCGATGCCTACTGGAAGATCCTGACCGATCCGACCCAGCTGAGGTTCTTTCTGAACAGCTACATCGTGGCGCTCTGGGTGACGGCATTGACGCTGCTCGTCGGAATACTTGCCGGCTATAGCTTCAGCCGGTACGAGTTCCGGCTCAAGCGGTTTATCAATGTCGCAATTGTCAGTGTCCAGGCGGTGCCGCCGATCACGCTTGTCATTCCGTTCTTCGGCCTCGTTGTGGCCCTGGGCCTGTACAACACCTACGGGGGCCTGATCGTCACCCACATGGTGTTCACGCTGCCGTACGCGATCATCATGACGACGGCGTACTTCAATACCTTGCCACGCGAGCTTGACGAATCCGTCAAAGTTGATGGGGGCAGCGGATGGACGGCCCTGTGGCGGATCCTGGTGCCGATCTCGGTTCCCGGGCTCATCGCGGTCGGTATCTACACCTTCATGATCTCCTGGAACGAGTACCTGTTCGCCCTCACGCTGACCAGGACCGATGACATGCGAACCGTTCCCATCGGTATCCAGCTGCTGATGGGCCAGCACTCCTACGAGTGGAACCAGATGATGGCGATGAGCATCCTCGGCTCCATCCCGGTACTCATCTTGTTCCTGTTATTCCAACGGCGGTTCATCGGCGGACTCACATCCGGCGCCGTCAAGAACTGATCACAACTTCGACCAATCAAAGGGAGAAAGGCAACATGCTGACGACCGGCAAGGTGATCTTGGACGTCGCGCACGAACACAGCTTCGCGGTGCCCGCCTTCAACATCAGCGACTACGCGATGTTCCTCGGCATCATCGAGATCAGCGAGGAGAAGAATGCCCCAGTGATCTTGGGTATCCATCCTGACGAGGTGCAGCACGTCGGGGTAGAGATGATCGCCGCGGTGACGCAACGAGCTCACCGTTCCTCCGTGCCAATCGCCATCCACTGGGATCATGGGGCGAGTTATGAGCAGATCCTGACCGCGATACATAGCGGCTTCACCTCGGTGATGATCGACGGGTCGATGCTTCCGTTCGAAGAAAACATTGCCATCTCGAAGAAGGTGGTTCATGCTGCCCACGCTGTAGGACTCTCGGTGGAGGGTGAGCTGGGCACCATCGGCCAGACGGACAGCCAGGCTGAGGGCGGCAGCGACACCATCATCTACACCAATCCTGATGACGCGCTCACCTTCGTGGAATCCACCGCGGTGGACAGCCTCGCTGTCGCGATCGGCACCTACCATGGCATCTATCCCACGACGATGAAGCCGGAGCTCAAGCTTGACCTGCTCAAGCTGATCAAGGACAAGGTCGACATCCCGCTGGTACTACACGGCGGTTCGAACAACCCCGACGACGAGATCGCCGAGGCAGTCAAACTCGGGATCAACAAGATCAACATCTCCAGTGACATCAAGGTGGCGTATCACACGAAGATGCGGGAAGTGCTGGCCGATCAGAGTCTCCGCGAACCGCTCATCATCCAGCCGCCTTGCATCGAGGCGATGAAGGTGGTGGCCGGACAGAAGATCGACCTCTTCGACAATGCCGGCAAAGCATCGCTGTACTGACGTGGCTTCACGTGTCGTGCTGGGCCTGGGGGGCTGCATCGACTACGAGCTGAAGTTGTCCTCATCGACGCTGCAGCAACTCGTCGCGGAACACGAGATCCGCGACAGGGAGTTGACTCTGTCGGTCCCGGTGACCGATGAGCGCAGCCTGATCATCTCGTTGCTCGCACACATGAAACGCGGCGCCGGAGGCGAGTACTTCGCCGCCTCCTCGGAGGCCCTGCGCGGATTCGCCGACCGGTTTCCCAGGCGGATAAGTCTCGGCGGCACATCGGTCCGGGCGGCGCTTGCGATGAGCAGGCTTGGGGTGCCCTGCACGCTGCACCTAGTCAGCGTCAACGATCATGTTCGCCGCTTGCTGCCGGAGTCCTGCGACTACATCTCCAGCGCCCACGAGGACACGCTCTATCCGCACATCATCGTGCAGTACGACCAGGGCACCCGAGTCCAGGTCGGCGACATCGACGTGCGGACACCATTCCCCAACAGGTTGATCTATGTCAACGACCCGGCGAATGCATCATTGGTGCTGAGCGACCAGCTGGGCATCCTACTTCGCGACGCCGGAGTCTTTCTGATCTCGGGATTCAACACGGTGCGGGACCAAGACGTGCTCGACGAGCGCCTGACCACACTAAGAAGACACATGCAACAGCTCCCGCCCGGAGCATTCGTCTACTACGAGGACGCCGCCTTTCATATGCCCACCTTTCGCAGGCGGGTGCGCAATGCGCTGCTTGATGTCATCGACGTCTACGGCCTGAACGAGGACGAGATGCAGGCGGACCTGGGCCGATCGGTTGACCTGCTGTCGGTGAACGAGGTGGAGCACGCGCTCGACTCCCTCAAGGCCCTCATTCCAGCTCCGACCCTGGTGGTGCACACGAAGTACTGGTCCTTAGCACTGGGTGAGACAGCCGGCGAGTACGCCGATGCCCTTCGCGACGGCATCGTGATCGCCTCCACTCGTTACAGCTACGGCGACGATTACAGCGATGAGCAGTACGAGCTAACTCGTGGCCTGCAAGTCCGCCCGGCGGCCTTGTCCTTCGCCACCGCGCTCGAAGAGCGGATGGGCGCGGTCGTCCGCTGCGTACCTGGCTTCACGCTTGAAGTCAGCCAGCCCACCACCGTCGGGCTTGGCGATTCTTTCGTGGGCGGCCTCCTTGCCTCGCTCGTACAAAGAAGGACAGCTTCGTGGACGTAATCCTGCTTCCGCCCAACCGTCCGCCGGGCCGCTTTTACCGGGGCGGCCGGGACATAAGGGAATTCCGGGGAGAACCGCCCGGCGACCGCTAGCCGGAGGACTGGGTCGCATCGACACCGACATTTGCTAGCGAACCGTCGCCTGGTGTCACGATCCTCCCGATGTGGGTCTCTGAAAGCTGCGATCGAAGGGCAGCCCGTGGCTGGGGCGGTCACACGTGGAGCGTTTCGGCGCCGATACCCGCCTGCTACTCAAGCTGTTGGCTGCCGGTCGGCGCCTCCCTGTCCACGCGCATCCGCACGTCTCGTTCGCAGCTGAGCACCTCGGCAGGGGCGCACGGCAAAGCCGAGGCCCGGTACATCCTCGAAGGTGGAGAGGTCTACCTGTGTCCGAAGCAAGGCGTAGCGGGCGACGACCTCAAGTCGCTGGTCATAAGCCAAGACGTCGACACTCTTCTCAGCATGCTTCACCGAGTCGAGGTGCATCCGAGTGACGTGGTCTATGTGCCGCCTGGCGTCCTGCACGCGATCAATGAGTGTGTGCCTGGTCGAACTGCAAGAGCAGGAGCACCGTCCATCCTGTTGGAGTGGCGTGACTTCGATTTGGAAGGCGTACGTGACGGCCATCTCGGGCTCGACTTCAATCTGACGCTGGAAGCTGTCGAATGCCGAAGCCGAAGTGGCGAGGAGCGTCGGCGGCTGATCCGTTCGGCGGGTTTCGGGTCCTCCGGCCTGCCTGACGCGGCAGACCCATTACTCCCGGCTAGAGCGTGTCGCGCTGAACGGCCAACGACGCTTGACCCTGGCTTCGCTGTCCTCGTGATGCCCATCGGCGAGGCCGACCTCGAAGGCGGACGAGCACTGCATCTGAGAGGCGGCAACACTACTCATGATCATTTGTACTGATCCAACCAGCCCTCGACAGGCACACGCAGCGCCCGAGCTCCTGGTCTCACAACGCTCCTGCTAGGTCTCGCAGTGGACGCTTGGGTTCCACATCTCGAAGGTGCCCATCGGGTTGTGCTTCCAGATCCAGGCATGCAGCGAGTAGAACGGTGGCAGACCGTACCGGTTGGGTGCGTCGGTGAAATTGAACTCGTGTCCGAAGAGCGTCGGCGGCACCGGCGTAAACCGGCTCCCGACGTAACTTGATGGCGGTGGTTGCTTTGCATCCCAGTCGGCCTTGATCACGACATATTCCAGCGCGGCCAGGTGCAGCTTGCCATGCCCGTCGCGTGCATAGACCAGGGCTTCAGGATGCCTGGCATCGATCGCCGGGTCCTTCACCAGATCGCCCTTGACGTAGTGAACTCCCATGGCACCCATCTGCGGGTCGGCGATGCAGGTGATTCCGGCGGTATCGGCCAAGATCGAATAGCCGGCCTTCTTCGCGACCGTGATGCTGTGGTACTTGGCTGTGGCCGAGCGAGCCTGGCCAGTGAAGGATACTGCGGAGGGCTCGTGCTGAGAGTGTGCCGACGCGGCGACCGCTTGACCCATGAGCAGGATGGCGCTGGTACTGGCAACGGCGAGGGTGCGGAGGAGTTTCATGATCCCTCCTGCACTTCGTAGATCTGTTCAGCAACGAGACCATGCGCCTTGCGATGAACGGTCGCCGCGGCGTCGGAGTTCGGCGCTTCAACGAGACAGAAGATCTTTCCGCGCGGCCCGTCCACCCAGTAGCGCAGATAGCTGACGTCGTAGCCTCCCTGAGTCTGCAGGTCAGCCTGGTGAGCTTTGCCCACATCCTCGAAGGTGACCGCACCATCGAGGCTGTGAACATCCATGTAGAGCGGCATGGCTCCTCCTTCGGTCTTTGGAAGTTTGAAAACGACCATAGGAGAACGCGACCTTCAACTCATGGGAGTTGATCTCCCATGTTGGCGAGACGACTACCTAGGTTCGTGGCCGCCTTTACGGATAGGCGGTCGGCATGGCTAAGGCCCAACTTGAGCGCCTCCTCGGCGGCATCTTTGCGTCTGGCGGCGCCGAGTTTGCCGAGGATCGCGGACACGTGGTGCTCCACAGTCCTGACCGATATGAACAAGCTTGCGGAGATCTCCTCATTGGAGTGGCCTTGGGAAACGAGCTCGAGGATCTGCTGTTCGCGTACGGTTAGCCCTCGTGGGTGGGCCTTGGTCGCCGGACGTGTACCTGCTGGAATGGAGCGGATACCAAGGTCCCGCATCGTCTGGCGTACCAGCCGAGCCGCTGCTTCGGCGCCAAGATCAGAAAGCCGGGACAGCGACTCTCGAAGATGGGTCTCCTCTCTGGTGTCCAGCAGCGCCAGGGCGGCTTCATAGCGGTTGCCCAGCCGATCCCACAGTTCGGCGGCATGAGCACCATCACTGGCGATCTGTGACGCGAATGGCTCAAGATCAATTGGCTCCGCTTCTCCGGTAAGGCGTCGGGTCCACAGGGCTACCCAGGGCCGAGAGAGAACTACGATGCCGGCCGAGGCATCGCGGACTCGATGCAGTTCGGCCCGGGCGGCATCCAAACGGCCTTCGAGCCAGTACGCCTCGACCCGTGTTAGCCTGACAAAGCAAAGCCACTCCGGCTCGTCGAGACCGACGGCTAAGTGCATCGCCTCGTCCAGATGCGGCCAGAATCCGTCTTGTCCTCGACGCGCCATCACTTTCGCCTGGTAGCACAGCGGCTGGATACGGTTTGCCGGGGAGATCGACCGATCCTCAAGCATCATGTGGGTCATGGAGACGCACTCGTCCCAGCGGCCAAGTTTCTCAAAGACACCGGCACGTTCGACCAGCAAGCAGTTGGCGGAGAGGCCGATGTCGTGTACGTCGCAGTAGGCCATGGCCTGGTCGTAAATCGGCTCACCCTCTTCGTAGCGGAGTTCGCCGCAAAGCATCCAGTACATAGTCGCGAAGAGCTCGCCGGCTCGGTACTCGTTGCCACTGGACAGCGCGGTCTCCAGTGCCGCCCGCATCGGGAGCGTCCAGTCATTGCCCACGGCGTAGCGCACCTGAGCCTCAATGTTGAGGGACTGGCTGATCACTTCGCTATCCAGACCGAGTTGCTCTGACATCTCGCGAACCTGCCGGATGAGTGCCAGGCTTTCCTCGTAGCGACCTCTGCCCGCCCGGCGACCCGCCAGGTTGTTGTATGCCTTTGCGAGCTGAGGGCTGGGGCCAAGCGACTTTGCCAGCTTCAGTTGTGCCTTGGACGCCATCCAGGAGTCCGCTCCGCGGCACAGCCACCACAGACTCCCAGCAAGAGTTAACAGCGAATCAGATTCACGTTCGGAGTCGCCCAGCTCGTGCCACAACGCCACCGCTGCAGAGCACGCCTCCAGCAAGTCCTGTTGTCGATCAGCGAAGTCAAGTTGCTGGGCCAAGTTGTCGAGCAACGCAGCCCGTCTGCGGATATCGGTCTCTGGCACAAACCGCAGGGCCCGCTCGTACTGCGCGGCAGCTTCCCGGCGGGCACCGAGTTCAGCGGCACGAGCGCCCGCTCTGGGCGCATGCACGAGCACCACCTCGGCATTTCCTGCGCCCTCCGCATGGAAGGCCAATCGTGCATCGTCATCGCTGCCGGAGGAGAGCAGCGCCTCCATGATCTTGGTGTGAATACGTGCTTTTCGGTACGGGGGAACTGCCGCCTCGATCGCGACTCGCGCTATCTCATGGCGGAATCGAAGATCATCTCCATCCTTGATCAACAGACCGTGGCTGATCAGCTCATCGATGAGGAGCATGTCGTCTACCAACGACGCCAGCAGGCCGGACTGCATCCTGGCACCGATCAGCGCGGCAACCTCGAGCGCGTTGCGTGCCGGCGCACTCAACGTCTTTGTGCGGGCGAGAACAGCATCTCGAACGGATACCGGCAGGGCGTCGTTGCCGGCTTGCAGCACCTCGGTGACGAAGAACGGGTTGCCGGCCGTCAGCCGGTGGAGTTCGGTCGGGTCAATACTTGTGTCTTGTGCCAAGGTCGCAACGCCACTCATTGACAGGGTTGGCAGGCTGAGTCGGCGCGTCGCTCGCTGGCTTGCCAATGCCCCAAATGTCAGCCGCAGCGGATCGTTGGTTACGAGAGCGTCGTCGCGATACGTGACGAGGAGGAGCACCCCAAATGCTGGATCCGCCTGCCGAGGTGATTCAGCAGATCCAGCGTTGCCTCATCAGCCCAGTGCACATCATCAATCGCGATGACCGTGAGAGGTCGCAGATCACTGAGCTGCCGCAGCAGCGCACCATAGAGCTGATCTCGTTTCGCATCTGCGCGGCAGAGCTGAAGGAGTTCACCGTCTAATTGGCTGGCAATATCCAGCAGAGGCCCGAGCGCGGCAGGCGTAAACAGACCATCACAGCCTGCCCAGAGCCAGCAAGCCTCGTTTAGGTCCTGGGCGAACTCCTCCAGCAGCACTGATTTGCCTACGTCGGCCTCGCCCGAGATCAGCACCAGCCTGCCCTGCCCCTGGCTTGCCTCGCGCGCGTACTGATGCAACGCGGCCAGCTGGCTCTCCCGCTCGATCAGCCGCACTCATTGATTGTGCACCGCATCGACGTATAAGACCATCCCGTTGATTAGCTGAGCTATGAAAAGGGCTGGACGTCGGCCAAGGTCGGAACGTTGGTCGAAGACTTTGCAGTTGGGCGCCACGCAGATTGGTGTCACGCACGGGCCTAAGAAACCTAGGCCCAGCGACTTCAGGATCGGGGGCGCTCCCCACATGATCTCTATCGGGCCCAATTCTTGCTCACGACGAGCGCGCGACATCGCCCCCAAAATGCACTTTCACCAGGAAATATCGTCACGTGGCCTCATTGTTGATCATGGTCTTCTTCTAATCTGTCGGTCGTAGGTTCGATTCCTACCGGGTGCGCAAAAAATGGCTCCGGTTAGGTGCTCCAGTTTCAAAATCCGGAAACATGCTGGGCTTTGCTTCCAACATCAGGCATAGGTCTCTGTCAGGTACCTCGAATTGGGCGAAGCCGGGGACGTCTCGGTGACCGCGCAATACAAGAACAGTGCCGGACGATGGGTTGCCGCACCCAGGCCACAGAAGGCGACCCGATGGAAGGCTCGGGTCTACGTGCGCGGCCACGACGGTCCGTCAAGCGATCGTGCGATTCGGGCGGACGAGGCACGAAGCCGAGGCCTCCCTCGAGGCGGCGGTGGCAGCCGTCCTTCGTGGAGCGGATGTCGTCATCAACCCGAGCACGCCGCTGGTCGAGGCGGGTGAGCGCTGGCTGCGGCAGATCGCGCGACCAGACTCGGGGCTCAGCGCGCGGACGATCGCTGACTACGCCACGCCACCTTCCCCGACGGGCTGCTCGAATACGCGATGAGCGCCGGCTTCACCGGACAAGGACCAGCCACCCTCACCGAGCAGACCAGCGAAACGGAACGCCCGCTCGAACTGTCCAGCACAAGTCCCTACGACGCGATGATCGACCACGTGCTCGCCTGCCTCACCGGCGAGGCCGAGAAGCTCATCGAGCGCGCCAGCGCGATTCCGGCACTGGAACTCACTCTCCGCTACCGGCGCCTGACGGCCAAGCCGGTCACTCGATTCATGATGCAGCCGACCATAACATTATGTGCGTCATACTATGATGGGTAGTTGGTGTGGGCAACGGCTTGCCGGGCGAATGGAGGAACCAGTGGCGCGCTATGACAAGGTGCACAAGCAGGCGACGCGGCAGCGGATCATCGAGACAGCGGGTCATCGGTTCAAGCAGGACGGCATCGACGGCTCCGGCATCGCTACGTTGATGGCGGATGCAGGGCTGACCAACGGAGCGTTCTACGCCCACTTCTCGTCCAAGGACGACCTAGTCGCCCATGTCGTCGCCGATCAGTTGGATACCCAGGCCGAGAGTTTCCGCGCGTTGCCGCCCGGCCGAGCGGGACTTGAGGGGTTCCTCCGCCAATATCTGTCACCTCAGCACCGAGACAACCCCGCCGACGGATGCCCCGCTGCCGCCCTGCTCGATGAGATCGCACGCTGCCCGGCCGGAACCCAGCACGCCTACACCGACGGTGCTCAAGCCATCCTGGACGAGATCGCCGCCAGACTGGCTCCGGAGGATCCGCAGTCAGCGCGCGCGAAGGCGCTCGGGCTCTACACGATAGCGGTGGGGACGCTGCAGGTGTCCCGCGCGGTGTCCGACCCGAAGGTCGCCGACGAGGTGCTCGAACAGGGTATCCAGAACGCCCGCATGTTCCTTGGCTGAGAACTGCCGATCATCCGGGCGGCGCCCTTGAGCTTGGCGATCTGCCCAGCCATGCTGCCGACCAAATTATGGTCGTGCTCTCAGGTGGCGTTGTGCTGGCGCCGAGGCGCTCGACCCTTGGATGAATGACGCCAGTTCGCCGCCGGGCATGACGGGATCGGTGCCCGTTTCGCCGTCAGCTGGCGGGCGCCGCGTAGGTGGCGTTGGCGTCAGTCGGTTCGCCCGGGCGTGTGTCACGGATTGTCGACCTGTTCAGAGTACGACCGTAATTTTAATTTTCCGGAAAGTCTTGCTCTTGAAGCCATGCCCGCGTATTGTCGTACGAACGTAATCTAAAACTTCAGGAGCTCATG
>Ga0307409_100000785_pt1 | contig 14419 bp, 12 predicted proteins | sample 322Ometagenome_2_FD_203888 | JGI IMG/M metagenome (GOLD analysis project Ga0307409, IMG submission 203888) | Maize rhizosphere microbial communities from greenhouse at UC Davis, California, United States - 322HYB-O-2 | ecosystem: Host-associated > Plants > Roots > Rhizosphere > Soil | place... | reverse complement strand
AGGATCGATCCGCGCTGGATCGCGGAGAACACTCCGTCAGCTCCTTCGAGCACCAGGGCGACGTCGGGTCCGTCCGGCAGCATCGTGATGATGCGCGTGGCATGGCGCGCCACGTCTGCCGGGCCGCTGGCGCGCGTCGCGCCGGCGGCGACCAACTCATCGGCCGCGGCCCGGCTTCGGTTGTGGACGACGAGGTGGTAGCCCTTTTTGAGCAGGTTGTGCGCCATGGGGCGGCCCATCACGCCAAGGCCGATGAACCCAATCGTCTGCGGCATGCGGCGCAGTATAAACTCTGGGCCCATGTGCGACTTCGGCCACGATCGCTCGCACGCCCACTTCGGTTTCCTCGTGGACCACGAGCGTATTCGCGCGCTCGTGCACGAGACCTGTCGCGCCGCTGAACACATCGGCGACGTGGCCGCGCGCGTCGAAGCGCTGCGCCCCGCGTTCGCGCGGCTGCTCGCCGCCGATGGATGGCTGCCCGACGCCTTCGCGCAGCCTGACGTGAAGAGCGGCATGGGCGGCGGCATCGGCCAGTACGCGCTCTACCGAGCGGAGGACGGATCGCTCTGCCTGTTCTCGCTCGTCATTCCGACCGGCGCATCCACGCCGGTGCACGATCACCTCGCCTGGGGTGTCATCGGCGTCTACCGCGGCCGGCAGGAGGAAACCATCTATCGCCGCCTCGACGACGGGCAGGACAGCGCGCGTGCGAGGCTGGAGGTCGCGCGCCGCCAGGTGGTGGGCGCGGGCGAGTTCTACACGCTGCTGCCCCCGATCGACGACATCCATTACGTGAAGACGGTGTCGGAGGAGCCGTCGGTGTCGGTTCACCTCCTGGCGAACGACACCGCGTGCGTGTGGCGCCACCGGTTCGACCCGGCCGCCGGAACGGTAACCGCGTTTCGTTCGGGATACAGCAACGCGCCGTGTCCCGCGGAAAGGACCTGACTGATGCTGGTGGTGCTGGTGCAGGTGACGGTCAAGCGCGAGATGCTGGCCGAGTTCGAGCGGGCGATTCTGACGAACGCCGACACGGCGCGGAGCAAGGAACCGGGCTGCCTCCGGTTCGACGTGAGCCAGAAGGAAGACGACCCGACGGCCTGGCTGTTCTACGAGATGTACAAGGACAGCGCCGCCTTCGAGGCGCACCGCGCCTCGGCGCACTTCGCCGCCTACCAGGCCGTCGCCGACAAGGCGCTGACCTCGAAGTCGCTCACGCGATGGGAGACGAAGTCGGAAGTGGCGGTGAATGGATTCTGAGGAATTGGTGAACGCGTCACCACTTCAACTCTCACCCCCTAGCGGCACCCCTGGTGCATGCAGTTGCAGTGCAGCTCCGTCTCCGGCGCCTTCTTGCAGTAATCGCTGCAGTACTTCTGTCCCGCGGGCACCTTGCAGCTGCATGCCGGGTGCGCGCACTCCTGTTGCTCCTGGGCCTTGATGTCGGCCATGACGGCCTCCTTGTGATTCTCCTCGGTGCCTCGGCGGCGAGTCACGGCGCCGACGGGGTGCGCGCCATGTCCGCCGGCGCGCGCCGCGCCACGGCGCCGCCTTTCATCACGAATCTGACGCGATGCAGCGCGGTGATGTCCTCGATCGGATTACCCTCGACGGCAATGATGTCGGCGTAGGCGCCCGTGGTGATCGCGCCGATCTCGCCGTCCCGCCGCAACAACTCGGCGGCGCGCGAGGTCGCGGAGCGGATCGCCTCGAGGGGGGACATCCCGTACGACGTCATCAGGTCGAACTCGCCGGCTTGCGTCCCATGCTCGACCGCGCCCGCATCGGTGCCGAAGACGATCTTCACGCCGGCGCGCAGCGCGCGCTGGAACGAGTCCTTGTGCCGCGCGACCAGCCGCGACGTGAAGTCCGTCTTGTCCGCCTTCAGTCCCGCGACATACGCCACCATCGTCGGGCAGTAGTAGGTCCCGTGCTGCTTCATCAGCTGGATCGTCTCGTCGTCCAGCAGCATCCCGTGTTCGAGCGAGCGGATGCCGCCGCGGATCGCGTTCTTCGCGCCGTCGCCGCCATACGCGTGGGCCGCGACGTCCCGGCGCCAGCGCCGCGCCTCGTCCACGACGGCGGCGGCGTCCTCCTGCGAGATCTGTGAGACCGGTTCGAGCGTCTTCCGGTCGACATGGCGCAGCGTTCCCGTCGCGTACAGCTTGATCCAGTCCGCGCCTGCCTTCACCTGGCGGCGGACCTCGGCGACCATCCCTTCGCGCGTGTCGGCGATGGCCGCCAGGTCGGGCAGGTTCGCTTCGGGGTTCACCCCGGTGATGTTCATGTGGCCCGCGGTAATCGTTATGGCGTATGTGGAGACGAGCAGGCGCGGTCCGGGCACGATGCCCTTCTCGATGGCGTCGCGCAGCGCGACGTCGGCGAGCCCGGCGCCTTCCGAATCGAGGTCGCGCAACGTCGTGAAACCCGCGTCGAGCTCCTTCTTTGCCGCGGCGACGCCCTGGATCGTCCGGAACGCCTGCGTCTTGTAAACGACCGGAGGCGGCCACTCCTCGTCCTCGGGCTGGAGCATCACGTGCGTGTGCGCGTCGACCAGACCGGGCAGCACGGTGTAGGCGCCGAGGTCGAGGACCTCCGTACCGGGCGGCGGCGTCGCGCCGACGCTCTCGATGCGGTCGCCTCGAATGACGACGGTGACGTTTCGATCGATTCGTCCGCTCGCGGGATCGAGCAGGCGGCCCGCCCTGAGGGCGACGACACGGTCCGCAGGTTGCCGGGCGTCGAGCGCGAGCCCTGCGACGAGGGCGATGAGAGCCGCGAGGAGCGTCCGGCGCATGGGTCCTCCGAGGTGGCGGTGAAGATGCGCGAATTATAGGCCCGGCGCGCGGCAGAACTGCGCACGGCCTCGTGGGTGGAAGTCATCAGCCGTGGCGACTTACGGGTTGAGAGTAGGCGACCGGGGATCCGCTGTGCTCGGGCCCCATCCCGTTTGGCGCGCCGGACGCGTCCGTGCCGTCGGCATCGTCTTCGCCTTCATTGCGTCGTAAGAAGCAGGAGCAAAGGGACGGACGCGGCGAGACGGTTGCAGGCATTTGCCCGATGTGTGCGCGGAAACCTAATGGGACGTTGGACTTAGGCCGAAACAACCATTGGTATCGCCAGAGCTTTCCCTTTATAATGCGCAAAAGAGGTCACGTACTTACCGCCAACCTCTAACCCCAAGGCAGGCCGGATGTTCGAACGCTATACGGAAAGGGCGCGACGGGTTCTCTTCTTTGCCCGGTATGAGGCCAGCCAGCTCGGCAGCATTTCCATCGAGACCGAGCACCTGCTTCTCGGATTGATCCGCGAAGGGAAGGGACTGACCAGCCGCATCTTCGCGCGCTCGCACCTCTCCCTCGAGAATATCCGCAAGGAGATTGAAGGGCGCACGGTGTTCCGCGAGAAGGTCTCGACCTCGGTCGAGATCCCGTTCAGCGCGGAAACCAAGCGCGTGCTGCAGTTCGCCGCCGAAGAGGCGGATCGGCTGCTGCACAACTACATCGGCACCGAGCACCTCCTGCTCGGCATCCTGCGCGAGGAGCGCTCGGTGGCCGCCAGCATCCTGATGGAGAAGGGGATGCGGCTGCACACCGTCCGCGAAGACATCGTGCAGCTGCTCAACGAGAAGACCACGCTCACGCGCGTCAAGGAAACGCCGCTCCTGGCCGAGTTCAGCCGCGACCTTACCGAGGCGGCAATGAAGAACCAGCTCGATCCGCTGGTCGGCCGCGAGTACGAGCTCGAGCGCGTCCAGCAGGTGCTCTGCCGCCGGACGAAGAACAACGCGGTGCTCATCGGCGAGCCGGGCGTCGGCAAGACGGCCATCGTCGAGGGGCTCGCGCAGAAGATCGTCTACGGCGACGTGCCGCACTTCCTCGCCGACAAGCGCATTCTCGCCCTCGACATCTCGCTCATCGTCGCGGGGACGAAGTACCGCGGGCAGTTCGAAGAGCGGCTCAAGGCGATCATGAAGGAGCTCACCGAGAACCCGAACATCATCGTGTTCATCGACGAGCTGCACACGCTGGTGGGCGCCGGTTCCGCGGAAGGCTCGCTGGACGCCGCCAACATCCTCAAGCCGGCGCTCTCGCGCGGCGAGATTCGCTGCATCGGCGCGACGACGCCGGCCGAGTACCGCAAGTACATCGAGAAGGATCGCTCCCTCGAGCGCCGGTTCCAGGCCATCAAGGTCGATCCGCCTGCCGAGAAGGAGACGATCGAGATCCTGATGGGCGTGAAGGATCGCTACGAGACGTTCCATCACGTCGAGTACACGCGCGAAGCGGTGGAAGCGGCGGTCTACCAGTCCAGCCGGTACATCACCGACCGCTTCCTGCCCGACAAGGCGATCGACCTCATCGACGAAGCGGGCGCGCGCGCAAAGCTGAAGGAAGCGGGCTACAGCGGCGAGTTCGGCGAGATCAACAAAAGCATCCGGGTCGCCGTCGAGCAGATGGAGACCGCCGTCTCGCAGAAGGACTTCGAGAAGGCCCAGTTCTACCGCGAGCAGGAGGTGTCGGCCCGCGAAAGCCTGCAGCAGTTCGTCCGCGAGAAGTTCGACGTGAAGTCGAGCACGCGCAAGGTGACGGTCGGCAAGGGCGAGATTGACGAGGTCGTGGCCAAGTGGACCGGCGTGCCGATCACGTCGATCAACCAGGACGAGGGCGACAAGCTGCTGCGGATGGAGGCCGACCTCCACAAGCGCGTCATCAGCCAGGAGAAGGCCATCTCGGCGATCTCCCGGGCGATCCGCCGCTCGCGTGCCGGGCTGAAGAACCCCAACCGCCCGGTCGGCAGCTTCATCTTCCTCGGCCCGACCGGCGTCGGGAAGACCGAGCTGGCGCGCGCGCTCGCGAACTTCCTGTTCGGGAGCGATCATGCGCTCATCCGCTTCGACATGTCCGAGTACATGGAGAAGCACTCGGTATCGAAGCTGATTGGCTCGCCGCCGGGATACGTCGGGCACGAGGAAGGCGGCCAGCTCACCGAGAAGGTGAAGCGCAACCCCTACTCGGTCGTGCTGCTCGACGAAATCGAGAAGGCGCACCCGGACATCTTCAACATCCTGCTGCAGGTGTTCGAAGACGGCCATCTCACCGACGGCCTCGGCAACCGGGTGAACTTCAAGAACACGATCATCATCATGACGTCGAACATCGGCGCGCGCTTCATCCAGAAGAAGGCGTCGCTCGGCTTCCAGGCCAGCGACTCCGGCGCGATCGACAAGAACGTCAACGACATGGTGCTCGGGGAAGTGAAGCGCACGTTCAACCCCGAGTTCATCAACCGCATCGACGAGATCATCGTGTTCGAGGCGTTGACCGACGACGACCTGCGGCGCATCACGTCGCTCCTCGTCGACCAGCTCAACACCAACCTGGCCGATCGGCGGATGAAGATTCACGTGTCCTCCGAGGTGATCGACTGGATCATCGACATCACGTGCAAGGACCGGTCGTACGGCGCGCGGCCGCTGCGCCGGGCCATCCAGCGCTACGTCGAGGACCCGCTGTCCGAAGAGCTCATCCGAGGGAACCTGCGCGGAGGCGAGGTCGAGGTCTATCTCGAGGCGGGCCAGCTGGCCTACCGCCCCGCCGGGGAGCTCACCGCCGGCCGCAGGCTGGCCTGAGCCGTCTAAAATCCTGTAAAGTAAAGCGTTTGAACGTAAGGGCCGACCTGAAGGTCGGCCCCTACACGTTCGATGTTTGAGGACGGCCGGTTACAGGGCCGGCGCTTGGGCCGGCCCGGGTACCCCGGTAGGGGCCGGCCTTCAGGGCGGCGCTCCACAGGAACTTCCATGCGTAAGTTTGTTCTCCGCGTGCTGGCGCTCGTGGTCACTACGGCTGGCGCGGCGTCGGCGCAGTCGCCCTCGCCTGCGCCGCCGCCGGCCACCCAGATCCCAGAGAACCCCGCGCAGGCGCCGACGCCTGCCGGCGGTGGCGGAACCATCTGCGGTGTGCCGGTGGGCGCGCCGCGCGCCCTGCCGCCGGAAGGATCCGGGCCGGTCATCTACCTGATCGCCCCCTGCTTTGCCAAGCAGGGCGGGTCTCCGCTCGTCGAGCCCGAGACCTACATGTATTACATCCAGCTCCGCCCCAGCCTGCCCTCGCAAGGCACGTGGGTGCCGTACGACGAGAAGGCGGAGCAGACGATGCTGGAGGACTTCAAGCGGCTCTGGGCCACCAACTTCCTCGACGACCTCGCCATCGAAGTCACCGACTACACGTTCTCCAACGGCGTCACCGGCAAGCTGGTGACCTACCACATGGAAGAGCGCGAACGCGTGAAAGTGGTCTCCTACGAGGGGTCGAAGAAGATCGATCGCACGAAGATCGACGAGAAGCTGAAGGAAGAGAACATCCAGCTTCGTCTCGACAGCTTCCTCGACGAGGGCACGGTTCGTCGCGTCGAAACGGTGCTGCGCGGCATGATGGCGGAGAAGGGCTACCAGGCCGCGGAAGTCACCCACGCCATCACGCCGGTCGCCGGCGGACCAAAGCTGGTGAACGTCACCTTCAACATCGCCGAAGGACCGAAGGTGAAGATCCGCAGCATCGAGTGGATGGGCAATTCGGCGGTGAGCGACGGCGCGCTGACGCGCAAGATGAAGGAGAACAAGCCGCGCGGGCTCTTCGGCTTCATCACCGGCGGCGGCACCTACAAGGAAGGCAAGCTCGAAGAGGACTTCGACAAGGTCGTCGAGAATTACCGGAACAAGGGCTATATCACGGCACGCGTCGGGCAGCCCGAGGTCAAGGTGCTCGAGGATTCCGCCGACAAGGAAACGCGCTGGATCCAGCTGCGCATCCCGGTCACCGAGGGACAACGGTATCGGGTCGGCGAGTTCACGTTCGAAGGCAACACTGTCGTCAAGTCCGAGAGCCTGCGGCCGCTGTTCAAGTTGAGGCAGGGCGAGTACTACTCGGAAAAGGACATCCGCAAGGGGATGGACAAGGCGCGCGAGGTGTACGGCTCGGGCGGCTACATGGAGTTCACCGGGTTCCCCGACCTCCGGCCGCAGGGCGCCGACCCGACCACCGGCGAAGTCCCCGAGTCGCTCGCCGCCGAAGGCCCTCTGAAGAACCCGACCGTCGACGTCACGATGCGGATTCAGGAAGGCAAGCAGTACTTCGTGAACCGCATCACCTTCGTCGGCAACACGACGACGCGCGACAACGTGATCCGGCGCGAAATCCGGCTGGTCGAAGGCGGGCTCTTCAACACCGAGGCGCTGAAGTACAGCATCAAGCGGCTGAACCAGCTTGGCTACTTCAAGGCGCTCGAAGGACAGAACGACATCCAGGTCGACAAGACCGCGGGCAAGGACAACACCGTCGACGTCACGCTGAAGTTCGAGGAGCAGAACCGCAACCAGCTCACGTTCGGCGCCGGCGTGTCGCAGTGGGAGGGCTTCTTCGGGCAGCTCGCGTTCCAGACCGCCAACTTCATGGGCCGCGGCGAGAGCCTGACGCTCTCGATGCAGGCCGGCTCGCGCGCGCAGAACTATCAGGTGGCGTTCACCGAGCCGTTCCTGTTCGACCGCAACATGACCGGCGGCGTCGACGTCTACAAGCGCTCGCTGCAGTACATCGGCTACTACACGCAGAAGTCCACGGGCGGCAACTTGCTCTTCGGGTTCCCCGTCGCCGACTTCAGCCGCATGTTCGTCAACTACAGCTTCGAGCAGGTCAAGGTCACCGACCTGAACTCGGCATTCAACGATCCGGCGCTGCTGCGGCGCAACCCGTTCCTGCAGGACTCGCTGCTCATCGGCCAGGGCGGCAGCCGCACCATCAGCAAAGTCGTCCCGAGCTTCGTGCACAACACCGTGGACCAGCCGATCTTCCCGACGACGGGCCGGCGCTACACGGCGTCGATCGACCTGGCGGTGCTCGGCGGCAACACCAACTTCTACAAGCCGCGCCTCGAAGGAATCTGGTACTTCCGCCAGTCGAACCGCACGTCCGTCGGCCTGCGCGCGCAGGCCGAGTTCATCGCGCCGGTGATGGGCACGACCAACCTGCCGATCTTCGAGAAGCTGTTCCTCGGCGGCGAGTACAGCATGCGCGGCTTCGACATCCGCTCGGTGGGCCCGAGCGACCCGACGACGGGCCTGGTGCTCGGCGGGAACAAGAGCATCCTGTTCAACGCCGAGTACCTGATCACGATTGCCGGCCCGGTTCGCCTCGTGCTGTTCTACGACGCCGGCCAGGTGCGCGACGAAGGGGAGTCCTTCGGGATGAAGGAAGACATCGTCCAGCAGGTGATCCCGCCGCCCCCGGCGCTCAGCGACCCGTTCGCGTCGACATCGCTCACGAGCCCCGACGATCCGGGCACGCAGTTCGAGACCGTGGGGCGCCGCAGCGCGTTCAAGACGTCGACCGGCGCGGAGATTCGGTTCTTCATGCCGGTACTGAACGTGCCGTTCCGGCTGATCTTCGCGATGAACCCGCAGCGCGGCGGCGTGCTGGACAACAACCTGCAGCCGGCCAAGAGGTTCACGTTCAGGTTCGCGGTGGGGTCGACATTCTAGCGACTCTCGACGTCGAAGACGCCAACTCCCAGGGTTGCCTCCGCGAAAGGCTCTTTGGGAGTCGGAAGTTGGCGATTGGGAGTTGACGAGTTCTCAGAAGTGCACCACCGTGACGGTGTACTCGACCGCGCTGCCGATGTTGCCCACGTCGTAAACCCGGACGCAGAAGTTGCCCGCCGACCCGCCGTTGCCGGTGACGACCGATCCCTGCGTCGCGCGGTCGTTGGCGAGCACGATCTGGCAGGTCGTGCCGTTCCACGTGCCCAGGCTGACGCCGATCACGAGCGCGCTGTCGGGGGCGAGGGTGGTCAGGGTCGCCGTCAACAGCCCCGAACGGCTGACGGTGAAATTGTGAGTCACGGCGCCGTTGCGGTTCACGGTGCCGCCGAACGTCTCCGTTACCGTCGGCGGCGTGGGCTCGGTCGGGGTGGTCGGGGTGTTGTCGTCGCCGCAGCCGGCGGCCGCCGAGAGGACGAGCGCGAGCAGCGAGGCGGCGGTGATGAATCGGGACATGAAAGCTCCTGAGGATCGGCGGCGCGCTCGATCTTACCCGTGCGCGAGATGTGCAGTAAAATTATCAACTTCGCAGTGCATTCGAAAGGACTCCGAGTAATGAGAGGTTTCGCTGCCGCCGCGGTGCTCAGCCTGATGCTGTCCGCCGCCCCGACGTTCGCCCAGACTCCGCCGGCCCAACCCGCCCCCAAGCCGGCGACGCCGACAGCGCCCGCGCCGCAGCAGCCGCCGCCCGCGCCGGTGGCGCCGCAGCCGCCGCGGCCGTTCCCGGAGGGCGCCAAGGTCGCCTACATCAACATTCAGCGGATCGCGAACGAGTCGGCCGAAGGCAAGGCGGCCACGGCGAAAGTGCAAGCGCTCGTGCAGAAGAAGCAGGCCGAGGCCAACGAAAAGAACAAGTCGCTGCAGGCCGATCAGCAGAAGCTCGCCTCGGGCGGATCGGTGATGAGCGAGTCGGCGCGCGCGGAGCTCGAGAAGAAGATCGAGCGGCAGAACGTGGAGCTGCAGCGCATGACGCAGGACGCGCAGCAGGAAGTCCAGGAGCTGCAGCAGCAGCTGCAGGGCGAGTTCCAGCAGCGATTGATGCCGATCGTCCAGCAGGTCGCGCAGGCCAAGGGCATCCACGTGCTGTTCAGCGCCGCCGATAGCGGAATCGTGTGGGCGGACGGCGGGCTCGACATCACCGCCGACGTGATCAAGCAGTTCGACACGCCGAAGACCCCGAGCCCGAAGCCTCCGCAGGACTGAGCTCCTCGTTCCGGGGTTCCGATCGCTGTTCGGATCGGTCCTGCACCGATCCGGACCAGCGGAACCCCGAATGAGAATTGGAAAGTCCCAGTGGCCCTCGATCTCCCCGCGCTCCTCGACCGGGTTTTCTACCGCTATCCTTCCTTTCTCGTCGACGCCATCGCGGAGCACGAGCCGGGCGTCCGCATTGTCGCCATCAAGAATGTGACGGTGAACGAGGAGTTCTTCCAGGGCCACTTCCCGGGCATGCCGGTGATGCCAGGCGTGCTGATGATCGAGGCGCTCACGCAGGTGGCGGGCGTTCTCCTGCTCGAGCGCGAAGAGGCGCCGCCCACCGCCCGCTGCGCGCTTCGAGGGGTCAACGAGGCCAAGTTCCGCCGGCAGGTCGTGCCCGGGGACCAGCTGCGCCTCGAGGTGCGCCTCGGACCCGTGCGATCGCGGCTGGCCAAGGCGCGCGCCACCGCTTATGTCGAGGACCAGGTCGTGGCGGAGGCCGAACTGCTGCTCGGGATCGATCCGGGCGCCGCCTTCATCGATCCGCTCGCGCGCGTGGCGCCCGGGGCGCGGATCGGGGAGGGAAGCACGGTCGGACCGAATGCGGTCGTCGGACCCGAGGTGGTGGTCGGCCGCAACTGCCGCATCGGCGCGTCCGTCGTGATCGAGGGACGCACGGAGATTGGGGACGAGACCCAGATCTTTCCCATGGCCTCCATCGGCCTCGCGCCGCAGGACCTCAAGTACAAGGGAGAGCCGACGAGGCTCACCATCGGCCGGGGCAATACGTTCCGCGAGTTCGTGACGATCAACCGCGGCACGGCGGGGGGCGGCGGCCACACGACCATCGGCGACGGCAATCTGTTCATGGCCTACGTGCACGTCGCACACGACTGCCACGTCGGCAGCCACACGATCTTCGGGCCGCACGCGACGCTGGGCGGCCACGTCAGCGTCGAGGATTACGCCAACATCAGCGCCGGCTCGGCGGTGCACCAGTTCTGCCGCGTCGGGCAGCACGCGTTCATCGGCGGCTACTCGGTGGTGACCAAGGATGCGCTGCCGTTCGGCAAGACGATTGGCGGCCGGCCCGCGCGCGTCTTCGGTCCGAACACGATTGGCCTGGCGCGGCGTGGCTACACGCCCGACACGATCGCGCAGCTGAAGCGCGCCTACCGGTATCTGCTGCTGTCGAAGCTGAACACGTCGCGCGCGCTCGCGGAGATCGACCACGACCCCACGCTCACCGCGCCCGAGGTCCGCTACCTCGTGGAGTTCATCCGAACGGCGCGGCGAGGCGTCATCCTGCGTCGGCCCGCCCGCCGAACGGAGGAATTCGTCGCCGATGAGTAAGGTGCGGGGTGCGAGGCGCGAGGAGCCCGGGCTCTCGGAGGATTCAGCCGGAAGTCTCGCGGCTCCAGCCTGCCGGCTGTCGCCTGAGACAGCACTGGCCGCTCGCCCCCGGCTCCTGGCGGCTGCTGTATGAAACTGGGTCTGATTGCCGGGAACGGGAAGTTCCCGTTCCTCGTTCTCGACGCGGCCCGTGCACAGGGCCACGACGTCACCGTGATCGCGACGCGCGAAGAGGCCTTCAAGGATCTCGATCACGCCGCACAGCGGGCCCATGCGCCGATTCACTGGATCTCGATCGGTCAGCTCGGCGCCTGTATCGACCTGCTGAAGGCCGCCGGGGCGACGCACGCGGTGATGGCCGGGCAGGTCAAGCACACGAAAATCTTCGGCGGCATCGTACCGGACCTCACGTTTCTCTCGGTGCTGAGCAAGCTGCCGTTCCGCAGCACCGATGGATTGATCGGTGCGGTCGCGGATGTCCTGCGCAAGAACGGGATCGAGCTGATCGACTCGACGTCGCTGCTGCAGCCGCTGCTTGCGCAGGCGGGAGTGCTCACCGGGCGTGCGCCGTCCGCCGAGGAGCAGAAGGACTTCGAGTTCGGCTACCGCATGGCCGACGTGATTGCCGGGCTCGACATCGGGCAGACGATCGCGGTGAAGCACCAGGCGGTCGTCGCCGTCGAGGCCATGGAAGGCACGGACGAGACGATCGGCCGCGCCGGCCATCTGGCCGGGCCCGGCGTGCGCATTGTCAAGGTCGCCAAGCCGAATCAGGACATGCGCTTCGACGTACCGGTCATCGGACTGGCGACAATCCAGGCGATGCGCGTTGCCGGCGCGTCGGCGCTGTCGATCGACGCCGGGAAGACATTGATCCTCGACGGATCCGCGGTGTTCGCGTCGGCAAACGAAGCGGGCATCGCCATCGTCGGCCGCAGGCCGGTGACGCTGTGAAGACACCCTGTCGGCGTCGACTCCCAGCTTCCAAGACGCCAACTTCCAAGCAGATTGTTTTCCACGTACGTTTTGGGAGCTCGAAGTTGGCTGTTGAGAACTTCCGCCATCCTGGGTCGTGTGCATGAGGGTGGCGGTCGTTGGCGTCGGCCACCTGGGCCAGCATCACGCGCGAATCTACTCCGCCATGGCGGGAGTCGAACTGGTTGGTGTCGTCGATACGAATCGGGCGCGGGCGGAGGAGATCGCGGCGAGGTGCGGCGCGGAGCCGTTCGATGATGCCCGCGACCTGATCGATCGCGTTGACGCCGTCAGCGTCGCGGTTCCGACCGTCGCCCACCTCGAGGTGGCGCTGCCATTTCTCGCGGCGCGCAAGGCCGTGCTCGTGGAGAAGCCGCTGGCGCCGTCGGTCGCCGATGCCGATCGCCTGATTGCCGCGGCCGCTGCGAGCGGCGCCATGCTCGCGGCCGGCCACACCGAGCGCTTCAATCCGGCGGTGGAGGCAGCGCGTCCGATGATCACGGACCCGCGCTTCATCGAGGTGCACCGGCTCGGCACGTTCCCGGACCGCAGCCTGGACATCGACGTGGTGTTCGACCTGATGATCCACGATCTGGATCTGCTGCTGGCGCTGGTGAAGTCGGAGGTCGTGTCGGTCGAAGCGGTCGGTGTCAACGTGCTCACCCGCCGCATCGACATTGCCAACGCCCGGCTGCGCTTTGCCTCGGGCTGCATCGCGAACCTGACTGCGAGCCGGATCAGCCGGGATCGCGTGCGGAAGATCCGGTTCTTCCAGCACAGCACCTACGTGTCGATCGACTACGCAGCGCGCGAGGTGGAGGTGTACACGCTCGTTCCGGCTCGCGATGCTCGCCCGGGGGAAGAGGATCGGCGGCCGGAGATACGGGGCGGCAAGCTTCCGGTGATGGACGACGAGCCGCTCAGGCGCGAACTGGCGGACTTCGTGGATGCCGCGCGCGACCGACGGCAGCCGGGCGTCACGGGCCGCGAAGGTCGCGACGCGCTGGCGCTGGCGACGCTCGTAGCGGAGAAGATGAGCGAGGACTCCCGGGGCTAGCCATGGCCACGGAGGCACATCGGCACAGAGCCTCTGCGGCGGGAGACGTGAATGACGAAGGCAGCAACGCTCCACGACACCTATTCGGGCCGAATCGCCGCCGGCGATCGGCTCACGCGCGAGGAGATCGAGCAGCTCGCGGCGACCCACGACATCCTTGCCCTGGGGATGCTCGCCGACGAGGCGCGTCGGCGTACGCACGGCACGCGCGTGACCTTCGTGCGCGTGGCCGGCTGCGCCTACGACAGGCCGCTGGCCGAAGCGGTCCCGCCGGCTGCGCGCGAGGTGCGTCTGATCGGAACGCCACCGTCGGTCTCGGTTGCCCTGACGGCGGTCGAGGCTGCCCGCGCTGTGGCGGGCGACCGTCATGTCTCCGCATTCTCCGCCGCAGACCTGCAGGCCCTCGCCGAGAGCGATGGTCAACCGCTGACCGGATTCCTGAGCAAGCTCCGGCACGCCGGGCTCGACGAGCCCGGCGAGATCCCGGTCGACAGCCTGGCGAACCCCGAAGCGATGCTCGAGGCGCTTGCGTCGGCCGGGTTTTCGGCCGTCCGGCTGACAATGGCCAAACCGGCGGCCGCCGAACGCGTACCCGCGTTGCTGCGCGCGGCTGCGTTGTGCGACGCCTATTCGATTGTGCGCACGATCAGTCCGCTGCCGATGACGCTGCCGGCGTTCAGGCCGACCACCGGCTACGAAGACGTGAAGGCCGTTGCCCTCGCACGACTGGCGGCGGCGCCCGCGACGCGCATCCAGGTGGACTGGCTGCGATACGGCCCCAAGCTGGCGCAGGTGGCGCTCACGTTCGGCGCCGACGACATCGACAACGTCTCGTCGTCGGACGAGGCGCCGGATGGACGCCGCCGCGCGCCGCTCGAGGACGTGCGGCGCAACATCGAGGCGGCAGGGTTCATCGCGGAGGAACGAAGCTGACCGGCGTCGGTTCGCCGCCCACGACATCACCAGGACACGATGCATCCGGGGCTTCGCCCCGGCGGCCTCGAGGCCCTGAGTGGCTTCACATTCCCTGTTCTGATTGTCGAGGAGCGAACCGCGCTGATGAAGGCCGATGACGCCATGATTCGGGAACCCAAGCCTGCCCACCGCCCGGACGACGAACAGATCGGCCAGGCGGCCGTGCGTCTCGGTGCGGTGAGCTACCTCAATGCGTGGCCGCTGACGTGGACGCTTCGCGGGTCGCCGCGGTGGGCCGTCCGTCAGGACGTGCCCGCGGTCTGCGC
>Ga0307409_100000784_pt1 | contig 14423 bp, 13 predicted proteins | sample 322Ometagenome_2_FD_203888 | JGI IMG/M metagenome (GOLD analysis project Ga0307409, IMG submission 203888) | Maize rhizosphere microbial communities from greenhouse at UC Davis, California, United States - 322HYB-O-2 | ecosystem: Host-associated > Plants > Roots > Rhizosphere > Soil | place... | reverse complement strand
TCACCTTGACGACCCGCCGGACCCGGGAGAGCTCGCCCAGCTCGGCCTTGAGGGCGGCCAGCACGTTGACCGCGCAGGTGCGGGCGGCGGCCCGGCCGTCCTCCAGGTCGACGTTGTCGCCGAGGTGACCGAGATGGCTGGGCTTGCCGTCGAGGACCGGCACCTGCCCCGAGACGTAGACCAGGCTGCCGGTCCGGACGCATGGCACGTAGGCGGCGACCGGCACGGCCGGCGCCGGCAGGCTGACGCCGAGCTCCTGGAGGCGCTCCTCGGGGGTTGGCATGGTGGGCTCCTTCCTCAGGCCGGGGTGCTCGCCAGAGCCTATACGGCGAAGAAGGCGCGCACGTCCTCCAGCGACCGGGTGAGGGGGGCCGGGGGCAGGCTGCCCAGCAGGGAGGCGCGGTAGCCGGCGTCCGCCAGGCGCCGGTCGAGCACGGCCATGACGCCCCGGTCGGTCTCGGAGCGGACCAGGCGGCCCAGGGCCTGCTGGAGGGAGACGGCGGCGGCCGGCAGCCAGACCTCCGAGAACCGGGAGGCGCCGGCCGCCTCGACCCGCCGGCCACGCTCGGCCAGCAGGGGGTCGTCGGGACGGGGGAACGGCAGCCGGTCGAGCACCAGCAGCGACAGGCTCTCCCCGGGCACGTCGAACCCCTCGAAGAAGGTCCTGGTGGCCACCAGCACGCTGGCCACCTCGTCGCGGAAGCGGGCGGCCAGCCGGGCCGGGACGTCGTCGCCCTGGACCAGCAGCTCATAGGGGAGATGGGCCTGGGCGGCGGCGCACGACTCGACCGCCCGCCAGGAGGTGCACAGCACCAGCGCCCGGCCCCTGGAGGCGTCGACCAGGGACGCCAGCTCGCGTTCGGCCGCGGCCTGGAACCCGTCGGAGGAGGGCTGGGGCACGGCCCGGGGCACGTACAGCAGGGCGTTGCGCCGGAAGTCGAACGGCGAGGCCGCCACGACGGTGGCCGGGTCGTCAACCCCAAGGGTCCGGGTGGCCACGGCCAGACTCCCGGCCACGGCCAGGGTGGCCGAGCAGGCCACCGTCGCCGGCACCCGGCTCCACAGCACCTGCTCCAGCACCGGCCCCGGCTCGACCAGCGCCGACCGGATCACCCTGGCCCCGCCCCGCGCCTCCTCGACCCACACGGCCAGGTCGGCGGCGGGGTCCTCCCGCCCGGCGGGCGGAGGCCCGTCCCCCTCTGGCCGTGCCGGCCCACCCCCCGACCCGCCGGGACGGGCCGGCATGGCGGCCAGGCGCTCCAGATCGCGGGACAGGGCCCGGAGCCGGCGGCGGGCGGCCAGGAGGGCGGTGGCCTCGTCGTCGGGGTCGCCGAGGTCCTTGAGGGTGGCCAGCATGGTCCGGAGGTCGTTGCCGAGCGGGGTCAGGGCGGCGACCAGGTTGGCGTGGGCCCGACGACCGGGCACGACCGGGCCCGGGTACAGGTCGGCGGCCAGCTCCTGGAACCGGCCGCGCAGGCGGCGGGACCAGTCGGTGCGCATCCCGGCCGCCTTGGCGGCGGCGTCGGCGGCCGCCCCGGCCCGGCCCAGCCGGGCCCCGGTCACCGTGACCCCGTAGAGGTCGGCGGCATGGTCGGCCAGCCGGTGGGCCTCGTCGACCACGACCACGTCGACGTCGGGCAGCATCACCCCGGGGGCGTCGGACCTCGCCCGCAGCTCCAGCTCGAGCAGGAGCAGATGGTGGTTGGTCACGACCACGTCGACGTCACGGGCCAGCTCCCTGGCCCGTTCGGCGAAGCAGCGCTGGTGGAAGGGGCAGCCCTTCTGGCCCGGGCAGTCCTCGCCGCTGGTCGAGACCAGGTCCCAGACGTCGTCCTTGACCCCGGGTGGGGCGTCCAGGCGGCTGCCGGTCTCCGAGCCGGCCGCCCAGGCGGCCACCTCGAGCGCGGCCTCCTCGGCCTTGGTGGCGGCCAGCCGGGTCGCCGCCACCAGGGCCTCCATCCGGGCCCAGCAGGCGTAGTTGCCCCGGCCCATGGCCAGGGCCGAGGTGGTGCCGAAGGCGTCGGCCAGGCGGGGCAGGTCGCGCTCGATCAGCTGGGACTGGAGGGCCTTGGTGGCGGTGGCCACGATCGCCCGCCGCCCGGCGGCCACGATCGGGACCAGGTAGCCGAGCGACTTGCCGACGCCGGTCGGGGCGTGGACCAGCAGCGGGACCTGCTCCTTGAGGGCCTCGGCGACGGCTGTGGCCATGCGCCGCTGGGCCATCCGCTCGGTCAGGCCGGGCAGGGCGTCGAAGGCGGCATCGAGGTCCATGGCGGGAACCTAACGGCCGACCGCGACATCGCGGCCGGGCTTCCCACAGGGGGTGGGGCTAGCCCTTGGGCCGCTTGAAGAAGGCGATCGTGCCGCCGACCTCGGCGGTGTGGACGGTGACCAGCTCCCATCCGTCGTCACCCCAGTTGTCGAGGATCTGCTTGGTGTTGTGGGGCAGCAGGGGGACGGTCGCGTACTCCCAGGCGGTCATGGCACTCCCCATCGCTCGGCGCTCGGCGCCCGGAGGCTACCGGTCAGCCGGCGCGGCGAGCCAGGAGCTGGCGGCGCTCGTACTCGTTGAGCCCGCCCCAGATGCCGTGGGGCTCCCGGACCAGCAGGGCGTACTCGCGGCACTCCACCAGCACCGGGCAGGTGCGGCAGATCGCCTTGGCGGCGGCCTCGCGGGCCAGCCGCTCCTCCTTGCGCTCCAGGTGGTTGGGGGCGAAGAACAGGTTGGAGACCGAACCCTTGCAGGCGGCCCGGTACTGCCAGCCGATCTGGAGATCCGTCGACGAGAGGCCGCCGCCGGCTGCGGCGCCCGATGAGGTGGCCATGCCGATGTTCCTTCCTTGCCCTGCTCGCTCTCGCGTCGCCCTCGGCGCGACGTGAGCTGGGCGCACCGCCCACCGTCTGTTCGGGCGGCTCCAAGTCGCAGCGTAACCCACGGCACCTGCGGCAACAATGTCCAGGCAGTAACGCTTCGGTTGCAGCCCAGGTATCCCATGACCCGCTTCAACGGGACGTAAAGGCCCTACCCGGGACGGCCGTTGCCCTGCTCGGGAGGGCGTCCCTCCTCCGGCTCGGGCGGGCTCTGGGACGACGGCGGTGGCACCGCCGGGGGGGCGGGCGGGCGCCCGTTGCCCGGGTCGGCGCCGATCGGCCGCCCGAACAGGTTCAGCAGCTCGACCGGGATCGGCATGACCAGGGTCGAGTTCTGCTCGGCGGCCACCTCGGCCACCGTCTGGAGGAAGCGCAGCTGCAGGGCCTGGGGGTGCTGGGACATGACGGCGGCCGCCTCCGACAACACCCGCGAGGCCCGCCGCTCGGCGTCGGCCGAGATGAGCAGGGCCCTGGCGTCGCGCTCGGCCTCGGCCTCACGGGCCATGGCCCGGCGCAGGTCGTCGGGCAGGTCGACGTCCTTGATCTCGACCCCGAGGACCTCGACGCCCCAGTCGTGGGTGACTCGGGCGATGATGCCGTGCAGCTCCCGGTTGATCGTCTCGCGCTCGCTGAGCAGCGTGTCCAGGTCATAGCGGCCGAGGATGGCCCGCAGGTTCGTCTGGGCGGACTGGCTGACCGCGAACAGGTAGTTCTGGACCCTGACCACCGCCGGGACGGGCTCCACCACCTTGGCGTAGATGACCGCGTCGACCCGCATGGTGACGTTGTCCTTGGTGATGACGTCCTGGGGCGGGACGTTCATGGCCACCGTCTGCAGGGTGACCTTGCGCATCCGGTCGATGCCGAACGGCAGCAGGATGATCAGGCCTGGTCCCTTGGGCCTGCCCCGGACGCGGCCGAGCCGGAACACGACCCCACGCTCGTACTCCTGGAGCACCGAGACCATCGAGACGACCCCCCACACGATCAGGCCGATCACGACGATCACGATGAGGACGACCACCCAGGTGCTCATGGCCTGTCCCTCCCGTCCAGGTCGTCCGGTTCCTGGTGCTGGGGTTTAGTTTGGCACACGATCGCGTCGGCTGGTGTCCTCCCGGCCCAGCGCGGTGACCGGGCCCTCGGTCAGGCCGCCCGGCCCGCCGGTGAACAGCCGCCAGAACGCGTCGGCGGCCAGGATGAACGGCAGGTAGCCGAGATAGCCCAGGATCGGCATCTCGAACACGGGCAGGTAGCCGAGGTAGGGGATCCGGTACTGCCAGTAGGGCACGGCGCCGAAGTTCCACATCTCCCAGAGGATGCCGGTGCCCAGGCCGGCCACGGCCATGAGCAGCACCGGCCCGGCCCGGCCCCGGCGGACCAGGCCGATGATGCTGGGGCGGCCGCGCAGCCTGGCCACCGCGTCCAGGACGGCCAGCGGGGCCAGCCAGACCAGCGGGTACGCCTGGTCGGGGAACAGGTAGAGCAGCGGCACGCAGACCAGACCGAGGACGAGCAGGGCGGTGGCGGTCCAGGGCGGCAGCGGGACGGCCGGCGGGTGGGGGAAGCGGACAAAGGACCGCAGCAGGTCGCGCGACTCGGCCAGGGCCGGCAGCACGAACAGGAACGAGATGGTCTTGAGCACGAGGTGCGCCTGCCCGCCGTAGACCGTGGTGCCCACGTACCTCCAGTTCTCCAGCCGCCAGTTGGCGACCTCGAAGGCCCACCAGAAGGGCGCGCTCAGGGCGAACATGGCCACCAGGCGCCAGCCGCCGCCGTGCAGCAGCGAGCGCCCGGCCCTCGACCAGACGACCGCGTCGGCGGCCAGGATGAAACCACCCCAGACCAGGTCGAACCAGTAGCCGCGGAACGGCTCGGTCCCGGCCAGGCTGGTCCCCCAGCCAAAGCCGGTCACGGCCAGCCCGACGAGGAGCTGCAGGACCACCAGGCGGCGGTCGGGGGCGCCCGACCGCCCGGTCCGGTCGCCCTCTGGTCGCTCCCGGACGCCCTCCTGGCTACTCACGGTTGGCGGGCTCGGCGACGGGAGTGGTGCGGCGACCCCGTCGGCGGGTGGGGCGGACGGCCGAGGGGTCCTCGGGCTCGACCTGGAGGATGCCCTCGACCACGGCGGTGACCCGGACCCGCTGGCCGGTGCCGAGGCTGCCGTCGCCGGTGGCCAGCCTGGCCCGCCACATGGCCCCGTCGACCACCACGATGCCGCCGGGGTTGAGCATGCTGCGGACCACGCCCCTTGAGCCGACCAGGGCCTGGGTGCCCATGGGGGCCTGGCGCTGGGAGCGCAGGATCACGGTCAGGATGACCACGAACCAGGCCAGCGACCACAGCACCCCCAGGACGGCCAGGCGGCCGTCGACCCGCAGCAGCGGCGAGGGGCTGGAGAACAGCCACCAGGAGCCCGCGGCCGTCAGCCCGGCCGCCCCGGCCGTGGCCAGCCCGAGCCCGCCCATGGCGGCGTCGACGGTGAACAGCGCCTGCCCGGCCAGCAGCAGGGCCAGGGCCAGCCAGTTGGTCGGCAGCACGGCCAGAGAGAACACGGCCAGCAGGGCGCAGACCAGCCCGGCGCCGCCGGCGACCCCGAACCCGGGCTGGAACCACTCGAAGGACAGGCAGGCCGCCGCGGCCAGCAGCAGCAGGTAGGCCAGGGTCGGGTTGGCCAGGCCGTGGCGGACCCGGTCGACCAGGGACCGGGACAGGAACCGGACCTGGAAGCCGGTCACCTCCAGGGGCCGCCCGTCGACCCGCTGGCCGTCGAGACGGCGCACCGCGTCGGGCAGGGACTCCGCCTGGAAGTCGGCCAGCCCGGCCGCCTGGGCCGCCGCCCCGCCGAGCCTGGACCGCTCGACCGCCGGCGGCAGGCCCGAGGAGGCGAACAGCGCCGCCTCGGCACCCGGGTTGCGACCCCGCCCGAGCTCGGCCGGCAGCGCCGGCCCGATCCCGGCGTCCCTCGACACCCCGACCACGTCCGCCCCGGCCAGCAGGAACGTCGCCGCCCCGCCGGCATCGGCCGCCCGCGGGCCGACCCACACCGCCACCGGCACCTTCGCCTCAGCCACCACCCGCCGCACCTCGGCCGGATCGACCCCGAGCCCCCCGAAGCTCGACAGCTGCACGAGGACCACCCGAGCCCCCCGCCGCCCGGCCCCGTCCAGATCCCGCCGCAGCGCCCCCAACACACTGCCGTCCAGCACTCCGGACGCCTCGAACACCTCCACCACCGGCCCCCCACCCTGCCCCTGGGCCGGCAGCAACCCCACGGTGGCCACCAGCACACCGGCAAGCGAGAGGAGGGCGGCGAGGCGCCGGAGGGCAACGGGTCGCCGGGGGGTGGCTCGCCGGAGGGTGGCAGGTCCTGGCAGGGGGAAGCGTCGCATCGGCCCATTGTCCTGCCCACCCCGGCCTTGCGCCACGCCCACGCCACATCCCGGGACGTGTGCGACCCGTCCCGCCGGAACCCCTCGAAGCCGGGGGGCGCGCTCCCGAACCCCACCCGCCGGGCACGCCGCACCCGGACCCGTCGGCGTCGGGGCCCCCGGTGGGGGAGGCTACCCCAGCGGCGGATCGGGGGCGCCGGGCTGTCCACAGCCCAGCCACAGCCCACGCCGCCCGGGGACCCTTCCGGTTGTCCCTCGGCTGAGGGCGGCTACGATGGCGCGACCATGCTCAAGGTGCTGGACCGGGCTCGGCTGCTCGTGGTGACCGGCAAGGGCGGGACCGGGAAGACGACGGTCGCGGCCAGCCTCGGTGTGGCCGCGGCCGGGCGGGGGCGGCGGGTGCTGGTGGCCGAGGTGGAGGGGCGGCAGGGGCTGGCCGGGCTGTTCGGGCGCGGGGAGCTGGACTACCGGGAGGCGCGGGTCGGCGAGAGGCTGCACGCGCTGGCCGTCGACCCGGACGAGTCGCTGCGGGAGTACCTGGCCCGGTACGGGTTCGCGCCGCTGGCCCGGCTGCTCACCTGGGCGAACCTCAACCGGTTCATCACCGCGGCCGCGCCTGGGCTTGGGGACGTGCTGCTGGTGGGGAAGGTGTGGGAGGCGGCGACCCGGCAGGTCCGACCCGGGTCGGGAGGGCCGGGGGCCTATGACCTGGTGGTGCTGGACGCGCCGCCGACCGGGCGGGTGGTGCCATTCCTGCGGGCGCCGGAGACCGTGGCCGAGCTGGCCCGGGTCGGGCCCATCCGGCACCAGGCCGACCGGGTCAAGGACCTGCTCGACGACCCGGAGCGGACCGCGGTCGTCCTCACCTGCCTGCCCGAGGAGCTGCCGGTCGCCGAGACCCTGGAGGGGGTGGCGGCGCTGCGGGAGGCGGGGCTGCCGGTGGCGGGCGTGGTCGCCAACCGGGTCACCGGGGACCGGCTGGGCGGGCGGGCCGCCCGGCTGCCCGCCCTGGCCAGGGACCCGGGGCCGCTGGCGGCGGCCGCGGCCGGGGCCGGGGCCGGGGCCGAGCTGGACCGGGCTGCCCTCGGGACCCTGGTCGAGGAGGCCCGCGACCGGCAGCGCCTGGTCACCCGCGAACGGCGCCTGCTCAAGGAGCTGCGCGCCGGGCTGGACGGGCTGCCCATGGTCGAGCTGCCGTTCCTGGCCGGCGGGGTCGCCGGCCCCGAGGAGGTCCGCGCCCTGGCCGGCCACCTGGTCCCGGCCGGACCGGGCGCCGCCGCCGGCGTGGTGGAGGAGCAGGAGCTGGCCCCGGACCGGTCCGGCCGGGACCAGGCCCGCCGGGCGGCCGGGGCCGGCTCGGGCGGGGGGTGAGCCCCCGGACCCCGGCGACGGCCGCCGGCCGACCCGCCCGCGGGACCTCCGCCCCGGCGGCCGTCGCGGGAGCCACCTCGCCGCTGGCCGAGCTGGCCCGGTCCGCGCGGATCATCGTGTGCTGCGGGTCGGGTGGGGTCGGCAAGACCTCGACCGCGGCGGCGGTGGCGCTGTGGGCGGCCCAGTCCGGGCGGCGGACCTGTGTGCTGACCATTGACCCGGCTCGGCGGCTGGCCCAGGCGCTCGGGCTGGACCTGCTGTCCAACGCCCCGCGGCCGGTGCGGGCCAAGGCGCTGCCGGCGCGGGGGCCGGGCAGCCTGGACGCGATGATGCTGGACATGCGCCGGACCTTCGACGAGGTGATCGAGCGCTACGCCCGCGACACCGAGCAGGCCGACCGCATCCTGGCCAACCGCTTCTACCAGCGGCTGTCGTCCACCCTGGCCGGCACCCAGGAGTACATGGCCATGGAGAAGCTGTACGAGCTGCACGAGTCCCAGCGCTACGACCTGCTGGTGGTCGACACCCCGCCGACCCGCTCGGCGCTCGACTTCCTGGACGCCCCCGACAACCTCAACGAGCTGCTGGACGCCCGCGCCTTCCGCCTGCTGATCGCCCCGGCCCAGCGGATCGGGCGCGGCTACCTGCGCGGGCTCAACCTGGCCACCACGGCGATGACCAAGATGGTCAGGCGGGTCACCGGCTCGGAGCTGCTGGCCGAGGTCGGGGAGTTCTTCGCCGCCTTCGAGGGCATGTACGACGGCTTCAAGGCCCGCGCCGGGCTGGTCTACGACCAGCTCAAGCACCCGAGCACGGCGTTCGTGGTGGTGGCCACGCCCGAGGGGGCGGCGCTGCGCGAGGCCGCCTACTTCGCCGGTCGCCTGGCCGCCGACCGCATGCCGCTCGGCGCCCTGGTCGTCAACCGCATCCACCAGGCCCGGCCGGTCCCCGAGGTGCCGGCGGCGGCCCGGCGCCGGCTGGCCGCCGACGGGGCCGACGGCCGCCTGCTGGCCGACCTGCTGGAGCTCCACGACGGCCTGGAGACCCTCGCCGAGGCCGAGCAGCGCCGCGTCCGCGAACTGCTGGCCAGCGTCCCCAACCTTGGCGTGGTCCAGGTCCCCCTGCTCGCCGACGACGTCCACGACCTCGCCGGGCTGCGGAGGCTGGGCGACTACCTCTTCACCTGACGGTCACGACCCCGCCTCGGCCAGGGAGATGCCGGCCGCGCGGAGGCGCCGCTCGGCCGTGTCCAGCAGCTCGCCGCGGACCCGGAGGGGGTCGTCGCTGCGGGAGTCGACCCAGAACCAGAGGCGCAGGCTGCGGGCGTCCTGGCCGAGGCCGCTGGTGAGCACGCGAGGCGGCGGGTCCTGGCTGACCCCCTCGACCTCGGCCGCCGCGGCCAGCAGCAGCTCGCGGGCCCTGGCCGCGTCCTGGCCGTAGGGGATCTCCAGCAGGACCTCGACCCGGCGGCGCATGGTCGCGCTGAAGTTGGTCAGGACCTCGGTGAACAGCAGCTTGTTCGGCACCATGACCAGTTGGCCGTCGGGGGCCCGGAGCCGGGTGGCCCTGACCCGGATCTCCTCGACCTCACCCTCGGCCTCGGCCACGGCGATGTGGTCGCCCTCGGTGAACGGATGCTCGAGCAGCAGCACGATCCCGGCGGTGAAGTTGCTGACGATGTCCTGGAGGGCGAAGCCGAGGGCCACGGTGGCCAGCCCGAGGCTGCCGATCAGCACCCCCAGGTTGACCCCGCCGATCGACAGGGCGACCACGATGCCCAGGGCGGCCGCGACGTAGAAGGCCAGGGTGGCGACCACCACCACGACGTGGCGCTCGGCGTCGGTGCGCCGCAGCGCCCGCTCCACCCCCCGGCGCACGACCCTGGCCACCAGCACGGTCAGGGCGACGGCGAGCAGCGCGGCCAGCAGGTTGGGCAGCCGGTGGACGAACCCGTCGACGAAGTCCTGGAAGGAGTCGCCAAGGCGCTCCAGCGTAGGGCCTCCTGAGTAACGTTCGGGCGTCGGTTTGCCCGTGCCGATCGACCACCCTATATCATCCGATCAGCATGGCCGACGCCCCAGTCCCTGCGCCGCCAGCCCGTCACTCCCGCGGTCGTGCAGTCTCCTTCGTGGGCGGTCGGCTGGTACTGATCGTTGCCCTCATCACCGCCGTCGCCCTGGTGGCCAGCGTGGCCCTGCTCCCCCTGGTGGTCCCGGCCGGCGGCCTGGCCAGGGACACCGTCGACAGGCTGGGCGACGTGCCCCCGCTCCAGAAGACCCTGCCCGACCCCGCCCAGCGGTCGGTCATCTACGCCGCCGACGGCAAGACCCCGCTGGCCACCCTCTGGCTGGACGAGAACCGGAAGGTGGTCAAGCTCAAGGACATCCCCAAGCGGGTCCGCAACGCCGTCGTGGCCATCGAGGACGACCGTTTCTTCCAGCACAGCGGGGTCGACTTCCGGGGCATCGCCAGGGCCGCCGTCACCGACCTGCGCTCGGGCCACATCGCCCAGGGCGGCAGCACCCTCACCCAGCAGCTGGTCAAGCTGACGGTCACCGGCAACTCGCGGACCCTGGACCGCAAGCTGCGGGAGGCCATCTACGCGGTCGAGCTGGAGCGGCGCTACAGCAAGAACAAGCTCCTCGAGTACTACCTGAACCAGGCCTACTTCGGCGAGGGCGTCTACGGCGTGGCCACCGCGGCCAACCACTACTTCGGCAACACGTCGATCCGCGACGTCTCCCTGTCCCAGGCGGCGTCGCTGGCCGCGACCATCGCCGCCCCGGAGCGCTACAAGCCCACCAACCGGAAGGCCAACCTGGCCCGGCGCAACCTGGTCCTCAACCGGATGCAGGAGCTGAGGTTCGCCACCCCCCGGGAGGTCGCCAAGGCCAAGCGGGCCAAGCTGCGGGTCACGCGCTACAACCCACCCAGCCGCCAGCCCTACTTCGTCGAGTTCATCAAGCAGCAGCTGCTGCACGACCCGGCCTATGACAAGGTGCTCGGCAAGGAGGGCACCGAGCGGCGCAAGCGGGCGGTGTTCCAGGGCGGCCTGCGGATCTACACCACCCTCCAGCCCAGGCGGCAGTCCCAGGCCAGGGCGGCGGTCAGCAACCAGCTCTGGAGCAGGTTCGGGCGCGACGGCAACCCGACCGGCGCCCTGGCCAGTGTCGACCCCAAGACCGGGCGGATCCTGGCCCTCTACGGCGGCCGGGAGAACTTCAAGCGGTTCCAGGTCGACCTGGCCACGGCCAGGGGCGGCGCCGGCTTCCAGCCCGGCTCGTCGTTCAAGGTCTTCTTCCTGGTCGCCGCCCTCGAGAAGGGCATCTCCCCCGGCCGGGTCTACAACTCCCCGGCCCGGATCGTCATCCCCGCCCGCCGCTGCTACACCGGGATCAACCAGCCATGGGACCCGGGCAACGCCGGCGACGGCGAGGCCGGCGTGTTCAACATGTACCAGGCCACGGCCCACTCGGTGAACACCTACTTCGCCCAGCTGGCCATGGACGTCGGCATCGAGCGGGGCATCGAGGCCGCCCGGAGGATGGGGATCAGCGTCCCCCCGGCCGGCTCCAGGGACTACGACGAGCACTGGAACGTCTGCTCGTCGGTCCTCGGGGTGGTGCCCGTGTCGGTACTCGACATGGCCAGCGCGTACGGGGTGCTGGCCAACAACGGCGTGCGCTGCCCGGCCTACTCGATCGCCAGGATCGATAGCCCGGACCGCAAGCTGTACGAGCACAGGTCCAGCTGCACCCGGGTGATCGAGCCCAAGATCGCCGCCACGGTCACGGCCATGCTGCGCGGGGTGGTGACCGGCGGCACCGGCATCGCGGCGGCCCTGCCCGGACGGCCGGTGGCCGGCAAGACCGGCACCGCCCAGGACTACAAGAGCGCCTTCTTCAACGGCTACACGCCCCAGATGGCCACCTCGGTGTGGGTCGGCTTCACCCCTAAGCCGGTGCCCATGAGCTACCAGAACGGCGGCCGGCCCGTGTACGGCGGGACCTTCCCGGCCATGGTCTTCCACGACTACATGGCCGCCGCCCTGAGCGGCGCCCCGGTGGAGAGCTTCCCGGCGGCTCCGCCGCCCCCGAAGCCGCCGACCCCGCCCACCACCACCCCGCCGGGGACGCCGCCGCCGCCGACCACCAACCCGCCACGGACCACGCACGCCGACGTGCTCGTGCCCGGCGTGGTCGGGCTCCCGGCCGGCGCGGCCCGGGCGGTGCTGAGGACCACCGGGCTGAGCGCGGGCCTGGCCTACAGCGGCCGGGGTCGGCCCGGCCGGGTGACGGCCCAGACCCCGGGGGCCGGCGACCGGCTGCCCAGGGGCTCCTCCGTGACCCTGGTGGTCGGCCGCCGCTAGCCGGGGTTGCCGCCGAGGCGCTCCAGGACCAGGCGGCGCACCTCGTTGCCGTCGGCGCGGCCCCTGACCTGGGGCATGAGCCGGCCCATGACCCTGCCGAGCTCCCTGGGGCCGCTGGCCCCCGAGGAGGCCACCGCCTCGTCGACCAGCCGGGCCAGCTCGGCCGGCTCCAGGGCGGCCGGCAGGAACCGCTCCAGCACCGACCGCTCGTAGGCCTCCTGGTCGGCCCGCTCGGTCCGGCCGGCCTCCCGGTAGACCTGCTCGGCCTCGCGCCGCTTGCGGGCCTCCCGCTGGAGCACGGCCACCGCCTCGTCGTCCGACAGGTCCCGGCGGGCGTCGATGGTCGCCGACCGCAGCGCCGACAGGGCCAGCCGCAGGGCCGCCGTCTCCCGGCTCTGGCGGGCCTTCATGGCCGCGAACATCGCCTGCTGCACGTCGTCGATGAGCATGGGCCGAGCCTACAGCTACAATCCCCCTTCATCCCACAGCCACGTCCCAGGAGCGCGACCGCATGCCCGCAGCCTTGACCAGGGTCGCCGTGGCGGCCGGGGCGTTGGCCGCGGCCGGGGCGGCCTGCGTCGGCTACGGCGTGCTGGTCGAGCGGGACTGGTACCGACTGCGGCGCGAGCGGGTCCGGGCCCTGGAGCCGGGGCAGCCGCCGCTGACCGTGCTCCATCTGTCGGACCTGCACCTGACGGTCGCCGACACTCGGCGGGTGGCGTTCCTGGAGCGGCTGGCCGCCGAGCCGGTCGACCTGGTGGTCCTGACCGGGGACATGCTGGGCGAGCCGGCGGCGCTCGACCCGGTCCTGGAGGCCCTCGGCCGGTTCCGGCCGCGGCTTGGCGCGGTGGCGGTGCTCGGCTCCAACGACTACTGGGCGCCCCGGTTCCGCAACCCGCTCGGCTACTTCCTCGGGCCCAGCTCGCGACTGTCCCGCAGCTCCGGGCGCAACCCGTGGCGGGAGCTGGTCGACGGCCTGGAGGACCAGGGCTGGACGGTCCTGTCCAACCGCCGCGGCCGGCTCGGCGACGTCGAGCTGGCCGGCATGGACGACCCCCACATCCGCCGCGACGACCCCGCCGTGGCCGTCCCGCCCAACTCCAGCCACCCGCGCCTGCGCATGGGGATCGTGCACAGCCCCTACCAGCGGGCCCTTGACGCCTTCGAGCGCAACGGCTACGGGCTGCTGCTGGCCGGCCACACCCACGGCGGCCAGGTCCGCCTCCCAGGGGTGGGGGCGCTGGTGACCAACTGCGACCTGCCCCGGGACCGGGTGCGGGGGCTGTCGCGCTGGGGGTCGAGCTGGCTGCACGTCTCGGCCGGGCTGGGCACCAGCAAGTACGCCCCGTTCCGGTTCGCCTGCCGGCCCGAGGCGTCCCTGCTCCAGGTGGTGCCTAAGGCCTGAGCCTCTATCCTCTGTTGCAGGAGGAGGATGGATGGCCAAGGCCGACGCCGAGCCCAGAGGGCCGGAAGTCCACATCGAGCAGGCGATCGGCCGGCTCTACCGGTTCCTGGCCGGCAACCGCTGGACCCGCTTCCCCTGGGCGGTCGTCCAGACCTTCTCCAAGGCCGAAGGGGCGCTGCTCTCGGGCAGCATGGCCTACTACACCTTCCTGTCGCTGCTGCCGCTGCTGATGGTGGCGGCCTTCGTGATCGCCACCTTCGCCAGCCCCGGCCCGGACGCCCGGGCGACCGTGGCCGAGGCCCTGAACCAGGTCTTCCCCGGCATCGGCACCGAGGTGTTCGAGGACGTCATCGACCAGGTCGTCGTCAACCGGGCCGCCCTCGGGGTCTTCGGTCTCCTCAGCGTGGCCTACGCCGGCAGCGGCTTCGTCGGGTCGATGACCGCCTGCCTGAACCGCATGTGGAAGGTCCCGGCCGGCCGCAACCCGGTGGGCCAGAAGGTCGTCAACATCCTGATCGTGATGCTGCTCGGCTCGGTGCTGCTCGGCTCGGCCCTGCTCACCATCTGGGTGTCGGCCACCGCCCAGGAGACCCTCAACCTCGGGCCGACCAGCCCGGTCATCTCCATGATCGAGGAGGTGGCCGCGCCGGCGTCGATGCTGATCGTGCTCCTGCTGATGTACCGGCTGCTGCCGGCACGCCCGCACTCCTGGCTGAGCCAGATCCCGGGGGCGATCTTCGGGGGCGTCGGCTTCTACCTGCTCAAGCGGGGCTTCGACCTCTGGGCCAGCCATTCGGCCGGCATCGGCGCCCTGCCCCGGTCGCTGGTGTCGGTGACGCTCCTGCTGGTCTGGCTCGGCTTCTTCGGCCAGCTCATCCTCTACGGCGCGGCCCTCAACGTGGTCCTGGACCGCCGCCGCCGCGGTGAGCCGATCATGCCCGAGGCGCCCCCGCCGACCGGCCGCTGAGCGGCACAGCCCGTCCGATGGGTTCCACCCGGAGGTAGGCTGTTGAGG
>Ga0307409_100000780_pt1 | contig 14438 bp, 10 predicted proteins | sample 322Ometagenome_2_FD_203888 | JGI IMG/M metagenome (GOLD analysis project Ga0307409, IMG submission 203888) | Maize rhizosphere microbial communities from greenhouse at UC Davis, California, United States - 322HYB-O-2 | ecosystem: Host-associated > Plants > Roots > Rhizosphere > Soil | place... | reverse complement strand
CGTGGAAGCACGTTTCATTTCAGCGCGGGACGATCGCCACGTCCGCGAGCTTTTCCTGCGCCTCGATCAGCGACGCGACGTACTTGTCGCCGAAACCGAGCGCGTTGGCCGTGACGAGGCTCTGATGCACGGCCTCGCCGACGATGGAGGGCAGCATCATCGACTCGGTGAAGTGCGTGTAATAGCGCAGGTCCTTCGCGGCGTTCACCAGCGTGAACTTGAGGCCGGTGAGGTCGCCGCCGTCGAGCATGCGGCCGACGAGCATCTGGAACAGACCCGAGTTCACCGCACCGGCGGAGACGACCTGGTGCAGCTTCGCGATCGACAGCCCGGACTTGGCCGCCGCTGCGCATGCCTCGGCCGTGGCGGTGCAAATGGCCTGCGCCATGAAGTTGTTCAGGAGCTTCAGGATGATGCCGTGGCCGGCCGGCCCCGCGTGCACGATGTTTTCGCAGAACGCGCCGAACACCGGCTTCAATTGCTCGAACGTCGCGTCGTCCGCGCCCACCATGATGTTGAGCCGCCCCTGCTCGGCCTCGACCGGCGTGCGCGCGAGCGGCGCGTCGATGAAAAGCACGCCGTCGTCGGCCAGCACCTTGCGCATGCGCGCGGTCGTCGCCGGCTCGCTCGTCGACGTGTCGACGACGATCAGGCCCTGCCGCGCGCCGCCCGCGATGCCGTTCGGGCCGAGGATCACTTCCTCGACTTCCGGCGCGCCCGTCACGCACAGGATGACGATGTCGGCATCGCGTGCGAGATCGGCGTGGCTTTGCGCCTCGGTGGCGCCCGCGGCCAGCAGATCCGCGGCGGCGGCGCGGTTGCGATGCAGCCGCAGCGCCAGCGGATAGCCCTTCGTGACGAGGTTCTTCGCGATTCCGTGCCCCATCAGGCCGACGCCGACGAAGCCGATGCGGGGTTTGCTCATGGTTTCTCCTCCAGTGACATTATTGTCGAAGACTACGCCCGGTGTCGGAGGTGCAATCGTCCAAACGGATGATTCCACCTCCGACACCGGCCCGCGCCGCACCGCGCGCCCGCCGCCGCTCGAAGAGCGCGATGGCGAGTCCGCTGCCGGCGATGACCAGCATGCCCGCGATCGCCGTCGCATCGGGGAAGTGCTCGTAGAGAACCCAGCCGACGAGCGTCGCCCAGACGAGCTGCATGTACGTGAACGGCGTGATCGCGGACGCGGGTGCGTGCCGGAAGGCGAGGATGAACAGGAAATGGCCGGCCGTCCCGAAGAGTCCGCCGGCGACGATCAGCGCTACGTGCGTCCATGGCATCGCAGCGGGCCAGTCGAAGCCCGGCGCCAGCGCGGACATGACGAGCGTGCCGATGACGGCCGGGTAGAAGAGCAGCACGCGCGGGTTTTCTCCGGCGAGCAGCCGGGTCAGGATCTGGTAGCCGGCGTAGCACAGCGCGGCCAGCAGCGCGTACGCGGCCGCGCCCTGGAACACCGCGGTACCGGGACGCACGATCAGCAGCATACCGATCGCGCCGGCGGCGACGAACGCGATGCGCGCGGGCGTCATCGGCTCGTTCAGGAACAGGCGGCCCATGACGACGACGATGACCGGCGTGCAGTAGTTGAGCGCGGTCGCCTCGGCGAGCGGAAGCGAGCGCAGCGCCGTCACGAACAGCAGCGACGACGCCAGCACGACGATGGCGCGAACGATCTGCATCGGCAGCCGCGCCGTCCGGATCATGCCGAGGCGCATCGTCGGGCCGAGCCAGATCAGCATCGCGAGCGTCTGCACGAGATAGCGTGCCCAGACGAGCAGCGGCACCGAATACAGCTGCGTCGTGAAGCGCGTGATCGCGTCGAGCATCGTGAAACAGAACACCGAGCCGGCGACAAGCAGGATCGCCGACATCGGGACATGATCGCGCATCGGTGCGATTATCGCGTAAGGGCCGGCCGCGACGCGCGCATAATGGCTGTTCGGCGGCCGGCAGCGTGGCCGCTAACCGAATCAGGACTTCCATGACGCGCCTTCGCAGCCTTCGCAGCCTTCGCAACCTCGCCGTGGCGTCCTTCGCCGGGGCCTCGCTCGCGCTCCTCCCGGCCGTTACCTGCGCGCAGCAACCGGCGGCGAAGAACCGCGTCGTCATGCAGGTGAGCGACAACGATCCCGGCAAATGGAATCTGGCGCTCAACAACGCACGCAACCTGCAGGCCGACCTGGGCGCCGGCAACGTGGAGATCGAGATCGTCGCTTACGGGCCGGGCATCGGCATGCTGAAGCACGACTCCGTCGTCGGCAACCGCGTCGGCGAAGCGCTGGCGAGTGGCGTCCGCGTCGAGGCCTGCGAAAACACGATGCGGGGCCAGAAGCTCGCGCAGACGGACATGCTGAAAGGCATCGGCTACGTGCCTGCCGGCGTCGTCGAGATCATGCAAAAGCAGCAGCAGGGCTGGGCGTACCTGCGCCCGTAGCGTGCGCTGCCGGGTCGCGCAGCCCATTGTGCGACGGCGTTTGGAGCGGGTGAAGGGAATCGAACCCTCGTATGCAGCTTGGGAAGCTGCCGTTCTGCCATTGAACTACACCCGCGCGTTTACCGGGACGCTCACGCACGCCGTGACCATTGTAGCGGGAATCAAAGCGCCACCGCGCCAGTCCTAGCACGATGTCGGCCCGCCCCCGAGTCGCCCTCTTCGCCATCCTGCTGGCCGTCGCCGGCGCTTTGGCATTCGTCGCATTTCGTTACATCCCCGGCACGCGCGCCGCGGCGCCGCCGGCGCCCACGGCCGTCCCGGTCAGCGTCGCGCAGGTCGTTCAGAAGAGCGTGCCGGTGACGCTGCACGCGATCGGCAACGTCGAGCCGTACACCAGCGTCGCGGTGAAGGCACGCGTCGACGGACAGATCGTCGCCGTGCGCTTTCGCGAAGGCGACGAGGTACGGCAGGGTGCGGTGCTGTTCGAGATCGATCGCCGTCCGTTCGACGCGCAACTCGCGCAGGCGCAGGCGAACCTGCTGAAGGACGAGGCGCTGCTCGCGCATGCCCGCGACCAGGACCGCCGCTACAAGGACCTGCTCGAGCGCAAGTTCATCTCCGCCGACGCCTACGCGCAGATGAAGACGAACGTGGCGACGGCTGAAGCCACCGTGCGCGCCGACGAGGCGGCGATTACCGGCATCCGCCTCATGCTCGACTACTGCACGATCCGCGCGCCGATCACCGGCTACGCCGGCAAGATCCAGATCCAGGAAGGCAACCTCGTCAAGGCGAACGATACGAACGCGCTTGTCGTCATCAATCAGGTGGTGCCCATCAACGTCTCGTTCTCGGTGCCCGAGCAAAGCCTGTCTCCGGTGCGCAGGTACCAGGCCGCCGGCGAGCTCGCCGTTACGGCGCAGGTGCCGAACGGCGGCGTCGCCCCGGTGTCGGGCAGGCTTTCGTTCATCGACAACACGACCGATGCGTCGACGGGAACGATCAAGCTGAAGGCCGAGTTCGCGAACGGCGACAAGTCGCTGTGGCCGGGTCAGTTCGTCGATGTCGTGCTCACGCTCACGCATCAGGACGACGCGATCGTCGTGCCGGCGGCCGCCGTGCAGAACGGGCCGGATGGGCAGTACGTGTTCGTCGTCGGCCCCGACCGCGCCGTGCAATTGCGCGCCATCAAAGTCGCGCGAAGCGAAGGCAATTTCGCCATCATCGCGTCGGGGTTGAAGTCCGGCGAGACGGTCGTCACCGTTGGGCAGCTGCGCCTCGCGCCGGGGACGAAGATCACGATCGCCGACGCCAAGGCGAGCGAGTAGCGCGCGGCGACGCGCCGAGCGGAATGAGCGGTCCACAGCAAACCGGCGGGAATATCGCGGCCCTGTTCGTCGGGCGGCCGGTGATGACGTCGCTCGTCATGCTCGGCATTCTGATCTTCGGCATCGTCAGCTACCGGCTGCTGCCGGTGAACGCGCTGCCGAACGTCGACTTCCCCACGATCCAGGTCTCGGCGAGCCTGCCCGGCGCCAGTCCGGACACGATGGCCTCCGCGGTCGCGACGCCGCTCGAGAAGCAGTTTTCGACGATCGCGGGCATCGATTCGATGACGTCGCAGTCGACGCAGGGCAGCACGTCGATCACGATCCAGTTCGCGCTCGACCGCAACATCGACGCCGCCGCGCAGGACGTGCAATCGGCGATCGCCGCCGCCGCTCGGCAGCTCCCGTCGGCGATGCCCTCCCCGCCCACGCAGCGCAAGGTCAACCCGGCCGAATCGTCGATCCTGCTGCTCGCGCTCACGTCGAGGACGCAGCCGCTCTCCGTCGTCGACGACTACGCGGAAAACAACCTCGCGCAGCGCATCTCGACGATCAGCGGCGTCGCGCAGGTGCAGGTCTACGGGTCGCAGAAATACGCGGTGCGCATCCAGCTGGACCCGAACGCGCTCGCCACGCGCGGCATCGCGCTCACCGACGTCGAGCAGGCCGTCGGCAACGCGAACGTGAACATCCCCACCGGCACGCTGTACGGCAGCCAGCGCGCGACGTCGGTGATGGCCACCGGCCAGCTCAACGATGCGAAGGAGTACGCACCGCTGATCGTCGCGTACCGCAACGGCGCCGCGGTCCGGCTGAACCAGATCGGGCGCGTGTTCGACAGCGTGCAGAACGACAAGGTCGCGGCCTGGTACAACGGCACGCGGGGCGTCGTGCTCGCGATCAGCCGGCAGCCGGGGACGAACACGATCGAGGTCGTCGACGCGATCAGGAACATCCTGCCGTCGTTCCAGGCGCAGCTGCCGCCGTCGGTGCAGCTCTCGATCCTGTACGACCGCTCCGAGTCGATCCGCGAGTCGGTCCGCGACGTGCAGTTCACGCTGCTGCTCGCGCTGGCACTCGTGATCGGCGTGATCTTCGTGTTCCTGCGCAGCGTCAGCGCGACCGTGATCCCGAGCCTCGCGCTGCCGATGTCGATCATCGGCACGTTCTCGGCGATGTACCTGCTGGGCTACAGCCTCGACAACCTGTCGCTGATGGCGCTGACGCTTTGCGTCGGGTTCGTCGTCGACGACGCGATCGTCGTGCTCGAGAACGTCACGCGGCACATGGAAATGGGCAAGTCGCGCCTGCAGGCCACGCTCGATGGCACGAAGGAGATCGGCTTCACGATCGTGTCGATGACGACGTCGCTCGTCGCCGTGTTCATCCCGGTGCTGCTGATGGGCGGCATTCTCGGGCGGCTTCTGCACGAATTCGCGGTCACGATCATCGTCGCGGTGCTGTTGTCGGGCTTCGTGTCGCTGACGCTCACGCCGCTTTTGTGCAGCCGGATGCTGAAGGTCGAGCGCAAGGAGGATCACGGCAGGATCTTCGCGGCGAACGAGCGGGTGTTCCAGGCGGTGCTCGCCGCGTACCGGCACAGCCTGCAATGGGCGCTGCATCACCGGCGGTTCACGATGCTCGTGTTCGCCGCGATCTTCGCCGGCACCGCCTTCCTGTTCTCGTGGATGCCGAAGGGCTTCCTGCCGAGCGACGACGTGGGCCAGCTCTTCGTGATCACCGAAGCGGCGCAGGACATCTCGTTCGACGCGATGAAGAACCTGCAGCAGCAGGTGGCGGCGATCATCCGGGAGAATCCGCACGTCGAGAACGTGATGTCGTTCGCGGGCGCCGGCGGGCCGAGCTCGTCGCTCAACAACGGGCGGCTGTTCGTGACGCTGAAGCCGCGCGACGAGCGTCCGAAGGCCGACGAGATCGTGCAGGAGCTGCGGCCCGCGCTGCGCAACATCCCCGGCATCAACGCGTACGTGCAGAACATCCCGACGATCCGCGTCGGCGGGCGCCTGTCCAAGAGCCAGTACCAGTACACGGTGCAGGCCCCGGACACCGAGGAGCTCTACAAGTGGGCGCCGAAGCTCGAGGCGAAGATCCGCACGCTCCCGGGCCTTCAGAACGTCACCACCGACCTCCAGATCACGCAGCCGCAGATCACCGTCGAGATCGACCGCAACAAGGCGTCGGCGCTCGGCGTTTCCGCGCAGACGATCGAGAACACGCTCTACGACGCGTACGGCGCGCGCCAGGTGTCGACGATCTTCGCGCCGACCGATCAATACTGGGTCGTGATGGAGCTCGAGCCGCGCTACCAGACCGACCCGTCGGTGCTGTCGCTGCTCTACGTGCGCTCGAGCAGCGGAGCGCTGGTGCCGCTCAATGCGGTGGCGACGCTCGCGCCGACCGTCGGCCCGCTCGCGATCAACCACCAGGGCCAGCTGCCGGCGGTCACGATCTCGTTCGACGTGGCGCCGGGCGTCGCGCTGTCGCAGGCGATCGACGAGATCAATGCCGCCACCGCCGAGATGCAGCTGCCGCAATCGGTGATCGGCACGTTCCAGGGAACGGCGCAGGCGTTCCAGGCGTCGCTGCGCGGGATGGGGATCCTGCTCGTGCTCGCGATCTTCATCATCTACCTCGTGCTCGGCATCCTCTACGAGAGCTTCATCCACCCGGTGACGATCCTCTCGGGCCTGCCCACCGCCGGCTTCGGCGCGCTCGTCACGCTGATCGCATTCGGCAGCGATCTCAACATGTACGCGTTCGTCGGGATCATCATGCTGATCGGCATCGTCAAGAAGAACGCGATCCTGATGATCGACTTCGCGATCGAGGGCCAGCGCCGCGAGGGGATGGATGCCGAGCACGCGATCTTCCAGGCGTGCATGACGCGCTTCCGCCCGATCATGATGACGACGATGGCCGCGCTGATGGGCAGCCTGCCGATCGCGCTCGCGCTCGGGGCCGGCGGCGACTCGCGGCAGCCGCTCGGGCTCGCCGTCGTCGGCGGCCTCGTCGTGTCGCAATTGCTTACGCTCTACATCACACCGGTCGTCTACCTGTACTTCGAGCAGTTCCGCGCGTGGGTGGCGTCGCGGCGGCCGCGTGCCGAAGCGCTGCACCCGCCGCCCGCCCACGCCGATTGACGCGTTTGCTATGCTCCGGCGCGTTCGCGTCGGCGCGGAGTGCTCACCATGAAAGATGCATCGATCCCGGTCACGCTGATCGCCGTGGGCCTTGGCTGGCTGCTATGGGAATTGCGGCTGTTCCCCGACGTCGACTGGATCATCTCGCTCGGATTCATCGCCGCGGGCATCGCCGTCATGGTGATCGACGGCATCAACAAGAACTCCGTCGTCATCGGCCCGTTCCTGATCGCGATCGGCCTTGCATGGCTGGTGCACGACCGCTATGGCACGCACTGGCGTTACATCATCCCGTTCATGCTCGTGTTGCTCGGCCTTCTGATGCTGATCGCGCGCGGCGAGCGAATCCGCGAGCGCCGCGGGCGCAATCCCGGCGATTAGGCTGCGGCCGCGAGCGCCGCCTCGAGCGACGGCAGGTAAGCGGTCAGTTCCCACGCCCGCGCGCGGTCGAGGCATGCCGCAAGCGCCGCTGGATCGGGCTCGCCGCGGCCGGCGCCGGCCAGCGCGCGCGCACGCGCAACCAGCAGCTCGACGACCGGCAGCGGCTCGTCGTGCATTGCACGCTCGAGCAGATCGGCGTAGCGGTCGACGCTCGCCCATTCGCGCGCGTCGAGCAGCGCGTCGATGCCCCAGTGATAGAACGCGAGATGGCAATGCGCGACGCATTCCTCGCTCAGCAACCGCTCCCCCTCCGCGAGCGCCGCGCGGCGCTCGTCGCCGCTCGCCGCGAGGCGCGCCTTTGCACCCAGCACCAGCGGTCCCGCGAAGCGCGGGCCGACATCGTTGCTGCGCGACCATGCCTGCTCGAGGCAGGCGCGCGCCACGTCGCTCTTGCCCTCGTGCGCGCGCACGAGGGCAAGGCCGGTGTACAGGATCACTTCGAAACGGCGCGCGGCGACCGTGCGCGCGAGCGCGATCCCGCGCGCCAGCGGCTCGGCCGCGTCGGCGTAGCGCCCGCAGTAAGCGAGCACGAAGCCGGCCGCTTCATCGCACATCGTTTCGGCGAAGCGATCGCGCAGATCGTGCGCGAGGCGCCGCGCCCCGCGAAACTGCGCCAGCGCACTGTCGATGCGCCCGAACAGCGCGTCGACGATCGCGACCATGCACCGATTCATCGGCATCAATCGCGTAAGGCCCGCGCGCTCGCAGATGTCGAGGCAGCGTCGAAACGCGGACTGTGCCGAACGCATCTGTCCTTGCGCATACAAGGCATCGGCGACGCCTGACAGCGCCTGCGCCTCGCATTCCGCGTCGCCGGCCTGCTGCGCCAGGGCAAGCGCACGCTCGTGGTGCCGGCGGCACTCGCCGGCCGCACCTGCCGAAAAGTGCAGGCTGCCGCGCAGGTAGGCGATGCGCGCGAGGTGAGCGGTGAGACAGGCGCGATTGGCGCTTTCCTCGGCCGCGTCGAGCGCCGCGAGTCCCTTCGCGATCGCGCTTTGCATCCGATGCCCGGATGCGACGCCGATCCACGCCGCCGCGCGCTCGCGATCGTCGGCGGCGTCGTCGAGCGCCGACTCGAACGCACCGATCGATTCGGCGGCATTGCCATGCCGCGCGTGCAGCTCGCCCGCGAGCGCGGCCAGGCCGAAGCGCGCCGCGGCGCCGGACGGAAGCTGTCGCCCGCGGGTCACGAGCGCGAGCGCCGCCTCGGTCCGCATCGCGTTCGCCTCGGCGCGCGCCGCCGCCAGATACGCGTCCGCCGCGCGCGGATCCTCGGCACGGTCGAGATGCTCGGCGCAAAGCGCCGGATCGCGTCCCTCGTACCAGAGCGCCGCCTTGTGGTGGAGTTCGCGGCGCGACGCGTGCAGCAGCGACGCATAGGCGCTGTCGCGGATCAGCGCGTGCGTGAACATCATTTCATCGCCATGGTCGTCGCCACGCAGCAGATCGCGCGCGACCGGCACCGACGGAACGTAGCCGGGATCGCCGACCAGATGGCGAAGCAGGTCGAGCGGAAAGCGCTGCCCGACAACGGCAGCCGCCTGGAGCGCTGACTTGTCGTTGGCCGGAAGCCGGTCGAGGCGCGCGAGCACGGCGGTCTGGATCGTCGGCGGAACCGCGTCCTCGTCGGTGTCGCTGCGCAGGAGCTGCATCAGGAACAGCGGATTGCCCTGCGCCCGCGTGACGCAGCGCTCGGCGAGATCCGGTGCGACGGCAAGATGCGCGCGCGCAAGCGCAAGCGCATCGCCGCGCGCAAGCGGGGGGAGATCGAACCGGATCACTTCGGACTCACGCCACCCCTCGCCGACGGGGTCGCCATCGCGCCGCGTCGTCAATGCGAGCACCACCGGCGCGCGTCCCGTCGCGCCGGCGAGCGCATGCAGGCATGCCAGCACCCATTCGGATGCCCAATGCACGTCCTCGACCAGCAGCACGGCAGGACGCTCGCTCGCCGCGGTTTCGGCGAGCTGCACGAGCGCACGCAGCTTGCCGCTGCGATGCGCCCCGTCGTCCATCGCCTCGTAGAGACTGTCCGGACGCTGCGGAATCAGCAGCAAATCGGCGAGCCACGGCTCATCGTCGCCGCGGACGCGTGAGGAAACGATCGCCCGGTCCAGTGCCGTGCGCCGTACGGCGGCGGCCGCCGCCGCGGGCGCGTCGAGCAGGCTGCATGCGAGCGCATGAATCGCATCCTGTCCGCTCGCCGCGCCGAAATCGAGCACGGTGGCGGCATGGCAACGTGCGCCTGCGGCGCGCGCGTCCGCGAGCAGCGCCTCGGCGAGCCGCGTCTTGCCCATGCCGGGGTCGGCGCGCAGCAGCACGACGGCGCCCCTGCGCTCGCTCGACGCACGCGCAAGCAGGCCGGCGAAGCGCTGGCGTTCCGCATCACGACCGACAAGGGGCTGCGCGTCGCGCGCACCCGCCTGGACGCCGGCGAGCTTCCACGCGCGAATGCCGCCCGGCAGGCCGCGAATGGTGACGCAACCGAGCGGCTCCATGTGCGCGAACGCCGATCCCGCCTGCGCGACGCCTTCCGAAACCACCGTTTCGCCGGACGACGCAAGGTCGGTCAGGCGCGAGGCGAGATTGACCGCGTCGCCGGTGACCGTGTAATTGCGATGCGCGGCGCTGCCGGTCGCCGCCGCGATCACCTCGCCGTTCGCGATGCCGATGTGCGTGCCGAACGCGCGCCCGGATTCGCGCGGCAGGCGCGCCACGGCATCGTGGATCGCGATGGCCGCGTGGAGCGCACGCTCGACGTCGTTGCCGTACGCGACCGGTGCGCCGAACACGCCCATGACCGCGTCGCCGATGTGCTTGTCGATCGTGCCGCCGAACCGCGCGATGATGCCGTCGACGAGATCGAAGAAAACGGTCAGCAGCGCATGCGTCCGCTCGGGATCCTGCGTGCTGGAAAGGCGCGTGTAGCCCGCGAGGTCCGCGAACAGCACGGCCACCTGGCGACGCTCGCCCGCCGGGAGTGCCACCGCAGGCGGCGGGACGGCGTCATCGACACGCGCGCCGCAGTTCGCGCAGAAGCGCGCGTTCGGCGGCAGCTCGGCGGCGCACTGATGGCAGTTCGGCACGATAAGCTCGAGTTTCGGGAAGCATTGTGCCGCAGATGAAGAACGCACCGCGCTGACACGAGGCTCCTCAACAGCCGGTCGCGAGCGGCTTCAACCGCACGAGGTCCGGCTCGACGCCGATTCCCGGCGCATCGCCGAGCACGACGATGCCGTCCCTCGGAACGAGCGGGCACACCTCTTCCCGCAACGGATTCGGGTTGGCGTCGACCTCGGCGTAGCTGTCCGCCGTGCCATGCGCGGCGAGCAGATGAAGGCTCGCCGCAAGGCCGATGCCGCCGCCCAGCCAGTGCGGGCAGCACGCCACGCCGCGGCTCGCCGCGTGCAGCGCGACATCGCGGCAGCGGGTGATGCCGCCCCACTTGCCGACGTCCGGTTGGACGACGGCGAGCCAGCCGCCGTCGATCGCCTCGCAGAACGCCGCGCGTCCGCGCAGGTTCTCGCCTGCAGCGAGCGGGATCGCGCTGGCTTTGGCGAGGCGCCGCCATGACGCCGCGGGCTCATCGGCGGCCAGCGGTTCCTCGATCCAGTGCGGCGCGAACGGCGCGAGCTCGGCGACGCGTGCAACCGCCTCCGCTTCCTCCCACGCCTGGTTGGCATCGGTCATGATCCGCGCGTCGTCGCCGAGTGCGTCACGCAGCGCACGCAGGTTGTCGACGTCGCGCTTCGACCCGAATCCCACCTTCAGCTTGAACGCGCCGTGGCCTTCCGCGCGCTTGCTCAGGGCGGTGGCGACCACGCCGTCGGGACCGAGGCCGCTCGCATACACGCTGACGTGCCCGCTCGTGCCGCCGAGCAGGCGCCACAGCGGCACGCCCGCCCGGCGCGCCGCCATGTCCCACAGCGCCTGGTCGATCGCAGCCGATACCTGGGCAAACGGCCCAGGCTCGCCACATTGCAACGCAAGGCGGCGCGTGCGCTCCTCGAGCAGCGCCGTCACGGCGGTGGGATCGCAGGGAGCGCCGCGGAGCAGCGGCGCGAAAATCGAGCGCGCAAGCCGCGCGCGATGCTCCGCGCCGACCTGCGGAAAGTTGGCGAACGATTCGCCCCAGCCCCACGCGCCGTCGCTCGCGACGACGCGGACGAACACCGCCGGCCGGCTGGTCATCGCGCCGAACGCGTTGGTCACGGGAACGTCGATGGGCGCGCGGAAAACGTGTGCTTCCACGGCGCTGATCACGGGCTCCATGCGGTCCTCCGGGGGCTGCCTGCGCGCGGCTGTTCGAATCCGGATGCGAACGTTATCATGCGCTCCGCGCCGAATGTGAGCGCATTCCAGGGATGCCATGTCCAGCGAGGATCGACGTGACACGCAGTCCCCCGGCGGCGGGCTGCGGATTGGCGAGCGCTTTTCGATGCGAGGCCGCCGCGCGCTCGTGACCGGCGGCAGCGTCAGCATCGGCCGGGTGATCGCACTTGCGTTCGCGGACGCCGGCGCCGACGTGGCCGTCCATCGATCGCTCGCCGCCGACACGGCGTTCGGGAAGCCGGACGCGGGCGCACGAACGGTGGAGGAAATCCACGCGCGCGGTGGCCGTGCCGCACTGATCGAGGCGGACTTCGAGCAGCCGGGCGAGGCGGCCCGCACCGTGCACGCGGCGGCGGATGCGCTGGGATTCGTGGACGTGCTCGTGATCTGCGCGTCGATCCAGTACCGCACGCCGTTCGACGAGGTCACCGCCGAACAGATCGAGCGGCAGATCCAGATCAACTTCCGCGCGTCGATCGAGCTGATGCAGGCGGCGCTGCCGGCGATGAAGGCCCGTGGATGGGGCCGGGTGCTGACCATCGGCAGCATCAACCAGACGCGCCCCGAGCCGGTGCTCGCCGTCTACGCCGCGCTGAAGAGCGCACAGCACAACCTCGCCATCAATCTCGCGCGGCAATACGCGCCGTTCGGTGTCACGGTGAACAACCTGTCTCCTGGCCTCATCGCTACCGAGCGAAATCGCTGGCGACGCGCGGACGCCGCGCAGTGGGCGGAGATCGAGCGCGAATCGAGCCCGATGGGCCGCGCGGGCACGCCCGAGGAGATCGCGGGCGCGGCGCTGCTGTTCTGCTCCGAGGCGGGCAGCTTCATCACCGGTGCCGACCTTCAGGTCACCGGCGGCCGCCATCTGTAGAAAGCGGCGAGCCGGTCAGACCAAGCCGGTGAATCGCGGCTCGGGCAACCCCGGAGTGCTCACGTGCAGGGCGAACAGCGCGCCGGCGTGCGGCTGCGCAGCGAGCTCGGCCTGCGAAAGCTTCTGGCGCGCAGTGGTCACGTACAGCGTGCGCAGGTCGGCACCGCCGAGCGTGCACGCGGTTACGCGCGTCGCCGGGATCGCGATCACGCGGTCGATGCGGCCGTCGGGCGTGATCCGCGCGACGCAGCCGCCCTCGTAGCGCGCGCTCCACAGGCAACCGTCAGCGTCGATCGCTGCGCCGTCCGGTCGCCCGGGCAGGATGTCGCGCTCGACGAGCACGCGCATGGCGCCGAGGGTTCCTTCGTCCGGGTCGAACGCGTAGGCGCGCAGCCGTCCGTCCGGGGTATCGGCGAAGTAGAGCGTGCGGTCGTCCGGGCTCCAGGCCAGAGCGTTGGGCACCGTCACGTCGCGCAGCACGCGCGCGCAGGCGAGGTCGCGCGTGATCCGATAGAGCGCACCCGTGGTCGCCGCGCCGTAGTCGCGCATGCTGCCTGTCCACAGACGGCCGCGCCGGTCACACCGGGTTTCATTGAGGCGATTGCCCAGCGACTCGGGTTCCGGCTGCACCAGCGGCGTCGGCGCACGCGCGTGGTCGAGATCGAATGCGCAGATGCCCGTGCGCATCGCGAGCAGCACGCGGGGACCCTGCGCGAGCGCGACCGCGCCGCACAGATCCGGCAGCGTCCATTGCAGCAGATGTCCCGTTGCCGGATCGAGCGCGCGCAACGCCGGAGCTCGAATGTCGACCCAGTAGAGTCGTTGCTCGCGCGTACACCAGACGGGAGACTCGCCGAGGACGTCGCTGCCCTCCGTCACCCGCTCGACAGCGGCCCCCGTCTCGAGCTTCCAGCCCATGGCCTCAGGTCGTCTCCCGCAGCACCAGCTCGAAGCCGAGATCGATCGCTTTCGCTTCGACGCTGCCGCCCGCGAGCCGGCGGCACAGCAGCGCGGCCGCGCGGCGTCCCATCTCGTAGCGCGGCATGCGCATCGTGCTCAGTGCCGGAACGCATTGCGACGCGATCTCCTGATCGTCCATGCCCGCGATCGCGATTGCCGCTGGCACCGCGAGTCGCCGGCGCTGGCATTCGAACAGCGCGCCAAGCGCGATCACATCGCTGGTACAGAACAGCGCATCGAGATCGGGCCGGCGCTCGAGCACCTCGGCCACACCCGTCGCGCCGCCCCGATAGCTCAGTTCGACTTCCGCCTCGAGGCGCGTGCCGTCGAGCAGCGCGTGGTCGCGCAATCCCGCCACGTAGCCCGAGTGCCGGTCCTGCACGCGGTCGATGTAGTCGCGCCCCTTCTGCCCGATGTAGGCGATCCTGCGGCGCCCGCTTGCGATCAATGCGTGCGTCATCGCGCGCGCCGCTTCGAAGTTCGAATAACCGACGACCATGTCGATCGGCGTCGCGGTGAGGTTGCCGGTCTCGACAACGGGGATGCGTGCCGCCGCGAGCATGCGTCGCGTGCCGAGCGTGTGCGTCGTGCCGGTCAGGTACATCGCGTCGGGTCGCCGGGTGAGCAAGGCGCTCACGAGCTCCTCTTCCTCCTGTGGCGAGAAGCCGCTGTCGGCGAGCAGCAGATGCAAGCCTTGCTGCTCGAGCACTTCCGACATCCCGCGCAGCACCTCGGCGACGATGGAGTGCGTCACGCTGGGAATCACTGCCGCCACGACACCGGAGCGCTGCGATTTGAGGCTGGCCGCGACGCGGTTCGGCACGTACCCCGTCGCCTCGATCGCCGCAATGACGCGCGCCCGCGTCTTCGCTGCGACCCTGTCGGGCTCGCGCAGCACGCGCGAC
>Ga0307409_100000779_pt1 | contig 14446 bp, 14 predicted proteins | sample 322Ometagenome_2_FD_203888 | JGI IMG/M metagenome (GOLD analysis project Ga0307409, IMG submission 203888) | Maize rhizosphere microbial communities from greenhouse at UC Davis, California, United States - 322HYB-O-2 | ecosystem: Host-associated > Plants > Roots > Rhizosphere > Soil | place... | reverse complement strand
ACGAGTCGCACCCACGATCGAATGCGCTCACGAGGCGCTTTTCCTGGAGATCGACATGAGCAGCTACGACACCCCGAACGCGGCGGAAACGTACTTCAACCAGAGCATCTTCGGGCACCTGTATGCGGCGATTGCCGGCGTGCCGCCGATGCCGCAGCGGCGCCGGCAGCCGCGCGAACGTGGAACGCCTGTCGCCCGCGCTGCGAAGGGCACTGCGACGCGGGGCCCCACGCTGCTCGAACGGCTCGACGCCTGGTTCTGGCGTCAGGAGCAAAAGGACCGCGAGGCGTATCTCGCTGGCTCCACCGACGTGTTCGACCTCGAGCGGCGCATCGACGCGATCGAGCGCGGCGTGGTCACTCGCCACGGCTGACACGGGCGGCGCTAGACCAGACCTTCGAGTACCTGCACGTCGACCGGCGTGCCCGGCTCCAGATTACCGGCCTCCACCGGCAGCACGATGAAGCAGTTCGCCTGCGCCATCGACGACAGAATGCCCGATCCCTGCTCGCCAGTCGTTCGCACCGAGTAACCGCCGGCGTCGTTCGTGGTGAGGATGCCGCGCTGGAACTCGGTACGTCCCGGCGCTTTGCGGATCGGGCTTGCGAGCGTCGCCTTGAACGCCGGCACCGGCGCGACGTCGCACCGTCCCTGTAACGTCAACAGCGCGTCGCGCACGAAGTTGTAGAACGTCACCATCACCGCCACCGGATTGCCGGGCAGGCCGAAGAAATGTGCGCTGCCGATGCGCCCGTACGCGAGCGGCCGTCCCGGCTTCATCGCGATCTTCCAGAACAGCACTTCACCGAGCTTGCCGAGCAGGTCGCGGACGTAGTCGGCTTCGCCGACTGAAACACCGCCGGACGTGATCACGACGTCGGCCGCTCCCGCGGCGGTGACAAAAGCCTGCTCGAGCGCCTGCGGGACGTCCGGCACGACACCCATGTCCAGGACGTCGCAGCCGAGCCGGGTCAGCATGCCGTATAGCGTGTAGCGGTTGCTGTCGTACACCTCGCCCGCGCCGAGCGCCTGGCCGATCGCGCGCAATTCGTCGCCGGTCGAGAAGAACGCGACGCGAAGCCTGCGATAGACGGTCGCCTCGGCGATGCCGAGCGACGCCAGCACGCCGATCTCGGCGGGGCGCACAGGGTGGCCGGCGCGAAGCACCGTCGTGCCGCGCTTGACGTCCTCGCCGGCGAAGCGCCGATTCTGGCCCGCCTTCGACACCGCGCCGGGCGCAATGCGCACGCCGTCCGCCGTGACGCTGGCGCGCTCCTGCATCACGACGGTGTCGGCGCCTGGCGGCATCACGCCGCCGGTGAAGATGCGCACCGCTTCGCCGCGCCCGAGCGCACCGGCGAATGGCTTTCCCGCGAACGATTCGCCGACGCGCCGCAGCGTCGTTCCGGCGGGATCCAGGTCGGCGAAGCGGACGGCCCAGCCGTCCATCGCGGAATTGTCGTGACCGGGCACGTCGATCGGCGACAAGACGTCCGTCGCGAGCACGCGTCCGAGCGCGGCCCGGATGTGCACGCGCTCGACCGCGGTGACGGGCGCGAGGAATTCTCGGATCAGCGCGCGTGCGCGCTCGACCGGCAACGAGTTCGGGTCGTAGTCGTCGGCGCAGGAAACGTCACGCAGCGTGCGGACGGGTTCCATCGGCAGACTGGCCGGCATTCGCGGCGAGTTCGGCCGCGGTGTTGATGTTGCGGAACGCCTCCGCTTCGTCGTCGAACGCCACTTCGGCGACGCGCAGCGTCGCGTACCACGCGTCGATCTTGCGGCCGCCGCGCTCGAGAAACGCCGCGAGATGCGGCAGCACGTCGCGGCGCACCAGCGAGAACACCGGATGCGGCTGCTCGAACGTGCGCGCGACGGCGAGATCGAGGGGCGCCGCGTCGAACGCGCGCGCAAGGCGCGCGACGAGATCCGCGGGCAGGAACGGCGAATCGCACGGACTCGTCGCGACGTACGGCGTAGCGGCGGCCGCCAGGCCTGCGTGCAACCCGGCGAGCGGACCCGCGTAATCGGGAATCGCATCGGCGACGACGGGGTAGCCGAATGCCGCATAGCGCTCGCGATTGCGGTTGGCGTTGATGACCAGCGCGCCGACCTGCGGCGCGAGACGCTCGATGACGTGCAAAACGAGCGCACGGCCATCGAGTTCGACGAGGCCCTTGTCGACGCTGCCCATCCGCCGGCCCTGGCCACCGGCGAACACGATGCCCGTGACGTCAGCCCGAAGGGCCGCCCCGAGGTCGGACAAGCCCTGAAGCGCGTCAGCGCGGAGGGTAGGCGAAGGATCCGGCGGGATCGTCATCGCTGTACTTTTCGTCAGCCCGCGGCGGCCGCGGCCGTGCGCGCCGGCGCGCGAAAGCGCTCGGCGCCGGTGAAGAGCAGGTAGTGGCGGTTGGTGGCGCGCCCGATCATCGTCATCCGTACTTTTTGCGCGATCTCGTAGCCCATCTGCGTGAGCCCGGAGCGCGACACGAGGAACGGAATGCGCATCTGGGCGGCCTTGATCACCATCTCGGAGGTGAGGCGTCCCGTCGTGTAGAAGATCTTGTCGGCGCCGTCCTCGCCGTCCAGCCACATCTGCCCGGCGATCGCGTCGACGGCGTTGTGGCGACCGACATCCTCGACGAACATCAGGATGTCCGCCTGTGCGCCGTGGTTGACGGCGAGCGCGCAGCCGTGCACGGCGCCGGCCTGCTTGTAGATCGTCTCGTGCACGCGCACCTTGTCGAGCAGGTCGTAGAGCGTCGCTTGCGTGAGTGTCGCGCCGGCCGGCAGCGTGACGTTGTCGATGTCCTCCATCAGGTCGCCGAACACCGTCCCTTGCCCGCAACCGCTGGTCTTCGTGCGCTTTGCCGTCTTCGCGGCGAGATCGGCGAGGCCGTGGCGCGTCTTGACGGCGACCGAGTTGGTTTCCCAGTCGACCTGCACGGCGACGATGTCGTCGAGCTCGCGCACGAGCCGCTGGTTGCGCAAGTAGCCGATCGCCAGTGCCTCGGGCGCTGCGCCGAGCGTCATCAGCGTCAGGATCTCCTGCTTGTCGACATACAGCGTGAGCGGATGCTCGCCGGCGATGGGCACGTCACGCACCGCGCCGTGCTCATCGACGGCGGTAACGTCGAACGTCGCGGGCCGTGCCGCGTGCGTGAGGAGAATCTCAGGACCCGTTCGCACGATGGACGCAAACGCGACGGGGGCGCTAGCCACCGATGTACGACATCTCGATCCGCGAGGGCTTCGACGTGTTCGCCGTGCGGATCTCGGAATAGCGATCGGCGCGCCGCTGCCAGATTGCGGCGATGGCGTTGGCGATCTGCGCATCCGAATACGTCTCGCGCAACAGCGCGCGCAGGTCGTAGCCGGCGTCGGCGAACAGGCACGTGTACAGCTTGCCGTCGGTCGCGAGACGCGCGCGCGTGCAATCGCGGCAGAACGCCTGCGTCACCGATGCGATGACGCCGATCTCGTGCCCGTTGTCGCGATAGCGCCAGCGCTGCGCGACTTCGCCCGTGTAGTTCGGGTCGACCGGCTCGAGCGGGAACGCATCGCCGATGGCCGCGACGATCTCCGCCGCCGGGACGACGTGATCCATCCGCCAGCCGTTCGTGTGGCCGACGTCCATGTATTCGATGAACCGGACGATGTGGCCGCTGTCGCGGAAATGGCGGGCGAGCGGGACGATCGCGTGCTCGTTCATGCCGCGCTTGATCACCGCGTTGATCTTGATCGGCGCGAGTCCGGCCGCCGCCGCGGCGTCGATGCCTTCGAGCACGCGCGCGACCGGAAAGTCGACGTCGTTCATCGCCCGGAACGTGCGGTCGTCGAGCGCGTCGAGGCTGACCGTCACGCGTGCGAGCCCGGCGTCGCGCAGCGCGCGCGCCTTTTTTGCGAGCAGCGCCCCATTCGTCGTCAGCGTGAGGTCGACGCCGTCGTGCGCCGCGAGCATGCCGACCAGCCGCTCGAGATTGCGCCGCAGCAGCGGCTCGCCGCCGGTGAGGCGGATCTTGCGCACGCCGAGCCGCACGAAAATGCCGGCCACGCGCGCGATCTCCTCGAACGTCAACAGCGCCCTGTGCGGCAGGAACGGGAAATCGCGGCCGTAGACGTCCTTCGGCATGCAATACACGCAGCGGAAGTTGCAGCGGTCCGTGACCGAGATGCGCAGGTCCTGGAGAAGCCGGTGACGCGTATCGGCGGGGAACGCCTCAAAGGCCGGCGCCGCGTCCAGCGCCGCGGCGCGCACGAACGCCTCGCGCGCGTCCAGCGCATCCATTGCGGACGCGGCGCGAAGGTCGGTGAGCGGAATCACGGAGGCCATTGGAGCGGTCAAATCGCGTGCTGTCTGCGGTCCATGTTAGCAGAGCGACGAAGGTCGATCGGTGCGCGAGGGTATGATCGGCCATGCCGTTCGTTTGTTCGGTCGAACGTGCGATAAAAGGAGGGAGATGAGGCCGCAGACCAAGGCCATCGACGTGATCATGGAGCGGGTGCCGCTCGCGAACCGGTGGGTCAGCGAACGCTGGCAGCCGGCGGCAGTCGAAGTCGTCGAGCCCCGCGCCGGCGCGCCCGCGCCGCGAGATCTCGTACCGGGAACCTGCGAGACGGTGCCGGCGGACGCGAGCGGCAATCGCTGGCGCTGCAAGGGATTCGAGCTCGAGTTGCATCCGACGGAGGCCGAAGGCTATTTCCTCAACATCACCGCGCCCGAACCGCGCGTGTTCGTGATGTGGCGCATGTTCGACGACGGCGGCATGCCGCCCGCCCGGCCGGTGCTGGCGACGCTCTCCTACAACGAGGCCAGCCGGTTCATGGACGCAAGCGAGCAGGTGGACGGCGCGCCGATGCCGCCCGACGTCGCCGAATGGATGCGCGCGTTCGTCGCGGAGCACTACAAGCCGGAACCGCGCAGGAAGCGCAAACGCAACGATCCGGTCGGCGACGCCGCCGCCGGCAAGGCATCGCGCAGCTGAGGAACGCAAGCGGCGCGCAACCGATGAAGCCATGACCCACCGTTCGACCGACGACAAGGGTTTCTCGCTGCGCCGCTGGTCGCAGCGCAAGGCAGCCGCGCGCGCCGCGCCTCGCGCGGACGCCGAGCGTGGCGAGACGGCGCCGGCCGCAAAACCTTCCGCAAGCGTGGCGACGGTCCCGGCCACGCCGGTCGAAGAGCGGGTCATCGGTGCGCAGGTCGATGCCTCTTCGCCGGCGAACTCGCACGATGCGCCCATGCGCGCCGCGGTGTCTCCGCCGGCGCCTGCGTTGCCCTCGCTCGATTCCCTTTGCATCGACTCGGATTTCACGGGATTCATGCAGCCCGGCGTCGACGAATCGCTCAAGCGCGGCGCGCTGAAGAAGCTTTTCAGCGACCCGCGCTTCAACGTGATGGACGGGCTCGACGTCTACATCGACGATTACTCGAAGCCCGACCCGATCGACCCGGCGATCGTCCGCACGCTGGCGCAGGCGCGCTACATCTTCAATCCGCCGGCGACGCGCGTGACGGCCGAAGGGTACGTCGAGGATATTCCCGAGGAAGAGCTTCGCGCCGCGCGCGCTGACGAATCCGAAGCCGCCGACGGATCGGACGTCGCCGGGCAGGACACCGCGGCGGCGCTGCCGGGTGTGCAGCCGACGGACGATGCCGTCCCGTCCATCGCGCAACAGCAGGACGATGCCGTGCCGTCGATCGCGCGGCGGCAGGTCGACTCCGTGTCGTCCGTCGCGCAGCCGCAGGACGATGAAATGCCCGCCACGAAAGCGAGACCCGAAGCCGCATGATCGCCGACAAGACGCTCGCCCTTTGCACGTGCAACGGCACGATGCCGCTCGACCGCGAGGCACTCGCCCAGGCGGGCGTCGACGTGCCGCACGTGCACACGGCGATGTGCCAGCGCGATCTCGCGCGGTTCAAGGCCGACGCAGGCGGCGACATGCTCGTCGCCTGCACCCAGGAGCGCCGGCTGCTCGGCGAGATCGCCGAGGAATCCGGCAGCGTCGCGACGATCCGTTTCGTGAACATTCGCGAAACCGCCGGCTGGTCGGCCGAGGCGCCGCACGCGACGCCGAAGATCGCCGCGCTGATCGCTGCCGCGGCGCTGCCGGATCCCGAGCCGGTGCCGAGCGTCACCTACGAATCGTCCGGCCAGTTGCTGATCGTCGGTCCGCTCGATGCCGCGCTGCGCTGGGCCGATGCACTCGCGCCGACGCTTTCGGTCACCGTGCTTGCGACGGAGCCGGCGCGCGATGTCGACTTGCCCGCTGCGCGCACGTTCCCGGTCCTCTCGGGACGGCTCGCCCGATTGAGCGGCTGGCTCGGTGCCTTCGACGCCGAGTGGACGCAGGAAAATCCGATCGACCTCGATCTCTGCACGCGCTGCAACGCCTGCGTTACCGCGTGTCCCGAGCATGCGATCTCGTGGAATTTCCAGGTCGACCTCGACCGCTGCAAGGATCACCGCGCGTGCGTCACCGCGTGCGGCGCGATCGGCGCGATCGACTTCGACCGGCGCGACACGGCGCGCAGCGCCCGCTTCGATGCGGTGCTCGATTTGCAGTCCGAGCGCGCGTTCAAGCAGCATCAGCCGCCGCAGGGTTATTTCGCGCCCGGCGCCGATCCGCTCGCGCAGGCCAAGGTGGCCGCCGAACTCGCGCTTTCGATCGGCGAGTTCGAAAAGCCGAAATACTTCGCGTACAAGCCGTCGATCTGCGCGCACAGCCGCTCGCGGAAGCGCGGCTGCACGCAGTGCATCGACGTCTGCTCGACGCTCGCGATCCGTCCGGACGGCGATCACGTGGCGGTCGAGCCGCATCTCTGCATGGGCTGCGGCGCCTGCACGACGGTGTGCCCGTCGGGCGCGATCACCTACGCTTTCCCCACGGCGGCCGACCTGGGCACGCGCATGCGGACGTTGCTCGGCACGTTCGAGCGCGCCGGCGGGCGCGATGCGGGCCTGCTGTTGCATGCGGCCGAAGCCGAGCCCGTAATCGCGGCGCTCGCGCGCCATGGCCGCGGGTTGCCGGCGCGCATCCTGCCCATGGACGTCCACCACGTCGCTTCCGTCGGCATCGACCTGTGGCTCGCCGCGCTCGCGTGGGGCGCGGCCGGCGTCGCCGTGCTTGCGACGGGCCGCGAGGCGCCGCAATACCTCGATGCTCTCCGGTTCCAGATGTCGATCGCGCAGACGATCGCCAACGCGCTCGGCTACCAGGGCGAGCATTTTCGCCTGATCGACGCGAGCGCCGCCGATGCCGGCGCGACTTTGTGGGGCTGGCAGCCCGCGTTGCCGCCGCGTATCGCGGCCACGTTCGCCGCGACGACCGACAAGCGGCGAACGCTCGCATTCGCCTTCGATCACCTCGCGCAGCATGCGCCCGTCCCGCGACGTACGATTCCGCTGGTCGCGGGGGCGCCGTTCGGCGCGATCGCGGTGGACCGCGATCGGTGCACGATGTGCCTCGCCTGCGTGGCGTCGTGCCCCGAGGCGGCGCTGCTCGACAATCCGGAGACGCCGCAGCTTCGCTTCATCGAAAGCAACTGCGTCCAGTGTGGTCTTTGCGCCAGCACATGTCCGGAGCACGCGATCGCGCTGGTGCCGCGGCTCGAGCTGACGCCGGAGGCGCGCGCGCCCCGCGTGCTGAACGAGGCGGTGATGTTCAATTGCACGCGCTGCGGCAAGCCGATGGGCACCGAGAAGCTGGTGCTCGCGATGGTCGAGCGTCTGCGCACGCATTCGATGTTCGCGGGCGAGGACAGCCTGGCGCGGCTGCGCATGTGCGCGGATTGCCGGGTCGTCGATCTGATGACGAACGAGCGGACGGTGGACATCAGGAGCCTATGAAAGCCCCTCCTTCCGCGTCCCCGGGCTCCTCGCCCGAGGCGCGCTCCTCCACCGCCACTCATGCCGCGTCCCGCATCGCGATTCCCTACCCGCTGACCCCCGAGGACCGCGGCCGCGCCGATTTCTACGCGCTGCTCGCGCGCCTTTACGCGCGTGCACCCGACCGGCCGCTGCTGCAGGCGATCGCGCAGGCACCCGCACTCGAGGGCGACGCGCCGATCGCCGCATCGTGGCAGCGGCTTACGGCGGCGAGCGGCGTGATGGACGCCGACGCGGCCGAGCAGGAATACACGGACCTGTTCATCGGCGTCGGCAAGTCCGAGGTGAACCTCCACGGGTCGCACTGGCTCGTGGGCGCCATGATGGAGCGCCCGCTCGCCGAGTTGCGCGCCGAGCTCGCAACGCTCGGGCTTGGCCGGCGCGCCGGCGTGACGATGCTGGAGGACCATCTGTCCGCGCTGTTCGAGACGATGCGGCTGCTGATCGCCGGCGGCGACAGGAGCGCGCCCGTCCCCATTGCGACGCAGCGCGGATTTTTCGAGCGCCACATCGGCCCCTGGGCGTTTTCATGCTGCATCGCAATAAGGGAAACGACTATTGCCAACTACTACGCTCGCGTAGCAGAATTCACGGAAGAATTCATGGCGCTGGACCGCGACGCACTCGCCATGGACTAGTCACATGCGTTCGGAACCTGTTTTTGGAGGAGCACCATGAGCGATCCATCGCATCGCGCCCCCGCCGGCGCGCAGCCGCGTGCCGCACGTACACCCGACACGAATCGCCGCCGCTTCCTGATGTTCGGCGCGGGCGCCGCAAGCGCCGCGGCCGCCGCGCCCCTCGTTGCAGCAACGCCCGGCGCCGTGATCGCCGAGCCGGTCGTGCAACCCGAAGCGAAGGGTTACTCGGAAACGCAGCACGTGCGCGACTACTACGCCACCGCGCGCATCTGACGGCATGACTCGCGTGCGGCGGGTGTTTGCTTCGGCAGGTCGGGGCTAATCTCAAGTCTTCAGCAGGAGAAAGAATCATGCTGCTCTCGCGCAAATCCGATTCCGCCCGCGTCGCCGGACCGCGGCTCGCCCGTGCGATGGGCTCGAGAATCGCGACGATGGATCGCCGCGCATTCCTGAAGCGCTCGGGCCTCGTCGCGGGGGCGGGCGCGTTCGCGAGCCAGCTGCCCTACGGCACGATGGGCAAGGCCGAAGCCGCCGACGAAGCCTCCAACGTCAAGACCGAAGTCCATCGCACCATCTGCACGCACTGCTCGGTGGGCTGCGCGATCGACGCGGTCGTCGAGAACGGCGTATGGACGCGGCAGGAGCCGGTGTTCGACTCGCCGCTCAACATGGGCGCGCACTGCGCGAAGGGTGCGTCGATCCGCGAGCACGGTCACGGCGAGCATCGCCTGAAGAGCCCGATGAAGCTCGTGAACGGCAAGTACCAGAAGATCACCTGGGAGCAGGCGATCAACGAGCTCGGCGACAAGCTGCTCGCGATCAAGAAGGAGTCGGGACCCGACGCCGTGTTCTGGATCGGCAGCTCGAAGCACAGCAACGAGCAGTCGTACCTGCTGCGCAAGTTCGTGTCGTTCTTCGGCACGAACAACATGGACCACCAGGCGCGCATCTGCCACTCGACCACCGTGTCCGGCGTCGCGAACACGTGGGGCTACGGCGCGATGACCAACTCGTACAACGACATGCAGAACACCAAGTGTGCGTTGTACATCGGGTCGAACGCCGCCGAGGCGCATCCAGTGTCGATGTTGCACATGCTGCACGCGAAGGAGACCGGCGCGAAGATGATCGTCGCCGATCCGCGCTTCACGCGCACGGCGGCAAAGGCCGACTACTACGTCCGCTTCCGCTCGGGAACCGACGTCGCGCTGCTGTTCGGCGTGCTGTGGCACATCTTCAAGAACAACTGGCAGGACGACAAGTACATCCACGACCGCGTCTACGGCATGGACAAGGTCAAGGAAGACGTCATGGCGAAGTGGTCGCCGGACAAGGTCGAGGAGGTGACCGGCGTGCCGGAGGCGCAGGTGTACAAGATCGCCGAGATGATGGCGAAGAACCGGCCATCGACGCTGGTCTGGTGCATGGGTCAGACGCAGCACTCGATCGGCAACGCGTTCGTCCGCGCGTCGTGCATCGTGCAGCTTGCACTCGGCAACATCGGCGTGTCGGGCGGCGGCGCCAACATCTTCCGCGGTCACGACAACGTGCAGGGCGCCACCGACATTGGCCCGAATCCCGACTCGCTGCCGGGGTACTACGGCGTATCGGCGGGCGCATGGAAGCATTTCGCGGCCGTCTGGGGCGTCGATTACGACTGGATCCTGAAGCAGTTCGCGTCGCAGGCGATGATGGAGAAGTCGGGCATGACGGTGTCGCGGTGGATCGACGGCGTGCTCGAGAAGAACGAGCTGATCGACCAGGACAGCAACCTGCGCGCCTGCGTCTACTGGGGACACGCGCCGAACAGCCAGTCGCGCGGCAAGGAGATGGTCGAGGCGATGAAGAAGCTCGACGTCCTTGCCGTGATCGATCCCTATCCGTCCGCGACGGCGGCGATGGCCGCGATGGTGCGCAAGGACGGCGTCTACCTGCTGCCGGCTGCCACGCAGCTCGAGACGTCGGGCAGCGTCACCGCATCGAACCGCTCGCTGCAGTGGCGCGAGCGCGTGATCCGGCCGCTGTTCGAGTCGCAGACCGACCACGCGATCATGTACGCGCTCGCCAAGAAGTTCGGCTTCGGCCCGGAGTTCGTCAAGAACTACGAGCTGTGGAAGCCCGACGGCGACGCGAAGTTCGAGGAGCCGACGCCCGAATCGGTGCTGAAGGAAGTCAACCGCGCGACGTGGACGATCGGCTACACGGGACAGTCCCCCGAGCGGCTCAAGCTCCACATGAAGAACATGCACACGTTCGATGTGAAGACGCTGCGCGCGAAGGGCGGCCCGTGCGACGGCGACTACTACGGCCTGCCGTGGCCCTGCTACGGCACGCCCGAGATCAAGCATCCCGGCTCGCCGAACCTGTACATGACGTCGCGCACGATGATGGACGGCGGCGGGTGCTTCCGCGCGAACTTCGGCGTCGAGCGCGACGGCGTGTCGCTGCTCGCCGAGGACGGCTCGTTCCCGAAGGGTTCGGAAATCACCACCGGCTATCCGGAATTCGACCACGTGCTGATGAAGAAGATCGGCTGGTGGGACGAGTTGACCGATGCCGAGAAGAAGGCCGCGGAAGGCAAGAACTGGAAGACCGACCTGCTGGGCGGCATCCAGCGCGTGACGATGAAGCACAACGTGCACTTCTGGGGCAACGCGAAGGCGCGCGCAGTCGTGTGGAACTTCCCCGACGGCGTCCCGCAGCACCGCGAGCCGCTCTACTCGCCGCGCCCGGATCTCGTCGCCAAGTACCCGACGCACGACGACAAGAAGGCGTTCTGGCGGCTGCCCACGCTGTACAAGAGCGTGCAGCAGGCGAACGTCGAGAACAAGATCGCGGAGAAGTTCCCGCTGATCCTGACGAGCGGCCGCCTCGTCGAGTACGAGGGCGGCGGCGACGAGACGCGCAGCAACCGCTGGCTCGCCGAGCTGCAGCAGGAGGGCTTCGTCGAGATCAACCCGTCGGACGCCAACGACCGCGGCGTGCGCAACGGCGAATACGTGTGGGTGAAGACGGCAACCGGCGCGCAGCTCAAGGCGAAAGCGCAGGTGACCGACCGCGTCGGCAAGGGCACGACGTTCATGCCGTTCCACTTCGCCGGCTGGTGGATGGGCAAGGACATGCTCGAGTTCTACCCCGAGGGCGCGGCGCCGATCATCCGCGGCGAGGCCGTCAACACCGCGACGACGTACGGCTACGATTCGGTGACGATGATGCAGGAAACGAAGACCACCCTTTGCCAAGTCGAAAAGTTCACCGCGTAAAGCGAGGATAGGACCATGGCCCGAATGAAATTCCTGTGCGATGCCGAGCGTTGCATCGAGTGCAACAGCTGCGTCACCGCGTGCAAGCAGGAGCACGAGATTCCATGGGGCGTCAATCGCCGCCGCGTCGTGACGCTGAACGACGGCGTGCCCGGCGAGCGCTCGATATCGGTCGCCTGCATGCACTGCTCGGATGCGCCGTGCATGGCCGTCTGCCCGGTCGACTGCTTCTACAAGACCGACGACGGCGTGGTCCTGCACGACAAGGACCTCTGCATCGGCTGCGGCTACTGCTTCTACGCGTGCCCGTTCGGCGCGCCGCAGTTCCCGCAGGCCGGCGCGTTCGGCGTGCGCGGCAAAATGGACAAGTGCACGTTCTGCGCGGGCGGACCTGAGCCCGATCGCTCCGCTGCGGAGTTCCAGAAGTACGGCCGCAACCGGCTCGCCGAAGGCAAGCTGCCCGCGTGCGCGGAAATGTGCTCGACGAAGGCGCTGCTCGGCGGCGACGGCGACGTGATCGCCAACATTTACCGTGATCGCGTCACGCACCGCGGCAAGGGCGGCGAGGTGTGGGGATGGGCGACCGCGTACAAGCTGCCGGCGCAAGGCGGGCAACCCGGCGCGGCGCCCGGTGGCGCACCTGGCGGCGCTCCCGGCGCGGCCCCCGCTGCGCCGCCTGCGGGAGGGACCAAATCGTGATCCACGTACGCACGCTGTCGCTGCTCGCGGCCGCGGCCGCGCTCACGCTCGCCGGCTGCGGCGAGCGCCCGCAGGTGATCAACTACAAACAGGGGAAGTATCAGGGCAAGCCCGACACGCCGGCTTATGCGAACGCGCCGTTCAACGGCAACCGGCAGCAGTACGAAAACACCATCAACACGCGCACGCAGGGCCAGAACGAGTACGTGCGGCTGCGTGATTGAGGACACGGTAATGACAGCATCGGCTTTCCGCAAGGCATTGGCATGGCTCGCGCTGGCCTGCCTCGCGTCTGTGGCCACCGCGCAGACGCCGAAGATGGGTCCCGACCAATCGCCGGCCACGAACCCGGTCGACGCGAGCTACGCGGCGCAACAGCAGAAGCAGCAGATCACGCAGCCGCTCAACAACCAGCCGGTGTGGTCCGAGGTGCGCTCCGGCTCGCCGCAGTTCACGAGCCTGCCCGGACGCGAGACCAACGTGCTGATCCAGCCGGAAGGGCAGACGTGGCGCGCGCTGCGCAACTCCCAGGTCTCCGTGTATGCGGGATGGGGGTTGGTGGCGATGGTGCTGATCATCGCGGCGTTCTATTTCTGGAAAGGCACGATGCAGTTGCATGAGCCGCCGACGGGGCGCCGCATCCGCCGGTTCACCAACTGGCAGATGGCGATCCACTGGACGACGGCGTACGCGTTCGTAACGCTCGCGATCACCGGCCTCATCATCGTATTCGGCAAGAACGTGCTGCTGCCGGTCATCGGCTACACGCTGTTCTCGTGGCTCGCCGTGCTGGCGAAGAATCTGCATAACTTCGTCGGGCCGCTGTTCTTCGTCTGCATCATCCTGCTTTTCTTCACGTTCGTGCGCGACAACGTGCCTCGGGCGTACGACTGGGCGTGGATCCGGCATTTCGGCGGCCTCGTCTCCGGCAAGGACGTGCCGTCGGGCAAGTTCAACGCCGGGGAGAAGCTCTGGTTCTGGGGCGGGCTGCTCGTGGCCGGGCTGATCGTCAGCGCAAGCGGCTTCATCCTCGACTTCCCGAACTTCAACCAGACGCGCAACACGATGCAGATCGCCAACATCGTGCACCTGGTCATCGCGTCGCTCTTCATGCTCGCCGCGCTCGGCCACATCTACATGGGCACGCTGGGCATGGCTGGCGCGTACGACGCGATGAGCAAGGGCTACGTCGACGAGACGTGGGCGAAGGAGCATCACCAGTACTGGTACAACGACATCAAGGCGGGCAAGGTTCCCACCGCTGCCGAGACTGAACCGGTGCCGCCGGTGGCGGCGCCGCGTCCTGCGGCGCGCTGACGGCCCCATTCGGAGGCATTCCATGCACACGACGATTCGGGCGCTTCTCGGCGCGGGACTGGTGGTGACTGCGTTCGGTGTCGCGGTGGCGAAGCTGCCGCCGCCGCCGCCGCTGACCGATGCGCAAAAGGCCGAAAAGTCCGCCAAGGACAAGGCGACCGCCGACGCGGCGAAGGCGGCGCTCGAGCGCGCCGAGGACAAGGCGGTCGCGAACTACCGCGCCAATCACAAGGGAGCGGCTGCGCCTGCCCCCGCAGCGACGACGGGCCAGGCGGGCGATAGCGGCGGCGGCAAGAACCTGTCGGCGCAGCCCGAGAAGGCTTCGAACGCGCACTCGCCGCCGAAGAAGTAGGCGAGCTCGCATCGCGACGCAAGTAGAGCTCGATCGCGCGGCGCGCGTGCGCCGCTAAAGCAATCCCTGGATCGGCAGCAGCGCCAGCAGATCGACCTTGAAGCCGCGGAGCCGGTCCTCGCCGGGCTCCGTCTCGTAGACGGTCGGCTTGCCGTCCTTGACGCTTCGCCAAACGACGTGCCGCGATTTTCCGTCGCCCTCGACGGCGAGGACGAAGCTGTTCGCTGGCGCTGCAATTGTCTGGAATCGCTTCGCGACCTGGCGCGCGAGCTCCGGGCTGTC
>Ga0307409_100000778_pt1 | contig 14449 bp, 11 predicted proteins | sample 322Ometagenome_2_FD_203888 | JGI IMG/M metagenome (GOLD analysis project Ga0307409, IMG submission 203888) | Maize rhizosphere microbial communities from greenhouse at UC Davis, California, United States - 322HYB-O-2 | ecosystem: Host-associated > Plants > Roots > Rhizosphere > Soil | place... | reverse complement strand
GCATCGATCACCTCCCAATTGCCAGCGCTACATATGAAGAACTCCGCCTTGGAAGCATCTGCATTAACCTTGAGCATGTAGGAGCTATTACCCTTGGAAAGCATTGGATAGCCATCCAGCTCATTGCGATCATTGTCGCCTCCTCCTGTGCTATGAATATCACCGAAATTCCCCCGAGCTTCCACCACCAATGTGACAGCCTCCGCGAGATCGAGATCGATCGTTTCCTCCAACACAATCCCGCCGCCGTAGAGGCCCTCGGATTTTGAAAGCGACCCATACAGACGCGACTTATGGCCCTTACCCGAACGGTCCTCCGCAGCATCAATCGCGTGCGTACGCTTGACTAGGGCTTGGTCCTTCCAATCCGCAATGAAGCCGCCTTGGAGCAAACGCTCCTTGCGATAGATTTCCCAGTAATCAGAGAAGTTGCCTGAGCTGTTACCCATTGCGTGGTTGTATGCACACTGGATGAGCGGGTGCTGCACTTGCAGCGGCTTCTTCTCCTCGCTCCGACAATAATCGAGGCAGACTGGGATGGGTGCATACATCGGCGCAAACAGATCCACATGCGATCGTTGTTGCGCTTCCCCGTAGTGGACCGGCCGGGATGGATCGCGCTGCTTGATCCACTTGGACATCTCTTGGAAATTGGTGCCGTCGCCCGACTCATATCCCATCGACCACATTACGATGCACGGGTGATTCTTGTCGCGCTCCAAGCAGTTCTTCATCCGGTCGAGGTAAGCCGGGCCCCATACCGGATCCTTCGCCAACGGATTCGAATCCGGCCCCGAGCCCAGACCACGAGAATTGATGTTCGCCTCGTCGACGACGTAAAAGCCCAACTCGTCGCAGAGTTCGTAGAAACGAGGATCGCTCGGGTAGCCTGAACAGTGGATCGCGTTGATGTTCGCCCGTTTCATCTGGAACAGGTCAGCCTCGAGATCCTTTTCGGTGAGATAGTGGCCGGTCCGCGGATGGTGTTCATGGCGGTTCACTCCCTTGAAAAGGATTGGCTTCCCATTGTGGAGAAACTGGCCGTTTTTAATCTCGTTGTGGCGGAAGCCTGTTTTCCCGGCGTAATAGGCAAGCGATTTACCGGCCTGGTCCGAAAGTGTAATGACGTAGGGGTAGAGAACCGGCGTTTCCGCACTCCATCCGGTAATGCCTTCGATGGGCCCGGCGGAAAGAGTGATCTCGCCAGTAGTGCCACCTCCGATCTCAACGGACTTCTCTCCGCTATACAGAGGAGTTTGGCCGTCAGGCTGCAAGATTTCCAGCTTCACCTTGGCCCCTGCCAAGGCGGTTCCTTCATTCGCCACAATGGCGGAAAACTTTAGCGAGCCTTTCGAATAGTCGGCCGTGAGGCCGGATTGTAGCCAGTGATCGCGGACATCGAGCATTGGCGAAGACCACAGATAGATATCGCGAAAGATGCCGCTCATTCGCCAAATGTCTTGGCCCTCCAAGTAGGAGCCATCGCAGTGTTGGTAGACCTCCACCGCAACGACGTTTTCACCATCCTTGAGTAGCTTCGTGATGTCGAATTCTGCAGTCGTGCGGGAATCCTCCGAATAGCCCGCCTTCTCGCCATTGATCCACAGGTAGAAGGCTGAATCGACGCCTTGAAAGGCAAGATGGACAGGCTGGCCCCTCCAATCGGCCGGTACGGTGAAGGTGCGGCGGTAGGAACCAACCGGGTTACGCTGGTCCTTGGGAAAGGTCGTGAAGTGAGCCGGAGGCTCAGCCATCACCGTCGGCGGATTGACTGCAAAGGGATATTGAGAGCCCGTGTACATCGGTACACCATATCCGTGCATCTGCCAGTTCGAGGGAACGGAAATGTCCTTCCACCCGGTAACATCGAAGCTTGGTTCGTAAAAATCCGCGGGACGCGCGTCTGGATTGCCAACGTGGTGGAATTTCCACGTTCCATTGAGAAGTTGGCACCACCGCGACTCCAAGCGCTTTCCCGCCAACGCCAACTCGCGATCCGGGAAAGGCATCGAGCTAGCTCGGGGTTCTTCCTTGTGAATGCGAAAAACTGCAGGGTTTTCCCAATCCGGAACTTGAGCGAGAGATCCAGTTGTCAGCAACAGGGAGAGAGGCAGAACTTTCATCGTGACGGGGGTTCCTGATCCAGCTTGGGAAAAGCAACAGCCTTGGCCAAGGGCAATCGGATCGAGAGCCAATCAACTTCTACATGGCGGATTCGCTGGTCGAGGACGCCCACTTGCAGCAGCGCCCGTTAGGCTACTTCCCCTGCTTGGTACCGAGGTCCGGCCAAAATTCATTCCTGAGCGGAATGCCTTTCAATTGGACGAAAAAAGGCGGGCGGAGAAAAATCTCCGCCCGCCTGAATGGAATTCAACAGGATCCGGCAATTAGCGACGACGACGGATCAGACCGAGCACACCCAGTGCGCCCAGCAGGGCCACCGACGGCTCCGGAATGATGGTGAACGTCGCGCCACCGGACGTCGTGAAGCGGTCGTTCGCGGTGACACCAGCGGTGACAACTGGACGGAAGAACGTGGTTTCATCCGCACTAGCCGCAGCGTAACTGTACGTTTGGCCAGCGTTTGCTGCCGGCAGCGTCCAGTCACTTCCCGAGGTAATGCCAAAGATTTGACCCCCTGCCAAGGTGGTGGACGAGGTCGTCAGACCCGGCAGCCAGATGAGGGCGAAGTTCTTGCCCTGGAACGTACCCGCCAGGTTATCGAAGTCGGTAAGGGTTCCGACAAGAGATCCGGCACTGCTAACGGCCGTACGACCCACAACCAAGTCGCCACCAAACGTTGAATTGAGGGTGAGGCCAGCTTGGGCAGGCGTAAGGCCGGGATTATTGGCGGCAGTCAAGTCTCCTGAGAGAGCCGCATTCCCGAAGAAACCGTCACCATTCGTGTCCACCACAAAGAGGATGAGGGATCCCGCCGGGGCATTGGCGGCACCGATCCCGCTCAATGCGGTTCCAGAAATCGAAATCGCAGCGTTCGAAACCGAAAGGCTCGCAAGGCCAACCGTTGCTGCAAGAAGGATAGACTTCATATCTAGTTTTATTTTTATTTCAGGGGTTAGCAAATCAGAATCAGAGAGTGCTATAAGGAAGAGGGCTCACAGCATGCACAGTGCCTGCGGCACCAGCGGCACGACGGATCACAAAAGCACGACCCGCCTTGAGGACCTTATTGGCATCCTGAAGTCCAGCGCCAACATCGTCGTTGTCATACCAACCAGGACCGGCTTCTTCAGCTCCACCGTAGTAGAAATAGGCCTTGCTCGCAGGTTTGTTGAAAGCAGCTGCGGCCTCGTTGTAAACGAACAGAATGTCAATTGGATCGAAGATGTCCGTGGCCGGCGTCAGGACGCTAGAGAGGCCGGACTCGGCGAGGCTGATATCGATCGGGAACTGAACGTTGAGATAGTTGTCATTCGGGACAGCGGCCCGGCGAATGGGACTGGTGACTTGGACGGACGGAACCTCACCCACAATCGTCGCCGACTTTGGGGTGGCTTGCAGGTTTCGGATGGTGGCAAGAACCGATGGCTCGAGGATCGCGTTGTCTTGAAGTCCTGCGCCGATATCATCGTTATCATACCAACCTGGACCTGCTTCCTCGGCACCGCCGTAATAGAAGAAGCTCTTCACGGCCGGCTTGTTGACACCATTCGAGGCCGGGTTTCTGAACTGAACCAGTCCAACGGGATCGAAAATGTCGGCCGTCGTCACACCCACACCCTGACCGCCCGGGAGAAGAGTGTTCAGCGTCCAGTAAGGAATCACCGAGAAGGTCGTTCCGGTGGTGAACCCTTGAGCCTGAAGTGTGGTGGCACCGGCGACGACGGTGATCGAATTGGTCGAGTTGACGTCGATTTCGTAAGTGCGGCCAGCAAGAGGACCACTGGAAACAAGCAAGTAGTAGGTATTCGGCTGGGTACTGCCAGCAAACTCAAACTGACCAGCGATCAAGGTAGTCGAAACGGACACCACGTCTCCGGCGATTCCAGAGGCGGCCGTTGCCAACGCGGGAGCGCGATGCAGCGGTTGGCCGACAGAGGTGTCGCCGGACGCCGGGACGTCGAGAGTAACGTAGCCCACCGGCGTGGTGGTCGCGGCGGTTGCCGCCCCGACAGCAAGAAGCGCCCCGAGAAGCGCAAAGGGAATGATTGGTTTCATGACGAGTCTGGGTTTAGGTCTGGTTTTGGGTTCCGTCGAGGAAAAAAGCGCAGGGGAAACGTGACGCCTTCGTCATGAGACGTGGTTGCCCAGCGAAATTCTCTTCATTAGGTGCATTCACGACGATTCTTGGAGAATAGGCAAGGAAGTTTTATGACTTCAAGTTCACCGCTTAAAATCAGCCACTTATGGACGTTTTCCGAGGTCACTTTTCAGACGGGATTTTCGATTTGGCCCGCAAATTGCGCACGGGCGGAGCCGGACGGCGGCGCGTAGCAAAAAAATTTAAGGGAAAATCGGCGCGTTGACAAAAAATGCCGGTTTGTTGCCGAAAAAGTGAGGTGACTATTTTGGCGCTGTCCCGCTTTTGGGGGACAGCGCTCACTCTTCTCCAACTGGCCCCTTGGAACGGGCTCCAGCGACGCCCGGTGGCGTGATCCTCACCAAACGGTGACGGCGCGGAAATGGTCCAAACGTGTTTGGAGACCGGCGGCATCGAGCGCTTCCAAGCGGCGCGTCGAGAAAGACTCGCAGGTGAAGGAGGCGACCACGGAGCCGTGAACGACGGCTTGGCGCAAGGTCGCAAAATCGGGCTTGGTCGAACCTTTAGCGGCCAGATACCCAGCCAGCGCCCCGAGGAAACTGTCGCCAGCGCCGGTGGGATCGGCGAGTTCCTCAATTGGATAGGCGTGGCTGCGGAAGAACTGCTCTTCACCACCGTCCGCCGAGAAAAGCATGGCACCGTATTCGCCGAGCTTGATGACGACGTGGCGCGGGCCCTTGGCAAGGAGCTGGCGACCGGCCTGGAGAAGATTGGTAGTGCGGGTGAATTCGCGGGCCTCGCTGTCGTTGATCACGAAGAGGTCGAGCTGCTTCAGGACGTCGTGGAGGCGCTCGTTGGCGATCTCGATCCACAGGTCCATGGTGTCCGCGATGACGAAGCGGTCAGCACCCTGACACTGGGCGAGCATCTGAAGCTGATTGTCCGGCGACATGTTCGCCAGCACCACGAAGGCCGACGCGGCGGCGCTTGCGGGTACCTTGACCTCCCAGCTCTCCAGCACGTTGAGGCCGACACGGTGGGTCGTGCGCTCGTTCATGTTGTTGAAGTACTCGCCGGACCACGTGAAGGAGTCGCCAGTCGAGCGCTCCACGCCATCGAGGGAAATGCCGCGGCTCTCCAGCATCGCCAGATGGGGCGCCGGGAAGTCCTTGCCGACGATGCCGACGAGATTCACCGGCACGCCGGAGAAAGAAGCGGCCAAGGCGGCATAGGCGGCGGAGCCCCCCAGGAGATTGGTTTCGTCAGCGAAGGGCGTCTTGACGTTGTCGATGGCGATGGTTCCTCCGACGACGATGGGGAGCGGGTTGGACATGCGCGGAAGCTGAAGGCCCCGGTGGAATGTGCCAAGTGCCAAGAGCAGCCTTCAGCAACCCGCCAGCGCCGATTTTACCTCCTTCACGGCGATGGCGATGTCGGCGGCTGTGAGCAGGTCGGAAACGATCACCACATTCTTCGCTCCGGCAGAGAGGACCTGCGGGAGGTTGTCACGCTTGATGCCGCCGATGCAGAAGACCGGAATCCACAAGCCAACCTCCGCTTGGACTGCGGCGACGTTTTCAATGCCGATGCCCGGACGACCGAGCTTGGTCGGCGTGGGAAAGAGCGGACCGAAGCCGATGTAGTCGAAGCCTTCTGCAAGCGCGGCCTTCGCTTGCTCCGGCGAGTGCGTGGAGCGGCCCACGATCATCTGCTCCCCAACGATCAAACGCACTCCAGCAAGCGACCCATCATCCTGACCGACGTGAACGCCATCGGCACCCACTCGCGCGGCGATCTCCGGATAGTCGTTCACGATGAAAGGCACGCCTGCCTCACGACACAGTGGCAGGATCAGAAGGGCAAGGCCCTCGATGTCCTGCTCTGTTAGACCTTTCGCGCGCAGTTGCAGCACGTCAGCGCCGCCCGCGAGCAATGCCTCGGCAGCGGCCACGGCGTTCTCCGGCTTCACATAGCCGAGGTCGACGATGGCGTAGAGCTGGCCAGTGAGCTTCATCAGCCTCGGATCAGCCCTTCCGCTCCTCGAGGTAACGCGCGACCCAGCCGATGTCGTAGGTACCGGCAGCGAAGTCAGGATGGGCGATGATCTCCTGCTGGAAGGGGATCGTCGTCTTGATGCCGCGGATCATGAACTCGCCGAGCGCACGCTTCATGCGGGCGATGGCGATTTCACGGGTGGCACCGGTGACGATGAGCTTCGCGATCATCGAGTCGTAGTTCGGTGGAACCGAGTAGCCGGAGTAGACGTGGGTATCGACGCGGACACCCTTGCCGCCCGGCGCGTACCACATGTCGATCTTGCCCGGGCTGGGGCAGAAGTTGTTGAAGGGATCTTCGGCGTTGATGCGGCACTCGATCGAGTGGCCGCGCGGCGCGGCATTGAGGACGTGGCCGGAGAGCGGCTCGCCGGCGGCAATGCGGATCTGCTCCTTGATGAGCTCGCAGCCCATCACTTCCTCGGTCACGGGATGCTCCACCTGAATGCGGGTGTTCATCTCCATGAAGTAGAAGTTCTCGCCCTTCTCATCGACGAGGTACTCAATGGTGCCGGCGTTCTCGTAGCCGATGTTCTTGATCAGGTTCACCGATGCCTCGGCCATGCGGGCGCGGAGTTCGGGGCCGAGCAATGGCGACGGGCACTCCTCGATGATCTTCTGGTTGCGGCGCTGCATCGAGCAGTCGCGCTCACCGAGTTGGATGAAATTTCCGTGGCGGTCGGCGATGACCTGGAATTCCACGTGGTGCGGATTGAGCACCAGCTTTTCGAGATAGCACTCGCCATTGCCGAAAGCGGCGAGCGCTTCGCCCGAAGCCGCGCGGAACTGCGCTTCGAACTCTTCTTCTTTGAAGCAGGGGCGCATGCCACGGCCACCACCGCCGGCGGTGGCCTTGATCATGACGGGGAAACCGATGCGCTTGGCTTCGGCCAGACCCTCCTTCGCGTCGGAAAGAATCTCGGAGCCCGGAGTGACGGGCACGCCATTCGCCACCGCGGTGGCGCGGGCGGTCGCCTTGTCGCCCATCGTCGAGATGACCTTCGCGGACGGCCCGATGAACTGGAGGTTGCAGCTCTCGCAGATCTCGGCAAAACGGGCGTTCTCGGAAAGGAAGCCGTAGCCCGGGTGAATTGCCTCCGCCTCGGTGATCTCGGCGGCGGCGATGATGCGATCAGGCTTCAGGTAGCTCTCCTTGCTCGGCGCGGGTCCGATGCAGACCGCTTGGTCGGCAAGGTGGACGTGCATCGAATCGACATCCGCCTCGGAATAGACGGCGATGGATTCGACGCCGAGTTCGCGACAGGCGCGGATGATGCGAAGGGCGATTTCACCGCGGTTGGCGACCAGGACGCGCTTGAACATTGTCGGAGTGTGCGAGCTTTCAGTTTTCAGTTTTCAGGACGAAAACCGAGGACTCACTTGATGCGGAAGAGGGCGTCGCCGAATTGCACCGGCGTGGCATCATCCACGAGGATCGCGGAGATGGTGCCGGACTTCTCGGCCTTAATCTCGTTCATCACCTTCATCGCCTCAATGATGCACAGCGTCTGGCCTTCGCTGACCGCGTCGCCGACATCGATGAAGTTCGGCGAATCCGGACCGGGCTTGCGGTAGAAGGTGCCGACCATCGGCGAGGTGATCGCGGTGCCTTCTTCCTTCGGCGCAGCGGCCGGAGTGGCTGCAGCGGCTGCCGGAGCCGCGGCGGCTGGCGCAGGAGCGTAGATCGGAGCGGCGGCAGGCAGGCTACCGAGGAGTCCGCGCAGCGATTCGAGGTCCTGACCCTTGCGGAGCTTCAGGCTGAAGCCTTCCTTCGACATGTCGAAGAGGGTGAGCCCGTGCTCGTTCATGAGCTCGACGATCTTGCGGATTTCCTTGAGGTCCACGGCGGTGAGAAAGCGGTTAGGTGGTGGTTACCGGGGCGGCATCAGTGCCAGCACCACGGTTGCGGAGGCTAGGGAACGGTTGGAAAGAGCGTCAAGCGGGAACCCGGAACGCCGAAGTGCCAGTAAGAAGTTCCAAGTGGCAAGAAAACCTTGAAAGAGCCGGGCCCACGGGCTGGAAACGCGGCGCGATGGAAGCACAGCGCCCCGCCCGCGTCCCCGAGCCACAGGAATTCGTGCCCGCCGATTATTTTCGGCGGCTGGAGAAGCACGAGCTCGTCCGCGACGGACGGCCGCTCGAAATCGACCTCGGCTGCGGCGACGGGAAGTTCCTGTGGGAAATGGCCGGCCACTATCCGGAGCGCGATTTCCTCGGCGTGGAACGCCTGCTCGGCCGCGTCCGGAAGGTCTGCAAGCGCATCGGCAAGCTCGGCCTGACCAATGCCCAGGTGCTGCGCCTGGAAAGCCGATACACCGCCGAGTGGCTGTTGCCGCGCGAATCGGTGTCCCGCCTGCACCTGCTCTGTCCGGACCCGTGGCCAAAGCTGCGCCACCACCGGCGGCGGCTCATTCAGGAGGAATTCCTGCAGGCGATCTGGGATCTGCTCGAGCCCGGCGGCGAGTTCCTCTTCAAAACCGACCACCCCGAGTATTTCGAATGGGCGGAGGAAAAGGTCGCCGCCTTCGGGAAATTCGAGCGGCTCGATTGGCCGGAGGACGCGTTCTTTTACCCGAAGACCGACTTCCAGCTCCTCTGGGAAAGCGAAGGCAAGACCCTGCAGGGGCTGCGGCTCAGGAAATCACCGGCGTAGCGTCAGCTCAGAGCCATCGAGAAACCCGCGGATCACCAGGGAGCCATCGTCCTCGACAACCAAGGTCACCGCTCCGGTGTGCCCTTGGTGAAAGACCCGTATCCCGCGCCTCTCACACGCCGCTGCCCAGTCGGCCGGCACCCGCTCCTCTCTCGGAAAATCCGCGTGGCTGGCGATGATCGCCTTCGGCTGCACCGCCGTGAGAAAGTCGTCCCCGAGCGAGGTATCATGCAGATGCCGCCCGGCAACAATCACGTCCGCTTTCAGGTCCTCGCCTGCCTCCAGCATCTTACGCTCAGTCCCTAGGCCGGCATCGCTGGTGAAAAGAACGCGCCAGCCATGCCAATGGAGGCGCGTGACCATCACCCGCCCGTCCGCCAAGGCATTTTGGTCCCGGGCATTCGGCTCGTGGAGGATTTCGAACCACGCGTCGGGAGAAATATCGAACTTCACGCCCCGCTCTCCCCGGCGCGTTCCGATATTCCGCTTCTGCGAAACGGCCATGATGTCGCGGAAATAGGTGCTCCGCGCCTTATCCACCGGGAGCAAGATCTGCCGGACTGGCAGCGCATCGAACGCCTCCACCGTGCCGCCGATGTGGCCGCCGTCAGGATGACTCAGCACAATGTTTTGCGGGCGTAGCGCCAGATAGCGCAACGACGGCAACACGGTCCTCCGGAATCCCGGCCGGTGCGCGGTGTCGAACAGCACCGATGTGTCACCATCGTTCAGACATGCCGCGCCACTTCCATGCCCGGCGTCGTAAACAATCAGGAAATCCTCGCCCGGCCGGCCACGCGGGACGGTCGCATTCCCGTAAGGGATCGCCGCGAAACCCGTGGCCATCTGCGTGCAAAACCACGCCACACTTCCATTCCACCGGTTCACCTGTTGCTGGGCGGCGGGAAAGGGCGTCAGCGCCGTCGCGGTCAGCGCCAGGATCATCAGGCCAAGCACGGGGATTCCGATCAGCGGACTCGCCAGGATGGAGACCCACGACACGAATCCGAAGTGCCACAGGGTCAATGGCAGCGAGCCGGCACTGGCCGCCGAGGACGCACCCAACGCGGACGCGGTTTGTTGGCGGAACCACAGCCACCCGTTCCGCCAAAAGCCATAAAGCTGCCTCGGCAGATAAGGTTCCGTGATCTCCAGAAACGCAAAGCGCTGCCGCATCACCGCCGCGCCGATGCCAATCGCCGCCACCACTCCGAATGAAAGCTGCGACCCTACCTGGAACAGCTGATGTCCATCGAACAGTAGCCCTGCCAGCAGCGCCAGTCCGAGCGCATTGAGCAAGTCCGGCCGCTGCCGCAGCACGAACGCACTGAGCACCACGCCCGCCATCATCACCGCCCGGATGGAAGGAGGCTTCATGCCGGTGATCCACACGTAGCCAACCATCGCCGCCAGGATCACGAATACCGCCGCCCGGCGCGGCACCCAGCACCACCGCAGCACCCACCAGACGATCAGGCCGACCATGGCCACGTGCATGCCACTCACCGAGAAGGCGTGGAGCGTGCCGCTCTGGCGGTAGGCCTCGATCAGCACGTCTTCATCCTCCGGCATCTCGCCCAGCACCATCGCGCGGATCACCGCCGCCTCCTGCCCCGTCGGGTCCAGTCCGGCGGTCACCGCGTCACGGAACCACGCTCGAGCTTTCGCCTGCGCCCGATCGAGTGCCGACGGATCCTCAAGCCGCTTGGCCAGCCCCGCCGCTTCGAAGACGCCCCACGCTCCCTGCCGATAGAGCCAATTGGCGACGTCGAACTCACCGGGGTTCCGCTTCTTTGAAAACGGCAGGAAACGCCCCCGTGCCTCAATCTTCGCCCCCTTCCCGGGCGATGGCCCGAATCCCCGCCACGAGACCTTTCCCGCCGGGCCGCCGCTTTCGATTTCGGCGAGCGCAGACCAACCGCCACCGGTTCCCTGCGGCTCGGAAAGAAGCCGCGCCGTCACCGTGGCGAGGATGCTTCCCTGCTCTTCCACCGATCGCTGCGCCGCGCGTTGCGGAGCCAGCCGGTAACCGTGGAGTCCCGCAGCCAGAGCAGCGAGAACCACCGCCGCTATCAGAATATCGGTCCGCCGGGGCGAAAGAATCGCCCCTATAGCCAGCAACCCTATCCCCACTCCTGCCGCCACGTGGCCATCAGCCGCCGCCACCGCCGCGACTGCGAGCAACGCGGCCCACAGCAGCGGGTGGAGCTCCACCCAGCGGCGGAGCGCAGCACGCATGGCATCAGGCGAGGCCCCACTCGTGGAGCTTGTGGCGGGCGTTGGCCGAGTGACGCGTTTCCGGGAACTGCTCCATCACCTGCTGCATGGTGGTCGCAGCGGAAGCGCGGTCGTTCAAATTCTCGTCGTAGATTCCCGCGAGGCGGAACATGAGGTAGGCGGCATCGTTTTCCTGCCACTCTTGGCCCTCGATCGCTTGACGCAGCGTCTGGACCGCGGCCTGCGGGTCCTCAAGTTGCTCAAGCTGGATCTTGGCGATTTCGACGTAGGGCAAGCGGTTGAGCGGATCCGCTGCCGCCGCTTGGCGGAAGGCCTCGATGGCACCTTCCCAATCGCCTTGGGCGACCTTGGCGCGGGCGTCGTGCATCGGGTCCTTTTCGACCTCCTCGCCGCTGTCATAGACGGCATGGGTGACGCGATGGGCCAGCATCGGCAGCACGTGCACCACCACCACGATACCAACCAGACCAGCCGTCATGAAGGCGAGCAGGATGCCGGAGAAAGTCTTCTCATTCTCCGCCGAAAGGACATTCCCCTTCAATTTGTCCGCGAGTTCGGGGTCTTCGCCGCTGTTGTGGACTTCCTCCCACTTCCGGTTGGCCTCCTCGATCTTGTCGCCGGAAGCTGCAAACCTGCTCCACGCGAAAAGAACTCCGAGGACCAGAACGACATACACACCCCACTTCATATGTGGTGAGACTAAGAAACCGCCCTCGCCCGGCGGGAAGCACAAAATCCGCGACTTTCAGAGGCGGCGCGCGGCGCGGCCTTCGTCGATGAGCTTCCAGAAGTGCTTCGACTTCGCCAGCTCCTCGTCCTCGCCGATCGGAATCTTCGAGCGGAAGGCGAAATCGGAGAAGGTGCCCTTGTGCAGCACCCGGTGCACGATCACCTGGCCGTCCTTCACCTCGAAGTAGAAGCGCCAGTCCTTCGCGCGGAAGCGGTAGAGCGTCTTGCCGTCGCGCTCGATCTTGCCGAAACGGTCGCCGTCAAGGCTCTCCAAATCCTTCTCGGTCACCTTGAACTCGTCGAGCAGGTCGAGCTGCTCGAGCGTGTCGAGGCGGGAGATTTCAGCCGCGCTGATTTCGTTGAAGACGATCTGGAACACCGCAGAAAGCTGGAATCCCAGCCTGCAATTTCAAACACGAATTTTGGCGGTGGCTTTTTCATTCGCCTCCGGATCTTAGCGCGCCAATGCTAGGCGGCGTGAGATTCGGACTCCCCGCCCTTTTCGCCTGCCTGCTCGCCGCCTCCTGCGCCGGCCCCGGTACCACCAGTGTTCCCACCGGTGCCTCGAACAATGGCCGCCCCGATTATTGGGGCCACCGGGCCGGTCCTCAGGGATTCGACACTGTGATCATTGATGCCGGCCACGGTGGAAAGGACAGTGGAGCCACCTCTGGCACCACGGGCCAGAGGGAGAAGGACCTCGCTCTCGATACCGCCAAGCGCCTCCAGCGCCAGCTCGGCGACCGCGTGAAGACCCGCCTGATGCGCAGCGATGACAACTTCATCGACCTCGACGACCGCGCCGCCCGCGCCAGCGGCAAAAGCAATACCATCCTCGTCAGCCTCCACTACAATTCCGGCGGTTCAGGCATCCGCGGGCCGGAGACCTACTACTGGCGAGTCGATAGCCACGGGCTGGCCACGCGCTTCCAGCGCGCCATGACGTCCGTTTCGCCCGCCGAATCCGGCAACCGCGGCATGGTCCGCCGCCGCCTGCGCCTGACCCGCAATCCGGACATCCCGTGCGTGCTCCTTGAAATCGGCTACCTGAGCAATCCTTCCGAGGCCCGCCTGTGCGCCGACCCGGCCTATCGCGACAAGATGGTCTCCGCGATCGCTCGAGCCATCCTCGACCAACAAGCCAAGGGCGACGCCGGCACCGGTCCCCTGCCCCGCCCGATCAACGCGCCGCCAAGCCGGCCGACGGACCCGGCGGGGTCGTAGCGCCGCCCCGAAGATCGCAAAATCGAGGATTCCCGGCGCAATTTCGGGGGAACAATCGGTCCGGCCTTGGCGTAGGCTGTCCCCGATGCGCCCGATTCTCGCTGCCTTGCTCGCCTGCTCGCTGCCGGCCTCTGCTCTCAATGTGGTCTTCATTCTCGCCGACGATCTGGGCCACGGGGAGGTCGGCTGCTTCGGCCAGGAGAAGATCCACACGCCGAACATCGACCGGCTGGCGAAGGAGGGCACCAAGCTGACCCGGCATTATAGCGGGGCACCGGTCTGCGCTCCGGCCCGCTGCACCCTGATGACTGGCAAGCACCTCGGCCACGCCGAGATCCGCGGCAATCGCCAGGCCAGCGTTTCCTTTCCGCAGTTCAAGGAAGGTCAGCACCCGATCTCGGCGGACATCGCGACGCTGCCTGCCGCCTTTCATAATGCCGGCTATGCCACTGCCGCGATCGGCAAGTGGGGGCTCGGTCCCGTCGGCTCGACCGGCGATCCGAACAAGCACGGCTTCGACCTCTTCTTCGGCTACAATTGCCAAGCGGTCGCCCATTCCTACTACCCGCGCTTCCTGTGGCGGAACGACCAGCAGGTGGAGATCAATCCCACGCCGATCCCCGCTCAGGCCAAACAGGCCGAAGGCGAGGTGAAAGCCGAGAAGTGGATCGGCAAGACCTACGCGCCCGATCTGATGGTGAAGGAAACGCAGCAATTCATTGCCTCTAACAAATCAAAGCCGTTCTTCCTCTACCTCGCCTTCATCGAGCCGCATGTGGCGATTCATCCGCCGCTCGACCGCATCGACGAGTATCCGAAGGACTGGGACACGAAGCCCTATCGTGGCGAAGGCGGCTACCTACCCCATCCACGTCCCCGTGCGGCCTATGCGACGATGATTAGCGACCTCGACCGTCACGTCGGCTCGGTGCGCGAGGCATTGGAGAAGGCCGGCGTGCTCGATGAAACACTGATCGTTTTCACCAGCGACAACGGTGCGACTCACGATGCCGGTGGTGCCGACACGCAGTTCTTCAAGAGCGTCGGCGAGCTCAACGGCCGGAAGGGCTCCGTCTACGAGGGAGGCCTTCGCGTCCCCACGATCGTGCGGCTCCCCGGCAAGGTGAAAGCCGGTGCGGAGAACGCGACGCCGGGCTTCTTCGCCGACTGGTTCCCCACCCTCTGCGCTGCCACCGGCATGAAAGCACCCGAGGGTCTCGACGGCATCAACCTGTGGCCTGCCCTAACAAGTGACGCCAAGGTCGAACGCGCCCAGCCGATGCTCTGGGTCTTCCCCGAATACACCGGCCAGGTCGCGGTGCGTCTGGG
>Ga0307409_100000776_pt1 | contig 14462 bp, 13 predicted proteins | sample 322Ometagenome_2_FD_203888 | JGI IMG/M metagenome (GOLD analysis project Ga0307409, IMG submission 203888) | Maize rhizosphere microbial communities from greenhouse at UC Davis, California, United States - 322HYB-O-2 | ecosystem: Host-associated > Plants > Roots > Rhizosphere > Soil | place... | reverse complement strand
GAAACGGCGAGGACTTCCTCTTCGTCAACCACGACGTCACCGCGCCCTTCTTCATCGATGAGGGCATCGACTTCGTCTTCCACCTCGCCAGCCCGGCCAGCCCGATCGACTACCTGCGCCTGCCTCTGCACACGCTCAAGGTCGGTTCCTACGGGACGCACAACATGCTCGGCCTGGCGAAATTCAAGCGCTCGCGCTTCCTGATCGCCTCGACGAGCGAGGTCTACGGCGACCCGCAGGTGCATCCCCAGCCCGAGACCTACTGGGGCCACGTGAACCCGATCGGCCCGCGCGGCGTCTACGACGAGGCGAAGCGCTACGCCGAGGCGCTGACGATGGCCTACCACCGCCAGCAGGGCGTGGACACTTGCATCGCCCGGATCTTCAACACCTACGGGCCGCGCATGCGCCCGCACGACGGGCGCGCGATCCCGACCTTCATCCGCCAGGCGCTCGAGAACAAGCCGCTGACCGTCTTCGGCGACGGCTCGCAGACCCGCTCCTTCTGCTATGTGGACGACTTGATCCGTGGCCTCTACGGCCTCGCCACGAGCGGCGAGCACCTGCCGGTGAACATCGGCAACCCGCACGAGATGACCCTGCTCGAGCTCGCGGAGGCGGTCATCCGCGTCACAGGCTCGAAGTCGGAGATCGTCTTCGAGGCGCTGCCCGTGGACGATCCGCAGGTGCGCCAGCCCGACATCACCCGCGCCCAGCAGGTGCTCGGCTGGGAGCCGCAGGTGCCGCTCGAGGAGGGCCTGCGCCTTACGCTCGCCTACAACCCGCGCCGGAGCACCGAGCCTCGTCCGCTCGCCGCGTCGAGCTCCTTCCCCGCTCTATCCGGCAGCCCGCCGGGGCGGCAGACCCAGAGCTGATAGCCGGGGCGCTCGAGCACGTCGAGCCCCGCGGAGCGCAGCATCGCCTCTACGCAGGCCTCCGAGGCTGCCCACCAGTTTGTCGCATCGTCCGCAAGCTGGAGCTCGATGAAGGCCATCCTCGGCCAGCCGGGCTCCAGGAGCCGGTCAAGCTCGCTGATCGGAAGGTTTGAAGGTGGCACGATCCTCTCCTCTCCCGGAAGCGTCAGCGTTTGAAGGACGAGCATCCGCTCGGCCTTCTCGGCTAAGAGGTCGAGCGCGAGCAGCGGGTGGCGCAGGTGGTAGAGCACGCCAAGAAAGAGCACGAGGTCGAAGCGATTCGGCCGTCGCGCAAGCTCATACACCTGCAGGCGCTCGAAGCGGATCCTTTCCTCGAGCCCGAACTGACCCGCTGCCCAGCGGGCCTGGTCCAGGTAATGCTCGTCGGAGTCCACCGCAAGCACCTCCGCACCCCGGCGCGCCAGCGCAAAGCTGTAGAAACCGGCGTTGCAGCCCACGTCGAGCGCCCGCCAGCCGCTGAGGTCGCGCGGAAGGACCGATTCGAGCTCCCACCATTTGACGCGCGGGAAATCGCCGAGCGGGTGGTTGGGCGCGGTCTGGTGCCCGGAGGGAAGGTGCAGGTTGTGGAACCACGGCGCGAGGTGGTCGATCTGGCGCTCGATCGCCCCCTCAGCGGGACGGCCGAGACCCTGCGACTGCAGGGTCATGCCGGCACCGGCATGACGTCGCGCACATAAGCCTCGAGCTCTTCCGCCCGCCGCTCGGGCGTGTGCTCCGCGAGGACGCGGCGGCGCGCAGCTTCCCCGATCACCCGCGCGTCCTCGGGGCGGTGCTTGCGCAGGAGCCTGATCATCGTCTCGGTCGAGTCGGCGACGAGGATCTCCTCGCCCGGGCGGAAGAACGAGTCGAGGCCCGGCCACGGGTCGGAGATCGCCGCCACGCCGCAGGCGGCGGTTTCGAAGAGCCGGACGCTCGGCGACCAGCCGGCCTCGACCATTGCAGCGCGCGTCACGTTCAGCGTGAAGCGCTGCTGCGCGTAGAATCGCGGGTGGTCGGCCGGCGCGACATGGTCGATCTCGTCGACGTTCTCCGGCCAGTCGACGCCTTCGGGGTACTGCGGCCCAGCGACGACGAAGCGTTCGGCGGGAAGCTCCGGCGCGACGTCGAGGAGCAGGCGTTTCAGCGCCGGCTGCCGGTCGACGCTGTACGTCCCGAGGTAGCCCAGGAGCCACCTCGTGGGCGCGTCGACGGGACCATACGCCTCGGCGTCGGCCATGCAGTAGAACGGGCGGGCGCGCCTCGCGCCGAACTCCTTCTCGATGCGGTCGAGCAGCGGGCCGCCGGTGAAGGAGAGGTAGAGGTCGAACCGGGGGACAAGCGCCCGGGACAGGTACTCGTCGGCTCCCGCATTCAGCTTCCCGACGGTGACCGGCGTGTCGATATCCCAGAAGGCGACGGCGCCGCCGGCCGCCTCGAGAGTCCATTCGGCGACGGCCGCGCCCTGGGGCACGTACGAACCGACGACGACGAGTTCGGCCGCGGCGACCTCGACCGAGAAGCGCGAGCGGAGGTCGTCAAGCGACGCGTACAGCTCCGTCCGCCCCCAAGGGGGCTCGGGGAGGTCGCGGTGCGCCGCGTACCACGGAGCGTCCCGCTCGAGGAAGAGGACGTCGTGCCCCCTGGCGGTGAGCGCGCGGACGAGCGCGCGATAGTTCGTCGCGTGCCCGTTCCCCCAGGAGGACGTTATCGACAGGCCGAGGAAGACGATCTTCATGCCGCCACCGCCGCTCCGGTGAGGACGCGCTCGACCTGCTCGGCGCGGTGGGCATAGGTGTGCTCGGCGAGCAGCCGCGCGCGCGCCGCAGTGCCGATCGTGCGCGCCCTCGCTTCGGTGAGGCCGCAGAAAAGGTCCGCGACCTCGTCGCCGGTTCGGGCGACGAGCACCTCGCGGCCCGGCTCGAGGAACTGCTCGATGCCCGGCCACGCGTCGCTGATCAGGCACGCGCCCGCGCCGGCGGCTTCGAACACGCGGGTCGCCGGCGACCACCCGTTGACGGCCATGGTCTCGCGCAGCACATTGAGAACCGCTAGCGGCGTGCAGTTGAACGCGTTGTGGTCGTTCGTCGAGAGGTGCCCGAGCAACCGGACGTTCGCGGGCAGCGGCAAGTCGTCCCACCCCGCGCCTCCGAGGAGGAAGCGACGCGACGGCAGGATCGCTGCGGCGCGCAGGAAGAACTCAACGACGCGCGCCTCGCGGTCGGGGAGCCGATTGCCGAGGAACGCGAGGTCGGCAGAGAAACGCGGATCGGGCGGAGTGGGGAAATGAGTAGCGGGGTCGAGGGCGTTATAGACCGGCACACATTCGCGCGCGCCGAGGGCGCGGTAGCGCTGTACGACCGGTGCGCCTCCGCCGTACGTGAGCACGAGGTCGTAACGCGGGACGAGCTCGCGGAGGACGTCTCGCTCGTCGCCTTCGAGCCGCGCGAGCGTCGCGGGCGCGTCCACGTCCCAGAAAACGATGATCGCGTCGCCGGCCAGCTCGAGCACGCCTGCCTCGAGCACGTCGTCGAGGACACCGACGCCGCTCGCCTTGACGATCACGTCGGCGGCTCTCGCGCGCCCGAGCATCTCGGCGACGCTGCTCTCGGTCGGCGGGTAGACGACCACCTCGGCCCACGCGGGATCGTCGATGTCGCGGTGCGCCTGCCGCTCGAAGGCGTCCGGCTCAAAGAACGTCACGTCGTGGCCGCGCGCGTGGAGCGCCTTGACGATGCCGCGGTAATACGTGGCGGCGCCGTTCCAGTATGCGGAGACGAGGCTGGAGGCGAAGAACGCGATATTCATCGCGCCGTCTCCGCCGGCGCGGCGGTGCGGACGCCGGTGTCGACCTTGAGTTCACGCGCGATCGCGAGCAGCTCGTCGACGCGATGGCAGCACGTGTGCCGCGCGAGGATCGTCGCCCGCCCGTGCTGGGCAAGGTGCCGCGCGAGGTCGCCATCACGGACCACGGCGGCGAGCAGGTCGCGCACCTCTCCGCCATGCCGTGCCAGGAGGAAGTCCTCGCCGGCGGTGAAGAGGCCTTCCACGTCGTCCCACGGGGAGGAGACGAGCGGGATCCCGCACGCGAGCGCCTCGAACGGCCGGATTGTCGGAATCCCCGGGAGGGCCCGGACGTATGGGCCGCGCGGGATGTGGACCGTCACCGCGTGCCGCGCGAAGATCTCGGGAACCTGGTGGTTCGCGACCCAGCCGCGATAGGGAAGGCCTGCGGCGGCCATCGCCCGCCGCGCGCTCTCCGGGTAGCGGACGCCGAAGACGGAGCCGCTGAGGCCGAGCGCCTGCGCCGGCTCGAGCAGGTACTCCGTCAGCTCGGCTGTACGCTCGCCGTCGCCCCAGTTGCCGATCCAAATGACATCGGCGGCACGCTCCCGCCCGAGGAGCGGGCGGAAGAGCCGCACGTCGGCCGCCTCATGCCAGGTCCACGCATGCTCGGTCCACCCGCGCTCAACGTACGTCTGGCGCAGCACCTCGCCATACGCGAGGACGCCGTCGTAGTGGCGCAGGTCGTAGCGGGCCATCTCGCGCGGCTTCGTGACCGAGCGGTGGTGGGTGTCGTGGAAGAGGAGCCGAAATGTGCGCGCGCGCGCGCGGGCGAGGCCGACGCGCCTGACGACCCGCGGGTCGTTCCATTCGTGGACGAGCACGAGGTCGGCGTGGTCTACCGCAGCGTCGACGTCCAGCGTCTCCAAGTCGTAGAGGGTGCTCGTGAGCTCCGGGAAGACGCGGCGGAACTCCTCGAGAGGCCCGGGCCCGTGCTCGGCGACGAGGTTCTGGCGGCTCCAGCCGCTCTCGGGCTCGTAGATGCGCACGCGGTGCTCGCGCGCGACCAGCTCGCGCGCAATCCCGCGCAGGAAATGCGCGTTCCCGTGGTTCCAGTCGGAGGCGATCGAGTGGCAGAAGAGGACGACGTTCATCCGCTCCGCACCCCCTCGCGCGCCACGGCACGCTCATAGACCATGGCGTAGCCCGAGGCCATGCGTCCGGCGGTGTACCCGCAGGCCTTGCGGCGCGCTCGAGCGGCATAATCCTCGCGCAGCCTGCGGTCGTCGATCATTCGGCCGAGCGCCTCGACGAGCGCCTCGTCGTCAGCGGGTGGGACGAAGAGGGCAGCGTCGTCCCAGACCTCCCGCAGCGTCGGGATGTCTCCAAGGACGAGCGCGCAGCCGGCGCAGCCAGCCTCGAGGGCGGCCAGCCCGAAGGGCTCGTAGAACGCGGGCGCGGCGAAGACGGCCGCTTCCGCCAGCCGCTCGGCAAGCTCCTGCCGCGGCAGTCGCCCCGGCCGCTCGACGCCGGGGCCGGGATCGCCTTCGCCGGCGATCGCGACCGGCCAGGAAAGCCGAGGAGCGATGCGGACGAGCGCTTGCAGGTTCTTCGCCTCGTCCCACACGCGGCCGGCCGCAAGGACGACCTCGCGCTTCGAGCGCGCCGCCGCGGCGCTCGAGACCCCGTTCGGGACGACGAGCCGCGGACAGGACGGCTCGTAGAGGCGGACGAGCGCGTCGAGGAGCGCCCGTGTCGGCGCGACCAGCAGGTCGGCGGCCGCGAGCCCGGCCTCCACCAAAGAGCGATAGCGGCTCCACTCCTCGCCGGCGGGAGCGCCACGCACCGCCTCGTGCCACGAGAGCACGTCGGAATGGCCGACGACGACCGCGGGAGCCTTCCACGGGAGCGCCACGTGCGCGTACCCGTTCTGGTGGACGAGGGTGGGCTCGAGCTCGTCCGCGAGCTCGAGCAGCCACTCTCCCGCCTCGTCGACGTCGTCCCACGGATCCTCCATCCACTCGAGGCGGTAGTCGGCGGCGTGGAAACCGGCCAGGCGGCTGGAGGCGACCTCGTCAAGCTGGTCGCGGCTCGGGCGCCCGATCGCAGCTAGAACGACCTCGACGCCGCGCGAGGCGAGCGCGTTCACGAGCTCGAGCGCGTACGTCCAGGTGCCGCCGACGGTGTCGGTAGTCATGAGTACCGTCACGCGGCGCTCCCGTAGATCCGGTCGAGGACCTCGTGGACGCGCACGTACTCGAACGCGCCCGCGTCGAAGCGGCCGCCCTCGCCGAGACGCCGCGCCCACTCGACGGCGGCACGACCGCCCCAGTCGTCCGGCGGCCGCGCCAGCGTTCGCGTTCGCGTCCCCACGTGCTGCTCGGCCACGAAGTCGTAGAAGGAGCCGCCGACGTTGCGAACAGAAGCACCGCCGCGCGTCCCGTAGAAGCTCGCCTCGAAGACGCAGTCCCGTCCCGCATGGAGCCGCCATGAGCATCGGAGCTGCGCCACGGCTCCGCCGGCGAGCTGGAGCTGCACGGCCGCGTGATCCTCGAGCGGCGCGCCGTGGAGGCGGCTCGTGATGCCCTCGACGGGCGGAAAGCCGAGAGTCCACAGCACGAGGTCGACGAGGTGGATGCCGAGGTCCATGACGCAACCGCCCCCCGAGAGCCGCGGGTCCGAGAACCACGGCTTGTCTGGGCCGTAGGCGTTGTGGAAGACGAGATCGACGGCGACGACGTCGCCGAGCGCTCTTGCATCCACCAAGCGCTTCACGGCGGTGACCGCTTCCGTCGAGCGGTAGGCGAAGTCGACGGCGAGGGACCTGTCCGCGTCACGCGCCGCCTCGACGACGCGAGCCGCCGCGGCCGCGTCGAGGGCGAGCGGCTTCTGGCAGAAGACGGCGGCGCCGGCTTCGAGGGCCGCGACCGCCTGCTCCGCGTGGAGCGCGCTCGGCGTCGCGATGACGACGCCGTCGACGCCGGCCGCGAGGAGTTCCTCCAGCGAGCCGAGGCTGCCGTCGATCGCGGGATCGGCGATCGCGGCGACCTCGGCCGCGCCGCTCCCCTCGATTGCCTCAAGCCGCTGCCGGCCGATCCAGCCGACGCCGAGGAACCCGAGCCGCGGCTGCGTCGCGACGACTTTCATCCGACCACCACCAGCGCCTTGACGAACCCCTCCGGCCTCGTCCGCGCCGCCTCGAAGGCGTCGGCGATGCGCTCGAGCGGGAAGACGTGCGTGTAGAGCGGCCGCGGGTCGAGCCGTCCGGAGACGACGGCGTCCACCGCGGCACGTATCCCCTCGACGTAGCGGTCCTGCGCCCGCTCGTGGGCGTTGACGACGTCGAGGCCGCGCCAGTTCCAGAGCTGCATATCGACGCTCCGCCGTCCGTCCTGGTGGTAGCCGGCGACGACGAGCCGCCCGCGCGTCCGACAGAGCCGCACCGCGAGGTCGAGTGTCTCCTGCGCGCCCGCGGCCTCGATGACGACGTCGCAGCTCTCCTCCTCCGGGTCGGCGCCGACCTGCGCGCCGAATGCCTCGGCGAGCTCGCGGATGCTCTCGCGGCGCGCGAACGCGATCGTTCGCGCGCCTGCGCCGACGGCGAGCTGGACGAGCAGCAGGCCGAGGAACCCGGCGCCGACGACGCCCACCGTCTGCCCCTCGCGCACGCCGCTGCGGGCGAAGACGTTCAGGGCGCAACCGAGCGCCTCCCCGGGAAACGGCTCCCCGTCCAGGCCTGCGGGGAGCGGAACCACCGCATCGGCCGGCACAGCCTCGTGCTCGGCGAACGCGTGCTCCGAGAAGAGGGCCACCCGCCGTCCGCTCTCGACCTCGACGCCCCAGCCCTCGTGTCCCGGAGCGCCCGGCTCGAGCGGGTAGTCGAACCAGGGCCTGCCCTCCCACGTTGGGAGGCTCGAGGAGCACACTCCACACCCCTCGACGCGCACGAGGACCTCGCCGTCTTCGGGTTCAGGGAGCGGCCGCTCGACGAGCTTGGCCGACTGCGGCGCCGAAATCACGGCCGCGGTCATCGTCCGCGCGGCGACGCGGGTAGACGCCGTCAACGTGCCCGTACAGGCGCGGGGGCAGCTGCGCGCGTGGTCAGGAGCCACGCGTAGAGGGAGCCGATGCCGTCCCTCACGGCGACGCGCGGGCGCCAGCCGGTCTCGTGGCGCAGGCGCGAGGTGTCCGAGACGTACCAGCGCTGGTCGCCCGCCCGCTCGTCGGCGACCGCGACCTCCGGCCGCCGCTCATCGACCTGCTCGATCAGGTCGAGCACCTGCAGGAGGCTGAGCGCGTTCTCGGGCCCGCCGCCGACGTTGAACGCGGTCCCGGCCAGGCGCTCGGCGTCTTCGTGCACCTCCATCATCGCTTCGACGAGGTCGCTCACCGCCAGCACGTCCCGCACCTGAGCGCCGTCGCCGAAGATCGTGATCGGTTCTCTCGCGAGCGCCCGAAGGAGGAAATGCGCCACCCACCCCTGATCCTCCGTGCCGTGCTGGTGCTCGCCGTAGATACAGCTCATGCGGAAGACGACGGCCGGCAGGCCGAACATGTGCGCGTAGTCGAGGACATACTGGTCGGCAGCCCCCTTCGAGCATCCGTAGGGAGTGCAGAAGTCGAGTGGCCACTCCTCGCTCACCCCGCGCTCGCGCAGCCGCGGGTCGGTCGGCTCCCAGCGCTCGCCGGAGCGCTCGAGCTGGACCGAGGAGAGGCCACCGTACACCTTGTTCGTGGACGTGAAGAGGAGCGGGACGGGGCGACGGAGGCGGCGGAGCTCCTCCAGCAGGAGCAATGTGCCGCGCAGATTGACCCGGAAGTCCTCGAGCGGGTCGTCGAGGCTCGTCGTCACGGCGACTTGGGCTGCGAGGTGGAAGACCGCCTTGGCGCCGCTCACCGCCTGACGGACGGCGTCCTCGTCCGCGACTTCGCCGATCAGCGTCCTCGCGCGTCCGTTCGAGGAACGCTCGAGCCACGCCAGGTTCCGCTCGACTCCCCCGCGCGAGAGGTTGTCGAGGACGAGGACCCGGTGCCCTTCGGCCGCGAGCCGAGCGGCCAGATTCGTGCCGACGAAGCCGGCGCCCCCGGTGACGAGGACGTAGCGCTCCGCGCTCATCGCGTCAGCCTTCGCGTCGCGAGCTCGGCCGCGGCGCTCTCCACCCGGTCCTCCGCGACTTGGCCCTCGAGCCAGGCGGCGACCGCGGCCATCCCGTCTTCGAGCTCCACCTCGGCCTCGAAGCCGAGGAGGTCGCGCGAGAGCGACACGTCTGCGAAGCAGTGGCGGATGTCCCCGGTGCGGAACTTCCCCGCGATCTCCGGCTCGATCTCCACCCCGAGCACCTCCGCGAGCTTGGCGGCGACCGCGAGGACCGTGACGCCGCGGCCGGTGCCCACGTTCAGCGCTCGGCCGTCAGCGCCGTCGTTCTCGAGCGCAAGCCGGCAGATCCGGGCGACATCGGACACGGCGATGAAGTCGCGCCGCTGCAGCCCGTCTTCGAAGACGAGCGGGGGCTTCCCGTTGAGGAGTCGCGCCGCGAAGATGGCGAGCACGCCGGTGTAGGGATTCGACAACGCCTGCCGCGTCCCATATGTGTTGAAGAACCTGAGCGCGACCGCCGGGACCCCGTAGGCGGACCCGAACATGAGGCAGAGGCGCTCCTGGTCGTACTTCGTCAACGCGTAGACGGACGCCAATGTCGGACGCTTCGTCTCCGGCGTCGGCACGGGGCAGAGAGGACGCCCCGCCTCGTCGAGCAGATCCCAGGCGCCACGCTCGAGCTGCTCGCAGGGCCGCTCGCTGTCTCGCCGGCGACCGTCCTCGTCCTCGTAGGCCCCTTCGCCGTAGACGCTCATGCTCGAGGCGACGACGAGCTTGCGCACGGGCCGGTCGAGGAGCGCCTCCAGAAGGACGGCCGTCCCGGTCGTGTTGACGTCCGCGTACTCGGCGAGCTCGTACATGCTCTGGCCGACGCCGACCCGTGCCGCGAAATGGACGACGGCGTCGACGCCCTCGAGCGCGCGCCGGATGGCAACGACGTCGCGGACGTCGCCGCGGACGAGCTCGACGTCGGGGTCGAGGTACTCGGGCCACCCGCCGTCGCCGTGCACCTGCTCGACGAGGCTGTCGAGCGCGCGAATTTCGTACCCGCGCGCGAGCAGCTCGTCCGCGAGATGCGAGCCGATGAATCCCGCCCCACCGGTGATGAGAACCGTCTCCAGCACCTCATCCGAGTTCCCCGGTTGAAGAACCTGAAACACCTGCTCCTACCGCTTGCCGCCGCGTCGGAGGATCTGTCGGATCCCTATGATGGGCGCCCGGGGAGGTGACCATGGTGGGTGTGAACGGAGGTCCCGATACGGCACGCAACGAGGTGGATAGGCGCGGGTACACCGTGCTGGCGGGCGCGATCCCGCTGGAAGCGGTGGAGGTGGCGCTCCGGCATCTCCACCTCGACGTGGTCGAGCGCGGCCTCAGCGCCGAGACGATCGGCGAGTGGCTCTGGTCGACGCATTGGTTCCCCCACCTTCGCTGGGACCCGCCGGTCGTCTCGCTCGCAGACCACATTCCGCCCGAGTTCCGCGAGGGGGAGATGTGCGAGCCGCAGATCGTCCTGCAGCCGCCGGATGCGTCGTCCGACGGGCCGGTGACCTCCCACATCGACCAGGAGCCGGATTGGGCCGACGGGCGGCGTTATGCCCGGATCGTCGGCGTCCCGCTGACGCGGTCGTACCCGGATAACGGCGGACTGATCGTCTGGCCATTCGAGGGGCCGGAGCAGGAGACGGTCGACCTCGCGCCCGGCGACATGCTCGTAATGCACCCGCGCCTCCCGCACTCGAGCGGATTCAACCGGCAGGGCGGGATTCGCTACGCGGTCTACTTCCGCTTCCTCGAAGACGCTGCGCGGGCCTGCTAGAAGAGGCTCTGGCGAAATATCCCTTGAGCCGCGCAGGGGATCACCGGTCCCGACGCTTCGTCGCCTGGAATCCACTCTCGGTAAAAAAGCTCCTAGTCCTCGCCGGAGGAAGTCGCCCCACGAGATATGCTCGAGCGCGTCATCGTCGCCGCGCCCGGGATAGCCGATCCGCAGGATGCCCGGGTCGCCCTCTCAGCCAGTCTCCTTCACCCGGGCGGAGTCCCGAGCGAAGAAGGGTTAATTGGCGAGGACGAGACTAGAGGTTCTCAGCAGTTTCCCTGCTATCAGCTCGGGTAGCTGGAGCGTGTGAATCGCCTAGTCGCAAGCGTCGCGCGGGTAGCTCCGGCGATCGTGGGATCGAGGGGGACCTTCCTCACGCTGCTCGTCATTGCTGGCGGTTGGATTGCAGCCGGCCCTTTCGCCCACTTTTCCGACGGGTGGCTCCTCGTTCCCTCTGCGGTCGCGTCGGTGATGGCGCTGCTCCTCGTTGTGCTCCTGCAGTACTCCGCCAATCGCGACACGCGCGCGCTCCAGCTCAAGCTCGACGAGATCATCCGCGCGGTCGGCGAAGCGCGGACGGAGCTCCTGCGACTCGAGGAGCGTTCCGATGAGGAGCTTGCGCAGATTGAGAACGAGTTCGACCGGCTGACCGAGGACGATCGGTAGGCTGCTTTATGAGCATAGCCCGTTCACGTTTCTCCCGTCGTACATTTGGCGAGATCGATGGCGCGGGATCATCCGGTCTCAGTCTCCTTCACGGTCACCCCGCCCCCCGGGGTAGGAGGACCTAATCCGTCAGTCATTCCGCCGATAGCCATGGAGTCCCACGAGGAGGAGACGAAAGGGAGGTGGGAGCGTTGACGATGGCCGTGGGCGCCCCAACCAACCTCGCCTAGCTTCCCTTCTTTCTGACGAGCCGAGTGAGGAGAGGCAGGCGAGGGAATCCACGGGCGCATTTTCCGTCGGTGCGCATTGTGCCGACCGGCTACCGAACGCTCCCCAGCCCGGCAACGGGACGCCACTCCCTGGCTTCTGCGGTGTTCCCGCCGCTCAGAGGCGGCCGCGAGCGGGCTCACTTCTTCGAAGGAGGCGGGCTTCAGGTGATCCTCGGCGGAGGCATGATCTTCGGCGTTGCCATGTTCATTTCTCGACCGGCTCGAATCAGCACCAGCTTAGAGCCTGGCAGTCGAGTGTTCACCTTCCGCGGCTTGAGCCTGGCGCGTCGAGGTAGGCCTCACGGTCGGCGAGATTTACTCGCCGCGCCAACCTTACACCCGGTCGTTGCTCGGCTACTCGGGCGGAAGGCCAGAGGAGACTGACCTAGCCCGCATCGTTGGCGGGCGGGGCTGTGCAGGTCCCGTGGATCCGCCATGTCAGAAGCAGTGTTACCTCCACGGTGAAATCCTCAGGCTGTTGCCGCCCTTCCAGGTTCGTGCGTCGGCGAGCGTTGAGTCCAGAACGCGACGGGCAGTAGCCGACAGCCGTCACCTCGAAGCACGGGCGGCTGGAAGCGCACTAACGGCGGGGCCTTCGATGACAGCGCCGGTCATCGTGAAGCGGGAGCCGTGGCAGGGGCAGTCCCAGGTTCGCTCTGCCGTGTTCCACTCGACGAGGCAGCCGAGGTGAGTGCATCGCGCTGAAAGCGCATGGACCTCACCACCTTCATCTCGAAACTTCGCGACGTGCCTATGGCCAACGCGGACGATACGCCCCTCATTCGGCTCCAGATCGACGTCCTCGGGTCTTTCGCGCCGCTTCAAGCGGGCGCCGATGAATTGGAGACCGACCTGGCCATTTTCCTTAGCGAACGTGCTCGCAGATGCGAGCGGCTTCAATCTCTTCGCGTCATAGAACTTCGCCCACGGATTCGCCCGGCCGACGATCAAATCGGTTATCAGCATTGCCGCGAGTGTCCCCTTCGTCAGTCCCCATTTCGCAAAACCCGTCGCCGAGTAGACCCGGCAGGAGCCTCGCCGTAGTTTGCCGATGTAGGGGACGCCGTCGAGGGGCGCGTAGTCGTGCGCTGACCAGTGGTGTGCGACGGGATGCGCCTCGAAGCGATCGGCGAGAAAGCGCTCCAGTGCCTCGTACCGACGCCGTGTGTCCTCTTCGAGGCCGGGCCTGTGGCCCTCGCCCCCAATCACGAGAAACCGACGCTCTGCTTCCTGCGATGGCGTCGAGCGGATGGAGCGCGTCGGCTGGTCGATTGAGATGTACATGCCGCGGGGAGCAGCCGGTTCGGAGATCTCTGCCGCGACGGCATAAGACATCCCCGGATGCGCCTTGGCGAAGAAGAAACCTCGGTCGAGGAAAGGGAGATGTGTAGCGATGACAACGTGGTTGGCTCTGATCCGTCCCGAGTCGGTCACGACGGTACAGCGGTCGTCGGTCTCATCGACGTCGCACGCCCGCGTGCGCTCGAACACGTGGCTTCCGTCGCCGGGAAGCATGGCCGCAAGCGGAAGCAGGTACTTCCTTGGATGAACCTGCGCTTGCCCGTCGACGCGGGCGGCGCCAACAATCGGGAACGGCAGGTCCGTCTCGGTCGTAAAGTGCGCCTCAATGCCCCGCGCGCCCGGCCGCGGCGGCCTCTTGGCGGATCGCGTCGACTTGATCGGCCGATTCCGTGTAGACGAAGTTGCTCGCCCGTTCAAAATCGCAGTCGATGCGCAACTCCTCGACGAGCTGCGCGATGCGCTCGATGGCTGCTCGATTCGAGGCGGCGTACATTCGGGCGCCGTCCGCGCCGAACGTTTCGACGAGCCTGCCGTAGACCAGGCTATGGCCGACCGTTAGCTTCGCGGTGGTGTATCCCGTCACTCCGCAGACGATTCGATTGGCCTCCACAAGCGCAACCGTCTTCCCCTCAGTCTTCAATAGGTGCGCGGTCGTTAGACCTGTGATCCCCCACCGAGAACCGCGACATCCACACTGACTTCTTCTTCGAGCCGGGGGTAATCCGTTTGGACCGTCGTCGCTGCCCACAACGAGGTGTCGACCGGGCTGTCGTCGTTCACGGCCGACCGGTACCCGATTCAACAGCGGCTAACGCACTTCCGAGCCAGACCCTCACTAGCTCACTGCCGCCCTCTTCCCGCAACCCCCCGCTTGGTAATAAGCCCATAGGAAGGTGCCCGCCGGTGCCTCGCGTGATCGCAGCAGCACCATTGGTGCAGGAATCCCACGCCCCTTCGCGCGCTCGTGCTCATCAAGACCGACTTCGAAGAGGCGCGCTCTTGGTTGAAGCGGGCGGCGGAAGGGGAGATCTGACCCCGGCGGAGTGAAGTCCCGTTCGGCGCGGCGCCGCGAATCCGTTGCGGTGAAGGCCGGAACTGCTAGCCGTCCGGCTTCTCGACGATCTCATATGGACCCAGCGTGTCCATGATCTCTTCGCCCTCGGTGCGGGGATGGCCGGCAATGATGAGGAAGTGGTTGGGGCGCTTTGCGACCGCTTGCCATTGTCCGGGTGAGACGTCAACGCTCCCCTGCAGAGCTTGTCAGCGCACTCGCAGAGGAACGGGCCGTGGTGGCATCGGGTACCTGATTCTCAACGACGTCATGAGTCGTTGATTCGCTCGTTGGAACTGCCGCTGGTTCTCCTCGCGGCGCTCGCTTCGCGTGGGCATGGTGGTGGACTCTTGGGACTCCCCCGAGAATCCCCCCTTATCTGCCCTTTAGTGCCCTTCGTGAACCACAGGCCCTCGTTGAGCGAGCGCGGCGTAGGCATCCAAAGTGAGCGGCACGGTCGCTACACAGTCGGTCGCGCCGCACTCACAGAGAAAGTCAAAGGTATCGCGCCCGGCATCGGCCCAGTCCATACGCGCGATGCGCTCATTGATCTCGCGCAAAG
>Ga0307409_100000774_pt1 | contig 14469 bp, 14 predicted proteins | sample 322Ometagenome_2_FD_203888 | JGI IMG/M metagenome (GOLD analysis project Ga0307409, IMG submission 203888) | Maize rhizosphere microbial communities from greenhouse at UC Davis, California, United States - 322HYB-O-2 | ecosystem: Host-associated > Plants > Roots > Rhizosphere > Soil | place... | reverse complement strand
CGCCCACAAGATGGTGGGGCGCCCGCGAACGTCAGGAACGTGACAGCGTCTGAGGGACGGCGGGCTCGGAGCCCGCCTCGCCACCGCCAGCGCCCGCCACCCCGCGCGCCGTTCTGCCGGCCCGGCCCGAGCGGCGCGGCGGCACCGCGCGCGGTCTGGAGCGCTCTCGGCACGAGGGCGGAGAGCGGCGTCGCGCGCGTTAGATTGCGTGGGACGCCGCGTCGCGGAGTCAGGCGGAACCGCCTGACGGGCGTTGGACGGACATCACACTTCCTAGAGCGGATGGGCCTCGACATTGTCGAGATGGTGATGGAGGTCGAGGACCAGTTCGGCCTCGTCATCCCGGACGCCGACGCCGCGCGCCTGCAGACGGTTGGCGACCTGTACTCGTACGTCCGCGCGCACGCCCGCGGTCTTCCGGAGCGGCCGGTGCCCGGCGCGCCGGACCCGGTGTGGGAGCGCTTGCTCGACGTTCTGGAGGAGGAGACGGGGCACGAGCGCTCGCGCCTGACGCCCGGGGCGCGGTTCGTGCGGGACCTCGGCATGGACTGAGGGGCGCCCTGCCGCCCGACGAGGCGCTGCACCCGCCGAGCGCCCTGCGGAGGCGCGCTACGCGCGCAGCATGTGATGACCGCTCGCGACGGAGCTTGAGCGTTAGGCAGATGTGCGGTGGGCAGTGTCCACAGTTCTTTCAGGAGGGCATCATGGCTCATCAACGGGGCAAGCCGCACGGCGGTCGCCCGAAGCCTCACGTGGAGTCGCGCCTGCCGAAGATCCCGAAGGCGCCCGACTGGCCGGGCCGGAAGCTCGGGTCGGTGGTGTCCCGCCGCGACGAGCGCGGCGTGCCCTACCCCGGCGACTGGCCGAACCCGCTCGGCGGCAAGACCCGAGGCTGCTTCTGACCGTCCCGCCCGGACGGCACGGCGGAACGAAGCGCTGCACCTGCCAAGCACTCCGCGAATGCGGCTTCGCCGCGACGGTTGTCCCGTGCCCGCAGGTGAGCTCCGGTCTTGGCCAGCGACGCCCCAATCCTGGCACCGCGACCTCACACGCCTCGTGATCTCCGTCTCGCCCGTTACGCTGGAGGGCCACGGCGTCCGCCTCGAGCCCCTCGCGCCCGCACACGAGGCCGGCCTCGCGGCCGCCGTCGCCGACGGCCGGCTCTGGGAGCTCTGGTACACCGCGGTGCCCGAGCCCGATCGCGTCGCGAACTACATCGCCGACGCCCTCGCGGGGCAGGCGGCCGGACACATGCTGCCCTGGGCGGTCCGGGAGCTCGCGACGGGCGAGGTCGTCGGCAGCACGCGCTATCATGACGTTGTGGCGCCGATCGACCGCGTCGAGATCGGCTACACGTGGTACGCTAAGCGCTGGCAGCGGAGCCACGTCAACACGGCGTCGAAGCTCCTGCTCCTGATCCACGCCTTCGAGACCGTGGGGTGCCGGGTCGTCGGCCTTCGCACCGACAACTTCAACTTCCGCTCCCAGCGGGCGATCGAGGCGCTGGGCGCCAGGCGCGACGGGGTCCTGCGCCACCACCAGGCGCGGCGAGACGGGACGGCCCGCGACAGCGTGATGTACAGCATCCTGTCCGCCGAGTGGCCGGACGTGAAGCGCAACTTGGCCTCGCGACTCCTGCGCGGGGCGCGCGAGACAGCGTGAGCCGGTTCGCGGTTCGTCCAAGGAGAGCCACGAGGTGACGACGGTCGGGATCGTCGGCGGACTCGGCCCGGAGTCCACGATCGACTACTACCGTCGCATCCTGGAGGCGTGGGAGCGGGACGATCCGTCCACCGCGCCGTCCATCGTCATCGACAGTCTCGACGTGCGGCGGGTCCTATACCTCGTCGAAAGAGATCTGCCGGTGCTCATCGAGTACCTCCTGGCATCGCTGCGGCGGCTCGGCGGCGCCGGCGTGGACTTCGCCGCGATCGCGGCCAACACGCCCCACCTCGTGTTCGACGAGCTCGCGGCCCGATCATCAGTGCCCCTGCTGAGCATCGTCGAGGTATGCGCCGAGGAAGCGCGACGGCGCGGATTGAATCGCTTGGCCCTTCTCGGCACGCGGTTCACGATGAACGCGCCCTTCTACCCGGCGGTGTGCGCGCGGTACGGCGTTGACGTACTGCCGCCGAACGACCCGGACCGGGCCTGGGTTCACGAGCGGTACGTGGGGGAGCTCCTCAGGGGCGAGTTCCGGGATGACACGCGGCAGAGCTTCATATCGCTTGTCGCCCGTTTACGCGAGGAGGAATGCGTCGACGGGGTAATACTCGGCGGGACCGAGCTGCCGCTGCTGTTGTCCACGCCCGTCATCGCGGGCGTTCCGGCGCTCGACACCACGGCGTTGCACGTGGCCGCCATCGTCGACCGTCTGCGACACGCTAATGCTTCGCCGTCACCGATCCACACGCCCGCGACCTAGCGTCGCGCCGACGCACACGCGCGGCGCACGGAATTGCGCGAGCTGCGCTCGGGCTCTCACTCGAGTCGCCCACGACTGAGCTCGGGCGCAGGGCCGTGCCTACCCGGGAGGTGTCATGCTCAAGGCCGTGGTGTGGCTCCTCGCGCTGGCGACGCTCGTCAGCGGGGCGCTGTGGGTCTACCACGACAGCCGCCGCTGGCTCCAGCGCCGGCCCGGCGCGCCGCGGTGGAAGGTGCTCAGCGCGCCGTGGCGGTACTTCGGCCGGGGGCTCTACACCCCGGCCGGCGAGCGCAGCCGCCGCCTCGCGGTGCTCTTCTGGATGCTGACGATCGTTCTGTTCATCCTCACGCTCGCGGCGCGCGAAGCGGCCGTGTGAGCACGCCGACAGCGCTCGGCGAGCACCGTCGCATCCCGGCCGTCCCGAGCACGGGGGCCGAGACGCACACTACCCATCGCCCTGCGAGCACAGCCTCGGGCCGTTCCCGTCACACGCGAGCAGAGGTGCCATGAAAGCCTATCTGTGGACCACCGGCACGATTTTCGGGCTGCTCACGCTGGCGCACGTCTGGCGAGCCATCGCGGAATCGCCGCTCTTGGCGAAAGATCCCTGGTACGTGCTCACCACTGTGCTCTCCGCCGCGCTATGCCTTTGGGCGTGGCGCTTGATTCGGGCATCCCCGCGCGCCTGATTCGCCGTCCGTCCGGTTGCTCACCCTGATCGCGGCTCGCGCGCATGTGGCGTGTGTGCCACGCTGGGAGCTGAACTGCAGCGCTCGCGTACGACAAAAGGTCCGCCTCCGGGGTGGTCTTGTCGGTGGGAGGTTTCCGGGGCCCAGCGGACTCGTCTTTAGAGTGTGCTGAAGCGACTCCTGTCCGCGCTCTGGCCCGTCCAGCGCGTCCGGGAAGCCAGCAGGCTCGCCGCCGCGCTCCACGCCGCGGTTGCGGCCGACCTCGGCCTCCCGCTCGAACGCATTGAGGTGCGCATCTACGCCTTGCGCGGTGGCCATCGCGTCGAAGTGGCGGGCCATGGCTGGGCCTTCGGTGCCGCCGGATCACCCCAGGCGTCCGAGGCCGCCGCTCGGCGCGTCGCCCGTCGGGTGTGGGCGGAGTATGGCCCGCGGGGCGGGGTCTCGGCGCTCGTCGTCACCCTGACGGACGCCTGCGCCGTCCGCGGCGGTGCTCGGGTGCGAACGGACGAGTTCACCTTCTTCGCGCTCGACGCGGACAGGGCGGACGGGCCCGCGCGCGCGGTGCCCGCAGCCTAACGAACCGCGGGGTCGCCCGGGCGCTCGGTACGATCGTGGAGACGGGGGCAGCCGTGACGCAGTGGATGCGCAGGGGGTCCCGTTCGTCGGTACCCGGCTACTCAGCCTCGCGCCACTGCCGCCACCCCCGCTCGCCCTCTCTCGGGCGCTCCCCATGAACCTGCGTCGCCTCCGCCTGGCCCTTCTGCCGCTCTCGGTCGGCGCCCTCGGGTGCGGCGAATCGACCGTGCCGACCGATCCGCCCGCGGTCGCCGCCGGGACGTACGTCCTCGAGAGCGTCGATGGCTGTGCTCTCGCTACGCCCGCCGAGCAGTGCCCCTTCCGCCGCAACCCGCTGCACGTGGACGGCACGATGGTTCTCGGGTCTAACGGGCAGGCCGCACGTGTGATCCGCTACCAGTTGCCCGGGGAAGCCAGCCCGCGCACCGACGCGAGCGTTGGCACGTTCACGCTTCGTCGTGGCGTAGTGGACTTCGCGCTTCGCGAGCAGATCGAGGAAGCGTCGCGTGTGTGGCGGTTCCGGGCGACGCTGGCGGACGAGCGCCTCACGGTGCGCTACCCACACCCCGCGGACGGCGAAACGGTGGAGGTCTTCCGCCGCCAGTGAGGCGTAGGTGAGGCGTACAGGGTCGCGGACGGGGCGTACGGCCGCTGCTGGGCCAACGGCCCGGTCGAGGCGTCCGCCTGTGGCCGGTCGGCGCCCCCAACGAGGACCGGCGGGCGGGATGCAACCGGCGGCTGTCTTGCGTGACAGCGGTGAGGACCGATCGCTGCGTTCGCGCCGCGCCCAAGGGAGTGCCAGCGTCGCCTCCCTCACGCGAAGCGCTCGCAGTTGAGCATTGGCGCTCGCTGGCGGACGATTTCCGATGTGCCTCGCCGTGTTCGTTGCATCTGACTCCCCACTGCCGGCGGTCCCTTGGTCTGCCGAGCGGCCCGGGTTCGCGGTCGCGCCGCTCGCACCGCGGCAGGAGCCGGTCCGGCGGCAGCTCGCCCGGCTGCACGTCGCGGCCCTCTGGGCGCACACGGGGTGCGGGTGCGGATTCAGCCCGGAGTACGAGTGGGACGCCGGGGCCCGCCAACAGTCGGTCGCCGCCCTGGCTGCGTACCTGGCCGCCGCAGCGCGTCGGGGCCCCGTCGAGCTCGCGATCTACTGGGACGACGCGGGCGAGTACGGGCGCGCGCCCGAGCGCCGGCTGCGGCTCTCTGCGGCCGAGCTGACGGAGCGCGACGACTGGCTGGTCGAACGGTCGCACGTCCAGGTCATCCCGCCGGCCAGCTAGCGAGGTGCCGCCGTCGACGGGGCGCTGCGGCGAGACACGTCATCGCGCCGGCTCCCGAATCTCATGCAGGGTATTGATCTCGGGATTAACCAGCCGTTGCACGATCCCACGGGGCCAGCGGATCTCGACCTGGTCGACCTTGCTCCGGTCGCCGAGCCCGAAGTGTACCACACGGCTCGAGTGGGACAGATAGCCGCCCGCCGGGTTCACCTGCCGGACCATCAGGGTCTTCCCGATCCAGAGCCGAACTATGGCGCCGATCGCATCCCGGTTGCTCGTGGTGCCCGTCAATCGGAAGGCGACGTAGTTCCGTCGGGGAAACCGATTGGCGAAGTAGTAAGGGCCGTCGTTGAAGTTGTTGGTCACGATTTCGAGCCGGCCGTCGCCGTCGAAATCGGCCACCGCGGCGCTCCGCGAGCTCCGCGCAGCCGGGCGGCCCCCGATGCGCTTCTCCTGATAGATGCCACCCGCCGGCGGCTCGACGCCGAGGGCGGCGGCCCGGTCGCGAAACGTGCCGTCGCCGTTGTTCATCATCAACTGGTTGGGCCAGTAATAGAAGGGATAGCCCATTCCCGAGGTAATGAACGCGTCCTCGTCGCCATCGTTGTCATAGTCCCCGGTGGCCACACCCCAGGGCCACAACGTCTCCAGCCCCGCCGCCTGAGCGGTCTCGGTGAATTCCCCCTGGCCGAGATTGCGGTACAGCGCGTTGCCGAAGAGCAGTGCGTCGTAACGGCGACCCTCGATCAGGAACATTTCCCTCTGGGTCTGGATGAATCCCGGTGCCCCCTCGTTCGCCGCAGGGCCCAGTGGGGAGAGGAACCGCCGATGCTGCGTCTGCCTGGCCACGGCGAGAGACCGGTGGCCGGAGTCGAGCCCCATCCACATGTCGGAGTGCATGTCCACCACGAAGAGGTCGAGCCGCCCGTCGCCGTCGGAGTCGAACACCTTGGTGCCGACCGCGCCGTGCGGAGTCCGGTGGAGCGTCTCGTCAGTGACGTCGGTGAACGTACCCCGTCCGCTGTTCCGATACAGTTGCCCGCGGCCGAACATGCTCGGCACAAACAGGTCGAGGAAGCCGTCCTCGTCGTAGTCGAAGACGGCCACGTCACCGGCCCAGCCGCGGCCGCGGAGGCCAGCGCTGTCGGTCTGATCGGTGAAGGTCCCGCCCCCGTTGTTGCGATAGAGAATGTTGAACTCCACGTGACTGGCCATCCGGCCGCCCATGCCGGCGTTGCCCTCGAAGTATCCCCCGGCGGAGTCGAAGGCATCCGTGGTCCAGTGCGCCGTGTTGGTGAGGTACAGATCGAGGTCGCCGTCGTTGTCGTAGTCGAAGAACGATGGGGTCTGCGAGTGGCCGACGTGGCTCACGCGGGCGGCGGCGGTGACGTCCTCGAATGTGCCGTCGCCGCGGTTGCGCCACAGCACGTTGCCTCCCCGGGTGGTGGTCACGAACAGGTCGGCCCAACCGTCGTTGTCGTAATCGGCGAACGTGGCCGCGACGGAGATCTTGTGGTCGAGGGCGACCCCCGCCTTCGCCGTGACGTCGACGAACGACCCGTCGCCCCTGTTGCGGTAGAGGGCATTCGGCCCGAGCTGATTGAGAAAGTAGATGTCCTCGTGGCCATCATTGTCGTAGTCACCGACCGCCAGGCCCGCGCCGTGATCGTACAGATTGATGCGGAACTGCTCGCCCTGTTCCTTCGGAAGGAGGTTCATCCGAAACGTGATCCCGGCGTCCCGCGCGCGCTCCTGAAAGGCCGATCCCCGATCGGGTGCCTTGGTCCCGTCGCCCACCCTCCGAGCCAGGAAAACGCCCCCCGTGATCAACCCCGCCACGACGACTGCGACCACGGGCGCCCGCGCAACCGCGGCGGACTTGGCTGCGTCTGACATATTCGGCATCCTTCCAAGAAGAGAAGGTCGTCCAATCAATTGTCGGCCACCGCGTACCTCCCCACCTCCACGGGATGTGCAGCCGGACGCCTCGAGGCGTCCCCTGGCCGGACCGGAGGCGAGCTCCCGTGGCAGACAGTGTGTCGCCGATCGGCCCTGTTCCCGACGTGCGTGTAACCGTCGACCGGTACCAGGGCAACGGATTCGCGGTGATCGACACACAGGGCGGGGTGGGCTGCACCGCCTCGACGGCCAAACTGCCCGCCGCTCGCGCACTCTGGATCCTGCTCCTCGCGCTCGGCGCGCCCGCAGGGGCGCAGGAAGCGTCCGCCCGGTCGCCGACATACCCCGCCACGCCACGCGACAGCGTGGTCGACGACTACCACGGCGCCACGATCGCCGATCCGTATCGCTGGCTCGAGCGGCTCGACGACCCCCGGACCGTCGACTGGGTGAAAGCGCAGCGCCGGTTCACCCAGGACCAGTTGGGGCGCCTGCCACAGCGTGAGACGATTCAGCATCGGCTCGGCGCCCTCTGGAACTACAGCCGCACCGACGTGCCGTGGCGCGAAGCGGGCCGCCTCTTCTACACGGAGAACACCGGGCTCCAGCATCAGCCGGTGCTGTACGTGCGGAACACCCTCCGGGATGCGCCGCGCGCCATGCTCGACCCGCACGAGATCTCGCCAGACGGAGCGATCGCGGTCCAGGACTTCGCGGTCTCGCCGGATGGGCGCTGGCTCGCCTACTCTATGTCGCGCGGAGGGGCGGACGCCGGGGAGACGCACGTGCGCGAGTTGGCCACCGGGCGCGAGCTCGACGACGTCGTCCGCGGCGCGTGGGGGACCGTCTGCTGGACGTACGACAGCGGCGGCTTCTTCTACATGCGGCCCCCCGCGGCCAGGCCGGGCGAGTCGCCGGGGGCACCGCGCATAGAGAAGCAGCTCTTCTACCATTCCCTCGGTCAGCCGCAGGCGCGGGACCGGCTGCTGCACGAGTGGAAGGAGAACTACCGCTGGCTCTACTGCATGTTGAGCGACGACGGACGATGGGCGATCATCGTCGCCGAGCGGGGTGAGAATGCGCGGATGTATACGATGGATCTCGGCCGCCCCTCGGCCCCCGATCTCTCCGCCCCTCTCGTGCCGCTGCTCGGCGATCGGGAGGCGGGGCACACCCCGATGGGCACGGTGGGCGATACGCTCTACGTCGAGACGAACCTCGACGCGCCGCGCGGTCGCGTGATCGCCGTCGACTTGAGCGGGGCGGCGCGGGGCCGGCCGCGGACGGTCATCGGCGAGTCGGCCGACGTGATTCAGGGAGCCACTGTGGCCGGCGATCGGCTCGCCGTGCACTACCTGGTGGACGTCACGAGCCGGCTGCGGCTCTTCACGCTCGACGGGGCGCCCGCGGGCGAAGTCGCGCTCCCCGGGATCGGCGCGGTCGGGTGGCCGTTGAACGGACGGTATTCGGCGCCCGAGCTGCTGTACTCGTTCACGTCATTCCTCTCGCCCGCGACCGTCTACCACTACGACCTCCGGAGCGGCAGCAGCACTCCGCTCGATCCGCCGCGCGTCCCGTTCGACCCGAGCGACTACGAGACGAGACAGGTCTTCTATCGGTCGACCGACGGCACCCGCGTCCCGATGTTCATCACGGCGAGCAAGGCCGTGCGGCTGGACGGCACGAACCCGGTGATGTTGACCGCGTACGGCGGGTTCGGCACGGTCGAGGGACCGAGCTACCGGCCCGACGTTCCACTGTGGCTGGAGCTGGGCGGCGTGTACGCGGTCGCCAACGTGCGCGGCGGCGGCGAGTACGGCGAGGAGTGGCACCGCGCCGGCAGCCGCGGGCGAAAGCAGAACAGTTTCGACGACTTCATCGCCGCCGCGGAATTCCTCGTCGCGCAGCGGTACACCAACCCCGGGAAGCTCGCGATCTACGGGCACTCCAACGGCGGCCTGCTGGTCGGCGCGGTCATCACCCAGCGCCCGGACTTGTTCGCGGTGGCCCTGGCGGACGCCGGGCACCATGACATGCTGCGCTTCCACAAGTTCACGGTCGGGGCCGGGTGGATCCCCGAGTACGGCTCGCCGGACGACCCGACCGAATTCCGACACCTCCGCGCCTACTCGCCGCTGCACAATGTTCGGAAGGGGGTGTGCTACCCGGCGACGATGCTGCTGGCCGCGGATCGCGACGACCGCGTGGTGCCGAGCCATTCGTACAAGTTCACCGCCGCATTGCAGGCGGCGCAGGCGTGCGATCGGCCCGTCCTGCTCCGCGTCGCCAGCGACGCGAGCCACAGCTACGCCTCGACGGCGGCGGCGATCGCCGAGCGGGCGGACGTGTGGGCGTTCACCGCGGCGAGGCTGGGGGTGCACGTCGGGCGCGCGCGATAGAACGCCGCCGCGGCCGCGCTCGCGCCGGGCCCGCGGGGCGGCTGCGTGCGCCGGCGGGATGCCGCGGGCAGCGCCTAACGAACCGCCGCGGCTGGCACTACCCGCAGAGTACCGCCTGCGGGACCCACACCGCCCGGTACCCACCCCGCACTCGGCCGGCGCTCCGAAACGTGAGGTCCGCCGACCCCTCGACCGTGCCGTCAGGCGCCACCCGGTTCACCGTCACCGCGCCGCGCGCGGCGACCTCGTACTCCGTGGCGCTCGAGTGGAGCCAGGCAGACCCCTCCGGCTCACCGCCGGCGAGAATCCACGACCGCCCGGCCAGCCGGTCCAGCGGCTGCCAGACGTAGATGCGCAGGTACGGTGCGGCCGGCTCCAGCGATTCCACCGGGGCGGAGGCGAGATAGATCGCGACGGCCGGCCCGTCGGTGGGGCCGCACGCCCGCGTCGCGGCCGCGTGCGCCAGCCCGCTGGCCGCCAGGCTCCTGGCCGGCCCCGGGATGTCGCCCGAGGTGCAGGCGGCGGGAAGGACGCCCAGGAGCCATGCGCACAGCACACGATATCTCGACAATGATTCTCCGCCGGTTGTGGGTGGGGCCGCTACTCCGGAAACCCTCCGCCCGGCGGGTCGGTCACATCCCGATCACCGACGCCTCGCCTCGTCGTTGTCACTCGGCTGGGGCGCGCTCGCCACTGAGCGCCGGCGATGGCCCCACGATGGGCCGACGACGTCACGCTGGCCCGCCCCGGCTCTGGCGGGGAAGACCGCCGCTCAGGGGATGGCGAGGCCGTAGCGCGCGTTGATCGCCTGCGCCGCGGCGGCGGCGAGGAGCCCCTGCCCCCGCGCGCTCGGGTGCACTCCGTCGAGACTCATGTTGGGGCCGAACGGCGCGCTCGAGAACAGCACGCTCGTCAGATCGAAATTGATCTTGGGGAGGTCGTAGACGGTCGCGAGGCTGAAGTACGCGTACCCGTTCTCGGTCGCCTTCGCCTGGATGTGGGCGTTCATCTGCGCCATGCGGGCGTTGATCGCACTGACGTCGCTCGACGTCAGCACGTAATCGACCGCGCCCGGCACGTCGGCGCAGGTCGCGGTCGTCGGCGCCTTCTGGATCAGCGAGAGCACGTAGCCCGGGACGAAGACGTAATTGGAACTGAAATAGCAGTTGAAGCTCACCGAGACCCTGAACGCCAACAGGTCGGGCCACTCGTTGAAGAACTCCCGCGCGCGGCGAATGCTCGGGAAGTTCGCCGCGTTGTTCGGCAGCCCGACCAGCACCGCGCGGGCACCCGTCGACTTCACGGCGGCGAGCACCCCGTCGTAGTCCCGCTGCCAATCGGCATACGGAGTCATCGCCGAGATCCGGCCGGTGCTCGCCGGCAGCACCTCGTTGGCCGCCAGCTCCACCGACACGAACGTCGGGCGCTGCGCGAGCATCGCCGTCACCTGCGTCTTGCCGGGAGGCAGCACGCGGCTGTAGAGCGTGCCCACCCGCGTGCTGAACGCCATCGCCGCCTCGGGCGTGCGGTAGAGCGCGTCGTGCACGTTCGCGCCCGAGATGGCGACGCTGTTGGTCGGGAGGGTGATGCCGGCCCGGAGGGGCGCGCACGTGGTCATCACCGCGGTCACCACGTCGCTCCCGAACGCGCCGACGAGCACGAGGTCGGCCGCCAGCGGCGGGAGGAGCGGGGGGCTGCAGCCCGGGTCCTGGACGAGCGGCAGCGAGAACGGCACGCCGACCCGGGCGGCGAGCTGCGCCGGCCACGCGGCCCGCTGCGTGGCGGCGGAGATCCCGCCCGACTGCGCGCCCTGGCTGTTGCTCGTGCCGAGCGCCACGTAGCGCGCGAAAACGTCCGGCGCCGTCAGTTGCGCCGCCGCGCGCACGGGGGCGGAGGGCGGCTGCACGGGATCGGCACACGCCGCGATCGCGAGCGCTCCACCGAGGAGGGCGAGGGTACGGCGCATGCGAGCACTCCTGGCGAGGGACCCTGGAGGCGGGGCGTTCGGTCGCGGCAGGTGCGAGGGTGCCCAAAGCCTCCGTCTGTTTGTCGAACGTGCGCCCCGCGGAGGCGCGCCGCAAGTGGGCGCGACCACGCCGAGGCCGGTGGCGAAACGGCCGAGCGCGCCGCGCCGTAGGTACGTCGAGCACGCGAGCTTCAAACCGGTTGGCCGGCCGGAGTGTCAAAGAGGGCATCCCGTGATTTCGCGCGGGAGCAGTCCAGCCGCCCGCCAGTCAGGTGCCGGTCATGTGGTCATCACGACGTTCGCGATCCGTTCGCGTCGCTCCGCTCCTCTGGGGTGCGCTCCTGGCCGCACCGGCGCTCCTCCGCGCCCAGCAGAGCTCCTCGGTACACCCGACCCCGCCGTTGGACGGCGCCTCGGCCCGGCGTACCGGGGAGGTCACCATCGACGGCCGGCTGACCGAGGCGGCGTGGCGCGGGGCGACGCCGATTACGACGTTCCGGCAATTCCAGCCCACCGAGGGGGCACCCGCGTCTCTGCCGACGGAGGTGCGCATCCTCTACGACGACGCGGCGCTGTACGTCGGCGCGCGCCTCGGCGACTCGTCAGGCGCCCGCGGCGTGCGGGCGCCGCTCGCCCGCCGCGACCAGCTCGTCGACGCTGACGGCAACAACGGGTCGTTCAACTCGCTCACGACCGACAAGCTCATCGTCGTGCTCGACCCGTATCACAACCACCTGGACGAGGCCTGGTTCGAGGTGAACCCCGCCGGGGTGCGCGGTGACCAGTTCAACGGTGACGTCTCGTGGGACCCCGTGTGGGAGGCGGCGGCGCACGTGGACGCCGAGGGGTGGACGGCCGAAATGCGCATCCCCTACTCGCAGCTCCGCTTCTCGCGCGACGCGGCGCAGACCTGGGGGATGCAGATCTGGCGCTACGTCGACCGACTCAACGAGCGCGACATGTGGGCGTTCTGGCGCCGCAACGCCAGCGGCGGCCCGGCGTTCTTCGGACACCTCACCGGGCTCACCATCGTCGAGCGCCCGCGACAGTTCGAGCTGCTGCCGTACGTGGTGTCGCGCGGCCAATTCAAGTACGCCCCGCCGGGCGATCCGTACCACAGCAATCGCGACCTGGAGCTCAACGCCGGCGGCGATCTCAAGTATCTCCTCACCTCCAACCTCACCCTCGACGCGACCTTCAATCCCGACTTCGGCCAGGTGGAGGTGGACCCGGCCACGCTGAACCTGTCGGCGTTCGAGACCTTCTACGACGAGAAGCGCCCCTTCTTCGTGGCCGGCCGGAGCGCCTTCAGCTTCGGCGGCATGAGCTGCTTCTTCTGCAGCAACACGTCGAGCCTGGGCATCTTCTACTCGCGGCGCATCGGCCGCCCCCCGCAGCTCGGCGGCTACGTGGACGACGTGGCGGAGTACGACGCCACCCCGGACAACGCCACCATCCTCGGCGCCGCTAAGGTGACTGGCCGCACCAGCGGGGGCTACACCATCGGCGTGCTCGACGCGGTCACGGACAAGGAGACGGCGCGCTACGTGACCGCGCCCGGCGCGCCGCAAACGCGCCAAGTGGTCGAGCCCTTCACCAACTACTTCGTCGGCCGCGTCAAGAAGGACCTCAACGGCGGGGCGACGACGGTGGGCGCGATCGTCACGTCGACCGCGCGGCGGCTCGGCGACGACACGGTCCTCGCGGCGCGGCTCCGGCGCCACGCCGAGGCGGTGGGCGTCGACTGGAACCACGCCTGGCATCAACGTGAGTACTCGTGGATCGGCACCGTCGTGGCGTCCAACGTGGTCGGCTCGCCGGCGGCGATCACGCTCGCCGAGCGCTCGAGCGCGCGCTACTTCCAGCGGCCCGACCGCCGCGTCAGCGGCGCCGGCATCTTCGGCGCGGAGTACGACACCCTCGCCACCTCGCTGCGCGGGTACGGCCTCTACACGCGTCTGGCCAAGGACAACGGCGATTGGCTGTGGGAGACGGCGCAGAACTGGCGCAGCCCCGGCTTCGAGGTGAACGACCTCGCATTCCTGGACCGGGCCGATTACCGGTGGATGAACTTCAACGTCGGCCGGCAGTGGACCGTGCCGACTCGCTGGTACCGGAACATCTTCACGACGGTCGGCGGGCAGCAGCAGTTCAACCACGACGGGCTCCGCACCGACCAGCAGGCGCAGGCCTACTACGGGATGCAGTTCCCGAACTACTGGAATCTTCGGACGTTCGTCATCCACCACCCGACCGTGTACGACGACCGCCTCACGCGCGGCGGGCCGGTGGTGAAGCGTACGGGGTACCAGTTCGGGCACTTCCAGGTCTCGACCGACGCTCGCCGCGGCGCCGTGTTCGACGTGACCCTGGAGGGCTCACGCGGGATCGACTCCGACGCCCACTTCGTCACGCTGCAGCCCGGCGTCGCGCTGAAGCCGGCCGCCAGCGTCTTCATCCAGCTTTCGCCGACCTACACCGCCGACGAGGACGTGGCGCAGTACGTGATGGCGGTCGACGACCCGACGGCCACCTCGTTCGACGGCACTCGGTACGTCTTCGCCTTCATCAAGACCCGCACGCTGTCGCTCGACACCCGCGTGAACTGGACGTTCACCCCGGACCTGACGCTGCAGCTCTTCGCGCAGCCCTTCTTCGCGAGCGGCGACTACATGCGCTTCCGCGAGTTCGCGGCCCCGCGCGCGGTGCGGAAGCTCGAGTACGGCCGGGACATCGGGACGATCAGCCGCGACGCCAGCGGGAGCTACAGCGTGGACCCGGACGGCGCCGGCCCGGCGGCGGCGTTCACCTTCGACGACCCGGACTTCAGCGTCCGCTCGCTGCGGGGCACCGCCGTGCTGCGCTGGGAGTACCGGCCCGGCTCCACGGTCTACTTCGTCTGGACACAACAGCGCGCAGGTCAGGACCCGACCGGCACGTTCGACTTCGGCCGCGCCTACCCGGCGCTGCTCCGCGATCGCCCCGACAACGTGTTCCTGATCAAGGTGACGTACTGGCTCGGCCGCTGAAGCCGCGGATCAACGGCAACAGCAGAAGCGGCCGCGGATGCGCGCGGATGCACGCGGACGTGTCCCTACGACAACAAAGCTCCTCTTCTCGAGCTGAGAGGAGGAGCTTTGTCTTGCGCCGGAAGCGATCCGCGTGCGGCCGTAGCCGGCCAGCGTTCATCCGCGGCTCACCCGAGCCACTCGCGCGGGCGGTCGCGCTGCTGGGC
>Ga0307409_100000773_pt1 | contig 14473 bp, 11 predicted proteins | sample 322Ometagenome_2_FD_203888 | JGI IMG/M metagenome (GOLD analysis project Ga0307409, IMG submission 203888) | Maize rhizosphere microbial communities from greenhouse at UC Davis, California, United States - 322HYB-O-2 | ecosystem: Host-associated > Plants > Roots > Rhizosphere > Soil | place... | reverse complement strand
GACATCCGCGACCGGATGGCAGTCGGCTACGAACGGCTCCACGACGACCGCACGCCTTCGCCGGACGACCCGCTCTTTCCGGCGCCGTGGCTCGAGACAGGCACGGCCGACGGCTCGCTCGCATCGACCGCCGGCGACCTGGCGGCGTTCGGACGCGCGTTGCTCGCGGGACCGGCGCAGACGCTCACCGCGGGACTCCTGCTCGACTCCGGTGACGGGTGGAGCTACGGCTACGGGCTCGAGCGCAAGGGCGACCTCGTCCGCCACGGCGGCTCGATGCCCGGCTTTGCCTCGACGTTGCTCGGCGATCTTCAATCGGGAATCGCCGTCGCCGCACTCATGAACGGGCCCGACGAGCACGACGTAACGGAGCTCGTCGCACAGTTCGCCCTCGAACTGCACCGTGGCGCGAATCCGGAACCGCCTGGCGACGCCGAACCGTGGCCTCCCGACAGCCCGCCCACCGAGCCGCTCGCCGAGCACTCGGCCTTTTACGGCCGCTATCGGAGCTACAACCCCTGGCTCCCCGGCTTTCGCGTCGTGCAGCGGGAGAGCGGGCTCACGGCCCAGATGGCCTGGGGAGACGGCAAGCCGCTGACGCGGCTAGGAGAGGCCGAGTTCCGAGTCGGCGAGGAGGAGTGGTCGCCCGAGCGGCTCCGCTTCGACGCCGTCGTCAACGGCCAGGCCCTGCGCGCGAACCTCTCGGGGGAGAGCTACTACAGAAGCGACTTCGAATAGCGACGAAAGACGCCAAGTAACAGTCTGTTACTTGTTCGGAGACGAGCCAAACCCGCTTGTCGCCATGCCATCTGGCTTCCGAAGAATGTGACGAATCAAGCCTAGTAACAGTCTGTTACTAGGCGTCCTCAGACGTTGTCGCGCGGGAAGTCGAACGACCAAGAGCGTGTGAAGACGACCTCGCCAGTCTCGTGCACGTCGAGCCTTGCCTCGACGTGGAAGGCCTCGGCGTCGCAGGTCATCGAGCTCGTCACCTCGGCCCGCGTCTGCCAGTCGCCGCGGCCCATGTCGGATGCGGCGTGGAACCGCACCTCCGCCGACAGGGGATCGCCCTCGACGATCGCGTAGACGCAGTGGCTCGTGTCCCCGGAATTGAGCTCGATGTCGAGGAAGCGAAGCGAACCGCCGAGCGCCCAGTCGAAGATCTGCTCGACGCGTCCGGTCGCATGCTCCTTGCGGAGGAAGCGGCCGCCGGGGTCGCCCTCGACTTCCTGGATCGCGAGTGGCGCGGAGTGCTCGGGCTCGTCGAAGGGCCGTAGCGCCTTGTCCTCCTCGCGCGGCTCGCGGACGGGAAGTTCCAGCCGCCCGCCGTGCACGGTCAAGGTCACCGGCTCCGGCGAGGGCCACGCCCAGGGCCAGTACGTCGGTGACACGGCAACGCGCAGGCGGTGGCGCGCGGGGAACGAGTGGGCGATGACGTCGAGCGGCACGGGGATCTCGTAGCGCTGCCCGGGCTCGAGCGGCTCGGGATGCTCGTGGCTCTCGCGGTGCGTGAGATTCAGGACTCCGCGCGTGACGAGGAGCGACGAGCCGTCGGGCGCCACGTCGCAGAGCCGAACGGCGACGAGCGCCTGCGGCCGGTCGACCTCGAGCTCGAGCACCACCCGCGGTTGCCCAAGAATCTCGAGGGGCTCAGCGAAAGCCTCGAAGTCCCAAGTAATCGAGACGGCGTCCTCGACGCGCTGGTCTCCGGCCAGGTCGGCGGCGCCGCCCTCTGCGCACCACACACCCGCTTCGACGCCGCAAGTCTGCACGCCGAGGATGGACCGCGGCCCGCCCAGCTCCAGCGTCTCCGTGCCGATGTTCGCGGACGGCCACTCCGGCTCGGCGACCCACCGCCCCTCCCGCACCTCGTACGAAGTCCGCGGCGGCGTGGAATCCTGCATCCAGGCACGGAGCATCGGCTCCTCCATGATCCCCGTGTCGATGCCCTTGAGCCAGTGGTCCCACCAGCGGACGCACTCCTGGAGGAAGCCGATGCTCGGGCCGGGGAGCGCATCATCGGGGAAGGCGTGCGCCCAGGGGCCGATGAGGCCCTTCCGCGCCACCGACAGCCCTTCCAGCATTCGCGGCACCGCGTTCGTGTAGCCGTCGACCCAGCCGCCGACCGCATAGACGGGGACGTCGATCGCGGAGTAGTCCTCGCAAGCCGAGCCGTGCTTCCAGTAGGCGTCGCGCCGCTGGTGTGCCAGCCAGGGCTCGATCCAGTTGTTCGCGCCTTCCAGCCGGCCGAGCCAGGCTTCCCGCCACCCGTCGCCGTAGAGCCGCGGATCGGGCGGGCGCGCGTTCCAGACCAGCATCGAGGAGGCCCAGTGCAGCATGTCGAGCGCCTCGACGCACCCGCCGCGGTAGTGGACGTCGTCGGCGTAGCGGTCGTCCGTTGACATCAGCGTCATGATCGCCTTGAGGCCGGGAGGGCGGAGTGCGGCGAGCTGGAGCGCGTTGAAGCCGCCCCAGGAGATCCCCCACATCCCGAGATTGCCGTCGCACCACGGCTGCTCCCGGAGCCAGGCCATCACCTCGAGGCAGTCGGCGTGCTCCTGCTCCGTGTACTCGTCCGTGAGGAGGCCGTCGGACTCGCCCGTGCCGCGCATGTCGACTCTCACCGTCGCGTAGCCGAAGCCCGCGACGTAGGGCTGCCGCCGCGCGTCGCGAATCGCCGTGCCGTCCACCTTGCGATACGGGAGGAACTCGAGGATCGCGGGAACGGGATTTGCCTCGGCATCCTCGGGTAACCAGATCCGCGCCGCGAGGCGGCAGCCGTCCGAGAGCATCAGCCAGGTGTGCTCGATCTCCCGGATCGGGCGCGGGAACTCGGTCCGGGTCGTCACCGAGCGGATCCTCTCATGCGGCGGGATAGGATCGCGCGGTGAGCGAAGCTGTCCGCACCCGCATCGGCGGCCACGTTGTCGTGGACGCCCTCGAAGCTCTCGGTGCCGAGACGGTCTTCGGCCTGCCCGGAGTCCACGCGCTCGGAATCTGGGAGGCACTTCGCGGAAGCCCCGTCCGCTACGTCGGCTTCCGCACCGAGCTGAACGCCGCCTTCGCGGCCGACGGCTACGCCCGGGCCGGAGGCAAACCGGCGGCGCTTCTCCTCTCCACGGGCCCGGGAGCCCTGAACTCCCTCACCGGTCTCATGGAGGCCTCGAGCGCGCACGTCCCGCTTGTCGCGATCGCGAGCCAGATACCGCGCGACCTGATCGGCCGCGGCCGCGGGTACCTCCACGAGCTGCGCGACCAGCGTGCGTCGTTCGAGCCGATCGTGAAGTGGTCGACGCGGGCTCGAAGCGCCGGAGACATTCCCGAGCTTCTCGCCGAAGCCTGGCAACGCGCGCAGACGCCGCCGAGCGGCCCGGTCTTCCTGGAGATCCCGGTGGACGTGCTCACGGGCGAGACCGACGTCGAGGCCAACGGGCTCGACGGAAGCCCGCCCGCGCGGGTCGTACCGGACTCGTCGCGTCTCGACGAGGCGGCGCGGGTGCTCGCGAGCGCGAAGAAGCCCCTGGTCTGGGCTGGGAGCGGCGTCCTGCGTTCCGGCGCCTGGGACGAGCTGCGAGCCGTTGCGGAGACGTTGCGTGCTCCGGTCGTGACCTCGTACATGGGCAAGGGGGCCTTTCCCGAGGAGCACGAGCTTTCCGCCGGCTCGGCGTGTGACGAGGCAGCCTTCGGGGAGCTCGTCGAGGGCGCCGACGCAGTGCTCGTCGTGGGCTCGGAGCTCGGCGCCGAGACGACGCAGCAGTACAAGCTTCAATTCGGCGGCCAGCTTGTCCAGATCGACGCAGACGAGGAGCGGATCGGCACCACCTTCCCCGCCCTCGGGCTCGTCGGCGACGCGCGGGCGACACTCGCGGCCCTACAGGAGCGCCTGCAAAAGCGGGAGCCCGACGGCCGCGCGGAGGAGCGCGCCCGCGCCGTCCGGGAACGGATCGCCTCGGGCCTCGCCGAGCAGGGCCGAGAGCTCGAACGCGGCCTGCTCGAATCGGTACGCGGCGCGCTCCCATCGGAGGCCGCAGGCGGCTGGGACATGACCATCCTGGCGTACTGGGCCGGCGCGCACTTCCCGGCTCTCGGCCCGCGTACGTTCCTCTACCCGCTCGGCTCGGGGACGCTCGGCTACGCCTGGCCCGCTTCGCTCGGGGCCGCGGTCGCGCTCGGGCAGCCGACGCTCGCGGTAGTCGGGGACGGGGGCTTCCTCTACGGCGTCCAGGAGCTCGCGACGGCGCGACAGTACGGCCTGCCGACGACGCTCCTGCTCGTCGACGACGGCGGCTACGGGATCCTGCGGGAGTATCAGCGCGACGCCTACGGGGAGACGTTCGCGGTCGACCTCGAGCAGCCGGACTTCCCCGAGCTCGCGCGCTCCTTCGGAGTCCCGGTCGAGTCGACGACCCCGGATGCGCTCGGCGGCGCGCTCGGCCGGGCCCTCGCCACGGGCGGGCCCGCGGTGGTCCACCTGCCCGTCCGCCTCGAGATGTGGACTTCGACACCCTGACGATGACCGACTGGAGCAGCTTCGTGCGCCCGTCGCTCGTCGGACTCGAGCCCTACCGCCCGGGCCCCAGCCTGTCCGAGCTTCGGCGCGAGCACGGCCTCGACGAGATCGCGAAGCTGAACTGGAACGAGGACCTCTTCGGGCCGCTTCCCGGAGCCCTCGACGCGGTCAAGGGCGAGCTCGCGAACGCGTGGATGTACCCGGAGCAGGCCTACAGCGACCTGCGCGAAGCGGTGGCGGGCTGGCTCGAGCTTCCGCCGGAGACGATCGTCCCCGCGCACGGGATCCAGGCACTGATCGCAGCCGTCGCACACACATTCATCCGGGAAGGAGACGTGGTCGTCGTCCCACAGCCGACCTACGGCCTCTACGCGCAGGTGTCCGCAGGCGCAGGCGCGCGCGTCGTCCGTGTCCCGAACCGTGATTTCAGACTCGACCTTCCCGCCCTGGCCGACGCGGCGCGCAGTGAGAGCGCCAAGCTCGTCTGGGTCTGCGACCCGAACAACCCGACGGGAGCCCTCGTCGAGGCCGGCGAGTGGGCCGAGTTCCTCACCGCCCTCCCCTACGGCGCAGTCGCCGTGGTGGACGAAGCCTACCGCGAGTACGCCGATCCCGAGCGACGCATCGTGCGAGAGCCCGACGTCCTCGCCGGCCGGCCCGTCGTCCTCCTTCGCACCTTCTCCAAGATCTTCGGCCTGGCCGGGCTTCGGCTCGGCTACGCGGTCGCCCACCCGGAGCTGGCGCCGTTTCTCGACGTCGTTCAGGAGCCGTTCAACGTGAACCGCGCCGCGCTCGCCGCAGGACGGGCCTGCCTCGCACACCCTGAGCAGATCGACGAGCGTCGCCGCCAGTCGGCCGAGGCGCGCGCCCTCCTCGCGCGGCTCCTAGCCGATGCGGGCATGGAGTCGCTCCCATCCGAGGCGAACTTCCTACTGGTCGAGGTCGGCGGGGACGACGCGGCGCTCGCCGGCGACCTCGTCGTCCGCGGGTTCCTCGTCAGACCGGGGAGCGAGTTCGGACTCGACGGCTGGATCCGCGTAACGGTGGGGCCGCCGCCGCTGATGGAGCGCTTCGCAGCCGAGCTGGCTTCCGTCCGGGAAGGGGTGCGAGGGTGAGCCTCGTCGACGTCCGCCGCGAGGACCACGTGTGCGTCTTGACGCTCCAGCGCGAGGAGAAGCTAAACGCGCTCTCCGGGGGGATGGAGGGGGAGCTTCTCAACGCACTTGGCAGCGACGACGTGCGCGGCAGTCGCTGCGTCGTCATCACGGGAGCCGGGAAGGCGTTCTCCGCCGGCGCCGACATCAACGAGTTCGCCGAGGCGGACGCTGCCTCCATCGCCGCGTACTACGCGGACACCGGCGACGTCTACGAGCGCATCGCCGCGCTTCGCATGCCGACGATTGCGGCCATCCACGGCTGGTGTCTCGGCGGCGGGCTCGAGCTGGCGCTCGCGACCGACTTCCGCATCGCCGACGAGACCGCGGCGTTCGGCCTCCCCGAGGTCGAGCTCGGCATCCTCCCCAGCTCTGGCGGCGCCTACCGCCTCGTCCGCCTGCTCGGGCCCGGGAAGGCGAAGGAGCTGATGCTCCTGCGACGGCGCTTCGACGCGGCGGAGGCGCTCGCCTTGGGCGTCATCACGGACGTAGTCCCTGAAGGGACGGCGCTCGAGCGCGCCCTGGAGTGCGCAGCCGAGCTCGCGGCCCTGCCGCCGCTCGCTGTCGAGACGATCAAGCGCGCCGCCGACCTCATCCCCGAGGCCTCGCGGGAAGCGGCCATGCTGATCGAGCGCCTGGGCTACGCGGCGCTCGCCCAGACGGACGAGGCCACAAAGGCCATTGAAGACTTCACACGTCGAGACCGCCGTCCATGACGACGGTCGTCCCCGTCACGTAGCCCCCGCCGGGCGAGGCGAGGAAGGCGATGAGCGCGGCCGCCTCCTCGGGGGTCCCGAGCCGGCCGAGCGGAACTTCCCGCTCCCACTCCGCCACACGCTCGAGCCCGTAGCCGTCGAGCCCCTCGGTGGCGATGTTCCCGAGCGCGACGCACACCGCCCGGATTCCGTGCGCGCTCCATTCGAGCGCGAGACTGCCCGCCAGGTTCTCGATCGCCGCCCTGGCCGCGGCCGCATGGGCCATCTCGGCCATTCCGCGCCTCGGGCTGAAGCCGATGAAGACGACCACGCCGTCCTTGTTCGGGATCATCGAGCGCTCGGCCACGGTGCGCGTGAGATCCCAGACGGCGTCGACCGCGAGCCGGTGAACGGCGCGCCACCCCTTCAGCGAGATCTCCTCGGCCGGCGCGAGGAATTGCCCGCCTGCGTTGTTCACGAGCACGTCGATCCGCGCGAAGCGCTCGAGCGCTCCGTCGACGAGCGCGGCGACCTGCTCGGGCTCGCGCACGTCGGTGGGAACGGCGAGGCAGTCTTCCCCGAGCTCGGCCTGCATCTCCTCCAACGGCTCGGCCCGGCGCCCGCAGACGACGACCTTCGCGCCGGTCCGCGCCAGCTCGAAAGCGGTCGCGCGGCCGATCCCGGTGCCGCCTCCGGTGACGAGCGCGACCTTGCCGGCGTTCGCATCCGGAGCGAGTGGCGATCGGAAGCTGCTCATGGCGCCAGTGCGTCCGTCGGCCGGTGCCCTTCGAGCGCCTCCCGAACCGAGACGGCCGGACGCCGGTAGGCCTCGTGCTCGGTGGCTGGGCTGTACCAGGCGGCGTGGGGGTTGACGATGAGCGTGGGGCGCTCCGGCGCCGGCGCTACGGCGCTCGGCGGCTCCACCGGCAGGACGTCGAAGGCGGCGCCAGCGAGATGGCCCGAGTCAAGCGCTGCGAGCACGGCATCGAAGTCCACGAGGCCCGCGCGCGCCGTGTCGACAAGCAGGGCGCCGCGAGGCATCTTCGCGATCTCGCCTGCGCCGATCATCCCGCGCGTCTCGTCCGTGAGCAACGAGTGGAGCGAGAAGACCTCGCACCTCGAGAGCGCCTCGTCCAGCGTGAGCGGATGCACGCCGTAGCCGGAAATCGCCTCGTCGGGGAGCTGCGGGTCGACGGCGCAGACCTCGAAGCCCAGAGCGAGGGCCCGGGTGGCGAGGGCGCGGCCGATGCGCCCGAAGCCGATGACCGCGAGCCTGGTGCCGCGGTTCGTCCGCAGCGGCCCAGCGACGGCGTGGTCCCACTTGCCTTCGCGCACGCTGCGGTCGAGGGCAACGACGCCGCGCATCAGTGCAAGGAGGAGCGCCAGCGAGCTGTCCGCCATCTCCTCGACGCAGTAGTCGGGGACGTTGCAGACCCAAATCCCGCGATCGGCCGCGGCCGACGTGTCGATGTTGTCGTAACCGACCGAGCACGTCGCGACGATGCGGAGCGCTGGCAACCGGCCGAGCTCGGCAGCGCCGACAGGCTGATCCGGGCTGACAAGGAGTGCGACGACGTCGTCCCCTTCCCACGGCGCGTCGGCCTGCTCGACCTCGGCGAGATCCCCGAGGATCTCTGCGACCTCCTCGAGCACGTAGTAGGAGTCGGCGACGAGAACCCTCATGCGAGCCCCTCGCCGTAGCGCGAGTCCCGCCACGCAAGCGCGGCCTTCAGGCCCTGCTCGGCGGCGATCCGGTCGAACTCCTGCTGCTCGGGCGTGTCGGCCGCGTTGAGCATCGCCGAGATGTCGAGGTTGGCAGCGACTGCCGTGCGAAGCCCCATCGCCTCCTGCGCGCGCACGAGTGCGAGCTTCGTGAGGCGGAGGACCGGCAGCGGCGTCGGCGCGATCTTCGCCACGAGTGCGTTGACCGCATCCTCGAGCGCATCCGGAGCGACGACCGCATTCACGAGCCCGAGCCGCTCGGCCTCGGTCGCGGAGATCGCGTCACCGGTGAAGAGGAGCTCGTTCGTCTTCTTCTGCCCGAGCACGAAGGGCATGAGCAGCGTGACGGGCCCCGATCCGTAACGGATCTCCGGCTCGCCGAACTGCGCGTCATCCGCTGCGACGACGAGGTCGCACGCCATCGCCAGCTCGCACGCGCCGGCGAGGCACCAGCCCTTGACGGCCGCGATCGTCGGCTTCGGAAGCGACCAAAGCTCCATCGTCAGGTCGACATCCTCCGCGAGGACCTCGTGCCAGCGCTCGGCGCTCTCGATCTGCTGCTCGACCTCCTCGGCGATGTCGTACCCGGCCGAGAACGCGCGGCCGGCGCCGGTGAGGACGACCACCTTCACCTGGTCGTCCTCGGCGGCCTCGCGCCAAGATTCCCGCAGCCGCCGGACCACCTCGCCGCTGATCGCGTTCAGTTTGCTCGGGCGGTTCAGCGTCACCCAGGCCGCCGGGCCGCGGCGCTCGTACAAGACCACATCAGTCACTGGCTTCTCCTTCTACGACGACGAGCGCATCGACGGCAAGCGCGCCATCCGCGCTCAGGATCAAAGGGTTCACGTCGACGGCCGCGATCCGCGGGTGGTCGACGGCGAGGCGGCCGAGAGCGACGAGCGTCGCCGCGAGGGCCTCCTGCGCGGCGGGGCTCGCCTCGAGCCCCGCCGCCTCGGTGACGAGCTGCCGGGCCTCCTCGTCGCCGAGGGGGGCGAGGGAAACCGCAGAGAGAGAAAGTGATTCGATGGCACGGCCTCCGACACCGACCGCTAGGACGGGGCCAAAATCGGGGTCGCGCGTCATCCCGCAGAAGGCCTCCGCACCGCCCTCGGCCTGTGCGGCGACCAGGACCCTCCCACCCAGCCGCTCCGTCGCGCCCCGGACCCCCTCGGCATCGCCGAGCCCGAGCACGACGCCGTTCTGCGCCGCCTTGTGAGCTGGCCCGTCGACCTTCACGACCACGGGGAAGCCGAGCTCGGCGGCGGCTTCGGCGGCCTCATCCGGCGATGCCGCCCGTCGGCGCGGCGCGAGCCGTACGCCGTAGCGCTCCAGCACGAGCGCCGACTCGAACTCCGGCAGAGGACCCTCTTGAAGCAGGTCGTCCAGCCCTACTGGCGCTGCAGGCTCGGGCTTCGCGGGCACAGGCCGGAGCGCAGCCGCGGCAGCAAGCGCACGCAAGGCGTCGCGCGGACCGCGCAGGAGGGCGACATCGTGCTCGAGTGCGTACTGGGCCACCTCCGGCCGCGGGTCGACCGCCGAGACCGTCGTGACCGCGGGGAAGATCTCCGTGCCGGCCGTCGCCTCCGCGAGCGCCTTCACGATCATGAAACACCACTCGTGCTCCTCCTCCCCGCGAAACTGCGACTGGTCCGCCTGGGCGACGACGATGTCGAAGGCACCCGAGCCGACGAGGACCTCGATCGACCCGGGGAAGACGACTTCCGCCTCGTCGATTGCCCAGGCGTCGAGCGGGTTCCCGGGCGCGCGGTAATTGGGGAAGCGGGCGGTGAGCTCGCCGGCGACCTCGTTCGGAAGAGGCTTGAACGGGATCCCGGCCGCGTCTCCCTGGTCGGCGAGAAGCGCGCCCTCTCCGCCGGACTCCGAGATCGCTGCGATCCGCTTCCCCCGCGGCCGACGTGTGCGGCCGAGAACCTCGAGGGTCTCGACGAGCGCGGTGAAGTCGTCCACCTCGATCGAGCCGTGCCTGCGCAGGAGCGCGGAGAACGCACGCTCCGAGCCGACGACCGCACCGGTATGGGCGAGCGCGGCGCGCGCGGCCGCCTGTGAGCGGCCCACCTTCAGACAGACGACCGGCTTCCCCGCCTCGGCGCAGCCCTCGAGCGCGGATGCGAACTCCGCCGGCCGACGGACGGTCTCCAGAAAGAGCCCGATTGCTCCTGTTCCCTCGTCCTCGGCGAAGAACCCGAGGACGTCGGCCGCGTCGGTGACCGCCTCGCCGCCGGAGGAGACGACCGAGCGGAAGCCAACCCGCGGCCCGATGCCGAGGAGGGCCTCCGCGATCGACCCCGACTGCGAGGCGACCGAGACGCGGCCCGGGCGAAACGTGTCGGGCACGGTGCCGATCCAGAGCGAGACCTCGTCCGGAGCCGCGACTCCCATGCAGTTCGGGCCGAGCAGCACGGCACCCTGCGCGCGCGCCCGCTCCGCGATCCGCGCAGCGACCTCCGGCCCCGCGGCGCCGGCTTCGTTCCCGAGGCCGGGGAGGAAGAAGGCGCGTACTCCCGCTGAGAGTGCCTCATCGAAGGCCTCCTCGACGCGTTCGTGCCCGACGAGGAGAGCGGCCAGCTCTGGCCGCTTCGGAAGCTCGGCGACGCTGGGGAAGCAGCGAAGGCCGAGCACCTCGTCCCTCGTGGGATGCACGCCCCAGGCGGGGATCCGCGACCGCACGACCTCCTCGACGATCCGCCCGTGGCGCGGCGAGGCACCCACGACGGCAACGGACCGCGGGAAGAGGAGGGGTCGGACGCGGTTGTGATCGGCCATCGCGTGCTCTTACCATCCTCTCCACTCGGGAGGCAACGTGCACGAGAAGCAGATCGAGATCCGCTGGCGCGACCAGGACGCCTACGGCCACGTGAACAACGCGGTGTACCTCACCTACCTCGAAGAGGTGCGCGACGAATGGCTCGAGCGAGCGCTCGGAGACTCGGGCGACGCGTGGAGCTACGTCACGGCGCGCGTGGCGATCGACTTCCGTCGCGAGCTGACGCAGGACGACGACGCGATCGTGGCGCGGCTCTGGCTGACGAGGATCGGCACGTCGAGCGTAACGACGCGGGAGGAGATCGTCACCGTAGGCGGCGAGCTCGCCGCAGAGGCCGAGGCCGTCCTCGTGGCGCGCGACACGGAGACCGGCCGCTCCCGGCCGCTCAGCGAGGCCGAACGTGCCGCCCTCGAGCGCGAGCTCGGCGGTGCTTGAGCGCCTGCTGAGCCCACTCGGGCTCGGCCCCGTCGAGCTGCCGAACCGGATCGTCTCGACCGCGCACCAGACAACGCTCGTCCACGACCACCTGCCCACGGACGAGTTCGTGGCCTACCACGAGGCGCGCGCGGCTGGCGGGACGGGGATGATCGTCCTCGAGGCGACCGCCGTCCACGAGTCCGGTCGGCTGACCGCCCACACACTGGCAGGCTACGAGCCGGACATCGTCGCCGCGTACAGCCGCGTGGCCCAGGCCGTCCGCCCGCACGGGACGCGCCTCTTCGTCCAGCTCTTTCACGGCGGCCGCGAGCTGATCGCCTCGCCGCCAAGGCCGGCCGCGGTCGCGCCGTCGGCGGTCCCGAGCCACCGCTTCCACGTCGAGCCCCGGGCACTCACTTCCGCCGAGATCGACGAGATCGTCGCCGGGTACGCGCGCTCCGCCGAGCTGGCTGCCGAGGGCGGGCTCGACGGGATCGAGCTCTCGGCTGCGCACGGCTACCTCTTCGCGCAGTTCTTCACGCCGGGGGTCAACCTCCGCAAGGACGAGTGGGCCGTCGGGCCGAGGCTTCTCGTGACAGTCGTGGAGGCCGTACGGAATGCGGCACCGAAGCTTGCGCTCGGCGTCCGGCTCTCGGCCGACTCCGAGGCTGCCGTGGCTGTCGCGCCCGAGCTCGCCGGTCTCGTCGACTACCTCTCGATCGCACTCGGCGACTCGTCCACCTACCGCGGCTCGACCGGGATCGTCCCGCCGCCGCCCGTCGAGGAGAGCGCAATCGCAGGGTTCGCAGCCCCGTTTCGGGTCGGGCCTCCGCTGATCGCGACCTCACGCATAGTCGATCCGGCTGCTGCCGACCGGCTCATCGGGGACGGAGTCGCCGATGCGGTCGGGATGACGCGTGCGCTCATCACCGACCCCGATCTGCCGCGCAAGGCCGTGGACGGGCGGGTGGACGACGTCCTCCGCTGCATCGGCTGCAACACCTGCATCGCGCACTACCACGCCGCTATCCCGATCGCGTGCACTCCGAATCCACGGACCGGACGCGAGCTGACGTGGAAGCCGGTTCGCGCCGCACGGCGGCAGCGAGTCGCGGTCGTGGGGGGAGGCCCCGCCGGGATGGCCGCCGCGGCGGAGGCGCATGCGGCGGGCCACGACGTCGTCCTTTACGAGTCGCGCATCCGCCTGGGCGGACAGGTCGAGCTCGCGGGCGCTGCTCCGGGCCACGCCGAGCTCTCGACGTCCCTCCTACGGAACTACGAGCGCCTGCTCGAAGGCGTGGACGTGCGCCTCGGCGAGCACGTGGAGGAGCCGCCCGATGCCGATGCGGTCATCCTCGCCACCGGCGCCCGCCCGTACGTCCCCGACCTTCCCCTCTCGGAAGGATTCTCGACCGCCTGGGACGTTCTGCGAGGAAGCCGGCCCGAGGGAAAACGCGTGGCGGTCGCGGACTGGGGCGGCGACGCCTCGGGACTCGACGCGGCAGAGGTCCTGGCGGCGAGCGGGTACGAGGTCGCGCTGGCCGTTGGGTCGGCGGCATTCGGCGAGACCCTGCACGCCTACCAGCGCAACCTCTATGCAGCGCGTCTCTACCGGGCCGGAATCGCGGTCTGGCACCACCTCGAGCTGGCGGCGTGGGACGGCGGCGGCGCCAGCTTCACGAACATCTTCGCCCCCGAGCTCGAAGCGGTCATGGAGGCCGACGCGCTCGTGCTCGCGCTGGGTCGTGTGCCCGTCCGCGAACTGGAAATTCAGGGAGCGGTCGAGGTCGGCGACCGGCTCTCGCCGCGCTCGCTGGAGGAGGCGATTCTCGAGGGGTCGCTCGCCGGCCGCTCGCTCGAGTAGAGCTCGGGCCGCAGGTCGCCGACGACGTCATTGAGCTCGCCCCAGGCCTTGCTGCGCGCTCGCCCGTAGTCGCACTCCGCGTGCAGGATTCCCCTGCCGTACTCGTCGACCGGCCCGGCCGCGAGCCACCCGTCCGGGTCGACGATGCAGCTTGCGCCGGTCCAGTGGACTCCGCGCTCCGGCTTCTGGCCCGCGCGGTCGCAGACCGCCACCCAGACCTTGTTCACATGCGCGGTCGCCTGCGCCAGCGCTATCTCCACCGGCCGCTCACCCCTCGGGCGAGGAAAGAGCGGGAGGTTTGCCGGAACGACGATGACGTCGGCGCCGGCGAGCGCGAGCCCGCGCGTCAGTTCCGGGAAGTAGAGGTCGTAACAGACGGCGACGCCGATCTTCCCGAACGGGGTTTCGACCACAGGGGCCGGCTCGGGGCCCGGCGTGAACCAGAGCTTCTCGCGGTCCCAGAGGTGGGTCTTGCGGTAGACGTCGATCAGCCCGTCGGGCCCCACGACGGCCGCCGAGTTGTAGAGCGCTCCGTCGTCGCTGAGCTCGGCAAACCCTCCCACGATCACCATGCCGTAGTCGGCGGCGCCTTCGGCCCACAGGGAAACCGTCGGTCCGTCCGCCGGCTCGGCACACGACCTGGCCTCTTCCAACGAGTCGAAGACGTACCCGGACGACATGAGCTCCGGAAGGACCGCGATTCGGCACTCGTAAGCCGCCAGGTCCCGGATAACGGTCTTCGCGAGCTTGCCGTTGCCCTCGAGATCACCCACCCTGGGCGGGACCTGGGCACACCCGATCCGGACGCTCGACACAGATCCCGGTTTACCTCGACCCCTCCGACACGTCAAGATCACCCACCATGGTCGTGCCCGAGCTTCCGCCCGACATCGCCGAGCTGAAAGAGCGCGTCGGCCGCTTCGTCGCCGATGAGGTGTTCCCGCTGGAGGAGAAGATCGCCGCCGCGGGCGAGATCGACTTCGCCGCCGTCGACGAGGTGCGCAAGCAGGCACGCGCAGCAGGCTTCTCGATGCTGAACATGCCCGAGGAGGCCGGAGGCGCCGGCCTCAGCATGCTCGGCCAGGTGGCGCTCGAGGAGGAGTCCGGCAAGGCGACCAACGGGCTCGGGTTCGCCGTCGTCGACCGCGGCCCGGCCGAGCTCTGGGAGATCCTCACGCCGGAGCAGCGAGACCGCTGGATCGTCCCGATCCTGCGCGGCGAGTACCGCGAGGCCTGGGCGGTGACGGAGCCCGGCGCCGGCTCCGACGTGAGCGCAGTCGCTGCGACGGCCGTGCGCGATGGGGACGAATGGGTGCTGAACGGCGA
>Ga0307409_100000769_pt1 | contig 14500 bp, 19 predicted proteins | sample 322Ometagenome_2_FD_203888 | JGI IMG/M metagenome (GOLD analysis project Ga0307409, IMG submission 203888) | Maize rhizosphere microbial communities from greenhouse at UC Davis, California, United States - 322HYB-O-2 | ecosystem: Host-associated > Plants > Roots > Rhizosphere > Soil | place... | reverse complement strand
GAACAGACGCCGGGCAACAATGACGACACCATGATCACTTAGGCCGCGGGCAAACACGGCAGCAATTCCTTGCTGAGCAGACAGCAGGAGGCAGGTCGTCTCGCTCTAAGTGACTGCCCAATGTCGGGAGGTGTCATCGGCCCGGTCTTGGTGCACGGAGGCGTCGACGGTACGGTCTTGGTGCACGCGTAACGCGGCGGCGATCACCCCGACACCGCCCGCTCCAGACGTCGGTACTGGCATATCCACGCGTGGCAGCCTCGATATCAAGGCTGCGAAAAACCTGCTCGGCTGGGGCACCTCCAACGCCGAGATCGCCCACCGCCCTCTGTTGATCATGAGGTTCTTCGCCCACCACTGCAGCGTGTGCATGATCCGTTCATCGCGCGACTTGGGATGGATAACCAGAAGGCTGTCGCGCCGTTCTCAATTGCAACCCTAGCCAGGGAACCTGTGGGCGCGCGCTGACCGAGATGCTGGTGGATGGGCGGCGGCAGCACTGCCGATGGGGTTCCTCGCCTGGGTCTGTGTGCCACTGCTCAGGGATCAACTCGGTGGGCGTGACCCGTTTATCGAATCGCTCCTGGTCTGCCTCAACGTCGGTCTGCTCTGGATTCTCGCCTTAACCCTGATCCTGCTCCGACGCGGGCAGGGCCGACCCGAATGGTCACGCGTGGTCGACGGTCTATGGCTTCGGTCGCCGCGCAATCCAAAGACGGGGAAGATCGGCGGGACGGTCTGGCTATGGGCAATTCCGTTGGTCCTACTCTCCGTAGCGATCAATGCCCTGCCGATCGACCCAGAAGGCCCGTTGCCGAGGGACCTTCCCGTCCTTCTTCAGAAGGATCAGGACCGCCTTGAGACTTTCTTCAGCGGATCTTGAGGCTGGTTCGCGCTGCTCGTGTTGGTGAACTTCCTGGCTCCGGTGGTCGAAGAGCTGTTCTTCCGCGGCCTTTTGCTGCCGCGAATGCGCAAGGTGTTCGGACGGATCGAGTGGGTCGTCGGGACTATCTTTGGCCTCTACCACCTGCATCAGCCATGGAGTATGCCCGCCAGCATTCTCGACGGGTGCTGACTCAGGCCTTTCCCACGAAGCGATATCAGAGCACCTGGATAGGGCTCATCACGCACACCCTTCCGAGCTTCGTCATCATCGGGGTCGTTCTGCCACTGGTGCTGTGAACAGGATTCTCGTCTGACCTGGGAGGCCAAGATCGCCGAGTGAGCGCTTTGACAGCTGTCAGGTGTAGCCCGCCCTGCATTGACGGCTGGTCATCGTGGTCTTCCCCCGTTCTGGAGTCCTCCCGTAGGCTGTCAGTGTCTCACGCCGCATCTTTCTCGTGATTAATAGCGGGATCATTGTCGACCCTTTGTTAGATGAATGCTGGTGGTGCTTTAGATAGTTGTCCGGGTACGCTCTGGAGGCAGATACGTGGGAAGAGTCAGAGAAATGTGGGACCCGCATACGTCGGCGGGAAAAGACCGACTCAGGCATCACGCGGAGGTTGCGGGCAATTTCAAAGCGAATGTTGTTGGCCGGCGCGAGGTCGTGAGGGATGAGGCGAGTCTGCGAGAAGAAGCGGGGGACCATTTCGGCCATTTCTGGGAAAGTGAAAGAAAGCTATTCTCTAGCAGAGCTGACATTAATGACGCCAATAGACTCGATGTCGGAGAGATGCGTCGAATCTATGTGGCGTCGTATGTCAAGGGCTATCTGGCCAAAATAGCGGAGTTCGATCGCGAAGACCAATATTGGAGAGAAAAGGAAGCCAAGACAGAGAGAGCGGAGGCCGAGCGGGTGAGTGCGGCGACACCCCAGACTCATGGGAAAGCATTTTTACGGGTAAATAGCGCGCGGCACTTTTTGGATGCTCAACTTTATGAGATTGAACTTGTTGATCCGGAGTATCTTGCCAGGCCTATCAGGTTCGAGATTGTTGTTAGAGCCGAGGGCGAGCCGGAGTTTAGAGCGTCAGTTGACGATGTCTGAGAACCGGCTGGAAGCCGCGTGCCGCGGCTAGTGATAGGTGGCAAAGATCAATAGCGGAAGCATCGTCAACCAAAACCCGGACGACCCCGGCAATCCAAGGACGACCACGACGACAATCAACGTTGAGGGGACCGCCTCCACCTAGTCCGCCCAGGCGGTCCGCCATGAACAACTTGTGCGGGGTTGCACAGGTTTGGCCACCAAGCTGTCCTTCTGTGCCTGAGCGCGATCTGCTCGCCACCCGGCCACACCCAACGGCGGCACCGAAGCCAATACAGCGGGCCCGTCCGGGGCTGCTCGTCGCGCGGCAGTCTGACCGAACCAGCGCCGTAGCTCATCGCTGGGCGCGTCTTCATGCGCCCACCCGGCTAGCTGCAGCAAGTCACGCTGCCCCCGCATGTCCACCGGCGGTCCCGCCAGGGCTTGCACCAGCCCACGACGCTACGGCGGTGCGCCGCATCCGTCTTGTTCCAGCCGCTGCTTGAATGGCCCCATCGAGCCGAAGATCTGAGGAGTGGAGATGATCGGAATCATTGCGGCTGCAGCCGGCGTAGCGGCTGTGCCAATAGCCGGAGGGCTGGCCTACCGCAAATCACATCAACGCAAGGTGGCCCAGGCGCTGGTGATCAACACCCCAAACGGAATCGTGGAGGAGCGGTTCGTGCGGGTAGGTGGAGTCGATCAATGGATTCAGATCCGGGGCGAGGATCGCGATAATCCGGTGCTGCTCGTCTTGCACGGCGGCCCAGGCTGGCCCAATGCCGTGTTCACTCACCCGCTGCGACCGTGGGAGCAACACTTCACGGTGGTTCAGTGGGACCACCGGGGTGCGGGTAAGACACTGGGCCGGATCGGCAAGGTCGGCAGCGGCGAAATGACCTTCAGTCGTAGGGTCACTGACGCCATCGAGCTTGTTGAATTCCTGCGGAATTACCTGCGTAAGGACAAGGTGATCTTGCTGGCCGAGTCGATGGGCACGCTTACGGGACTGCCGCTCGTCAAGCAGCGGCCGGACCTGTTCCACGCGTTGGTTGTCACCGACCTGTACGTCGACTTAGCGCGCAACGAAGCCCGCAAGTACGAAATGACTCTTGAGCGGTTGCGGACGGCTGACAACACCAAGGCTGTGGATTCTCTGGAGCGAATTGGTGGCGACCCGACCAAGTGGGATCTAGGCGCCTGGAACACGAACATGGCTTGGGCGTTCAAGACAAATTTGCCGACGCCCAACCTGGACCGAAAGCTGCTGTTTCCGCTGGCGCTGTCCTCGCCGATCTATACCCTCCGCGATCTTTACTACCTCTTTATGGGATTCCAATGGTCCACAGGCCAGATGTACGACGAGATGATGAACTACGACGCCCGGCGGCTGGGAACCCAATTTGATTTGCCCTTCTTCCTCTTTCAGGGCGAAAGTGACGTGATCACTCTGACCACGCTCGCCACCGAGTACTTCGGGGAGGTCGAAGCACCCAGCAAGGACGTGGCGCTTATCAGGGACGCCGGACACTTTGCGGCCTTCACTCAGCCGGACCGGTTCCTCACCGAACTCCTCACTCGAGTGCGCCCGCTGGCGTCCGACGCCGCGTCTTCATCGGCTTAGGAGTCCTGGTGACGAGGGCGCCGCTCGCAGTGACCCGCGCCTTCGTTTCTCCGCACGAGGCCGCATATGAGACAGAATCGGCTTATTTCAGTCGCATTCGTGGCCTCGGGCGCGACATGCTTTATCGGAGCCGGCGCTGCACCAGCCACTTGTCGTACCAGGTCGCCTTCGGGTGCTGGCGGCGACCCGGGCCACCAGTTCCAGCACGTGCGATCCACCGAAGGTCACCGGTCCGACCTGGGCCCGGCTGTACCGGTATGGGTTCGCCTTCGGCGGCCTGGTTTAACCCATCCTGGAGGCCAAAGGGTTCCGGCAGACGGTTTGCCGAAGGGGAGGAGTAAGCAATCTATGGCGGGGTGGTTGCGCCTGTTCCGCTTTTTGCCCTCAGTCACTGCTCAGCATTCAGGCAAGCGGTCACCCAAAGTTGCCCGGCAAGCCGCTGACGTAAACAGTAATCTTGTGAGCCCCCAAATCGGATCGCAGACGGCTCGGTCAGCTCACCCGCTTGCCCTCGACCAGGAGAGGCTCCGCGAGCCTCAGCGGGCGTGAGCCGTCTTCGCTGAGGATTGGCTCAGCCGAATATTGCGCCACGTAGACGCGACGTACGCGGTCGGTGGTGTTGGGGCCGCTGCGGTGGAAAAGGGTCGACGAGAAGCAAACGATGCTTCCGGCTGGCACGATCGCCGGGTCGCCCGGGTCGTTCCCGAAGTAGCCGACCAGGTCGTTGCTGTCCTCGTCGCGCGCGTGTTTGACGACGTCTTGCGTTCCGGCGCGCGCGTAGGGCAGCAGATACACGGTGCCGTTGGCTTCGGTCATGTCGTCGAGTGCGATCCAGCATGTGAGGTACGGCCGGTGCGGGTAGTCGATGAAGCCCGAGTCCTGGTGCCAGCTGAACGACATCCCCTGCTCCGCGGCCTTTACGACGTACTGCTCGTTGAACAGGTACACGGTGTCGCCGAGCGCCGCTTGGGCGATCTGCACCATGAGGCCGGAGGACAGGAAGCCCGCGACTGCGGGGCTCTTGCCGTATGCGTGGACGAAGTAGCGGCTGCCGCGCCGGTCGAGGTCGAGCTTGTCGACGCCGAGGCGGTCCATCTCCTGGTCGCGCTCGTCGATGAAGCGCTGACATTCGCCGCGCAGCGTGTCGAGATCGCCTGGCGGCACGGTGCGCTTCAGGACGAAGAAGCCATCCTCACGGAACTGGCGTGCGTGCTCGGACGTGGTGTGCAGAGCTGAGACGGCCATGTTTGCCCTCCTGTCATCGTGGACGATCACATAATCTGCGGTAACGGCGATCCGCTTCTTCGCGTAGATCCGCGAGTTCTTATCGTTTCTTGCGATGATTGACGACGACCTCGGAATTCGGGCAGGGCTCGATGGACGCGTGGTGTGGCACAGGGTCGGCGACGTTCGACCCCGCGCCCATCGCCATGCCGAGCTCGAGGTCAACCTCGTCGTCCGTGGCACGGCCTCCTACCTGCTAGGCGACCGGCGCTATGCGCTCACACCCGGCACGCTGACCTGGCTCTTTCCCGGTCAGGATCACCTCCTGGTCGAGGAGTCCTCCGACCACGAGCTCTGGTGGGCGGTGTTCCGACCCGCCCTGGTCGCTCAGATCGCGACGACCCGGCACGCGCGACCTCTGCTGGAGGCGGATCCCGTCGGGCAGTTCTCGCGCCGTCTCGACTCTGGCCGGGTTCGTCGTCTCGGCGCACTCTTCCACGAAGTACAGGATGCGGAGACGGTGGACGACGTTCTTGTCAATACCGGGTTGGCGTACCTGCTTAGCTTCGCCTGGGGAGCGTTTCTCGACAGCGACGACGTCGTCGAAGGCGTCGATCTGCATCCGGCGGTGGAAACGGTGGCTCGCATACTGCGAGCCGACCCCGACGCAGGCGATCTCGCTACGCTAGCGCGGGCTGCGCACCTGAGCTCGTCGCACTTGAGCCGCATATTCAAGGAGCAGACCGGCGTGTCGATCAGCCGGTTCCGCAACCAGCAGCGACTGCAGCGTTTTCTGCGTCTATACGGCAGCGGGCGGCGCACCACGGCGTTGGTGGCCGCCCACGAGGCCGGCTTCGGCAGCTATGCCCAGTTCTACCGCGTCTTCCGCGAGCAGACAGGAAGGAGTCCGTCCGCGCTGCGCACCGCAGCTGCCGACGAGGACCTGAGACTGGTCCAAGACCATCGCTGAGCGCGGGGTGCCTCCGGACATGAGGCGGCGTACCTCAGCCAGCGTCGCCTTCGAGGTCTCGCCGGGGTGTCATCATGGCCAGCTCGCCTGCTGTGGCGCTACGTGTCCACCATGTTGCCGGCCGGCTTCAAGGCGCAAGTCAGTGCCATGAGCCGGCTCGCCGCGCCGCCTACAGAAGCTTTTCCCGCTGGGCGACCCGCCTCTACCCGGAGTTCTCGCTTCCGTGTTGGGCGGCGCACTCGGCCGCGCGCCGCTGCATAGTCGCGCGTTCCTGGGTGTTGCTGGTCAACCATGCCGCCTGGAGGAAGTGCTTCCGGGCACGATCATGCTCCCCAGTGCGGCAGAGCAGGTCGCCGGCGACTGCGGGCAGCAGGTGGTACTGGCGAAGCTCGGGCACGTCGAATAGGGGCAGCACGATGTCCAGCCCCGCCTGCGGTCCGAACGCCTGCGCGACCGCGACGCCCCGGTTCAGCTCGACCACGGGGGAGGGGCTGATCTGAGCCAGGCCGTCGTAAAGCGCGGCGATACGGACCCAGTCGGTGTTCTCGGCAGTGGTGGCTCGCGCGTGGCATGCGGCGATCGCGGCCTGCAGGGCGTAGGGCCCGGCGGTGCCGCCCAGTTGGTCGATGCGCTCGAGGGTGGCAAGTCCGCGGCGGATGAGGAGGTGGTCCCAGCGGGTGCGGTCTTGGTCCATGAGGAGCACGGGCTCACCGTCCGGTGCGGTGCGAGCTTTTAGTCGGGAGGCTTGGAGTTCCATCAGCGCCAGCAGACCCAGAGACTCTGTGTCGTGGGGCGTCAGGCTGGCGAGCATGCGGCCGAGCCGGAGTGCCTCCGCGCACAGGTCGGTGCGCATCCACGAGTCCCCGCTCGTAGCCGAGTACCCCTCGTTGAAGACGAGGTAGATGACCTCCCGGACCGCAGCCAGGCGTGCGGGCCGTTCGGCTGGGCCGGGGAGCTCGAACCGGATGTTCGCCGCTGACAGGGTCCGTTTGGCCCGCACCACGCGCTGGGCGATGGTCGGTCCGGGTACCAGGAAGGCACGGGCGATGTCCTCGGTTGCGAGGCCGCAGACCAGCTTCAGGGTGAGGGCCGAGCGCGCATCCGGTGACAGGATCGGGTGGGCGGCCATGAAGATCAAGCCGAGGAGGTCGTCTGCGAGGTCGCCGTCGACGAGCTCGGCTAGGTCGTGCTCGACGACCGGCGGACTCGCAGCGGCCGCGAGGCGCACCTTGTTGCGGTGGGTGTCCCGCCTTCGGATCCGGTCGACGGCCAGATACCGGGCCGTCGTGTGCAGCCAAGCCGTCGGGTTGTCCGGCACACCGTCCTGCCGCCACCTCTCGATCGCGGCCACGAATGTGTCCTGCGCGAGCTCCTCGGCCGTGTCGAGGTCACCGACGAACCGGGCCAACCGGGCCAGCACCCGGGGAGACTCGACGCGCCACAAGGTCGCAACGGTGTCGTCGAGGTTCGCTGCATCCATGGCAACCGGTGCGGTCGGGTCTGGCCTTGGTCCTACTGGAGGTCCTCGGCCTCGACGACGCGACGTACGTCGACCCGCTCCGAGCCGACGAGGAGGGCGAACTTGCGGGCATGCTCGACAGCCTCGGCGAGCGAGTCGACCTCGAGGATGGCGAAACCGCCGATCAGCTCCTTGGCTTCGGCGAAGGGGCCGTCAATGACCCGGACCTTCCCGTCGCTGACCTCGACACGCGCACCGGCCGAGCTGGGAAACACCCCTTCGCCGCTGAGCAGGACTCCGGACATGGCTGCCTCCCGCATGTACTCCTCGATGGCGGCCAGCTTGTCCGGTGACGGCATGATCCCGTTTTCCATGTCTTGGGTCTGGTAGTGCATCACCATGTAGCGCACGGTCTCTCCTCTGGTCGGCTTGTGGCCATAGTGGCCATTGTGTCCGGAACGGATGGGTCAGGCAGTGGTGGCCGGCGTGTAGACCAGATGCAGCACCCCGGTCTCGAAAGTCGTGGCGGATTTCAGGTCGAGCGGCACGGTTTGACCGTCAGCGAACAGCTTTTTGCCGTGGCCGACGACGATGGGATGCACCAGCAGGTGCAGCTCGTCGACGAGGCCCTGTTCGAGTAGCCAGCGGACCAACGTCGCACTGCCGGTCGTCGACAGTCCCGTTTCCTCCTTCAGCGCGGCCAGCGACGCGTACACATCGCCGTTGATCACCGAGGAGTTCTCCCAGGTCGCCTCAGTCAAGGTGTTGGAGACGACGTACTTGCGGCCGCCGTTCATTGCGGCCGTCATCTCGTCTGCGGGGTCTGCCTGTGGCCAGTAGCTGGCGAAGGCCTCATACGTCGTGCGCCCCAGCAGCGTGGCGTCGGCCTCGCCCATCATCTTGCCGACAGCGGCTCCCATCTCGTCGTTGAAGTAGGGGAAGTGCCAGGTCTCAGGCGCCTCGATGACGCCGTCGAGAGAAATGAACAGGCCGGACTTGATGAATCCCATGATGTGCTCCTTCTGGTGGTTTTCTTTCGCACCGTTTACTCGGGGTGCCTTCACCCTCTGTGCCGAACGAGGGTCCCCACTTTCGACACGTCCCCGGAATCTTCTTCGACGGCTCCTTCGGTCGCTCAGCTAGTAGGCGACGCCGACGGAGTGGCGTACGGTCTCAGGCTGTTGAAGCACGGACAGCATCAGGTGAGGAGTCACCTAGGGGCATCGAGCGTGAGCCACCGTGAGCAGGCTCCGCTACGTCCGAACGAAGAGGTCTTTAAAGGCGTAATCAGGGAGTCTTGGTGCGTGATCAAGATGCGGCCGAGTCGGGACCTTCGTTGGGCGTCGCCATTACGGCCGTTAGCCAGCCTTGCGAATAATAACGGCACTCCGGATCGCATACACTTTTGCGCTTACTCGATCAACAAGTGCGGCACGCAGTGGGCGACGAGGCCGCCGCTAGCCTTCAGTCAGCGATCCGTAACTTTGACAAGCCGCAAAAACGTGGGCTTGGATTGACGGCATCTCGGGGCATCCGCTCTCCTGAGGTGTTCCGTGTCGAGGAGCAAGAAGAAGAGTCTCGCGAGATGGTGGGGGTTTGCCCTCGTCGTCGCCCTACTGGCCGCCCTACCGACTAGAGCCGTTCCAGGGACGATTCTGTTTGCCTTGTCAGGCTTAGGCCTGGTGTGGGCGCTGTTCCTTGCTCCCGTCTGGTGCGGAGCCGTAACCAGGAAGGGCGAATTCTGCCGAAACAACTCTTGGGGGTTGCTGATCGGCTGCCATCTGCGCGAGCACAGGTGGCAGAAGTTCAAAATGATTTTTGTCAGCCGTCGATGGCAGCAGCTGAATAAGGGACTGTGGTCCAGTCCCGGCGCGGTTCTCGCCACCGTCTCCGGCCTCATAACCATAATCTTGTTCATTGCAGCCATTGTGCAGTGGCTCGCCCAAGCGACTTCTTTGGCGTAGAGCCGAGCCGCGACCTGGGCTTGGAAGAGTCGCCAGGTATCTCGATCACGCTTGCCTCTGATGAATAGCTGGGCTGACTCACCAATATCTCGGCTATTTTCCGCTTGGTGGTCCCGGGGCTGCATCGTCATGTCGGCAGCTCGATGCTCCCGCCGCACCATGGTCGGGTCAACGCCGAACCGTGCACCCAACCTCGCCAGGGTCCAGCCGGGCTGTGTGGCATTGGCCTGCTGACTGGGCTGTATTTCCAAGTCATGGACCATGACGATGCGCCCGTGACCCCGAGGCCATCGAGGTTCGCCGCCTTTGTGCGCTCCTTTCGGTTGCTTGGAATGGATGCTGGTCGGTCAAGCTCCTATCGCAAAACCGAGGGCTAGATCAACTGGATCTCAAACAGCCTGGCGAGATTGAAACGCCAGACGATTACAACCTGCCGCTCGTGGGGCGGTCGAATGACAACTCCAGCCAGGAGCAGATACCGCCGCAGAGTCATGTCGTCTACGCCATATCGCTCCGCTAGTCGCGCCAGTGACCAGCCGTCGGGGTAGAGGCGGCCTCCCTCAGCAGTTTGCACCTGTTAGCTCTCGCTTGCGCGGGTCGACTCCGAGTCACTGCAGACAGCCGTGACAGTGGTGCGACGGATACCAAAGCGCGCAGCGGGGCACGGCCGCCAGTTCCTTGGTCGCCTCACCGGCTCCGTACGCCATTGCGAGCAATGACCTGGTGATGATTGAGCCGGACCCTGGGCTTGGCTGGACTTGGAGCGCTCATGATGTCGAGGAGCCGAGCTGGCATTGACGAGCAGTTTCGGCAAGGTCTCAACCCCTGCTCAGGGTTCGAGTAGAGGCGCAGAAGCTCCACCCTCCGACCAAGTGAAACAGCCTCTCGCCACTCTCCGGCAGCTGATCTGAGTAACTAACTGCGTGACAACGACCCTGGCTCATGCCCGGTCGGCCGTGGGCTTGAACAGCTGATCCATGACGGTCGCGCCAGTCTGGATCACCGGCTTGAGCGGTGACGGTAGACCAGCTCCGTCATGGCCGGAGCTCACGACGGATGTTGGCGGCATCTCGGCTCGTCGGCCACAGCGGAACGACCAGTTCACGAGGAGTCCAGTGGCCTGGATCGATGCCGGGGACCAGGCGAAGAGCACGCAACGCTGGGTGCTCCTGGAGGAGATCTCGCGGCATTCCTTCGTCACGGTGCTCTCCATCCATCCCTGTGCCGGAGGCCGTGGTGAAGACGAGGCCAGTCCCATGCCAGTGCGCGCCGGGCGCTGACGCCTTGGTCGTCGAAATCATCCAGCTACCAGACGCGATCACGTATCAAGGCGCACTCGGTTAGCTGCACTGACGAGTCCGGCTCTTCTAGATCAAGCGCGGTCTCCGGCCACCGTTTCCGCGGGGCGGTCGACTGCGTGTCCTCGCTACGCGCGGGCCTCCCCGGACGGCCCGCGCAACCAGTGATGCTCATGTTCGCAGTGAGCGCCACCCACCGTAGTATCGGAGCCCTCGCAGTGTGGCTGAGCTGGTGATTCATCGAGGAGATCTTCGTGGCGGATTTCGACACTCACGCGGCTGTCATGGGCGGAATCGCTGTGGAAACAGAGCGAGGCCAACGAAACGAGGCGACTACCCGCCTGCAACTCATTGATCGCATCTTCTTCGACGCACTGGGCTGGAGTCGGGATCACTGTCGACTGGAAGACTCCCTGGACGGCACGTACACGGACTATTCATTCGGTCTTCCCGCCACTCAAGTCATCGTAGAGGCGAAGAAAGAGGGCAACACTTTTGAGCTACCGTCGACCTCGGGCCCACTGGTCGTAAACCTCAAAGTACTTATGCGAAGCAACGAGCCTCTCACTAGCGCCATCCGACAGGCAAGTTCATACTGCACCAGTAGGGGTGTGAAACTTGGCGTTGTTTCAAATGGACATCAGCTGATCGCCTTCGTCGGCAGCCGAACAGACGGTACACCGCCCATGACTGGTCGCGCTGTCGCCTTCAGGAGCCTTGCCGAGATGGACGAGCGCTTCATCGACCTATGGAACTACCTAAGTCCTGCTGGAATTGCCTTCAACAATCTCGAGAACGTGTTACGCCTCGAACCACGCTCTATCCCCCCTGAGAAGCTCAGCAAGTCGCTTTGGGTCTACCCTGGCACAAAGTCTCGTAACACCATCGAGCTTGAACTCGACGTCCTGGGTGAACTCTTTTCTTCAAGACATCGTTAAGGCTAAGGAACTCGAGGACGATTTCCTCCGCGAGTGCTACTGCACGAGCGGCGCCCTCTCGCAGTACGCGCTCATTACCCGCGACATACTAAAGAGTCGATATCATGAGACAGTCAATCGCAAGTCACAGCAAGTATTCCTGTCAGTGATAACACAGGTTTGAGTCCGCAACTCTGGGAATCGCTAGTAAAGAGAGGAGTCAGCCGGAGGCCGATTGTGCTTCTTGGAGACGTCGGCGTCGGCAAGACAACATTCATCCGCCGTTTGGTGAAGATCGATGCCAAGCAAGAACTCGAGAGGTCGCTCGTCTTCTACATAGACTTTGGTTCGGAGCCAGCGCTTCGGCGCGATCTTGAGAGATACATCGCGGAGACGTTTGCGAAACAACTTGAGGATCAGTACGGACTCGACATATATGAGGATAGCTTCGTTCGTGCCGTCTATAACGGCGAGTTGAATGCCTTGGCGAAGGGCATCTACAGTCGATTCCGCAACACAGATCCGAACCGATATATGGAAAAGGAGATCGAGCGACTCGAGGAACTGACCGCAAAGCTCGAGACGCATCTTCGCCGCTCCTTTGAGCACGTCCGCGCTACCGAGGGACGCAGTGCGGTGGTCTTTTTCGACAACATCGACCAGCGCGAGGTGGAGTTCCAGGACGCGGTCTATCTAGTCGCTCAGAGCATGTCTGGGAATTGGGGCCTAACGACGTTCGTGACCTTACGTCCCGAAACCTTCAACACATCCCGCCGATCAGGGTCGCTTGCGGCTTACCAACCGCGCGTATTCACCATCTCACCACCGCAGATCGACCAGGTCGTCAAGAAGCGACTCAGATTCGCCCAGTCCACGATAGAGGCTGGCAGCTTCTCACTTGGAGCCGATGGAGTTACTCTCGACAGCAGTCTGCTTCGAGACTATATCGCTGTGCTGATTTTCTCGCTGACCCGCAACCCTGACCTATGTGAGTGCCTAGATAACGTCAGTGCCGGAAACGTAAGACGGGCACTCGATCTCTTGACATCGTTCGTCGGGAGCGGCCATGTGGACACCGAGAAGATCCTGGGCGCTTGGCGTGAGAGCTCCCGATACATCATTCCTCTCCACGAGTTCTTGCGCGCCATCATCTATGGGGACTCTGAGTTCTATGATCCGGCGTCATCGCCCGTGCCTAACGCTTACGACATCTCAAGCCGGAACCCGCGCGAACACTTCGCTATGCCGATCCTTCTCAACTACCTCCATCGACAGGCGCAACGTGGCGCCGTGGAACTCGGTTTTGTCCTGCTGGCTAAGGTCTACGATCATTTTCAGTCGCTGGGTTTCACCATAGAGGACATCGAGTATACGATCGATCGATCGGTGGAGACTGGATTGATAGAGTCCTCCGTCGGCGCTGCCAGTGATCGTCCCAAAGGCGCAGAGCGATTGAGACTCCGCCAGGGTGGTGCTTACCTCCTCAGACGTCTGCTTCGGCAATTCGTTTACTATGATGCAGTGGTCGTCGATACTCCGATACTCTCCGACACAGTTCGGCCGCTGATGACCTCCGCCGGGTTCATAATGGATCGACTCGATCGAGCCGACAGGTTCTTAAATTATCTCGTCGCCCAATTTGAGGTTTTCGATTCCCTGGACACAGGTCTCGATTACGGCGATATTGCCGCAGCTGCACGAGCCGACATTTCAATAGCACGGAGCCGCGTGCTGAGAGCGGAGGAGATGCGTCAACGCAAAGCTGAGTCCAGCCGATAAGACGGGCTTACAGAATCCGGCGAGCGTCTGTTGGGGTCCGCGATCCATCGCGGTGCGCCACACAGATCCGTCGTTGCGTCGTACCTCACGAGCCACGCGCTAAGCAGATCCGCATACTAACTCGTTTGCGCCTCGTGGCTCCGACCTCCGCGGTTGCAGCTGCAGGAACGACTGCACGCAGCCGAGCTCCTTAGCCGAGGGGCATCGATGGGTTCCACTCGGCGCAGTTCAGACAGCGTCACGACGGAACCAGCCAACCTCTCCCATGGAGGCTGGCTGGTTTGTTGATCTTGGTGCGTACGGGGTCCAGTATGTCGGCCCCCTTAGTGCATCCCGGCACCGGTCGGTGCGTTCGGATTGAGATCCGTCGACTGCGTGTCCGTCTCTGTGTCGCCGGCGACCTGTCACCCTCGGACCCAGCCCGCAGCATGTCGAGCAAGATCAGGACGAGGTTGCCGCCGGCGACGGCCCCGAGGATCGCGGTGACCAACGCCACCAAACCCGTCGTCGCACGGAACCCGAGCCTGGCGCCTACGAGCGCTCCATCGACTGCGGCCGCGAGCCCGAGGCCCTTCGTCTGGCTCGCCCAAGTCCCGGTGTACCCAGGCCAGGTAGATCCCCAAGGCCGACGGGCAAGCTGACCGACAGGGCGACCAGCAGCTCGTCGTCAACCGGGACGCTGGGCATCGTCCGAGGACGATCAAGGCACCGAGTAGCCAGCCGCCCGCGCCGAGAATGATCGGGTACGCCGACCGGAGCACCGCACTCGCATTGCCACCGAAACGGCTTCGCCTGTGTACCCACCAGACCATGCAGACCAGGGGGAGCACAGTCACCGCCGCCAGCGCCAGTGCGATGAAAACGTTGGTGACATCGCCGAAGGTCCACGCTGGCGTGAAGTCGACGGTCTCGGGGTGGTAGAGCGAGTCATCGACCTTGTCGCTATCGAAGAAGGTGTTGATCAGCCGGCTGCTGGCTTCTGGCTGCACGGCTAAGAAGGTTGCCGTGTGCCCGAAGCTGGGCAGGACGACCTCCTGGACGTTCGGCAGGTAGGGGAGGAGTTCCTTCGTGGTGACCTGCGGCAGGAAGAACTAGCAGTCTGGGATCTTTCTGCGCGGTGATGCCGTGGCTGCCAAGATCAAAGCCATCGGCGGTGAGCCGGTCGGCACAGGACCCGGCTGTGAACTAAGCCACGTGTGTGCGGGGGGTGACTTGGACGGTGAGCTCGGCATCGAGGGCTTGGGCGAGACGGTCAAGCACCCGAAGACTCGGTACTGTGCCGCCAGCTTCAAACCT
>Ga0307409_100000768_pt1 | contig 14503 bp, 10 predicted proteins | sample 322Ometagenome_2_FD_203888 | JGI IMG/M metagenome (GOLD analysis project Ga0307409, IMG submission 203888) | Maize rhizosphere microbial communities from greenhouse at UC Davis, California, United States - 322HYB-O-2 | ecosystem: Host-associated > Plants > Roots > Rhizosphere > Soil | place... | reverse complement strand
TCGACCCGGGAGACCGATCTGGCGGAAGCCCGTGCGAATGCGCGGATGTCGCTGGCCTTGGCGATTGCCCAATTGCAGAAGAATACCGGTCCGGACCAGCGGGTCACGATGACGTCCGACCAGCTGAGCGCTAGCGGTGGGGAAGAAAGCGCCGCCGCCTCCGGCAAGCGCCACTGGACCGGAGTTTACCGCTCATGGGGATCCGCCACCAATGCCCGGCCGACACCGCAATTCCTGTCCTGGCTGACTTCGGGAGCGGACAAGGATTTGGAGGATGTCAATACGCCCAAGGCGAACAGCGACGGGGGCAATGGTGAGATCGAGCTGGTGGGTGAGGGAACCGTGGGCGACTCGGATGGACGCGTGAAGGTGCCTGCACTCACGGTGACTGCGCTTTCGGGTGGTTCGGCCCGCGTGGGCTGGTGGACGGGTGACCAAGGAATCAAGGCCGCGATGGCTACCCCGCCGGTCTCCGAAGACGCCTCGCTGGCCGCGCTCCGCAGCTCCATGCAAGGTGCTCCGCGGAATGCCGTGGAGTTCGCTTCCTCCGCCAAAGGCGACAAGCCTTTCTCCAAGCTGGATCTCAAGGATCCGAAGCTGGCCATGGTGACCGATTGGCAGCAGTCCGCTTTCTTCGCGGCAGACCGTGACTCCCCGCGTGGCCTCTTCCATGACATCGCGCCGTTTTCCACCGGCTTGCTGACGAATCTGCGCACCGGTGGCTTCCGCAAGGACCTCTCGATGCAGCTGGAGCGTTCAGCGACCCAGGCCACCAGCCAGTTCGCCACCAACACCACCAACGGCAACAAGCTGGTCCTTTACAAGGTGGGCGGAGAGAATGGCATCAATTTCAACGAGCTGTGGCTCTACTACAATCTCTACAAGGAACTCAAACCCAGCGGTAGCGTCAAGTTCACCACCGGCGGCACCTTGCCTGCGAACACGCCCTACCTGCAGGTCGAAGCCAGCCCCAACTCCTGTTTGGGTGACGATGAGTTCTTCTACAAGCAGCCGCTTATCACCAGCTACCAGATGGTGCTCTCGCTGACGACCTTTCAAAACGAGCTGTGTGTGGTGATGGATCCGATCATTACCTTCTGGAATCCACTGGACGTTCCGGTGGTGGTTCCCACGAGCTCGTTCTTCTCGATCAAGTATTGGGCGATCCCCTACGACCTCGTCATCAATGCCGGCGGCACCCAGCATGTCTGTCCATTGATCCGGGCGTTTTCCGGCGGGGATAGCAATTTCCTCTCGCTGATTGCCGGAAACAGCGCCCAGCAACTCGTCTTCAAGCCAGGCGAGGTGATCAAGGTTTCCCAGTCCGGGGGCATGACGACAGGCGGCGTCAACCACAAGCTGCAGGCGAAGGCTGGCTTCAACATCGGCAATGGCCTGCGCTATCCACTGAAAAATGACCAAGGAGCGAAGATCACCGTCGCAACGGGTACTTCCGTCACCTATCAGGCGCGTCCGAATAGCTACACCGCCGGTGCCACCGGTAGCAGCGGCTCGGTGCCGTCCGGCTACACCACCCACACCCGCCATTTCTCGACGACCCACCATGAGGTGTATGTCGGCTGGGACCGTAAGGGCGAGCCCGAGGGCAGCATGGGTTACGGTGGCATGTATATCGACTACGATTTCGGCAACAAGCGCCTGAAGCCAAGCGATGCACCGCGGGTGGAAAACACACCCGGCACCAAGCCCACGGGTGCGCGGATGACTGCCAAGCAGCATCCCGAAGTGTTCCGCGAGATCACTCCGGCCATGGGCCGTTCGCTGAGCGCCGCGCAGCTGGCAGGGAGCAAGGCGCCCATCATGATCCTCTCGTACAACGCGAAGACCGAGGGCAGCACCGACCCCGCCGCACGCACGCGCTTCCTCGGCCGCCTGAATCCACGCGCCCATCACGTCGATTTCTATGACCTCAGCCAAAAGGAGCGCGACATGTTGCCCTATGAATATGTCGTCGATCCCCTGAACAGCTGGAAGAACCGGGCGCTCGAGACCAGCACGACGGGGAATGCCTACTTCGGTGGCGGCATGAATGCCGAGCTCGGCAGCAGCTTCGTGACGACTCACTCGATCCCGAAGGAGCCGATCGTTTCCCTGGCTGCGCTGCAGCATGCCTGTGCGAACGGCTTTGAAATCTTCAAGCCCAAGGATGGCTACGCGACACTCAATGCCCGCGAGCCGATGCTGCCACAGATCTCCCACGCGATCGGCAACTCTGTCGCTCCCGCGGTCCTTTCCCCGAACCAGACCGAAAGCTCGCTAAGTGGTGGTCGTCCATTGGCCGATCACTCCTATCTGGCCAATGTCAACCTGTGGGATGACTGGTTCTTCTCCGGCATCTCGCCCCAAACCGTCAACGGCTACGGCAACAAGAAGCGCAACCAGCGTCAGGTGGCTCAAGAATTCCTCGATGGAACGGCCAAGCTTCCGACGGTCCGCTACCTGCCGGACCTCGGCGGCCAGGAGCTCAACAGCATGCTGACCAAACTGTTCTCCGGATCGACCCCGACCGACAGCGCGACCCAGTTGGCGGCCTCGCTGATCCGGGTGGACGGCATGTTCAACGTCAACTCCACTTCCGTCGAAGCATGGAAGACGGTGCTGGGCGGCCTGAAGGGTCGTGACATCGTGACCCGCTCGAACGAAGGCAAGGAAACCACCACCTCCGCCAAGGAGAAGGAAATCCCCGTGGCCGGTTTGCTGTCTCCGGTAGACAGGATCGCGGATAGCAAGAATTCGCAGCCCAAGGATGAAGACCAGTGGATCGGCCGCCGCGTGCTCTCCGAGGAGGAGATCGAGCAGCTTGCCCGTGCGATCGTGAAAGAAGTCCGCAAGCGCGGTCCGTTCCTTTCGCTCGCCGACTTCGTCAACCGCCGCGTTGGCAACGACAAGGATCTCGCCCGTGCGGGAGCGATTCAAAGCGCGCTCGATTCCAAGGACGTGCCGATCAACACCGCTTGGCAAGGCAGCGACCGCGGGATCTCAAACGCCGTCTCGGGGCGCTTCGCCTTCCCGGAAGCGGAACAAGGTCCCTCGGGCTACGGCATGCCGGGTATCGTCAAGCAGGCTGACATCCTGACGCCAATCGCGCCGATCCTGTCCGCCCGTTCCGACAGCTTCATCGTCCGTGCCTACGGCGAAAGCGTGGACAAGGACGGCAAGATTCTTGCCCGCGCCTGGTGCGAAGCGACCGTCGAGCGGTCCAAGAGCTTCGTGGACACCTCCGATGCTCCGGAGACCGCGATCGCGAGTCTGAAGTCGCAGGCGAACAAGACCTTCGGCCGCCGCTACGAAATGACGTCATTCCGCTGGCTCCACCCGGACGAAGTTTGATAACCCGTCTGCATGATGCGTCTCGCCACTATTTTTGCCCTGCTCTTCTCCGCCTTGGCTTCGGCCCAGGAAGGCCCGAAGAGCGGAGATCTCAAGGTCCGCTTCCTAGCCGAACGGGTGCCAGCGGATCTCGGTCAGGTTGTCATGGCCACGGATAAGGCCAAGTCCACGCCCTTTGACCTGCCCATCAACAACCTCTCGCAACCGCAGGTCGCGCCGGCCCGCGTGTTCGCCGTGAAGCCGGCGACGGGCAAGGATATCTCGCTCGCCACGGTGACCCTACCGGATGCCGGGAAGTCATTCATCGTGCTCCTCGTGCCGGCCGCCACGGGCTACAAGCCGGTGGTGATCGCCGCGTCGGATCCATCGTTCAAACCGGGCGACGTGTATTTCTACAATCACGGTGACAAGCCGGTGCTGGGTTACGTCGGCACCGCCACCTTCGTGCTCCAGCCGGGCAAGGGCCAGATCCTCACTCCGAAAGGTGCCAAGGAAGGCACCTACTACGATGTCGGCTTCGGCGTTCGTGAAAAGGAAGGCGACCGCGCGCTGAGCACCACCCGCTGGGCCGTGGACGACAAGCAACGCTCGTATGTCTTCTTCTTCGTCAATCCGACGACCAAGCGCCTCGACTTCCGTGCGGTGGACGAGTTCGTGGAGCCGGAGCCGAAGGAAGGGACTTGAGTCGTAGCTGCGGCGTCTGCTGCGAACCATCACTTCAATCAAAGCCGGACGGGAAGCCGCCCGGCTTTATTGTGCGACTTGGGAGTGGGGAATTTGTCCCGCTTCGCCGGTCTTGCGACTCGACCGTCCAAGCGGGAATGAATTCCGCGCTCCCAGTAGAAGAGCTGCGCGCTAGAAACGAAAAAGCCGGACGGTTTCCCGTCCGGCTTTTGAATTTGGCGAATGGCTTGCGGCAGGATGCCGCGGCCATCTTAGGACTTAGTAGTCGCCCATGCCGTGGTCGTGGCCGTGGCCACCGGCGGCGGGCTTCTCTTCCTTGATCTCGGTGATGAGCGCCTCAGTGGTGAGGAGCAGGCCGGCGATCGAGGCGGCGTTCTGCAGGGCGGAACGGGTCACCTTGGTCGGGTCGACAACGCCGGAGGCGATGAGGTCCTCGTATTTGTCGGTGGCGACGTTGTAGCCGTGGCCGTCCTTGTTGGTCTTCACGTTCTCGACGATCAGCGCGCCTTCGCGGCCGGCGTTGGCAGCGAGCTGGCGGAGCGGAGCCTCGACGGCGCGAGCCACGATGCCTGCACCAGTCTTCTCGTCACCGCTGAGGCCGAGGTCGCCGATGGCGGCCTGGGCGCGGATCAGAGCGGTACCACCGCCGGGGACGATGCCTTCTTCCACCGCAGCGCGGGTGGCGTGCAGGGCGTCTTCCACGCGGGCCTTCTTTTCCTTCATCTCGGTCTCAGTGGCAGCACCGACGTTGATGACGGCCACACCGCCGGCGAGCTTGGCGAGGCGCTCCTGGAGCTTCTCGCGGTCGTAATCGCTGGTGGTGTCTTCGATCTGGCGGCGGATTTGATTCACGCGGCCGGTGATGCTTTCGCTGGTGCCGGCACCTTCGACGATGGTGGTGGCTTCCTTCGAGATGGTGACGCGCTTGGCGGTGCCGAGGTCGGCGAGCTCGACGGACTCGAGCTTGATGCCGAGGTCTTCGGTGATGACCTTGCCGCCGGTGAGGATGGCGAGGTCTTCGAGCATGGCCTTGCGGCGGTCGCCGAAGCCAGGAGCCTTGACGGCTGCGATGTTGAGGATGCCGCGGAGCTTGTTCACCACGAGGGTGGCAAGGGCTTCACCTTCGACGTCTTCGGCGATGATGAGGAGCGGGCGGCCGGTCTTGGCGACCTTCTCAAGGAGAGGAAGCATGTCCTTGAGGGACGAGATCTTCTTCTCGTTGATGAGCAGATAGGCATTATCGAGCACGACTTCCATGCTCTCGGCGTCGGTCACGAAGTAGGGGCTGAGGTAGCCCTTGTCGAACTGCATGCCTTCGACCACGTCGAGGGTGGTTTCGATGCCCTTGGCTTCTTCCACGGTGATGGTGCCGTCCTTGCCGACCTTGTCCATGGCATCGGCGATGATGCCACCGATGGTTTGGTCCCAGTTTGCGGAGACGGTGGCGACCTGGGCGATTTCCTTGGTGTCGTTGACTTCCTTGGAGATGACCTTGAGCTGGGCCACGATGGCCTCGGTGGCCTTCATGATGCCGCGCTGAAGCGAGATCGGGTTGGCACCGGCGGTGACGTTGCGAAGGCCTTCCTTGTAGATGGCCTCGGCAAGCACGGTGGCGGTGGTGGTGCCGTCACCCGCGATGTCGGAGGTGCGGCTGGAGACCTCGCGGATCAGCTGGGCGCCCATGTTTTCATAGGGGCACTCGAGTTCGATTTCCTTGGCGACGGAAACGCCGTCCTTGGTGATGGTCGGGGAGCCGAACTTCTTGTCGAGGATGACGTTGCGACCGGCAGGTCCGAGGGTGGCCTTGACGGCGCGGGCGAGCTTCTCGACACCGCGCAGAAGGGCCTGGCGGGCGGATTCGTCGAATTGCAATTGTTTAGCCATGGTAGTCTTTGATTTGTGAGTGTGTTGGTGGATCGGAGGTTGTCAGCGGTCAATGGTCGCGGGTCAGCGGGAAATGCACTTCGTCTTTTTCTCGTGACTGTCGGTTGGTGACCGATGACGTCGCCGTCAGGCGACGATGCCAAGGATGTCGGACTCGGAAATGATCAGCACTTCCTGGCCGTCGACTTTGACCTCGGTGCCGCCGTACTTGGAGATAAGGACCTTGTCGCCCACCTTCACGGTGAACTCGATGGTCTTGCCATCTTCATCCTTGCCGCCGGTGCCGAGGCTCAGGACTTCTGCTTCCTGCGGCTTTTCCTTGGCGGTGTCAGGCAGCACGATGCCGCCGGCGGAGATCGCTTCGGCGTCGATGCGCTTTACGAGCACGCGTTGACCGAGTGGTTTGATGGTAGCCATGTGTTCTTTGGTTTGGTTTCGGTTGGTTGGTTGGGATGCCGCGCCGTTTGAGCGGCGCGGAAAGGGGTAGGAAAAATGCTTCTTGCGGGGACGCGGAAATGACGCCCGGAAAGCCGGGCGTCAATCACGCGGGAATCGGATTATTTATCAACGACTTCGGCTTCGACGACCTTGCCCTTGGCCTGGCGAGGCTCGGACTGGCCGGACTCGGGAGCTTCGACGTCCATGTCAGGGGCGCCGCCTGGAGCTCCACCACCGGCAGCGGCCTGAGCCTGCTGGGCGGCGTTGTAGAGATCCTGGAGCGCGCTTTCGAGGGTGGCGACGTTGCTCTTGATGGCGTCGACGTCGTCGGCCTTGAGCGCGTCCTTCACGGCATCGACCTTGGCCTGGATGCCGGACTTGAGTTCGGCAGGGGCTTCGGCGGGCAGTTCGGCGAGCTGTTTCTCGACGCTGTAAACGAGGTTCTCGGCCTTGTTCTTGGTGTCGACGGCTTCGACGCGCTTGCGGTCTTCCTCGGCGTGCGATTCGGCTTCGGCCTTGGCCTTCTCGATCTCGTCCTTGGACAGACCGGAGGAACCTTGGATCGAGATCTTCTTCTCGCTGCCGGATTGCTTGTCCTTCGCTGAGACGTGGAGGATGCCGTTGGCGTCGATGTCGAAGGTGACTTCGATCTGCGGCTCACCGCGGCGTGCAGGAGCGATGCCTTCCAGCTTGAAGTTACCGAGCAGCTTGTTGTCGCTGAACATCGGGCGCTCGCCCTGGCTAATGCGGATGTCCACGGCCGGCTGATTGTCGGAAGCGGTCGAGAAGACCTGCGACTTCTTCGCCGGGATGGTGGTGTTGCGATCGATCATCGGCGTGGCGCGCGAGCCTTCGGTTTCGATCGAAAGCGTGAGCGGGGTCACGTCGAGCAGGAGCACGTCCTTCACGTCGCCCTTGAGCACGCCGCCTTGGATCGAGGCGCCGATGGCCACGACTTCGTCCGGGTTCACGCCGCGGTGCGGCTCCTTGCCGGCGAGTTCCTTGGCCACCTCGATGACCTTCGGCATGCGGGTCATGCCGCCGACGAGCACGAGTTCATCCACGTGCGAGGCGCTGACGCCGGCTTCCTTGAGGCAATCGCGGACGGGCTTCTTGGTGCGCTCGAACAGGGAATCGGTCAGCTGCTCCAGCTTGGCGCGGGTGAGCGTGAGCTGGATGTGCTTCGGGCCGGTCTGGTCGGCGGTGATGAAAGGCAGCGAGATGTCGTAGGACTGGCTGGAGGACAGGGCGATCTTGGCTTTTTCCGCCTCTTCCTTGATGCGTTGGAGCGCGTCCGGCTGGCTGGACAGGTCGATGCCTTGGTCTTTCTTGAATTCGCCGACGATCCACGCGATCAGCGCGTTGTCCCAGTCGTCACCGCCGAGCTGGGTGTCGCCATCGGTGGCGAGCACTTCGAAGACGCCATCGCCGATCTCGAGCACCGAGATGTCGAAGGTGCCACCGCCAAGGTCATAGACGGCGATCTTCTCGTCGGACTTCTTGTCGAGGCCGTAGGCGAGGGCCGCGGCGGTCGGCTCGTTGATGATGCGGCGCACGTTGAGGCCGGCGATTTCGCCTGCAGCCTTGGTGGCGTTGCGCTGGGAGTCGTTGAAATAAGCCGGCACCGTGATCACCGCGTCGGTGATGGTTTCGCCGAGCTTCGCTTCGGCGTCGGCCTTGAGTTTGCCGAGCACCATGGCCGCGATCTCTTGTGGAGAGTAGGTCTTCGTTTCGCCGCCGACTTCCACTTCGATGTGGGCGTCGCCATTGGCCGCCGCGACGATCTTGTAGGGCATCTTCTTGTCGGCCTCCGAGAGCTCGGAGAATTTTCGGCCGATCAGGCGCTTGGCGGAGAAGATGGTGTTCTTCGGATTGGTGACGGCCTGGCGCTTGGCGGCCTGGCCGATCACACGCTCACCGCTCTTGGTGAATGCGACGACGGACGGCGTGGTGCGGGCGCCTTCGGAATTTTCGAGCACGACCGACTCGCCGCCTTCCATGACGGCCATACAGGAGTTGGTGGTGCCGAGGTCGATGCCGAGAATCTTGGACATAAGAGATAGGGGTGGGTTGAGGTGGAATGGATCGAGCCCCGTCCTTGGTGACGGGCGCATTTTCGTGCCACGCCTTTCGCAAGCGGGGTGCCAGTGTGCGGATCGGTTTCCTTCAGCCTTGAAAACCAGCTGTTAGTAGCTGTGTCATGCGCCACCCGCGTACGGCGCGGGGTGTCAAAAACGGCCACGATGGCGCACTGCGGGGCGACAAATTGTCCTAGTGTGACACGCCTGCCCGTCGCTCAGCCCGGGTCGAAATTTTCTCTCGGAAAATCGGGTTGCCAAGCGGGCGGGTGCCCCCTAGGGTCCGCGCCCTTCCACTGAAGGGCAGGTGTCAGAGTGGTCGAATGAGCACGCTTGGAAAGCGTGTGTAGTAGCAATACTACCGAGGGTTCGAATCCCTCCCTGTCCGCTTCCTTCTAAATCAAGAAGTTCCCCCTCTGGGGTGATAGTGAAGTGTCGCCGATGGCTCGCTTCGAAAGCCCCTTGAAGGGTATCCTTGGGTTCGCAGATTGCTTCGATGACCGGGCACGGCCGCGAGATCTTCTGCATGTTGGCTTTGGGCCTTTTTTTGCCTTTGATGGCAGGTCCGGCCGCTGACAATAAACCGGACTATTCGGCTCCAGAGAAACTACTTGCTACGCGGCGAAAGAGGTGAAGGTGAAGGACTCGGCGGGGCATGTCTTGGCTGAGACTTTTACTCTTCCCATGGGAGCGAACAAGCTGCACCCGGTGCCCGCGGTGATGCGAGGGCAGTCATTGCGCCATGGTGGCGGACAAGGAGTCGTCTTTGCGGGCGATCGTTCTTCTCGCGGGCGTTGCCGAGCCACCACGCAGCGCGCTACATTTCCAGATCAAGAATGGCTACGATCACGACACGAAGCTTTCGGTCGAGGAGCGGACCGCTCTCATTGCTGCCATTCCCGAAAAGATCGAAGCGATGATGTCTTCCGATCCATGGCTGAAGTTTTTCCTCACTTACGATCCGGGAGCCACGATGCGCCCGGTGAAGACACGGGTGCTGATCCTAGCCGGTGCTAATGAACAACAGGCGGTGCCCGCACAAGCGGCGGCGCAAGAGACTGTCTTCCAGGAAGGAGGAAACACGGATGTAACGGCGCGCTTCCTGCCGGATCTCAACCATCTTTTCGTCCATAACCTAGACGGCTTCCCGCAGGGCTACACGAAGCTACCTGCTCCGGTCGTGATGGACCAAGGCGCTCTCGATCTGATCGCTGACTGGCTTTCGCCGCGCCTCAAGTAGCAGCAGCCATCAAGGTCTTGACGAGTCGGTAGACCACGATGCCCGACAACGGTCAGCCCCAGCACCGAGGTGAGAAACGATCAGCGCGTGGAGGCCGATCAATCGACCTTGGAATGGCTTGGTGCCGGGGATCCTGTCTTTGGGGAGGCCCCTCGTGTGAAGCTGAGCTCCGAATAAAGCTTGGAATAAACCGGATGGGTTGTGTCGATGACCAATTGGAATTTTGCCGTCGGCGGCAGGAGATCGGGAACCTTCCATTTTACCTGAATCCGGTCTACAAGCCGGTAACTTCCCAGATACTTTGTCGGAGAGGATGATCCCAAGTCTCTCCATTCAGCACGAGCTCCTCCCACCAAGTTCACATTCGTGACCGCTGAGTCATCCCATTTCTTTGCGTATATGCTGGCCTCAACCGAGAGCTCGGCCCCGGGAGTCAGCGATCCCAGATCGTAGTTCGAGAGCTGTACAAAAGTATGTCGGCCATCGTCGAAACTTCCTTGGATATTCACAATAAAAGGCGAAACCTCATTTCCAAACTGCACGAGCAGTTGGGTATTCAGGTTTTGAACCGAGCGATAACTCGTCAGGTCGATATTCGCTTCAAGCTCGTACAATCCTTCCTGTTCCTTCCTGATGAAGCGAGATCCCTGGAAGCACGAACAGGATCCTTCGACACGGGGTGTCCCGGAATATCCGGCCGGGCCCTTGATGGGAACGTTGATGGCAACCATGTAATTCCCCCGCGGAAGCCGTGCACACCGGAAGACCGACGGCATCGAGAAGGGCTCGTTAGTTACCCAATTTTCGGGTCCCGTTTTCTCCAGAACTTCTTCCTTCGTCACTTCCTCATTCGTAACCGTTGGCTCCTCTTCCTCGGCTGGGGTACCCTCACGGACCTTCCCGCTGCCAACGATCAGGAAGGGGAAGGGGCCTCTGCGGGAGAGAAGCTCAGAAGCGAAATTATCCTCCAGCTCCTCACCCAAGACCGGGAAGTCGTAGATGAGGAATTTCCCGCGTTTCGCAAAGAGCTGATACTGGGATCTTCCTCCATCAACGGCGGCATCCACGATGAGCAACTTGCCCTCGCCGAGCGGGACATGAATGTCTTCGACCGTCCGGGCGATCTTTGACTCCACTTGGAGGCCAAGCGACTCCATGAACTGCTTGAGTTCACCGGCCCCAAGGGCCTTGGTGCCCTGGATTCCGAAGGTATCCAACCTTTGATCCAGTGGATCGAGGGGAAGACCACTCAGCTGCAGAGCCACCGCTGCGGAATTGAAGCCGCTATTGGCGGCGAACTTTCCATCCAAATAAGACCCGGCCATGCACGATCCCAGAAGGCCGAGCGAGAGGAGAAGGGAGAGAACTCTCATTTACTTATTCATTCCTTTGACTTTCTCTAGAATATCCTTGGGCGGGCTTCCCAATTCAAATGTCTCCCCAATCACCTGATCTTCCACTGTCCATCCGGGACCCACATCTTGCTGAAACAATTTTCCGGCTGCTGCCGGCTCCATCACCTCAACCGACTCAAGATTTATCTCGTAAGTTCCGGAAATTTTTCCCTGCTCGCTCCATTCGCCCTTGATCGACTTAGGTAGCCACCCGAAGGATTCATTATGGGAAAGTCCGGAAGCAGACCAGTTTGCGTAAGAGCGTTTGGGATCAGTAACATCTTCCGTGTATTCAAAAGAGACAGGAGAGATTCCCTTGCTAAGATCGTATCGTATGGTCTGACGCGCTCCAGAGGTTTCATTTGAATTGCCCGAGATGAAGACGATCTCAGACGGATTCTCCTTGCTAGCCTCCACTTGAAGTCCTGGCACACTCCCGCGTTCGCTGACCATTTGAAGCAAGCCTTTCATTCCCTTACCTTCATGTTTGAGCCGGAGGACTTCCGGATCGTCGCCAAACGTGAATCGTAATGGGCTGTAGCGGATCATATTGGCTACGGAGACTGACCGATTTTCGTATCCTGGCTTGGACACCACCATTTCCTTTGATGGATAAAAGTTATCGCCATCGCGATACCCTGTCTCCATAGTTGTCCAACTGCCGCTTTCGTATTTCGCGACTCCAGAATAGAGAAAAGATCCCTCCACGTTGCCCTGCTTATTCTCTGCCGGAATCCCGCAATCGTACCTAATCAAAGTCGGGCGTCGATCGGCGGTCAAAGGCACACCTAATTTTCCTGAATACGTGTATTCAAAAGGTGGTTGATCGGCCTTCATCTTTTCCGAGGATTTGGAAGAGAAAGAGATGATAGCAATTTTTCCCTTGCTGGAGATCAAATTCTCGGATGCTTCGAGCTTCTCGATCGCCGTTTTAACGGCTGTGTCGACAAGCGACGGTTCAGCCAAAACTTGCGACTGTATCGCAACGGTCGAAGCTATTACAATAATCGTTGGATTGAGGTGCATCAGTTCCACAGATGTTAATCCGAAGTGTCTTCTTGTGCAATTGTTCGACCTTTGACGACTACAAGATTGGTCTTATCAAGCTTACAACCTGTGTTGTAAGTTATCTCAGTGGTCTGTTCACCTTTGTGGCACGTCGCTTTCGCTGTCTCATTGATGCATACGGCCATCTTTTTTTCGTAGCATGGCTGATCTGGAACTTCCCTACATTCCTTCTCCGCAGTCTGGGCTGCTATGCACTTTTCATCTTTCTTGGCCGGTAGATTTTCTTGAAGCAATTGCGATTCTTGGCATTTTTTTTGATTCGTAGGCTGATTGCCTCCTTGACCGTCAGCCTGTAGAGTCCAGCCATCCGCACATTTGGCATCCGTAGAATCGACGACATTTGCTGCTTCGCTACAAGTTGGAATGGTGTTCGTAGGATACTGAGGCTCGTTGGCACAGAGGTTGTCTCGCTCCGCCTTGATGCTGCATTTCTTCCAAGCGCCCGGACCAGGAGGGTTCTCGGCTCCCGAGCTCGGGAGCACAAATGCCAGAGCTGTGATCGCCAAGACTGCTTTCATATTTCGAGTGTATTTCATGATGTTAGGTTATTCAGGATTTTTCACGACGTGCCATTCAGGGGTTCCGTTGGCGTAAGAAACTCGTATTCTGGGACCGATGAGTTCTTCCAGAAGCTTTCCATCCGGTCCGATGCGCCGTATGGTTTCGGTGCTTGGCAGGGTGGATTGATCGAAATTGCTGTCCAAGTCGCCGTAGACATAACGGACAGTGTTCTTGAGGCTTCGTTCGGCCAAAAGGCGACCCAGAGTGTCGTAATGATATTCGATCGAGTCGGTCACCACGCCGTTTTCTTTTGTGACGGCTTTCCTCTGGAGTCCGAAATTGGGCCCGTGGACGAGGATGTAATTTCGTTCAGCAGAGTCCTTTCCTTCCTCGATTATCGCCACTCCTCTCGAAGTGTCATACCAGTAGGAGTCGTGCGGCTTATCGGGATAGAGACGACTGATCTTGGGCCGTTTGCCGCCTTTCTGTTCAATACGATAGGTCGTTTCGTCCACGGCTTTCACTAGCGAGCTGGCAAGTTCCCATTTCAATGTGGTGCCCGGCTCTGTGCTTCCCTCGGTGATTGTCTGTAGCGAGAACTCCGTGGTGCTTTCAAGTGCGTCACTATACTTGAACGTCGTATGCTCTCCCTTGGCATCGACCAGGTCCTGGAGCGCCATGAGGGGAACGGGAATATTCGGAACCAAGAGTGGCTCGATGCCCAAGGAGATTTTCTCCTGCTTCCCCTGCCCATTCGTGAACAGGAGTGCTTCGGCGATTCCCTTGTCCGAATAGTCCACTTTCAAGAGCGTGTGCCCGTCAGGTGTTTTTATGGATTCCGGCCGCCCATCTGCCAGATAGTTCCAACTGAAAAGCTGTCCATCTGGAGAAGTGAGCTCTCCCAAGCGTCCTTTCCTGAAGTTGAGGATCCATTTTTCGGAGGTATTGGAAAGTTGGAAGTTGCCCTTTCCATCGTCGGTCCCTTTCCATCTCTTGTCCGGCGAGAAGTAAGTGTTCGGGGTCGAGCTACTTTTCCAGAGGTGGAGGCGTTTTCCTCCTATCATGCGTACAACCGCATGGCCTTCGCTCTCCTTGACCACGGTGCTCTCCAAGGCGGGGAGCCACCAATTCCATCCCAGGATGGAGCTTCCCGTCTTATCCTGCGCGCTGTGGAAATTGATCCGGAGGGGCAGGGTAAGATCGTCGGACAGCTGTATCCCGCCCACTTCCCACCAAGCGCTTAGTTTGCCCAAGTGGTCCGCGTATCCCAAGGCGTTCGGCTCGGGGTTGGTCAATGCGGGGTTGGCCGCAGTGATTGCGCTCAGGCCGAGAAGGGCGGATAGGACGGGCGCGACAAGTCGATCAATTGCGACCTTTGGGGGCATTCCGGGGCAGCTGGAGGTGTGCGAAAGGCGAGAGGAATGAGCGTCTGCGTTTCTGCCGAGAGAACGTTTACTCGTTCTGGTCTGTGGCTGCCGGATCGGAGGGATCGCAGGTGGCAGTCGTGGTCGCAAGATTTTCAACCTTGGTGGGTTCATAGGTCGATTGAACCACATGGTCAAAAGTCAGGTGACCAGCAACGGCGAGGCCGGAGAAAGCGAGAAAGATCAGCGTATTCTTCATGGGGATAATTTGGAGTTGGATCTAACGAGGTCTTCGGATTGGCTTATTCCTATGCCGATGGGGGCCATGGTCAATCAATTTTGTAGCTTTCGGCATATCATTCCGAAGTTGGGAGAGTTCTTCCGACTGGACCTGCGTTCTCTTGCTGTATTCAGAGTCTTCTTGGCTCTGATAGTCATCATTGATGTCCTTCTCAGAAGTGGCGATTTCGTTGATTATTACACTGAGGTTGGATTTGTTCC
>Ga0307409_100000766_pt1 | contig 14523 bp, 12 predicted proteins | sample 322Ometagenome_2_FD_203888 | JGI IMG/M metagenome (GOLD analysis project Ga0307409, IMG submission 203888) | Maize rhizosphere microbial communities from greenhouse at UC Davis, California, United States - 322HYB-O-2 | ecosystem: Host-associated > Plants > Roots > Rhizosphere > Soil | place... | reverse complement strand
GATTTGGTCTTTGATGGCGTCGGAACCCGAGACGATTTCGACTGAGTAGAGTTTGGGGGACTCAGGCGACCAGCGTTGGAGATTCTGAGCGGTCAGGGAGAACTCGGCGCGACCGTTGGGATCGGATTGAACTGTTTTTTCAAGTTTCATTTCAGGGATGCGGATGGTGACGTCTTGAGCACTCTTGTCGCTTAGTTGCACCCATGCTGAAAGTTCGCCTGCACTGCCGCGTTTGACCTGAACTGAATAGTCCTGGATGAATGTGCTTGGGACCTCGACGAGCGAGACTTCGCGGGTGATGCCTCCGTAGTTCCACCAATCGGTGACGTTGGTGGGAACGGCTTCGCGCTTGCGCGTGTTGTTGACGTGGATAATTACGAAGTTTGTGCCGGGGCCGACGAGCTTGGTGACTTCGCAGTCGAAGGGTGTGAAGCCGCCTTCGTGCTCGCAGGCGAACTCTCCGTTGGTCCATGCCTTGGCTGCGTAGTTGGCGGCGCCCACGTGGAGGAATGCGCGCGTGCCTGGTTTCGGCGTGTAGTTGAAGTCACGCTTGTACCAGATGGACCCTTCGTAGAAGAAGAATTTGTTGTGCTGGGAATTCCAGTCGCCGGGAACGCGCAAGCTTTCAGATTTGTCGAAGTCGTATTCGACGAGGTCATACCCGTCGCGCGGCTTCGCGTTGCGAAAGTAGCCGTCGGGACGGATGCGTCCGCGGTAGTCGGTGAGGCCGACGTCGTAAGGATCGACGGTGATTTTCCAATCTCCGTTGAGATCGATGCTGGAGCGGGATTCGGGGTTCGCGAGTTGGAGCGCGTGAGCGGACGAGATGAGGGCGAGTAAGAGAAGCAGTAGCCTCTGCATGCGAAGCATGATAACGGGAGGGAAGCTGGGGCTGAAAGGCCGTAGCCGGGGCGGGGGTGGTGCAAAAAGGCGGACGCCCCTGCGGGGCCTTTGCCGGCGGGACACCGGCGCCACTGTAGAGGGCGCTGGTGGGGTACGAGTGGGCCCCGGGGGGAGTGTGACTGAGGTCACGCGGCGGGGTGATTAGATTTGATACATTGGCAGGGCACGCAAAACTAAAACATTGGGGTCACCGCACGCATGCGGAATGTCACACTTGCTATGTTGTTGCTGGCTGCGGCTTGCGCCTTCGCGCAATCCGCCCCTAAGGTCGAGGTCGATCCCAAGCGCCTTGAGGTGATCGAAGAGCTCTCGGAGTCGCTCGCAAATGACATCCTGGAACTCTCGGTGGCTACTCGCGACCGCGACGCTGAAGTGACCGCCAGGTATTTTCCTGCGCAGATTGATGCCAAGCCTTTTCCAGCGGAGCCGGGCCCAGTCAAGCCGGAACTGAAGTGGATTTCTTCACACGCTTGGAACTCTCAGGCCGCCAGTGTGGCGCAAGGGAAGCTCTCGCGTGAGGAGTTCCTTCGCGATTGGAGCGCGTTCCTCGATCACTTCAGCGAAATCGAAGACGCGAGACTGAAAGTGAAAGGCGCAACCTTCGACGCCAAAGCGGATGCCGTACTCGGAGCCGAGGTTCCAACCGCTGTCGTGGGCTCGATGGGAAAAGCGCGCATTGCTTTTTATGTGATTGGGCGCGACCAGGATGGAAAGCGTGAATGGGCGCGCGGGATTGCGGAAGTGAATGTGCGCTATGACGCCAGCAAGCACTGGCAGTTCGATTCGTGGTCCCTTGTAAGTCTCGATTCAATGCTGGCGGAGCGCGACATCTTCTCGGAAGTGTCCGGGCCGGCGGGCGTTGCGGCGCGACTCCCGATGTTTGGAGAGGCAGGGAACGACAGCTTCGTTTACCACGGCGCGTCGGCAACCGATTTCAACCAGGATGGCTGGATTGATCTGTTTGTCTGCGGAACGGAGCAGAACTTTCTCTACCTGAACGATGGCAAAGGGCATTTTCAAAACGTCGCCGAGGCTGCGAACTTGAATCTGTCGGAACCATGCACCGGCGCCCTGGCAGTGGACTATGACAACGACGGAGACGAGGACCTGTTTCTGAGCGGCGTGGGACAGCAGGCGCTGCTGAGGAGTGAACTGAAGCAGTCCGGAAAATTGGAATTCAAAGATGTTTCAGTCCAGGCAGGGATCGCGCGCCAGGCAATCGGATTCAGCGCGGTTGCTGGGGACGTGAATGGTGACGGGTACCAGGACATTTATGTGGCCAGCTACAACCACTACGGAAAGGTCGTGCCGGACAGCTGGTATAGGGCGACGAATGGATCTGCGAACCTGCTGTTCTTGAACCAGCGTGATGGGACGTTCAAAGAGGAAGCGCGAAAGTGGGGCGTTGAGGACACGCGCTGGAGCTATGCGGCGCAATTCATAGATATTAACGACGACGGCAAGCAGGACCTGTACGTTGTTAACGATTTCGGCGAGAAAGCCCTTTACGTCAACAAGGGCGACCATTTCGAAGATGAAGGGGCGGCACGTGGCGTCCTCGATCCGGGGAACGGAATGGGCGTCAGCTTCGGAGACTTCAACAACGATGGCTTGATGGACATGCACGTCACGAACATGTCGTCCACCGCTGGGAACCGCATCCTAGGACGGCTGTTTCCGAACCAGGGCGCCAAAGAAAACGTTCTGAAAAAACTTGCCGCCGGGAACACGCTTTTCCAGAACATGGGAAAGGGAATGTTCAAGGACGTTACCGCCGATGTGGGCGGGTTCAGCGCAGGTTGGGCGTGGGGCGGAGGCTTCATCGATTTCGATAACGACGGCTGGGAGGATGAATACACGCCCAACGGATTCATCTCCGGCAAATCGATGAAGGACACTTGAAGCCAGTTCTGGCGTCAGGTCGTGACGCAAAATAATACGCAGAAAAGCACCGGAACGCTTCGCGGTGACCAAAACACTTTGATCTTCAAACAGGGGTTCTCGTTCAGTGGATACGAGCGAGATGGGTTGTACCTGAATCGTGAGGGCAAGAAGTACTTTGAGATCTCAGGCGTGAGCGGAATCGATTCGATAACGGATGGACGCGCGGGAGTGTTCGCGGATTTCGATAATGACGGCGACAACGACGTGTTTATCACTACGCTGCAAGGCGACGCTCACCTGTTGTTCCGGAACAATGTGGGGCAGGACAACCGCTCGGTGAGGATCCTGCTGGAGGGAACCGCGAGTGGGCGCGACGCGTTCGGTGCAGTCGTTCGGTTGAAGACCTCGGCTGGGACCTTGAGCAAGGTCAAAGCCGGAGGTAGTGGATACCTGTCGCAACACGATCCTCGGCTGCTGTTTGGGCTGGGGAACGATGGGGCTGCACAAGGCGTTGAAGTGACATGGCCGAACGGCAAGAAAGAGGCGTTCGGGACACCGCTGGAAGCTGGAACGACCGTCTTATTACGCGAAGGCAGCGGACGAGTAGAACGCATTGATGTTGCAGCATCGAAGTTGCCTGATCCGCTCAGCCGCAGTCAGGTGCTTGCTCGTGGACTGAAGATTCAGCAAGGCAAGCCACTGCCCGACCTGCAGGTGAAGACACTCTCGGGGAAATCCGTATCGATGAGCAAAGTGCTCAAGCCTGGCAGGCGAACGATAGTGAACCTGTGGGCGACCTGGTGCACACCCTGCCGTAAAGAAATGCCGGAACTTGAGCAGTTGCACAAACGTCTCGCTGCGCGCGGTGTGGATCTTGTCGGGCTGAATGTGGATACGGAACCAAACGCTCCGATAACGAAGTTCCTGGCGGCGACACCAGTAAGCTACCCGGTTTACGTGGCAGGCGTGAGTGGAGTGGAGAAGCTGTTTGCCAGCGAAGAGATGTCGGTACCGCTCTCCATCCTGCTGGATGAAAAGGGAAAGGTCGTCGAATTGATTCCCGGCTGGTCGGGAGAAACGCGGCGGCGCTTCGAGGAAATGGCCGGTACGGTCGCGTCCTCCGCGGGAGCGAAGTAGCTCACCAGGTCATGCGTTCGCGGAGAGACGTGATGTGGGCGACGTGATGTTTGCCGTGCCATGCGTAGAGCGCGACGTAGCGATCGAGGTCGACGATGCCAAGTTCCGGGTGGCGGAGCTTGCGCGCGAAATCGGTTGGTGTGAGGGAGCGGAGAAGAATGGTCCAGCGCGCGTGAAGGTTCTCTAGCAGTGCAAGAGATGTCTCGATGGGAGTTTCGCGCGAATCGACGAGTTCGGCCCATGCGGCTTCGTCGTAAGGCTTGATCAGCGGCTCGTGTTCGGTAAGCGCGAGTTTGAAACGAGTGTAAGAGTTCAGGTGGCTGTCGGGGACGTGGTGGACTACTTGGCGCACGGTCCATCCGCCGGGACGGTAGGGTGTGTCGAGTTGCTGATCGGTCAGACCTCTTACTGCACTTCGGAGATTGGCAGGCACTGCGGCGATATCGTCGATGTAGGCGCGGCGATCGCGGTCGGTGTTGGGGGCGGTCCACGTGAACTTGCCGATTGGGTAAGAGAGATCGGTCGTCATGCTTGAGAGATGAAGGTGGAGCGGAGGCAGGTTCAGAAACTCGTGTTGTTCATCCCACCCTATCGCTGCGCGATAACGGTGGGGCATCCGTAAAACAGGTGATCATCCGCCGAGGTCTACGTGTTGGATTTCGTGGACTTCGCGATCGAGGAAGAGCGGCGCCATGCGGCGGAACTTTTCGACGGAATCGGTTACGTAGAAGCGGAAGGTTGGCGCGCCGTCGGCTGGAGCAGAGTTGAGTTGCGCTCGTGCGGCGTGGGCGGTGGATTCGGCGGAGTCCACGATGGCGATGTGCGACGGGGTGACGCGGCGCAGAAGAGGTTTGATCAGCGGGTAGTGCGTGCATCCGAGAACGAGGACGTCGGCTTTTCCTGCCGCGCCGCGCATGGCTTCAGCCAAATAGATCCGGGCGACCTGTTCGGTGACCGGGTGCTCGATCCATCCTTCTTCAACGAGGGGGACGAGCAGAGGGCAGGCTTTTTCGAAGGTTGCGAAGCCTCGGCGGGCGAGAGCGCGTTGGTAGGCGTGACTGCTGACAGTCGCATCGGTGCCGAGAACGATTGCTTCGCGAGTCTTACTGACGGCCGTGGCGGCGTCGGCGCCGGGCTCGATCACTCCGATGACGGGCACACTGACTGCACCGCGAATGTCAAAAAGCGCGAGCGCGGATGCGGTGTTGCATCCGATGACGAGCATGTCGATGCCACGCTGCTCGAGAAACTGCGCGGCCCCGATGGTATAGCGGGCGACCGTCTCGCGCGATTTGGAGCCGTAGGGTAGGCGGGCGGTGTCTCCGAAATAGAGGTAGTCGGCGTTGGGGATGAGATCGGCGAGCGCGCGGAGAACGGTGAGGCCTCCGACGCCGGAGTCGAACACGGCGATGCGCGGGCGCGAATTGGAGGGCGAGGGCAAGTGTGTTCATCATAGAAGAGAGGGCGTCATTTTCGATTTGCGATTTTTAATTTGCGATTTACTCCTTGTGTGCGGGTGAGGACTGGCGATTGCATCCGCGCGGCCGATTCTCTACCTTGGATTGATCATGCGCGTACTAGTAACGGGTGGTGCGGGATACATCGGGTCTCATGCGGTGAGGGCGCTGAAGCGCGTCGGGCATGAGGTGGTCATATACGACAATCTTTCGCGCGGGTTTCGAGAGCTGGCGCGGGGTTTTGAACTGATCGAGGCTGATTTGCTGGATCCGGCGGCAGTGGCGGAGGCGGTGGCCGGCAGCGATGCGGTCATGCACTTTGCTGCGCTGGCGTCGGTGGCGGAATCGGTTGAGAAGCCCGACATCTATTTCCGCAACAACATGAGCGGAGGAATGAACCTGCTGAATGCGGCGAGAGATGCCGGCGTGAGGTACTTCGTATTCTCGTCAACTGCGGCGGTTTACGGAATGCCGGAGCGCTCGCCGATTCCGGAGGAGACGCCGCGGGAGCCGATCAATCCGTATGGGAGTTCGAAGTTGTTTTTCGAGTATGCGCTGGAAGCGTATGACGCGGCGTACGGTATTCGGTCGGCCAGGCTGCGATATTTCAACGCTGCGGGTGCGGATGAGAGCGGGGAGATTGGCGAGATGCACGATCCGGAAACGCACCTGATTCCGGTGATCTTGCAGGTGCTCACAGGAAAGCGGAAAGAGGTCGTCATTTTTGGCGATGACTATCCGACGCAGGATGGGACGTGCTTGCGGGATTACATCCACGTGCAGGATTTAGTGGATGCGCACGTGCTTGCGCTTGAGAAGCTAGCGGATGGTGCGGAGAGCATGTCGATGAACCTGGGTACGGGCAGCGGATTTACGGTGCGCCAGATCGTTGAGGCGGTGGAGCGCGTGACGGGACAGAAGGTTCCGGTGCGCGTCGGGCCGCGTAGGCCGGGGGATCCTCCGGCGCTTGTGGCCGATCCTTCGCGTGCAGAAACATTGCTGGGCTGGAAGGCGAAGCGCGGACTCGATGAGATTGTGTCGAGCGCGTGGAAGTGGATGCAGAAGAGGTGACGCGCGGACGGAGTGGTTCGTGCTAGAACTAGTGCGCATTGGGCTCGCCGTCGCGACAAACGTCTTGTTTCTGCTGAGCGTGATCGCCGCCCTGGCGCTTCGGCCTAAGTATCTTGAGCTCATCTGTCATTTCAGAGTGCAGTACTTCATCGGCGCGGTCGCGCTCATGGTCGCGAGTGTTGCCTTTAGGGAGTGGGTGGGCACGGGAATTTCGCTGGCTGCTGTGCTGATCAATCTGCCAGTCTTTGCTCCCGGTCAGCGACCTCGAAATTCTCCCGAGATAGGCAGGCGCCGACTCAAGCTGATGCTGATGAATGTCTACAAGGGCAATCGTCAGTACAGCTTGTGCGTTGGAAATGTCCGGAAGCACCGGCCCGATGTTGTCGTACTGCAAGAGTTGAATACGGAGTGGGCGAAGGAACTTGAGTGCTTGCGAGGAGAGTATCCGTTTGCGGATGCGCATCCGAGAAATGAAGGCTCCGGGATTGCGCTTTATAGCCGTGTTCCGTTTGAGTGTCTGGCGTTGACTTTGCCTGAGGGGGGTGCAAGGCCTGGGATACTCGCTCGAGTTTCAGGTGGTGAGCTGACGATCTTGTCGATACATCCGCGGGCGCCAATTCGGCGAGGTCATTTTGAATTGCGGAATCAGATGCTGTCGTCGGGAGCGGCAATCATGCGCGAAATGGCGGGTCCGAAAATCTGTGTGGGCGATTTGAATACGACCACGTGGTCGAGGTACTTCAAGGATTTTGTCGAACAGAGTGGAATGAGAAGCGTAAGAGAAGGGTTCGGTATTCTAGCCAGCTGGCCGACGTTCTTGCGGCCGAAGTGGATGATGATTCCAATCGATCACTGCTTCGTCAGCGACGATATCCGCGTGGTGAATGCATTTGTGGGCGAGCGAATCGGGTCCGATCATCTCCCATTAATCGTAGAACTGGAACTCCCGCGTGAGCGGCCGCGAGTCACGGCCAAGTAAACAATCGATCCCAGCATTCCCAGAAACATATCGAACAAGGTGTCGTCGAGACTCAGCTGCCAATGCCTCTGGAGCAATCGGTCGAGGGTCCATTCGAAGAACTCCCAGAGAATGGTTATTGTGCTGGCTGCGAGGAAGGCGAGGAGCGCTACGCCAGTGCGGTTGGGGGAGCCGAGGAGGCTTAGATCCACAGCAACTGCCACGGAGCGCAGTAGGAAGTGGGTGATGGCCACACCTCCGAAGAAGTGCATGGGGATATCAATATCGGGGAAGGTTGTGTAGATGTCGAACAATTTCGCGAGAACGATATGGATTCCGAACACGAGGATGGGCGCCCAGGCTGCGCGGGAAGAGCGGGTGATCCAGAGCTTCAGGGTTTCAGTGGGCGGAAGATAATTGTTTGGCATTGAACGTTGCAATACAAACTGAATATACATGGGCGATATGTCTCGGAAAATTAACTGGTAGGTCACGCGTGTAATCGTTTACTTGCCAGAAACGATGCGACCCTGTAGCTTGCTCACGGGTGGCTGCTCTCGATGCGAGCGTGCAGTTGATGGGGACCGGAGGCTAGGCGCGCGTGAACCTTACCTGGATCGACTGGCTGATCATGCTGGTCTATTTTGTTTTCGTGCTGGGGATTGGCTTCGCCCTGAAGCGCTACATGAAAACGAGTACGGACTTCTTCCTGGCCGGGCGTTCTATCCCCGCGTGGATCTGCGGGCTGGCGTTCATCTCGGCGAATCTGGGCGCGCAAGAAGTGATCGGCATGGCGGCCTCGGGCGCGAAGTACGGCATTGCAACGAGCCACTTCTATTGGATCGGCGCGATTCCGGCGATGGTGTTTGTGGGCCTGTTCATGATGCCGTTTTATTATGGCTCGCGGGCGCGTTCGGTGCCGGAATATCTGCGGTTGCGATTTGATGAGAAGACTCGCGGGCTGAACGCGATTTCCTTTGCCATTATGACCGTGTTCTCGTCGGGCATTTCAATGTATGCCATGGCGAAGTTGATCCAGGTGCTGCACATCTTCGACGCACCGTTCCGCACGCTGGGAATTTCCGAGGCGCGCATTTTTGATGTGAGCATACTCGTGGCGGCGCTGATCGTGCTCGCATATATCTTCCTCGGTGGCCTGACGTCAGCGATTTACAACGAGGTGTTGCAGTTCTTTCTGATCGTCGCCGGATTTCTGCCGCTCGTGTATTTGGGCCTGAAGAATGTTGGCGGGTGGAGCGGGTTGAAGGCCGCGCTCCCGCAGGCGTACACGCACTCGTGGCAGGGCATGGGTAGCGCGCAGACGAATCCACTGGGAGTGGAGGTGTTTGGGTTAGCGATGGGATTGGGATTCGTGCTGTCGTTCGGGTACTGGTGCACCGACTTCCTGGTGGTGCAGCGTGCGATGGCAGCGCATGACATGACGGCGGCGCGGAGGACTCCGCTGATTGCCGCGGTGCCGAAGATGTTTTTCCCGGTACTGGTGATTCTGCCCGGGTTAATTGCGATCGCGCTGCCGAACCGCGCTCCTCTCCATGTAACAGGAACACCTGAGCAGGTTCAGCAGTTGAGTGAGGCTGGAAGGGGTTTGATCCCGGTCAAAATGGACGAAGTGAGTGGCGGCCCGAAGCTGGATCAGAACGGCAAGCCGGTTCTCGATTACGATCTCGCGATCCCGAACATGTTGCTGCACTACTTTCCGACTGGAATCCTGGGGCTCGGGTTGACGGCGTTGCTGGCGAGTTTTATGTCGGGCATGGCGGGCAACGTGACTGCGTTCAACACCGTGTGGACGTATGACATTTACCAGTCGTACATCAACAAGAATGCGACCGATGAGCACTACTTGTGGATGGGCCGCATGGCGACGGTGTTCGGGATTTCGGCGTCAGTTGGCGCGGCGTACATCGCCACGCGGTTCAACAACATCATGGACGTGTTGCAACTTGTGTTCGCGTTCGTGAATGCTCCGCTGTTTGCGACGTTCCTGCTGGGTATGTTCTGGAAGCGTGCGACAGGGCATGGCGCGTTCACGGGATTGGTTTCGGGCACGCTGGCGGCCGCGGTCCATCATGGGTTGTCGCTGCCCGCTGGTGCGGTTCACGGAATCAAAGGCGGGTGGCTTGGCTTGGTTCACAACTATCCAAGCGAGATGGCGCAGAACTTCTGGACGGCGATCTGGGCGTGGAGTACATGCTTCGTGGTCACGATACTCGTGAGCCTGATGACTCGTCCTCGTGAACACAAGGAACTTGTTGGGCTAGTCTATTCGCTCACCCAAAAGCCGGCGGAACATCACCTGGAATGGTGGAAACGTCCGGCGACGCTTGGGATCGCGGTGATCGTGATGAGCGTGCTGTTGAACATTGTTTTCTTCTGAGGAGCGGTGATGGGTCTCGATATCCGGATACCGATTGGGCTGATGTTCGCGATCTTTGGACTGCTGCTCGCGCTGTTCGGACTGGCGGGTGACAGGAGCGTTTACGAGCGCTCGCTGGGGATCAACATCAACCTTGGTTGGGGCGTGGTGCTGCTGATTTTTGGCGGAGTGATGCTGGCGTTCGGCAGACGGGGAATGTCACGAATGGTGAAGGATCAAGGTACTAGCGGGCCCGAGAAGAGGGTGCACTGAGATGATTGCGGGGGAGCAAGTGCAGAGTCCGAAGGCCGAAGAAGTTCGAGCAGAACTGGAACGACAGTTTGGGAGCAAGGCCTCGGTGGTGGCCAGGGCTCCGGGACGCGTGAACCTGGTCGGGGAACACACGGATTATAACGATGGGTTCGTGATGCCGGCGGCGTTGGAATTTGATACGTGGGTGGCGGCGGCGGAGAGAGCCGACCGACGCGTGCATCTGCAGTCGATGAATTTCAAAGAGCGAGTTGAGTTCGACCTCGACAACATACATCCGGGATCGACGAACCACTGGAGCGATTACGTGCGCGGGGTCGCCGGAGTGCTCGAGCAGCAGGGCACCAAGCTGCGAGGCACGAATTTGCTGATCCGCGGAGACGTGCCGTTGGGTGCGGGGCTGAGTTCGTCAGCCTCGCTCGAAGTTGCGACGGGACTGGCGATGTGTGCGATAGCGGAGGTAGAGCTTGATCGCCGCAAGCTCGCTTTGTTAAGCCAGCGAGCAGAGCATGAATATGTGGGCACGAAATGCGGCATTATGGACCAATTCGTGTCGCTGTTCGGAAAAGCGGACCATGCATTGATGCTGGATTGCCGGTCGCTTGAATACAAGCTGTTGCCGCTGCGAGATGAAGCGCGGTTAGTGATCTGCAACACGAACGTGAAGCATGAACTGGCGACGGGCGAGTACAACCAGCGTCGGGCGGATTGTGAAGCGGGAGTGGCGCATCTGAAGCAGTTCCATCCTGAGGTTCGTGCGCTGCGTGACGTGAGCATGGATCAGTTGGAGAAGCATAAGGGGGGCCTGGGCGAGCGTGTGTATCGCAGGTGCAGGCACGTGGTCACGGAAAATGAGCGAGTACGCGCAGCGGCCGATGCGCTGGTTGCTGGCAGACTGGATGCGTTCGGGAAAGCGATGTATGGATCGCACGCGAGCCTGCGCAACGATTACGAGGTGAGTTGTAAAGAGCTGGATGTGCTGGTGAAGCTGGCGTCGGAGCAAGTTGGAGTCTATGGGGCCAGGATGACGGGTGGCGGGTTTGGAGGATGTACGGTAAACCTGGTTGAGGCGGGCGCCGTGGATGGGTTTATTGCAGCGGTTAAGGCCGCATACAAGAGTCAGACTGGTCTCGATGCTGATATTCATGTGTGTAGTGCGGCGAATGGGGCGAAAGTTGTGGACCGGGGCTAAAGCCCATTCAGGAGAGTTGCCTTATCCGCTGGGCTAAACCCCAGCGCTTCCACGGTAGTGGGAAGAGTGATGTGCCGTTTGAGAGGTTTGCTACGAAGGTTAGCGCCGCGCGGCGCGGAACCTGGGCACCCAAGCAGTTGTTGCGGCAGCGCCAAGACGGACGAGGGCGTCTGTCGCCACATTGAAACAAGATCGATGAAGATTCCTGAACAACTCACGACATCGCCGCACCGGCGATTCAATGCGCTCACGCGTGAGTGGGTGCTGGTGTCGCCGCATCGGACGCAGCGTCCTTGGCAGGGGCAGGTTGAGGAGGCGCCGCGAGAACAGGGCGCTAAGTACGATCCGGATTGTTATTTGTGTCCGGGAAATGAGCGCGCGGGAGGGAGGCGGAATCCGCAGTACGAGTCAACGTTTGTGTTCGAGAACGACTTTGCTGCGCTGAAGCCGGATGTGCCGGATGTGATTGTAGATGAGGATGGCATCGTCAAGGCGAGCACCGAAAAGGGATTGTGCCGGGTATTGTGTTTCTCTCCGCGGCACGATTTGACGGTGGCGCAGATGTCGCTGGATGAAATGCGGCGGGTGGTTGATCTATGGACGGCGCAGTTTCGTGAGCTTGCAGCCGTGCCGTGGATCAATCACGTTGAAATTTTCGAGAACCGCGGCGCGATGATGGGCGCGAGCAATCCGCATCCGCATTGCCAACTGTGGGCAAATGAGACGGTTCCTAATGAGCCTGCGAAGGAGTTGCAGTCGCAGCGGGAATATTTCCTGGCGAAGAGCCGTTGCCTGCTTTGTGACTACTTGGAGAAAGAGCGCGCTGCGGGCGAGCGCATCATCTTCGAGAACGAAGGTTTTGTAGTGCTGGTGCCGTTCTGGGCTGTATGGCCGTTTGAGACGCTGGTGCTTAGCAAGCGTCATGTGGCCGACATGGGCGCGTTAGAAGAGCGTGAACGCATTCTGCTGGCGGACACGTTGCGACGGACGGCCGCCACCTATGACAGAGTGTTCAGCACAGTGTTCCCGTACTCGATGGGGTTTCATCAGCGGCCCACAGACAACGCGCTGCATCCGGAATGGCATTTCCACGCGCATTATTATCCGCCGCTGCTGCGTTCGGCGACCGTACGCAAGTTCATGGTGGGGTATGAACTGCTTGGGTCGCCACAGCGTGATATAACTCCTGAGTCGGCCGCCGCGCGATTGCGCGAGCTTGTTGTGCCAGAGTGGAGCGGGTGAGCCAGAAACGCCGGCTGTTCTACACCGATCATCACGAGCTGCCGTTACCTCCAGACCATAAGTTTCCGATCCGGAAATATCGGCTGACGAGAGACCTGCTGGAGCGGGATGGGTTTTATACATTCGAGCCTGCACCGCTCGCTCCGCGCGAAATTATCGAATTGGTGCACGATTCCCGGTATGTTGAAGAGTTTCTGACAGGAACATTGCCTCCGCAAACGGTGCGTAGGATTGGTTTCCCATGGTCGGAGCAACTGGTGACGCGAACTCTTGCGAGCGTGGGCGGGACTTTGGCCGCGACCGAAGAGGCAATAGCGCACGGGCTCGGCGGTACTCTGGCGGGAGGCACGCATCATGCGTTTCGGTCCGAAGGATCGGGCTATTGCGTGTTCAACGACATTGCGGTGGCAATTCAGAACTTGCGATACAAGCTGAGGATTTCGCGTGCGGCTGTAGTGGATCTGGATGTACACCAGGGCGACGGAACGGCCAGCATCTTTGAGGAAGATCGTGGTGTGTTGACCGTATCCGTGCACGCGGCCACGAATTTTCCTTTTCGGAAACAGCGCAGCAAGATTGATATCGAACTGCCGGACGAGACTGCTGATGAGCGGTATCTCGAAGCGGTGCAGACGGTGATCCCGCAGGTATTCGCGTTTCAGCCGGACATTGTGTACTTCCAGGCGGGAGTGGACCCACTGGAATCAGACCGACTGGGCAAACTGGCTGTTACGCACAGGGGATTGCAGAAGCGGGATGAACTCGTGATCCGTGCGTGCAAGGAGAGGAAAGTTCCTCTTGTGATCACGCTCGGTGGAGGCTACGCAGAGCCGATTGAGGATACGGCGAAGGCGCACGCGAATACGTATCGGACGGCGGCACACTTGTTTGGACGTATCGCATAGGCGCGGTACTAAAGTGTGCAACTCTCAATCGCGATTCCTGCGACCTTAGATCAATGGTTATAATCAATTGATTAGGTATACCTGCCGCGCGTTTCTGTGCCGGGTGTAATCCGGCGAACCTTGTAGGCAATTGGGCCAAGCGGTGAGGTGAGTGGGTGGGTCCGCGCGTGCCACAAACGCAGTAATAGAAGAGGGGACCAAGAGTGAAATCGTCTGATGTCAACGACGTAGTAGCTTCGCATTCGACAAATGGATCAGGAAATGGCGCGGGATCGCTGGAAGCGATCGAGACGCGAGAGTGGATCGATTCGCTCGATTATGTAATCCAGAGCGGCGGCGCGGAGCGCGCGGGACGGTTGCTGCAACGACTTCAGCAGGAAACAGAGCGCGCCGGCGTCAAACTTCCATTCACCGCTACTACTCCGTACCAAAACACGATTCCCGCAGAGCAGCAGGCTCCGTTTCCTGGCGGCCAAGAGATGGAACGCCGGATCAAGAGCCTTGTGCGTTGGAACGCGCTGGCTATGGTGATGCGCGCCAACAAGGTTGAAGAGGGAATTGGCGGGCACATTTCGACTTATGCATCCGCCGCCACGCTGTATGAGGTTGGATTCAATCATTTCTTCCGTGCCAAGACTGAGGACGGCGATCGAGACTTTGTTTACTTCCAGGGACACGCGGCGCCGGGAATCTACGCGCGCGCGTTTCTTGAAGGCCGGCTTACACAGGAGCAGCTTGAGAACTTCCGTCGTGAACTGAAGCCGGGCGGAGGACTGTCGTCGTATCCGCACCCGTGGCTCATGCCGAATTTTTGGGAGTTTCCGACAGTATCGATGGGACTCGGGCCGATCACGGCGATCTATCATGCGCGATTTATCAAGTACCTGGAGAACCGTGGGCTCAAAAAATCCAACCAGGGCAAGCTCTGGGCGTTTCTTGGCGACGGCGAAACCGATGAACCGGAGACGCTAGGCGCGATTACGCTGGCATCACGCGAGAAACTCGACAACCTGATCTTCGTAGTGAATTGCAACCTACAGCGGCTGGATGGCCCGGTACGAGGGAACGGCAAGATTATCCAGGAACTGGAAGCCATTTTCCGCGGAGCGGGTTGGAACGTGCTCAAA
>Ga0307409_100000765_pt1 | contig 14531 bp, 13 predicted proteins | sample 322Ometagenome_2_FD_203888 | JGI IMG/M metagenome (GOLD analysis project Ga0307409, IMG submission 203888) | Maize rhizosphere microbial communities from greenhouse at UC Davis, California, United States - 322HYB-O-2 | ecosystem: Host-associated > Plants > Roots > Rhizosphere > Soil | place... | reverse complement strand
GGAGGCCGACGACGAGCTCGCGAAGTTCCTCTCCACCCTGCGCCTGGTGAAGGATGAGTGGGAGGTCGGTGAGATGCGCAAGGCCGTCGCCGCCACCCACCTCGGCTTCGAAGCCGTCATCGCCGACTTGCCCGAGGCCGTGGCCCGCGGCCGCGGCGAGCGCTGGGTCGAGGGGATCTTCGGGCTGCACGCGCGCCACCAGGGCAACGGCATCGGCTACGACTCCATCTGCGCCGCCGGCGACCACGCCACGACGCTGCACTGGATCAAGAACACCGGCGACCTCGCGGAGGGCGACCTCATCCTGCTCGACGCCGGTGTCGAGGTGGACTCGCTGTTCACCGCCGACATCACCCGCACGCTCCCGGCCAACGGCACCTTCACCGAGGCGCAGCGCGAGATCTATGACGCCGTGTATGCCGCGCAGGAGGCCGGCATGGCGGCGGTGAAGCCGGGCAACAAGTTCTCCGACGTGCACGCGGCCGCCATCCGGGTCATCGCCGAGTACCTCGAGAAGTGGGGCCTGCTGCCCGAGGGCGTCGACGTCGAGGGCACCCTCGACAAGGAGCACGGCCAGTACCACCGCCGCTGGATGGTGCACGGCACCTCGCACCACCTGGGCATCGACGTCCACGACTGCGCGCTCGCCACGCGTGAGCAGTACATGGACGCCGAGCTCCGGCCGGGCATGGTGCTGACCGTCGAGCCCGGCCTCTACTTCAAGGCCGACGACCTCAAGGCCCCCGAGCGCTTCCGCGGCATCGGCGTGCGCATCGAGGACGACGTGCTCGTCACCGAGGACGGATACGAGAACCTCTCGGCCGCCATGCCCCGCACGTCCACCGACGTCGAGGCGTGGATCGCCGGCATCTGGAAGCGCTGACCGGCCTCCACCGACGGGCGCCGCAGGGACTCAGCGGCGCTGCACGACGTCGAGCAGGAGGGCGTGCTCGATCCCGGCTGCCTCGCCACCCATCCCCAACACCATCTGGATGATCTCGCGAGGCGCCGGGAAGTCCGGGCCCAGGGCCGCGTTGTACTCCCGGTGCGCCTCCAGCGAGGCCACCGCGGCCTCGAAGTGACCCCTGAGGTCGACGTAGTGCGTCGGCTGCGGGGAGCCGGCGAAAGCGAGCAGCCGGACGCCTCCCCATGGTTCGAACCCCTCGGACGAGAGCTCGGGGAAGATCCAGCGGTTGCCCGCGTCGGCGCAGGCATCGAGCGTCGCGAGCCCGACCGCGCGGTGGTCGGCCTGGTTGGGCATGCCGCCGATGAACCGGTCGTGGTAGTCACCGGTGACAACCACGTCCGGACGGCGCCGGCGGATCTCCCGGGCGATGTCGCGGCGCAGGTCCAGGCCGTACTCGATGTGCCCGTCCCGGTAGTCGCCGAAGTCCACCTCGGACACGCCGACGAGGGCGGCACCGTCGCGCTCCTCCTGCTCGCGCACGGGCCCGGCCTTCGCCGGCTGCATCGTGTCGATACCGGCCTCACCACGGGTCAGCAGGAAGTACGTGACGGTCTTGCCCGCCTTCGTCCAGCGGTCCACCGCCGCAGCCGTGCCGTACTCGATGTCGTCCGGGTGTGCGGCGACGCACAGGACTCGGGAGAAGTCGTCACTGAGCTCGCTCAGCTGCGGGCGCTCGGTCATGCGCCCACGGTATGCCGGGTGCCCGCCAACGGGGGCCGGTTCGCCTCAGGCGCCGTTGGTGCAGGCGCCGCGGTTCGCGTCAGGCGCCGGTCGGCGGCTGAGGGGGCGTCTGCTGCGGGGGCTGCGGGACCTCGCCGGTCGGCGAGGCCGACGGTGCGGTCGTCTGCGCCCGCTGGGCCGCAGCCGCGGCGGCCGCGTCGGCCTCTCGGGCGGCTCGCACCTCGGCCTGGGCGGCAGCCATCGGGTCCATCTGGGCGAGCAGCTCGCGGGCCCGCTGCACGTGGCGGTGCTCGACGAGCACCTCGTACTGCGTCGCGACGACCTGGGTCACACTGGTGAAGTCGCGCTGGCCGCCGGTGAACTGGTAGCCGATGAGGGCCCACATGAGGCCGAAGCCGGCGCCGAACAGCACCGTGAGCAGGATGGTCCCGAAGCCGGAGGCCTGCGGGTCGAACAGCGAGAAGACCAGCCCGACGAAGAGGCCGAGCCACATGCCCGACAGGATGCCGCCCGCGGCGACCCGGCCACGGGTGAGCCGTCCGGTGACCCGCTCGAGCTGCTTGAGGTCGGTGCCGACGATCAGCACGTTCTGCACCGGGAACTCGTGGTCCGAGAGGTAGTCGACGGCCTTCTGGGCTTCCTCGTAGCGCTCGTACCGGCCCACACTCATCGGGTACTCCAGCGTGAGGCTGGCCCGGGACCGTGACAAGGCGTTCGGCTGCGTGCTCATGGCCTCAGTCTGTCAAAGCACGCTGGATGTTTCCTGTAAGGGGAGCAGCCTCCGCCCGTCGCTGCGAGACTGGAGGCATGCACGGAGGGGGGCGACTCGCGCGCTGGGCGGCTGCCGGCGCGCTGATGCTGCCCGCCGCCCTCCCCGTGGCGGTCCTCGGCGCCGGCCCCGCGAACGCGGCTCCCAGCACCGACCGGATCAGCGGTGCGGACCGGTACGCCACCTCGGTGGCCCTGAGCCGCAAGGCCTTTCCCATGGCCGGCTCGGTCGCCACCGTCTACCTCGTGTCCGGGCAGAGCCCCTACGACGCCTTGAGCGCGGGGCCTGCCGCCGTCGCGCAGGGCGCGGCCATGCTGCTGACGCAGTCCGACCGGCTGACCGCGGTGACCGCCGCCGAGCTCGAGCGGCTGGCTCCCGAGCGCGTCGTCGTGGTCGGAGGGAGGGGCGCCGTCAGCGACGCCGTGCTGACCGACGCCCGGGCGGTCGTCCCCACCGTGGAGCGGGTCGGGGGCGCCGACCGCTACGCCACCTCGGCCGCGCTGGTGCGAGCGGCCTTCGGGCCCAGCGGCGCCCACACGGCATACATCGCGACCGGGCGTGGCTATGCCGACGCGCTGGCCGCCGGCCCGGCAGCGGGCGCGGGCGCCAGCCCCGTCGTGCTCGTCGACGGTCGGGCCGCGGGCCTGTCGGCAGGCACACGCGCCCTCCTGGACGAGCTCGCGGTCGAGACCGCCACCATCGTGGGCGGAACGGCAGTCGTGTCGGCCGGCGTGGAGGCGGACCTGCGCGAGGCCCTCGCCACCAGCGTGCCCGGCACCACGGCCGTCACGAGGGCAGCCGGCTCCGACCGCTACGCGACGGCCATCTCCCTGAACCGCCTGGCGTTCCCCGACCTGGTTGCCGGTGACGCCTACGTCGCCACCGGCCTCGGTTACGCCGACGCACTCTCGGTCTCGGTGCTGGCGGGACGCCAGCAGCGTCCCCTCTACCTGTCGATCCCCTACTGCGCCAGCACAGCCCTGCGCTCCGAGATGACGCGCACCGGCGCCACCCGCGTGCGCCTCGTGGGAGGCCCCGGAGCGATCCGCGGCCTCGTGGGCCGGCTCGAGCCCTGCCGCAGCACCCGCTCCGCGTCGAGCCTGTGGGTCGTGGTCAACAAGAAGCGGCCACTCGACACGTTGAGGTACGCGCCGTCGTCCCTCGTGAAGCCGTCGCTGTCCAACATCAACGGCCAGAGCCTGCGCTCGGACGCGGCCGCAGCGCTGGCCAGGCTGGCGGCGGGTTCGCGCGACGCGGGTGCCGGGCGGATCGCCATGCTCAGCGGATACCGCTCGTACAGCTACCAGTCCACGGTCTACGCCAACAAGCTCGCCAGCGCCGGACGCGCGGAGGCGGACCGCTGGGTCGCACGGCCCGGCTACTCCGAGCACCAGACGGGTCTCGGCACCGACGTCTCCCCCGTGGGGGCGTCGACCTGCAGCTCCTACACCTGCATCGGCAGCACGCCGCAGGGACGCTGGATCGCGGCCAACGCGTGGCGCTACGGCTTCGTCGTGCGCTACGAGAAGGGCCAGACCGAGGTCACGGGCTACAACCCGGAGCCGTGGCACCTGAGGTACGTCGGCGCGGCGCTGGCCCGCGACTACCACGAGGGCGGGTTCCACAGCATGGAGGCGTACTTCGACCTCCCTCCCGCGCCGAGCTACTGAGTCGCGACAGTGACGGGCCGGCTGCCGCTCAGCCCTTGAGCTTGTACTCCTCGAGCAGACGGCGGCCGATGATCATGCGCTGGATGTCGGCCGTGCCCTCGCCGATCAGCAGCATCGGCGCCTCCCGGTAGAGCCGCTCGATCTCGTACTCCTTGGAGTAGCCGTAACCGCCGTGGATGCGGAACGAGTCCTCGACGACCTGCGAGCAGTACTCGGACGCAAGGTACTTCGCCATCCCGGCCTCGAGGTCGTTGCGCTCACCCGAGTCCTTCTTCCGGGCCGCCTTGACCATCATCTCGTGGGCAGCCTCCACCTTGACGGCCATGTCGGCCAGGCGGAAGAGCACGGCCTGGTGCTCGGCGATCTTCTTCCCGAACGTCTCGCGCTGCTGCGCGTAGGAGACCCCGAGCTCGAAGGCGCGGCGGGCGACGCCACAGCCGCGGGCCGCCACGTTGACGCGGCCCACCTCGACGCCGTCCATCATCTGGTAGAAGCCCTTGCCCGGCTCACCGCCGAGGATCTGCGCCGAGGTCGTCCGGTGCCCCTCGAAGATGAGCTCGGTGGTGTCGACGCCCTTGTAGCCCATCTTGTCGATCTTGCCCGGCACGGTGACGCCCTGGGCGGTCTCGCCGAACCCCTCGGTCTTGTCGATGAGGAAGGTGGTCATGTTCTTGTAGACCGAGTCGGCGCCGGTGTCGGTCTTCACCAGCACGGCGACGAGGTTGGCCGAGCCGCCGTTCGTCAGCCACATCTTCTGGCCGTTGATCGTCCAGTCGTCGCTGTCGCCGTCCCGGACCGCCTTGGTCTTGATGGCCGAGACGTCCGAGCCACACCCCGGCTCGGACATCGAGAACGCGCCGCGGATCTCGCCGGTGGCCATCTTCGGCAGGTAGTGCTGCCGCTGCTCGTCCGTGCCGTGCTGGAGGATCATGTAGGCCACGATGAAGTGGGTGTTGATGATGCCGCTGACCGACATCCAGCCGCGGGCGATCTCCTCGACGCACAGCGCGTAGGTCAGCAGCGACTCGCCCAGGCCGCCGTACTCCTCGGGGATCATCAGGCCGAAGATCCCCATCTCCTTCATGCCTTCGACGATCTGCGTCGGGTACTCGTCCTTGTGCTCCAGCTCGGTGGCGACCGGGATGATCTGCTCGTCCACGAACTCGCGCACGAGCTTGATCAGCTCGTTCTGCTCCTCGGTCAGGCCATCGGTCTGCTGCAGTCGGGACATGCGCGTTCGCCACCTTGCGTCGCTTGACAGGGTCTGCCGCGAGTATGCCGAGTGGTCACCGGAGGGGACAGTGGAACCTCATGTGAGTCCCACCACCACCGCGCCCCCGACGCCGAGATGGACTCCAGCCACGTGACACGCCGTCACGGCGTGGGGCTGGGGTCCATCTCGGCGAGGAAGGGTCGGGAAGAAGGGGGTCAGGTCAGGGCAGGGCGACGTAGTCCGCGAGGAAGTCGCGGGCGCTCTTGGTGTCCATCCGGTAGGCGACGTTGGTGGCGTAGCAGGGCACGTCGCCCGTGATCGTCGTACCGGCCAGGACCCACTTCCCGTCGAGGACAACGAAGTTCGGGCCGCCGGAGTCGCCGTAGCAGGCGCCGCCGAGGTCACGGGACTCGTTCATCGCCAGGCGGACCCACGTCTTGTTGAGGGCGTCGAAGTCCTCGAGGCCCTTCATGCGCACGCCACCGCCGGGGTGGGTCTGGCCGCCGGGACCGCGCTTGGCCTCCTCGGTGCCGTAGCCGACCGCCCACCACTGCGCGGCGTCGAGCGCGCGGCTGCCCAGGGCGTCGAGCTGTCCCGCGGTGGGCAGCGTCGCCGGCGTGAAGTCCCAGACGTCTTGCGGGGTGACGGCGCGGTCGGCGAAGTCGAGCACGCCGATGTCGTGGGCGTCCGCCGAGTTGCCGGGGTAGGAGGCGTCCTGGTGCGGGTCGCCTTCGACCACCCATCCCTTCGCCAGGAAGTACGCTGCCTGCTCCGTGACGCTCATGCCGGCCGTCGCGTCGAGGTGTCCCTGGAAGTCCTGCTCGAGGGAGACGAAGAACCGCGTCCCCGCAGGCCAGTCGTCCGTGCAGTGCGCGGCCGTCAGGTATGTGTCGTCGTCGACCATGGCGCCGCTGCAGTACCAGTCGAACCTGTCGAGCACCCCGTCGCCGGAGCGGTCCCAGAGCGCGACGAAAGCGCCCACCTCGGTGCGCTCCGGTGCCGGCTGGGCGTTGTAGCTGTTGATGGCCGAGGCCGGCAGGGCGAAGGCCACTGCGGCTGCCCCTCCAGCGGCCAGGGCGGTGATGACACTGGCGACCGATCGACGCATGGCTGGTTTCCCCCTCAGGTTCGTGACCCTGTCACCTCGCTGGTGACCCGGGTCAAGGTACGCCGGAGTGGATCGATGCGAAACCCCCAATAAACCGGTGGCGCTCCCCCGAGGAACGCTGTCACGCTGGGAGGCAACCGCACGGCATACCCGCTGTGCACCGACTCCACCGCGGAACCGCTCCGCTCGGGGAAGAAGGGAGGCGTGACATGTCCACGACTGTCCTGGGCCCTGCCTGCGCCCACACCCCTCTCACCTTGGAGTCCTGTCTTGCACGCATTCTCGGAGAACGCCCAGTTCTCGTTTGACAGCCGTCCCGACGACCCGCCTGAGGGTGAACGCTGGTCCACCTGGGACGGCGCCACCCACGGGCCGAAACCGCGGCCCGACTGGGTCATCACCGCGCTCGGTGCCGTCGAGTCCGACCTCGGGATCCTGAAGACCGGCAAGGAGGCCGACGTCCACGTCGTCCGCCGGTGGGTCCCGGACGGGACCGACAGCCCCGAGCACGACACCCTGCTCGCAGCCAAGCGCTACCGCACCAGCGAGCACCGCATGTTCCACCGCGACGCCGGCTACCAGGAGGGCCGTCGGGTCCGCCGCAGCCGGGAGATGCGGGCCATGGCCCGACGCACCGAGTTCGGCCGCGAGCTGCTCTCGGGGCAGTGGGCCTTCGCGGAGTTCGAGGCGCTGGCCGCCCTGTGGGAGATGGGCCTGCCCGTGCCCTACCCCGTGCAGCTGAGCGACCGCGAGATGCTCATGGAGTTCATCGGCGAGGACGGCCAGGCCGCTCCCCGGCTGGCCCAGACCCGCCCGGGAGCCGACCTGCTGGCCGAGCTGTTCGAACAGCTCCGCGAGGCCCTGACCGTGCTGGCGCAGCGCGGCTGGACACACGGCGACCTCTCGCCCTACAACGTCCTGCTCGACCGCGAGCGGCTGGTGCTCATCGACTGGCCGCAGATCGTCGACGTCATCGGCAACCCGCGCGGCTTCGAGTTCCTCGAGCGCGACGTCACGAACATGTGCCGGTGGTTCCGCAGCCGCGGGCTCGACGTCGAGGAGGGCGAGCTGCTCGGCGACCTCGTCGCTGCGGCCACGTCGCGCTGGTAGCAACCTGCCACGCCACCGGCGTCGAGGTACCTAGGGTGGCGGCATGGCCTCCGCGACCCGACGCAGCGTCATCGCCGCTGCGCTGGGCGCGGGGGCCACGGCCCTGCTCGCCGCCTGTGGTGACGAGGTCACCTGGCGCTCCGGACGGCTCACGACCTCCCACTGGCCCGGCCACGCGCCCCGGTGGCGGCTCGCCCTTCCGGCCGGGTCCGACCGCCCACCGCTCGTGGTGGTGCTGCACGGCCGGGGTGGCAACGCCGACGCCGCCTTCGACGGGCTGCGCCTCCAGGACCACGTCGCGCGCACCGGCCTGGCGGTCGCGTCGGTCGATGGCAGCGACCTCTACTGGCACCGTCGCCGCTCCGGTGCCGACCCGGGCTCGATGGTCACCGACGAGCTGCTGCCGCTGCTGCGCGACCAGACCGCGTATGCCGGGCCGGTCGCCTTCCTGGGGTGGTCGATGGGCGGCTACGGCTCCCTGCTGCTGGCCAGCGCCCTGGGGCCACGGGCCGTCGGCGCCGTGGTGGCCGAGTCGGCAGCACTCTGGACCGAGCCCGGGGCCAGTGCCGCGGGGGCGTTCGACGACCGGGAGGACTTCGAGGCCCACGACGTCTTCGAGCCGTCGCGCACCCGGGTGCTGGCGCGCATCCCGGTGCGGCTCGACTGCGGCGCCACCGACCCCTTCGTCGCCGCCAACCGGGCCTTCGCCACCCGGCTGCCGTCGGCGCGGCTCACCGTCGACGACGGCGGCCACAACACGGCCTACTGGCGTGCCCACGCCTCCGCCCAGCTGGACTGGGTGGCCGCGACCCTCCGTGACAAGCGTGGTGCCTGATTCCCCGGCGCGCCACGGGTCGCGGTACGGCGCAGGGGCTCAGTAGACCGTGACGCGCCGGCCCACCGGCACCCGGCCCGAGCGCCACAGCATGTCCATCGCGCTGAGGCTCACCCGGACGCAACCGTGCGAGGCTGGATAGGCCGGCACCGAGCCGTAGCCGTGCAGCGCGATGCCGCCGTTGAAGTAGGCGGGCCGCCACAGCGAGCCGAGCGGCCCGTCGTCCCAGCCGTCGACCTTGCGGTAGACGCGGTAGGAGCCCGAGGGCGTGACCGCGACGTGCCACGCCCCTCGGCTCCAGTACCGCTGTCCCGAGCCGGTGCTCGTGTTGAGCGCCATCGTGAGCCGGCCGTCCACGACGTGGAGGAAGAGCTGGCGTGCCTTGTCGACCTCGACCCAGGTGCCCGAGAGGGTGCGCACGCTCGGCCGGACCCCAGCGCTGAGCCTGCTCCACGTCGCGGGGCCGACGATGCCGTCGCGGCTGATGCCGGCGGCCTTCTGGAGGGCCAGCACAGCCTGCTCGGTGAGCCCGCCGAACACCCCGTCGACGGTCCCGCACCAGTAGCGCAGGTCGCTCAGCCGCGACTGCAGTGTGCGGACCGCCGAGCCGGTGCTCCCCCGCCGCAACGTCGGGTATGCCGCGAGCGCACCGCCCGGGGTGGCGAGCACCATGGCGCCGGCACCTGCGGTGGCGACGGCCGCCCGGAGCGCGGCCCGTCTCGTGAGGTCCATCGCTCCCCCCGTCTCCGGCTCCCCAGGCCACGCGGGCGGAGAGCCCCGCCGTCGTTCCCTGACGGATGCACGCGCCGCCTCACGCGCCTCTCCTCCGATCGTGCGTCACCGCGCCGCACGGCGACTCCCCCGATAGGACGACCTGCGTGTCACGTCAGGAGAGGGACGCCGGTGGCCGGCGCTCTCCTCCGGGCGTCAGTAGACGGTGACCCGGCTGCCGACCGGCATCAGGCCGCGCGCCCAGATCATGTCCATCGCCGGGTTGCTCACCCGCGCGCAGCCGTGCGATGCCGGGTAGGCCGGCACGGAGGCGGCGCCGTGCACCGCGATGCCACCGTTGAAGTAGCGCGGCCGCCAGAGGTCGCCGAGCGGACCCTCGTCGTTGCCGTCGACGGTGCGGAAGACCGAGTAGGTGCCCGTGGGCGTCACCGCGACGTGCTGCTGGCCGTAGGACTCGAACGGCTGGCCGTTGCCGGTGCTGGTGTTGAGGATCGTCGTGACCGCTCCCCCGCGGACGACCAGCAGCACCTGCCGCTGCAGGTCGATCTCCACGCCGGTGCCGCCGATCCGCGACGCTGGCCGCGCCCCGGCCTCGAGCGCGCGGCGGGTGGCCGGGCCGAAGACGCCGTCACGGCCCAGGCCGGCCGACTTCTGCAGCGCCATGACGGCCTGGCTGGTGAGGTAGCCGTAGGTTCCGTCAGGGGTGCCCAGCCAGTAGCCGAGCGACGACAGCCGCTGCTGCACCGCCAGCACGTAGGCACCGGTGTCGCCCGGGTGCAGGGTGTCGCCCTCCTTCGGCGTCGGCTTCACCGTGGGCGTCGGCTTGGGAGCGGGCTTGGGGACGGCCGTGGTCGGCTTCGGCGCGGGAGTGGTCGTCTTCGACGGCGAGGGCGTGGCCGTCTTCGACGGCGTCGGGACCGGCGCGGTGGTCGTCGACGTCGAGGTCGTCGGCTCGTCCGGGGTCGTCGACGAGGGACTCGGCCTGGAGGCGGAGGTGGTGGGCGCGGCGGCGGTGTCGCCGGTGCGCTCCACGGAGACCATGCCGCACCCCGTCAGCCCGAGGGCAGCCGCGGCCACCAGGGCCGCCACCCGGGCGCTCCTGGCGCCCCCGGCGCCGCCGGCGGCCTGCGCCGTCCGCACGGTCGTCGCAGCAGCGCCCCAAAGGTCTCGCCCCATGGCTGTCCCCCGTTTCCCGACGCCGCGCGCGACGCCTGTCGTCTGGACCGGTGCCCCATCCTGCGGCGACCGGGCCGCCCGTCGATCCCGCCGCGCCCCGGCGGCCCCGATCGTGAGCGGATCGAGACCTTCCGGGTCGCCGGCAGTCGTCGGCACGTGTTGGTCGGCCGCCCTTCGGTGGGGCGGCCGCACAGACACAGACGCGCAGCAGCCCCGATCGGTTGCGTCGCGGACCCGACCAGGTTGCAGCGCGGCTCAGGCGCGGGCGTCGGCCTCCAGCGCGCGGATCGCCTCGTCGGTCTCGAGCACTCGTCGCGCCGTCTCGACGTGCAGGTTCTCGACCATCCGGCCGTTGTAGGTGACCACGCCAGAGCCGGCACCGTCCTCCCACGCCTGGAGGATGCCGTGCGCCTCCTCGACCTGGTCCGCACTCGGGGCGAAGGCCGCGTTGCAGGCCTCGACCTGCCCCGGGTGGATCAGCGTCTTGCCGTCGAAGCCCAGCTGCCGGCCCTGGAGGCACTCGGCCTCGAAGCCCTCGGGGTCCTTGACGTTGTTGTAGACGCCGTCGAGGATCACGGTCCCCGTGGCGCGGGCGGCGAGCAGGCACAGCCCGAGGCCGGTCAGCAGCGGCTGGCGGCCCGGCACGTGCTCCGCGTGCAGCTCCTTGGCGAGGTCGTTGGTGCCCATCACCAGCACCGTGAGCCGCTCGGAGGCCCCGGCGATCTCCTCGCAGTGCAGCATCGCCTGCGGGGTCTCGACCATCGCCCACAGCTTCGTGTGCTCCGGGGCGCCGTGGGCCTCCATCGCCGCCACCAGCTGGCGCACCTCGGCAGCGGAGTTCACCTTCGGCACGACGACGCCGTCGGGACCGGCCTCGCAGGCTGCGGCGAGGTCGGCGTCGTGCCACTGCGTGCCGATGCCGTTGACGCGGATGGTGACCTCGCGTCGGCCGTACTCACCCGATCGCGCTGCGGCGCAGGCGTTCTGCCGCGCCTGCTCCTTGGCGTCGGGGGCGACGGCGTCCTCCAGGTCGAGGATCAGCGCGTCGACCACCAGTGTCTTCGCCTTCTCCAGCGCCCGCTCGTTGGAGGCGGGCATGTACAGGACGGAACGACGAGGCCGGTATGCCGTGTGCTCGCCGCTCACTTCGCGCTCCCATCACCGGCGGCCGCGCCGCCGTCGGGCACGGCGGCATACAGCTCGGCGAGCTCGGGGTCGGTGCGCGAGAGCCGCTCGGCGAGCTCGACGATCACCAGGCACTGCTTGAGGCTGGCGTCGTCCTCCATCTTGCCGTCGAGCATGACGGCGCCGGTGCCGTCGCCCATGGCGGCGACGACGCGCCGGGCGTGCGCGACGTCGTCGGCCGACGGGCTGAACACGCGCTTGGCGATCTCGATCTGCACCGGGTGCAGCGACCACGTGCCGACGCAGCCGAGCAGGAAGGCGTTGCGGAACTGGTCCTCGCAGGCGACGACGTCCTTGATGTCACCGAACGGGCCGTAGTACGGCAGGATCCCGTGCATCGCGCAGGCGTCGACCATGCGGGCGATCGTGTAGTGCCACAGGTCCTGCTGGTAGATGGGGCGGTCGGCGTGCACGGCGTCCTCGACCCCCGCCGGAGGGTCCTGTCGGACGAGGTAGCCGGGGTGCCCGCCCCCGACGCGCGTGGTCTTCATGCGACGGTCGGCCGCGAGGTCCGCGGGACCGAGCGAGAGTCCCTGCATGCGCGGGCTGGCGCCGCAGATCTCCTCGACGTTGGCCATGCCGCGGGCGGTCTCGAGGATGGCGTGCACCAGGATCGGCCGCTGCAGCCCGGCCCGGGCCTCGAGCTGGGCCAGCAGGCGGTCGACGTAGTGGATGTCCTCCGGGCCCTCGACCTTCGGCACCATGACGACGTCGAGCTTGTCGCCGATCTCGGTGACCAGCGTGATGAGGTCGTCGAGCACCCAGGGGCTGTCGAGGGCGTTCACGCGGGTCCACAGCTGGGTGTTCTCGCCGAAGTCGGTGGCCTTGGCGATCTTCACCAGGCCCTCGCGGGCGGCGATCTTCTTGTCGGCCTTGACGGCGTCCTCGAGGTTGCCGAGCAGCACGTCGACCGTGCCGACCATCGACGGGATCTTGGCGGCCATCTTCTCGTTGCTCGGGTCGAAGAAGTGGATGACCCGCGAGGGCCGGGCAGGCACCTCGGTGACCGGCCGCGGGGCCCCCACTGCGAGGGGCTTGAAGAAGTCCTTGGCGCTGCGCATGGGCGGACGCTAGCGCAGACACCGCAGGGGCGGTTATGACACAGTTCACGGTGTGACCGAGCCCGTGCACACCCCCGCCGAGGCCCCCTCGGCGAGCAGTGGGTCCGTGCGCAGTGAGTCCGTGCGCAGTGGGTCCGTGGGCGGTGGGGCTCCCGCGGCGGAGGCGGAGGCGCCGCACGTCAACGTGACCGCCCTCTTCGCCGAGGCGGCGGGCAAGTCGGGTCTTCTGTGGATCGACGTGCCGGGCGACCGGGCCTGGCCGGCGTGGCACGCCTGGGCCGACGACACCGTCTTCGTCGTCTCGGGTCCCGGGGAGCAGACCTTGCCCTGGCTGCCCGACGAGGTGGTGCTCATCCTGCGCAGCAAGGACACCGGCGGCCGCCTGCTCGCCGTGCACGCGACGGCCCACGCCGTCACCCCCGACGACCCGCAGTGGGAGGTGGCCACCGAGGCACTGAAGGGCAGCCGCCTCAACGCCACCGACGACGTGGTCGCCAGGTGGGCCACCTCGTGCACCGTCCGTGCGCTGCGACCCTTCGGCACCCCTCTGGAGGGGCCGGGCCACTACCAGGAGACCTCGCGTGCCGCGCCGGTCCCGCCGAGCGAGGCGACCACCACCGGCTGGCGGCCGTGGCACCTCGGGGGGCGCCCGTTGCGACGCCGCGGCACACGCTTGCCCGACGACCGGGGCGGCGCCGGATAGCCTTGCTCGCGTGAGCACCCCGTCGCGCGTCTTCGTCGGCCGCCTGACCAGCCTGAGCGTGTTCGACCCGCTCGGCGACCAGGTCGGCCGCGTCCGCGACGTCGTCGTCACCTTCGGCGCCTCGCGCCGGCGCCCGCGGGTGATCGGCCTCGTGGTCGAGGTGCCCGGCCGCCGGCGCGTCTTCGTGCCCATGACCCGGGTCACCTCCGTCGACGGCGGGCAGGTCATCACCACGGGCCTGGTGAACATGCGCCGCTTCGAGCAGCGCACCAACGAGGTGCTCGTCATGGCCGAGCTGCTCGACCGGCAGGTCACCGTGCGCGACCCCGAGGGCGACTACACCGCCACCGTCGAGGACGTCGCCATCGAGCGCGAGCGCACCCGCGACTGGGCCATCTCCAAGGTGTTCGTCCGCCAGGGCGCCGCCCGCAGCCACCTCGGACCGTTCCGGCGCCGGCGGGGCGCCACCGTGCTGGTGCCCGTCGAGGACGTGACCGGCATCCACCGCGAAGCGCCGGCGCAGAGCGCCGCCCGCCTGCTCGAGAACTACGACGACCTCAAGCCGGCCGACCTGGCCGAGGTGATCCACGACCTCGCCCCCAAGCGCCGCGCCGAGGTGGCCGCCGCCCTCGACGACGAACGGCTCGCCGACGTGCTCGAGGAGCTCCCCGAGGACGACCAGGTGCAGATCCTGGCGACGCTGGAGCGTGAGCGCGCCGCCGACGTCCTCGAGGCGATGGAGCCCGACGACGCCACCGACCTGCTGAAGGAGCTCACGCCGGAGCAGCGCGAGGAGCTGCTCGGGCACATGGAGCCCGACGAGGCGGCCCCGCTGCGGCGCCTGCTCACCTACGACGAGAACACCGCCGGCGGCATGATGACCACCGAGCCGGTCATCCTCGCCCCCGACGCGACCATCGCCCACGCCCTGGCGGTGGTCCGCAAGGCCGAGCTGTCACCGGCGCTGGCCTCGACCGTGTTCGTCTGCCGCCCGCCGCTCGAGACGCCCACGGGCAAGTTCCTGGGCATCGTCCACATCCAGCGCCTGCTGCGCGAGCCGCCGCACAATCCGATCGGCGGCATCCTCGACAAGGAGCTCGAGCCGCTGCGCCCGCACTCCCCCCTCGGCCAGGTGACCAGGGTGCTGGCGACCTACAACCTGACCGGCGTGCCCATCGTCGACGACGAGGGCCGACTCGTCGGTGCCGTCACCGTCGACGACGTTCTCGACCACATCCTTCCCGAGGACTGGCGTGAGGAGCGACACGAGGTGACGCGTGACTGAGCGCGCCAGCCGCACCGCACCCGCCCGCCTCGACCA
>Ga0307409_100000764_pt1 | contig 14536 bp, 7 predicted proteins | sample 322Ometagenome_2_FD_203888 | JGI IMG/M metagenome (GOLD analysis project Ga0307409, IMG submission 203888) | Maize rhizosphere microbial communities from greenhouse at UC Davis, California, United States - 322HYB-O-2 | ecosystem: Host-associated > Plants > Roots > Rhizosphere > Soil | place... | reverse complement strand
AAGAGGGTCGTGACCCGGACGACGAGTCGGAACTGAAATCCGCGATCTTCCGCGAACGCAAAATGTGGATCCGTGAGCGAACGACGGAGCTGGGCGCGGAACGTGCGGAATACTGGGGTTGGACGAACATCTACACGTATTCCAAATCACTTGCCGAACAGATCATCGCTTCGCAAGACGACATCGTAAAGGTGCTGGTTCGGCCATCTATCGTCGAGTCTTCTCAATCGTATCCGTTCCCCGGATGGAACGAGGGTTTCACAACGACAGCTCCACTTATTCTTATCGCTTTAAGGGGACAGCCGATCATTCCTGTTAATGAAAAGCTGATTCTCGATATAATCCCCGTCGATATGGTTTCGGGAGCTATCCTCGGGGCCGCGATGAACGCACTCGTGGACGACAACCCGCCGTTGGTTTTCCAGGCATCGTCAGGCGATTCAAACCCCAACGACATGAAGCGGATCGTCGGGCTTGTAGGTCTTTATAAACGTCAGCATTTCGACGAAAAAGAGAACGGCAGCAAGATCGTAAACAAGCTCGCCGGGATGATCGAAGCGGCGCCGGTAAAACAGCGAACTTACGAATTGACCAGTGCTCCGATGCTGAACAAGCTCGCCAAACGGGCCGACAGTCTTATGGATCGAGCTACACCTCGATGGGGCGGTGGTCGTATTGGCAACATCATTTCCGATCTGAAAAAATCGACCGAAGATTTTAAGCGAACCACCCAGGAAACGATGGACGCTTTCGCGATGTTCAAACCGTTCATGATCGATAATGAATATCTTTACCGATCTGACAACGTCCGGGCGCTGCACTCGGTAATCAAAGAAAAGGAAAAGCATCTTCTTCCCTGGTATCCGGAAAAGCTGGATTGGTACGATTACTGGCTCAACGTCCATTTTCCGGGGATGCGAAAATGGGTTCTTCCAACGCTTGAAGAAGAGCTGAAGATACAGGAGAAGCGTTCTCACACTTACAAAGATTTGCTCGATCTGTTTGATACCTCAACAAAACGATTCCCGACGCGCGTCGCGATGCGTATCGAACGCAACGGCCGCAAGGAGCAGTACACTTTCGAGGACGTCAGGGAATTGACGCTTCGAGCCGCAGGCTTCCTGGCGGAAAAAGGGGTCAAACAAGGCGATCGGGTAATTCTCTTCTCAAACAACATGCCCGAATGGGGCATCACCTATTTCGGGATCCTTAAGGCCGGAGCCACGGCGATCCCGATTGATCCGGCGAGTTCTGTGCAGGAGATAGTTAGTTTCGCTAAGGCAGGGGAGGCTTCTGCGATTGCGGTATCACCGAAACTTGCGAACGAAAATCCTGGTTTAAAGGGCAAACTCGCAGAGCACGGTATTGATCTGAATGTCTGGACCTTCGATGAGGTTTTCGAAATGCCGGACGAATTAGAAGAATCGAAACGACTGGCTCTTCTTCCCCCGAAAATTCTAGGAAACGCCGTCGCTTCGCTCATCTTCACCTCCGGTACGACCGGCAAGCCGAAGGCGGTGATGCTCTCTCACAAGAACTTCACCAATATGATTTCGATGCTTTCGAGCGTGTTGGATATGGACCTAACCGACGGTGTCCTTTCCGTGCTGCCGATGCATCATACGTTCGAATTTTCTGCTGGTTTTCTCACGCCTTTCTCGAACGGAACGCAGATCACCTATCTTGATGAATTAACGGCTGAAGAACTTACCAGGTCTATCGAAAACGGCCACGTAACCGGAATGGTCGGGGTCCCGGCTCTTTGGGAAATGCTTCACCGACGCATCAAGACTCGTCTGCGGGAGCGTGGAGACTGGATCGCTGACGCGGCCGACAGCATGATCGAATTCAACGCATGGCTGCGGGACAATACGCCGCTCAATCTCGGCCCCATTGTATTTTTCCCTATCCACCAGGGAATGGGGGGCAAGATGCGATATTTGATCTCGGGCGGATCTGCATTGAGCGAAAAGGTGCAAAAGGACCTCCATGGCCTCGGCTTTACGGTGCTGGAGGGTTACGGCCTGACCGAATCATCTCCTGTCCTCACGGTCGCCCGGCCCGGCAATAAGCTTCTCCGTGGCAGCGTCGGGAAGCCATTGCCGGGAGTTGAGGTCAAGATCGAAAACCCAGATGACAATGGTGTTGGCGAAGTGGTCGCACGCGGCCAGAATGTAATGCTCGGTTATTACAATAACGAAGAGGCGACCGAGGCCGTTCTGCAAGACCGCTGGCTGCGCACCGGTGACCTCGGAAAGATCGACGAAGACGGGAATCTCTACATCGTCGGGCGCAGTAAAGACGTTATCATCGATTCGAATGGGAAGAATATCTATCCGGATGAGATCGAAGACGTTTACGGAAAATCGGGATTCATAAAAGAATTAAGCGTAGTCGGCCTACCCGACGATGACGGCGGGGAAAAGATAGCCTCTCTCATTGTGCCCGATTACGAGCATGACATCGCTCTCGCTCGCGCTGAGGTGAACAAGCGGATCGAGGAACATTTCCGAGAAGTTTCCGCTGGGATCCCGTTTTTCAAACGCGTGAAGGTGCTCCACATAACTCCGTTCGAATTGCCGCGGACAGCAACCAGAAAAGTGAAGCGACCCGAGGTTGTGGCAATGCTCACTGCGCTCGAGGAACGTGACCGCAAAAAAACAAAAGCGGCGGTCGAGTCGAAGGGTGACGACAATCTGCTTTGGATCCGCAAAATCGTGGCGACCGTTTCGAGTCGGTCGCTCTCTGATGTTGCGACTGAAGATAAACTTACCGACCTCGGATTCGATTCGCTTATGTTCGTGGAACTTCAGGCCGCCGTCGAGGATGCCGGCGGTCGGGTGCTTTCACCCGATTCACTAAACGAAGTGCAGACGGTTCGAGAACTTCTCACCGCCGTGCAACGGATCGACAAGTCAAAGCGCCTGGCAGACGAGCCAAAGATGGAAGAGAAAAGCGTCGATGAAGAGATCCACATCCCATCGCTTATCAGGAGGGTCGGAAATGCTGCGGTAGATCTCGCTCAAGAGACTCTGTATTCAAACGTGTTGGATACAACGATCGATGGCGAAGGAAATGTACCTCAGCACGTCAATTTTATCGTCGCACCTAACCACGCCTCGCATATTGATACGGGCCTCGTGAAAAAGGCACTTGGCAAGGACGTGGCAGAACAAACCGTGGCGGTCGCCGCCGCCGATTACTGGTTCGATACAAAATACAAACGGGCATACATGAACAACTTTACGACGCTCGTCCCGATCGAGCGCACGGGAAGTTTGCGGCAATCACTTCGTCATGTCACGCGCATCCTAAACGAGGGTTACAACGCTCTGATCTTCCCCGAGGGAACTCGGAGCCTGACCGGTGAGGTAGCGGAATTCAAACCCGTGATTGGATACTTGGCCCTGAATCAGAAGATCGGCATTCTCCCTATTTACATATGGGGAACATTTAAGGCCTATCCTAAGGGGATGACGATCCCTAAACGGGAGAGTATCGGTGCAAAGGTCGGGGCAAAGATTGGCCATTTTCTTACCTATGAGGAACTCCGCGATATGACCGCCGGTGTTCCAAATGCAGAGGCTTATCGGCTCATCGCCGCCCGCGTTCAGCATGAGGTGGAAAACATGCGAGACGGTAATAGAGTAAAGTTTGACGTCGCGGCGGTAAGAAAATCCTGGAAGGCTGAACGACGTAAAGCCAGAAGGAAAGAGCCGGTGATCGACGAATGATCGCTAAATTATTACGGGCCCGTGAACGGGCCCGTAAGCCGAGGCTACCTTGCCGCTTCTCTTGCGGCTTGAACCGCCGGAAGCAGCAGGGCGATCAGCAGCGGCGTGGCTGCCGAAACGACCAGAAGTTCGATGAGGGTGAAACCCAACATCCCGATTGCACGATTTACAGTTTTCTTCATGATGATTACTCCTTTTTATTAATTGGATTGCATCGTTGCTATCCGAGTAAGAATGCGAAAGTCTGACGAAAAAACTATCATGCCTTTGCCGATGAATCTGTCGATGGAAAACTTTGTACACTGTCAGGGCGTAAGTGACTACACGAACCTACGCCAGAGAATTCTAATAATTAATATGTTTAAGAAGATCGCATCCGCTTGCTTCGCAACTTTAATAGTTTCCGGTTTCGCCTTTGGTCAACAATCCGCTCCGCTCAAGATTCAGTACGAAAAATTCACTTTGCCCAATGGCCTGGACGTAATATTCCATGTCGACCGGTCCGATCCTGTTGTAGCAGTTTCGCTTACCGCTCATGTGGGTTCGGCTCGCGAAAAAGCCGGCCGTACCGGATTTGCTCATATGTTCGAGCATCTCTTGTTTCTCGAATCGGAGAATCTGGGCAAGGGCGGTTTGGACAAGTTGACGGCGCGGATAGGCGGCTCAGGTGCGAACGGTTCTACAAACCGCGACCGCACCAATTATCTTCAAACCGTGCCCAAAGATGCGCTTGAAAAGATGCTCTGGTCGGAAGCGGACAAGCTCGGGTGGTTCATTAATACCGTTACCGATCCGGTCTTGGCGAAGGAAAAGCAGGTTGTAAAAAACGAAAAACGCCAGAGCGTAGACAACAACCCCTACGGTCATACCCAGTATGTGATCGATAAGGCACTTTACCCGGCCGACCACCCTTACAACTGGCAGGTTATCGGCTCGCTTGATGATTTGCAGAACGCGACGCTGCAGGACGTGAAGGATTTCTTCCGCCGCTGGTACGTTCCGAACAATGTCACGCTCACCGTCGCCGGCGACTTTGACACCGTCCAGGCCAAAAAATGGGTCGAGAAATATTTTGGCGAGATCAAGCGCGGTGAAGAAGTTACGCCGATCCAAAAGCGCCCGGGCGTCGTGAAAGAAACCGTCAAGTTCTATCACGAAGATAACTATGCCAGGCTACCCGAATTGACCCTTGCATGGCCCGCGGTGGAACAGTACAACCCGGATTCTTATCCGCTCGCCGTGCTCACCCAGTATCTTACGAACGGTAAAAAGGCCCCGTTCTATCAGGTACTTGTCGAAGAAAAAAAGCTTACATCGGATGTTGATATGTACACCTACAACTCCGAACTGGCTGGACAGCTTCATCTCGAAGTGCGGGCATTTCAGGACAAGGATCTCGACGAGGTGATGACCGCGATCAATGAAGCGTTTGCGCGTTTTGAGAAAAGCGGCATTTCGCAAAAGGACCTTGAACGCATCAAGGCCGGCCAGGAAACGCAGTTCTACAACGGCCTCGCCAGTGTTCTCGGAAAGGGCGTCCAGCTTACCCAGTGCAGTATTTTCGCGAACGACCCTGGATGCATAGAAAAGAATATTCAGGGCATTATGGCGGTCACCCCGACTGATGTGAATCGGGTCTATCAGAAATACATAAAAGGAAAAAATTTCGTTGCGACCAGCTTTGTACCGAAGGGCCAAGTGCCGCTTGCCTTGAATGGTTCGACCAAAGCGGAAGTAGTAATCGAGCCGATCGTTCAGGGGGCGGAAAAGGAAGTCGATGCTTCGGCTCAGGCCGAATATCAGAAGACGCCGTCGTCCTTCGACCGGTCGAAGGAGCCGCCGTACGGCCCTGCTCCGGAGGTAAGGGTTCCGGCGGTTTGGGAGCAAAAACTTGCCAATGGCATCCACGTCCTCGGAATCGAGAACAGCGAGGTTCCGCTCGTTCAGTTCGATATTCAGATCGATGGCGGACAGCTTTTGGAAGATATCGACAAGGTGGGCGTTGCAAATCTAATGGCGCGAATGCTGACACAAGGCACGGCAAAGAAGACGCCGCTGGAACTTGAAGAAGCGATCCAGCACCTAGGTGCGACCATCAATGTGAGCGCCGGCAAAGAGAGCATCAACGTTTTCGGCAACACGCTCGCCCGCAATTATCCGGCGACGATCGCGTTAATCGAAGAGATCCTGCTTCAGCCGCGTTGGGACGCCAAAGAGTTCGACCTCGTAAAGCAAAGCGCAACCAGCCAGATCCGCCAGCAGCAGGCGAACCCGAACGCGATCGCCGGCAATAATTTCGGTACGCTTGTTTATGGCAAAGACAATATCTATTCGCGAAACGTGCTCGGCACGGTCGAGTCGGTTAATTCGATCACGCTTGATGATCTGAAATCGTTTTATGCCCTGAGCATGTCGCCGTCGGTTGCTCGGATGCACGTCGTCGGTTCGTTGAATAAGGGAGCGGTGGTCTCGTCGCTTGCCAACCTGAACCGCGACTGGAAACCGAAAACCGTTGAGATCCCTACCTACAAAACGCCCCCTCCGCCCGCAAAGTCGCAGGTCTACTTCTACGACGTCCCGGACGCTTCGCAGTCGGTGGTGCGGATCGGGTATCCGGCCTTGGCGGTAACCGACAAAGATTACTACCCGGCGGTCGTAGCTAACTATATCCTCGGCGGCGGCGGGTTCGCTTCGCAGCTTACGCAGCAGTTGCGCGAAGGGAAGGGGTACACCTATGGGATCGGTTCCGGTTTTTCGGGCACGCGGACTCCGGGTACCTTCACCATCTCGAGCGGCATACGCAGCAACGCCACACTAGAGGCTGCCCAGTTGGTTAAGAGTATCCTGAACAACTACGGCAAGAACTACTCCGAAGCTGACCTTGAAACCACCAAGGGCTTCCTGATCAAGAGCAACGCCCGGGCGTTCGAGACAGCCGGTGCGAAGCTTGATATGCTCAACAACATCAGCAAGTACGGCTTCAAACCTGATTATGTGAGGGAACGTGAGGCGATCGTCAAAGCGATGACTGTGGCCCGCATTCGCGAGCTCGCGGCAAAATACTTCGTCGCCAACAAGATGATCTGGCTCGTGGTCGGCGATGCGAAAACGCAGCTTCCGAGATTGAAGGAGCTCGGCTTTGGCGACCCGATCCTGTTGACCGAAACGCCCCCGGCGGTTCAGCCATAACTGTCTGTTCATTCACAACAATTGATGCTAAAGAAGACTCTCTTGGTAATTCTTGTTGCGGCGTTCGCTTCGGCAAACGCCGCCGCGCAGCCGTCAGTTAAATTCGACCGCAAGGCGACCGGGGAACGAGTCCGGGCAGAGTTCCTGCACGCCTGGAACGGCTATAGGAAATACGCCTGGGGCAATGACGACCTAAAGCCGCTTTCGAAGTCGTTCCACAATTGGTACCCGGAACCGTTGCTGATGTCGCCGGTCGACGGGCTCGACACGATGTATCTGATGGGCTTAAAGGCCGAGGCCGACAAGACCCGCGAATACATCACTGCGAACCTGAAATTCGACAAGGACATTAACGTTCAGAATTTCGAGATCACGATCCGTCTGCTCGGCGGTCTGCTTTCTGCGTATCAGATCAGCGGCGACAAAAAGCTGCTGGCGATGGCGGAAGATCTCGGGACTCGGCTTTTGCCCGTTTTCGAGTCTCCGACTGGCCTGCCTTACAAATACGTCAACCTCAAAACCGGGAAGACCCGCGGCGAGATCTCGAACCCGGCAGAAACGGGGACGCTGCTGATTGAGTTCGGGACGCTGGCAAAGTTGACGAACAAGCCCGTGTTTTATGACAAAGCGAAACGATCCCTGGTCGAAACCTACAAACGCCGCTCGCCCATCGGCCTTGTGGGAACGCGCATTAACGTCGTAACCGGTGAATGGACGAATACCGGAAGCCACGTCAGTGCCGAGATCGATTCGTACTATGAGTATCTTCTAAAGTGCTCCATCCTGTTTGGCGACCAGGACTGCCGCTCGATGTGGACGGATTCGATCAGCAAGATCAATTCGTACCTCGCCGACGAAGGCGAGAACATGAGTCGGAAGAATGTGACCGGACCGGTCGTTATTGGCGAGCTGTGGTACGGACATGCCGATATGAACACGGGTAAGCGCACCGCGACAACGACCGGAGCTCTGGACGCGTTCTTCCCGGCGGTTCTCGCCCTCGACGGCGATCTGAATCGGGCGAAGGCTTTGCAGGATTCGATGTTCAAAATGTGGCAGGTCCACGGGATCGAGCCGGAAGTTTACAACTATAAAACCGGCAAGGTCGAACATGCCGGCTATCCACTTCGGCCCGAGATCGTAGAATCGACCTATTACCTTTACCAATACACAAAGGACCCGAAATATCTCGAAATGGGCAAGCAGATGTGGGACGATTTCGTGAAGCATTGCCGCACGGACGTCGGCTACGCACATTTGAAAAGTGTCGTCACGAAAGAGAAATCCGACGCGATGCAGAGCTTTGTGTTGGCGGAGACGTTCAAGTATTTTTACTTGCTGTTTGCCGACGAAAAGACGCTCGATTTCAAAAACGTAATTTTCAACACTGAAGCCCATCCGATCAGGCGTACCTGGAAGAATTAGGCACAGTTAAATGCCCAAAAAGAAAGCAATAGCAAAAGCGGAAAAGAAGATCCTGATCACCGGGGGCACCGGTTTCCTTGGCGCTGAGATCGTGCGACAACTAACCGATGGGGGCGCGAAGAATCTTCGCGTAATGGCGTCTAGCGTTCCGGGGTGGATGACGGATGCGGGCGTTGAGGCGTTAGCAGGTTCGGTGGCTGATCGCGAACGCGTTGTCGAAGCGGTGAAAGATGTGTCCGTAATCTATCATCTTGCCGGTAAGGTCTCACGCGATAACAACGACGCCGCATCAATGAATAAGGTGCACGTTGGGGGCACGCGGATTCTTTGCGAAGAAGCCGCGAAAGCGGGAGTCCGGACAGTGATCCTTGCCTCTTCGAGCGGTACGATAGCGGTTAGCGAGGACGAGCAGGTTTTTGACGAGACCTTTCCGCAGCCCGTCGAGATCATTTCGCAATGGGCGTATTACGCTTCTAAGTATTTTCAGGAGCGTGCGGCGTTGGAGAACTTCGACGGCGAGGGACGCAAGCTAGTAATAATGAACCCGACGCTTTTGCTCGGCCCGAATGACGAGCGTTTGAGCTCAACGAAGATCGTGCTGGATTTCCTCGCCCGCAAGATTCCATACACCCCGAGCGGCGGCCTCAGCATTGTCGATACCCGTGACGCCGCTGCAGCGTTTATCGCGGCAGTTGAGAAGGGTGAACACCAGGAAAAGTATTTGCTCGGTTCGGCAAACCTGACCTTTGCCGAATTTTTTGGGCGGCTGGAACGGCTTTCAGGCGTATCGGCTCCGATGCTGAAGGTGCCAAAAAAACTGGCCGTTTCAGCATCTTCGATGATCGAATCGGTCTTCAAGAATTGGGGCAAAGCATCGCCGGTCGCTGCGAAAGAAGTGGAGCAGGCGGAACATTTTTGGTACCTCGATTCTTCAAAGGCGGCGGAAGAGCTAGGTTTTCAAACCCGCGACCCTCAGGAAACGCTCAATGACACGATCAAATATTTACAAGAAAGCTTCCTCGGCAAAGGAGCGTTCAAGTAGTACCTACCTCGGATCGTCCCCTCAAGCTTCCGCCTTTGGTTCCGTCGTGCTTGTAGGCCGAAGGAACCTGAAGACTGCGAAGATCACTAATCCGATAACCATCGCGATCAGGATCGGCAAACCCTCGGTTCGTACCCGCTCATCCGTGAGTAACCATCCTGTCAACACAAGTGAAACGACCATCGCCGGGACTCCAAGCCTCGATTTGAACTTTGCTTCGGGCACGTCAGAACGGTGCCTGAATACTGGAAGCGAAAGGCAGGTGACCGCGTAGACGAGAAGTCGCGTCACGGTCGCGATCGTGACGGCCGTGAAAAACGAGCTGTAGATCGTCAACACCAATATCACGGCCGCCGTTAGAATAATAGAAACATACGGCGTCTTGTACCGCTCATGTGTCTTGCCGATCACAGCCGGCAATTCGCGTTGTTCCGCCATCGCGTACGGCAATCGGGAGGCTGCCAGAAATCCTCCATTTAGATTTCCGAGGATCGAAACAAGAGCGCCCACGGCGATAAACGCCGCGCCGAACGAGCCCATGAACGTGCCCGCCGCGTCGGCAAGCGGCGTTTTCGAATCGGCCAACCCGGGCAACGTGCCGATCGCGACGATCTGAATAATCACGAACAGGACGGTACAGAACCCGAGGGCTATAAAAAGCGCGAACGGAAGGTCGCGAGTTGGGTCTTTTGACTCGCCGGCCGGGATCACGGCGGCCTCAAATCCCACATAGGCGTAGATAAGGAGAAGAACGGCCTGCGAAAAGTTCGTGTAGGTCGGGGCCTCGGCAAAATCGAAACGAGCAGAATCGATAAAGAAGATCCCGACAAAAGCGAACACCAGCAGCGGAACGATCTTGCCGACCGTGAACACATTTGTCAGCACTGCTGACTGCCGCACGCCGATCAAATTGATCGCGGTCATCGGCAGCAGAACCGCACAGATGATCACAATGCGCACGACGCCTTCGTTGGCCTCCGGATAAAAGAATCCGAGATAGATCAGGAACGCGTTGCAGTTGGCCGCGTAGGTGGCCACACGTACGACCCAGTAGAGCCAGCCCACCTCAAAGCCCACCAGCGGGCCGAACGCTTCGCGGGCATAGACGTACATCCCGCCGGTAGAGTCGAACCGGCTCGAAACCTCCGCGAAACATAGCACTATCGCGCCGATGATGAATGCGCAGGCGAGAAACGCGAGCAGGCTGAAATCTCCGATCAATCCGGTCACCCTTGCCGGGAGGATGAAGATGCCAGTACCGATGATCGTGTTGACCGCGATCGCGGCGAGATCCCAGCGGCCAATGCCGCGAACGAGTTTTTCTTCCGTCATTGTTTATTGTTGAGCGGCGGAGACGCTTTTCTGCAAGTGAGCATTTCGTTTATACTCTGAAAACCACGTTCCGTAAAGAAACAAAGAAAATCAGAATGCAGAAAACAGCAAGATCGTTGTTGTCCGTTGTTGCCGTCGTTCTTGTCGCGGGCAGTGCCTTGGCCCAGAAGGGCCGCGACAAGATCGAGATCGTGAAGCCGAAGGATTACGTTGCTCCGGCGATGGAACGCTCGCCCTCACTGCTATCCATCCTGGCGAAGGCGGTTGACGAGGTTAAAGCCGAACATACGATCAAACCCGAAGAAATCGCAGCGACGCTGATCGATCTTCACGATCCGGCCAGACTGCAGTGGGCGGACGTCAACGGCGAGGCCCGCCTCTACACCGCCAGCGTCGTAAAGGCGTTCTACATGGCCGCACTGCACCGCCAGCTTGAGGATGGCAAGATCACGCTAACCAAGGAGATGGAACGCGGTCTCAAGGACATGATCGTCGATTCGTCTAACGAGGCGACGCAATATATTCTTGATGTGCTCACCGACACCTCGAGCGGTTCCGAACTGCCGCAGAAAGAGTTCGAAGCCTGGCAATACAAACGCAATCGCGTTAATCGCTTTTTCGCGTCGATGGGCTATCAGAACATTAACATCAACCAAAAGACGTTCTGCGAAGACGCATATGGTATCGAGCAGCAGTCGCGAAGTTATAAAGGTCAGAACCGCAACATGCTAACGACCAACGCGACCGCCCGGCTCATCGCCGAGATCGCGCTTCGCCGATTTGTGAACGAGCAACGCAGTATTGCAATGCTCGACTTGATGACCCGCGACTGGTCGAAGGAATCGAAGGATCCGGACAATCAGGCGGTCGGCTTCACCGGCAAGGCTTTGATCGACAACAAGATTACGGGTGCAAAGCTTTGGTCGAAAGCCGGTTGGACCAGCAAAGCGCGGCACGATGCCGCATACATCGAAACCCCGGACGGACTGAAGTTCGTAATAGTCGTGTTTACCGAAAATCATGCTAATAACCGCGAGCCGATACCGGCCGTCGCGGCCAGAGTCATTAAAGGTTTGCAGGAGTTGAAACAATGAAAAGATCGATCATCCTTTTATTTCTGACCACGACATTGTCGGTCGCGGCCGTTGCCCAGGGCAGTTACAAACAACCGCCGAAAGCGATCCAGGATGTCCTGGACGCCCCGGCGATCCCGACGACTTCCGTTTCGCCGACGCGAGACAAGATCGCCTTGCTCGAACCGCTTCGTTACCCGCCGATCTCCGAATTGGCCGAGCCGATGCTGCGGCTTGCGGGTTCTCGTATCAATCCGAAAACGAATAGCCAGCACCGCGCCCCATACTCCATAAGCATCAAGTTAAAGAACATCGCCGATGGCAAGGAAACATCGGTTGTGTTGCCCTCCGGGGCAAAGATAGTTTCACCTCAGTGGTCACCGGATGGAAAACATATCGCCGCCGGAAATATAACGCCCGGGGGTATCGAGTTATGGCTCATCGAAACGGCGACTGCGAAAGCCAGAAAGGTCAACGGCATCCTTGTTAACACGGCATACGGCGGTTTCGACTGGGCGGATTCGGCGACGATCTCGGCCACACTGGTGCCGTCGAAACGCGGCCCAGCCCCTGCCTATCAGGATGTGACGCCGCTTGAGCCGAACATTCAGGAGACTTCGGGCCGGGCCGGGCAGCTCTCGACCTTTCAGGACCTGCTGAAATCCCCGAACGACGAGAGGCTTTTCGAGTATTACGCCACGTCGCAATTAGCGTTGATCGATGTTGCCGGTAAGGTGAGGGAAATCGGTGCACCGGCGATCTTCGACAATTCTGCTTTGTCGCCAGATGGCAAATACATTCTCATTTCAAAGATCCAGAGGCCGTTTTCGTATCTTGTTCCGTCGTTCCGATTTCCAAAGAAATATGAGATCTGGGATACGAACGGGAAACTGGTGAAACATCTGCTCGACGTTCCGCTGCTCGACGCTCTGCCGGTGCAGGGTGTGCAGACCGGACCACGCGGATATTCGTGGATACCGACGGAACCGGCAACACTCACATGGGCCGAAGCACTGGACGGCGGCGACCCGCGGAACAAGGTGACACACCGCGATAAGCTTATGACCCTTGCCGCACCGTTCACCGCCACCGCGGCAGAGTTGCTCAAGACCGAACACCGCTTCCAGGGCCGTTCCTTCGGGGAGCGCGACGGGCTGATGTTCTATTACGATTACGACCGCGACACCCAGCGTCGTCGGATGTTCATGACCGACTACCGCAATCCGGCGGTGTCGAAAATGATCTCCGACCTGAACACTCGCGACCGTTACAACGACATCGGTACGCCGGTTACTAAGACCCTGCCGAACGGCAGCAGCGTCGTGCGGATGAACGGCGACCACGTCTTCCTGAGTGGCGCCGGGGCTTCAAAAGAAGGCGACCGTCCCTTCCTGCGCAAGTTCAACCTTAAAACATTGCAGGCCGAGGAGCTGTTCCGCTCGGGTGTAGAAGATTACGAAGCTTTCGTCGCGATGATGGATGACGAAGGCACTCAGTTCATCACCCGAAAGGAATCTCCGAGCGACCCGCCCAATCTTTACGTAAGGCAGTATTGCCCACAGGGCCGGATCTGCACCGCTCTCGCTTACAGGCAGGTTACCGATTTCAAAGATCCAACGCCGCAGCTTCGCGGCATCCAGAAACAGCGTGTTTCCTACAAGCGAGCGGACGGCGTTGATCTGTCCTTTACGCTTTATACGCCGCCGGGATACAAGCCGGGAACTCCGCTCCCGACCGTGGTATGGGCTTACCCGCTCGAATTCACTGATGCATCCGTGGCGGGGCAGGTTTCCGGTTCGACCAACCGGTTCACCCAGATCGGGGGAAGTTCACACTTGTTCTTCCTGCTCCAGGGATACGCCGTGCTTGATGACGCGACGATGCCTGTCGTGGGTGATCCGCTTACGGTGAACGACACGTTCGTCAAGCAGATCGTCGATTCGGCCAAGGCTGCCATCGAGAAGGGGGCGGAGATGGGCGTTGTCGATCCGGAACGCGTTGGCGTCGGCGGGCACAGTTACGGGGCGTTCATGACTGCCAACCTTTTGGCCCACAGCGACGTTTTTAGGGCGGGGATCGCCCGGAGTGGGGCATATAATCGGACGCTGACGCCTTTCGGGTTCCAGTCGGAGCGGCGGTCGTTCTGGGAGGCGCCGGAGATGTACGCCAAGGTGTCGCCGTTTTTCGTCGCCAACAAGATCAACGAGCCCGTTTTGCTGATCCATGGGGAAGCCGACAACAACCAGGGCACGTTCCCGATGCAGTCGGAGCGAATGTTCGCCGCCATCCGAGGCAACGGCGGCACCGCACGGCTCGTGATGCTCCCGCTGGAATCCCACGGCTACGGGGCGAAACAATCGATCGAGCACACGCTGTACGAAATGATCGACTGGTTCGACAAGCACGTGAAGAACGCGAAACCGAGGGCGAATCCGCAAACGGGGAACTAAGGTCGCCGGAGATAGCTAATTCCGATAGGCTCGGGCCTTGGTCCCGGGCCCTTTCGTTTCGTCGGCTACGTACCACGTCATCGTACGGTGTCCCGCAACCCACATGGGACACGGAAACCACTGCGAACAGGACACTTTCGCGGAGACCCCGGAATCTTGTCCGGCCCCCCCCCCGGTGGGACAGGGAAGCTCCTGAAAATAGTGGACTTACAGGATTTCGGAAGGCAAAAAACGCGATTTTCCGAAAACGTTTTTCACCGTGGGTCCCGGTTATAGCGTCGCGGAATCTTT